>Ga0193729_1001445_pt1 | contig 12134 bp, 8 predicted proteins | sample U1c2metaG_FD_143036 | JGI IMG/M metagenome (GOLD analysis project Ga0193729, IMG submission 143036) | Soil microbial communities from a riparian zone of the East river system, Colorado, United States - U1c2 | ecosystem: Environmental > Terrestrial > Soil > Riparian zone | place: USA: East River... | reverse complement strand
AGAATCGGGCGCGTCTTGGGACCGCGTAAGCGCGAACTATCTGCAAAACTTCGCTGTGCCAATTTTGCGCGGGCGATATTTTACGCCTGCGGATAATGAAACTACCGAATCAGTGGCCATCGTGAACGAAGCCTTCGTGAAACGCTTCTTCAAGAATGGTGAAAATCCGATGGACCAGCATTTTGGTTTGGATTTGCCAGAGAATGTAGGCACGTATCGCATCATCGGCATCGTGCGCGACGCAAAATTCGCCGGCTTTGAACTTAGCAAGCCCGCGCGTCCAATGTTCTATGTGCCCTTAGCACAGAGTGTGGATTACAAAAATCAGCTGATGGCCAGGCTGGAGTTGAGCACCCACTACGTCCAGGCCATCATGTTGGTGACAAATACTCCCACCGGAACGCTGGAGCCGCTGCTCACCAGAGCGCTCGCGGACGCGGATCCCAACATGACCATCACCAGCATCAGAACCATGCAGCAACAAGTGGAGCTCTCCTTCGACCAGGAGCGCGCGGTAGCCAGTCTCGCAGGGCTGTTCGGCATTGGCGCTTTGCTACTCGCGGCCGTGGGACTCTACGGCGTAACGGCCTACACCGTGAATCAGCGAACCAACGAAATCGGCGTCCGCATGGCGCTGGGCGCTGACCGCCTGAAGGTCATCCACCTCGTGCTGCGCGGCGCCTTCAAGCGCGTCCTCGTCGGCCTGTTATTAGGATTGCCTTTGGCTGTCGGCGCGGGAAGATTAATCTCCGCCCAGCTTTACGGCGTTTCTTCCTGGGATCCGCTGGCGCTGGCCGTGGCCGCCGGCGCACTCGCGATCTGCTCGTTTTTCGCAGCCATTATTCCCGCGAGCCGCGCAGCCTCCATCTCGCCCATGCAAGCGCTGCGAATGGAGTAGCAGCGCTGTTTAATATTTCAGGATTGTTCTCAGCGCTGAACCTAACAAAATAACTCCAGCTACTACCAATGCAGCACCAACCAGTAAATTAACGCCTGAATTCGAATCCTTCATGGAGAGCCACACAAACAGCCCTAGAGTTATGGCCGCGACCGAAATAAATAATTCAAGAGCGTGAGCTCTCACAATCAAAACGCGTGGCGGATTTAATGGCATGGTCGTGTACCTTACATTCGTGTACCTACCTTATTTCGTGTACGTGCTGGTTATATAACGGCGGTGGTATTATTACAACCATTTCTGTTAGAACTACCTAACATAAATTTCAAGCGTTATTCACGCAGTATCCACACGCCGCCGGCAACTCTCCACGGGTAGCGGAAATCATCCAGGCCTGCCCGTCATGTCCACCGGGACATTCTTCTTGAACTCCGGTACAGGGTCCTGTTCGAATGATCGCAAAATGGTTCAGCTCTAACAGCGCTCACAGATTGTTTACGCTTTGGAGTTTTTCGCCGTGCATGAACCGAAAGTACTATTTTTCCTTAGGTCTCCTCTGACAAAAATGGTACATGCACCGCGCACCACGCGTTATCTTGACAGTTGGTCTCGCCACTGTGTTCTTCGGTGGACGGTACGCTCTTGGCCAGGAAGGACCTCGAACGACGGACCTGGGCTCCGTTTATTCGATGGTCGCCGAAAACAGTTTCGCCAGCCTTCCGCCAATTATTCCGGTCGCGGGGGCAGACGTCGAGGAGCTTACCGGAAAGGCCCGGGTGTGTTTGTCGATGTTGAACACATTCTTGAGACGAATCAAGAAACGACCCATTAACAGCGCTACAGTCTCTACCACTCTTCGGAACAGTGCCCAGATCTGCCCTCGGAATAAGTCAAAAGAAATTGAATCCTAAGTCCGCTCGTAATTCCGGCGTTAATGTAGTTATAACTTCGTTTCTTTTTTCCACGGGATTAACACCGTGGCAAGGAAGATAGCGGTGAGCACCACTAAAAACACTGCGGCCCCGGAAAGACCCCAATAATGTGCCCCGCCGCCAAGCAGAAACGCCGCAGCGACTGCAATTAGGACGTGAGTGATACACCCACTGGAGGCGCCTTTGGTGGCTTCTTTAGCGGCATGTCGAATCACTCTTCCGTATTCCATGACATGTGAGACTACACATTTTGTGTTTTTGTGGTAAGTACATAGTCAGCTCATGACTGTACAAAAGAAAAGCCCCATCCCCGCTGAGAAAGTAGCGCTATACGAAAAGGCAGTTGCGACCCTTCCAGGAGTCGAACGCAAAGGCGCCGACAATCCCTACACCTCCCTCAACGGGAATATGTTTTCGCTGTTGTCAGCCGTGACAGAAACGATGGCCCTTAGACTTCCGAAGGAAGAGCGCGAAGCTTTCCTGAGAAAATATAAGAGCAAGCTATTCGAAGCGTATGGTGCGGTGATGAAGGAATACGTTACCGTGCCCGATGCGCTGCTTCGGAACACCAAGGAACTGCAGAAATACATGGCGTTGAGCTATGAGTACGCCAAAACCTTGAAGCCCAAGGCCTCAAAGAAAAAGCGCTGACTTGTGGTCTACTATGCGGTTACAGTGCGTTGCAGGCGGCGGCCAAGTCTTTCGTGTTCTTCGCGCATTTCGCGCGGGAGCCGCGTGCCGAACTTATCGAAGAACTGCCGCGTGTCTTCCAGTTCTGCTTGCCAATCGTCGGGATTCACTCGCAACAACTCCTCAACAGCGGCTGGAGAAATCTTCAACCCATCCAGTGTTAACCCGCCCGGGCCCGGCACGTAGCCAATAGGAGTCTCCTGCGCGGAGCCACGGCCTTCCACCCGCTCCAAAATCCATTTCAACACGCGAACATTTTCGCCGTAACCCGGCCACAGGAATTTTCCGTCCGCGCCTCGTCGAAACCAATTCACATGGAATATTTTTGGCGGGTGCGGGATCTTCTTGCCCATCTCCAGCCAGTGACCGAAATAATCCGCCATGTTGTAGCCGCAAAAAGGCAGCATGGCCATGGGATCGCGGCGCGTAATGCCAACTTCTCCCGTGGCTGCGGCGGTAGTTTCGGACGCCATGGTAGCGCCCACAAACGTGCCGTGCTGCCACTCAAACGATTCATAAACAAGCGGCGCCAGACGTGCCCTGCGTCCCCCAAAAATGAACGCCGAAATGGGCACGCCTTCCGGCGCTTCCCACTGCGAAGAAATACTTGGTGACTGGTTGGCCGGCACGGTGTAACGCGCGTTGGGATGCGCCGCCGGACCCTTCGAAGAATCCCACACATCACCTTTCCAATTGATCAACCCGGGCGGGGGAGCCTCTCCAATGCCTTCCCACCAGGGTTCGTCCTTAGCGGTCATCGCCACATTAGTAAAGATGGTGTTGCGATGGATGGCGTCCATCACGTTTGGATTGGTGTTGTAGCCCGTCCCGGGCGCTACCCCAAAAAACCCGGCCTCGGGATTTATGGCGTGCAGGGACCCATCGGCCCCAATTCTCATCCAGGCAATATCATCGCCCACGGTCCAGACCCGGTAGCCCTGGCTCTCCAGCGCGGAGACCATCATGGCCAGGTTCGTTTTGCCGCAGGCGCTGGGAAACGCCGCGCCCATGTAGGTGACCTTCCCGCCGGGCGCTTCCAGGCCCAGGACCAGCATATGTTCAGCCATCCAGCCTTGCTCACGTGCCATGTGGCTGGCGATGCGCAGGGCAAAGCACTTCTTGCCCAGCAGGGCATTGCCCCCGTACCCCGATCCCACGCTCCAGATCAATTTTTCCTGCGGGAAATGCACGATATACCGCCGCATGGGGTCCAGATCGCCGAGGGAGTGTAGTCCTGGCACGAAGTCTGCGGAGGCTCCCAATCGATCCTGGGCCACTCTTCCCATCCGCGACATGATGCGCATATTGGCCACTACATACGGGCTATCGGTGACTTCCACGCCAATTTTGCTCAATGGCGAATTCACAGGCCCCAAAATGTACGGAATGACATACATGGTCCGGCCGCGCATCGCGTTGCTAAGCAGCGCCCCAACCTTATGTTTGGCCCCGACAGGATCCATCCAATTGTTGGTGGGACCCGCATCGCCTTTCTCGGGCGTGCAAATAAAGGTCAGGTGCTCGGTGCGGGCGACATCATTGGGGCTGCTGCGGCTGAGGTAGCAATTCGGGTAAGTGGTTTCGTTGAGCTTTAAGGAGTCCCTGCCGCGCAGCATTTCGGCCAGGATTCTCTCGTTTTCCGCTTCCGAGCCATCGCAGTACACGATGCGATCTGGCCGGGTTAACTGCGCCGCTTCGTTCACCCAATTTTCCAACGGAGTGCCCAAGCTGTTTCCCCTTAGAATCGCGCACCCGGCCGTGTGAGCCGAGAGTAAGTAAATCGAGTGGTTCGGTCGTGATAACCAGCCCTGCCTACCCGGACAGTGCGGCGGGAAGAAACCTGAAGCGGCAGAGCGGCGTGCTGCGACAATCCAGTTTATGTTAGGAATTCACTCACGCGCAAGTTCACCGGATTTGGACCAGCTTCAGCAATAATTCCAGCAAATTAAACGCCATATAATGAACGGCAATGTCGTTGAGCGCGTCGATTCATATTTTTAATAGACGAAAGGTGGGAGGATAGGCACTTGTGTTCGGGGCCAAGCGCCTATCCGTTGTGAGGTATTTGATGCAAAATAATAAAACGAAGATAGCGGCGGGTTTCAAACTCTACAATCAGGTCTTTGCTGTAAGCGACCCTGAGAAAAACGTTAATTGGCTCGAAAGGTTTGATGCCTGGGCAACCGCCTCAAGCGGCGCTGGTGTAGTGCTTACGGATCGTTTCCAGGATTCGCGCGCGGCTCTCTGCCGGCGGTAATTCCGCATTTTGCTCCACCATGGCGATCTCATCCGCGACGGCGTCGTCTTTCACGGCTTCCCGCAGCCACACCGAATAATCGTGATTCTTCAGATGGTACGACCAGGTATCCTCGTCCACGCCTTCCGCGATCTGTGCAAAAAGGTTCAGGTTATGCGCACGAATATTCAACTTCCCTTCCGGCCCCCGGAAGTAAAAGCTTTTGTCTTCGCCCAACTCCCCTGCGGCATACTTCCGCTTATGCCGGCGCAGCTCGATTTTGGCCGGTTCCAGCGTGACCTTCTCAGGGGGATTTGATTCGGGAAGCTGCCATACCAGCGTTTCTCCAGAACGCACTTCCGGCCCAGACTCACCAGGCGCGGTCTGTTCCGGCAGGGCCCAGGCTTTACCCGACCCCTCATTGACTTCCGCAATGATTTCCCCGGGCTCTGGCCCTATGGCGATCACGCAATTGACGGTGTCCAGCAAAGCTTTGGAAACACTCTTGGGGTGCACGGTGATCAGCGCAAAGCTGCCCAGGCTCGAAGGAATGCTCAAACTCGCGGAATCTAGTTCCGACGGAAGCAGATGATGAGCCTCATCGATAACAATCCAGTGCGGACGGCCCGTGCGCGCGCGCAACTCCTGGAGCCGGGGAAGTAGTCCCACAAAATAACTGGGGCGATCAGACAGCGGCACGCCAAGCATATTGACGCTGATCGAACTGCCGGCATTTTTTAAAACTTCCAGAATTTCCGAAATTCCCGGAATGCGATCGGACGCGCCCAAAGTGACGAATTGCGCCACATCGTCGTAGTCGCCCTCCGGATCGATGACGCATACCTGATACTGCTTTTGAATCAGGCGCTCCACGATGGCGGTAACCACCGTGGACTTTCCGCCACCCGAAGGTCCAGCTACCGCGACTCGCGTACCGTAAGGCCCCAGGCAAAAATCTTTCCCGTTTTCTTTGTGTCCTAGAAGAATATCGTGGCGCTTCAAACGCGGCTGCAGGCTTCGCAAATCATCGGCCAATAATTGTTCGATGATTTCTTCGACACCCGCTCCGTGCGTGTGCCCGGTCACCACATCGGCGCGCTCCTTTAAAACCGGCAGGGCATTGCCAACCGCCACGCTGCATTCGCAAATACCTAGAAAAGCGTGATCGTTTTCCGCGTCTCCCACGCCCACAGTGTTGTGCGTCGACAGTCCCAACTCATCAAGCGCAACTTTCACGCCGGTGCCCTTATTGATGCCCGAAGGCAAAATCATGACCGCATCCTTATTAAAGATTACTTGCAGCTCGAGCCCCATGGAACGGATCACCTCTAACACTTCCGTTTCATGTGGATGCCAGGTGGCCACGATGCATTCGCCGACCGACAAGGGCTTCACGCCGCGTCGCCGCAGTTTCTCGACGAAAGCGGCCGGCGGCGCTTCGGCCAGCAAACGTTTTTCTCCCGTGGCCGGATTGTAAAGCAGCGCTCCATTTTCAACCACCGCGAGGTCGAAAAGAGATGTTTCAGGAAAAACGCGCAGCAGTTCGGGAAGTTCGCGGCCAGTGGCCAGCACCAGTTTGCGCCCCGAAGCCTTGACGCGCTTGAGCGCCTGCAAAGTGCTGTGGGTCACCTGCCCGTCGTGGGCCAAGGTTCCGTCGTAATCAGAAATCAGACAAAAATAGCGCAAGGTGCGGAATCCCTTTCAAAATACCGTGACGCGGAGTTTAGTAATTATCAGCGAGCTTTAGGAATACCCTGTCTATGTTATCTTGCTCCACTAGCAATAATAGTTCGTGGATCTTTTCGAGGGTTTTATTGCGCATTACTTCGAAGGTTAACGTTAATTCATCTAGGGTAGTAACTAAAACTGTCTCTTTTTGAACAGAAGCCAACGAAGAATTCCAAGAAAATGGTATTGTGTATACGTCTCACAAAGACTTTACGCCTCTATATAATTAACCGCTTGGCCCTGTCCCAAGCTCATCCGGAGAGTACATGAATCAAGCAGCAACCGCAGTAGCTCGGCCCTGGGACCGCCCATTTTGGAAGCCTGTCCGGCGCAAAGAAGGCGTTTTTACTTTTCTATTATTAATTCACGTGCTGGCCATCGTGGGGATAATTTTGTTTCCCTTGCCCAGCCTTAAAGTTTTCGGACTGGCCGCCCTTTTTATCGCTTTTGGCGGACTCGGAACGACCGTCTGTTACCATCGCATGCTCGCGCACAAAACTCTGAAGACTAATCGCTTCATCGAGCAAATGCTGATTTTCTGGGCGGTATTCAACGCTTCCGGTCATCCCGCAAGCTGGGTCGCTTATCACCGCCAGCATCATTCCACTACCGACACGCCTAATGACATTTCAAGTCCCAAGCAAGGCGGCTTCTGGTGGGCGCATCTGCGGTGGCTGTATCAAACGCCGCCGGCCGACCGTCAACGCTGGGCTCCCGAAGTAGATCGCGGGATTTACAAAATCTGGGGTTATGCGGAAACGCCGGTAATTATTTTGTCCATCTTTATCGGGCCGATCCTGGGCCTCGGCTGGATGGGCTTTTTTTGGCTCGGCGCGATTCGCCTGGTGTACACGCTACACATGCAATGTTTCGTGAACAGCCTCACGCATCTTGATCACGTCGCCGAAGGCGATTCCAGCAAAAACGTCTGGTGGCTCGGCCCTTTTCAACTCACCGCCTGGGGCGAAAATTGGCATAAGAATCACCACACACATGCGGGATCGGCACGCCTGGGTCTGCGCTGGTGGCAGCCGGACATTGGCTGGTATTTCATCTGGATGCTCGAAGCCATGGGCCTCGCGCATTCCGTGAAGCGCCCGCGCGCGTCCTAGTTTTTTTGCAGACGGACTAAAATGTCCGCTTCATCGCAGTTCTAACCGGCATGTACGCACAAAAATTTAACGTGAATGTCGTGATTCGCGGCGAGGCCAAGCCGTGCCCGCTTGAATGGCTCGATCAATTCTGCATGCGGAATTTCACCAACGCCGCCGAATTCGACGACACTTTGCCGCTCGCCGATGGCCGCGTCGAAACCAGCTTCCGCCTAACTCCCGAACGCTTCGCCGAAGGCCTAGGCGCGTGGCTCACGCAACGTGGCAAAGGCGAAGGCCAGCCCGTAATCGTGCAAGTCACCCCGTTGGACCCGAAACCAAAAACTGTGCTCCAGCCTGAAGCGCGCAGTGGTTCCTGAAAAGTTTTATCCTGAGTTCAGCCAGAAATTAATCAATCGCGGAGGGTGCCCCACCCTCGCATTGTAGGGTGGGTCTTGCGGTTCGTTCTTTGACGTTCGTTCTTAAAGTTCGGCCCTAGGCTTCACTTCACTGACGCGAAATAACATCTTTTTTAGCGGCATCGCTTCCGCCGGCATCCCGCGAATCGCTTCCAATCAATTCACGAATTCTCGGCAAAGCTTCCCTAGCCGCGGCCTCTCCAGCCGCAACCAGCTCCGGCGTGCGCGTGAAGTCGTCCCACAAAAATGTTTTCATATCCGGCTCGATGATCACGTCGGCCTGCTGGCGCCACGCCAGATCCGCATGGCGCTGAATAATATTGAACGACCTGCTCAAGACATCAGTAAACGTGCGCGGCGGCTCCTGACTCGAAGGTTCAAGGTACACAGCGATCACAATATCGACGCCCAACAGCGCAACGCCTTCCACGGGAACCGGCGAAGTGAGAAAGCCATCAACTAAAGTGCGATCTTCAAATTGTATCGGCACGAAGAGACCGGGGTAGGCGCAGGAGCCGCGCAGCGGAGGTACCAGCGGCCCGCGCGTGTAGTAAATGGTGATTCCTGCGTTGAGGTCCGTGGCGGCGATGGCCAGCGGGGTTACCAGATCCTCGAAATTTTTCGCTGGTGTGAGGCGTGCCAGATATTTTTCCAGACGATGGTTGGTGGCAAGACCAAGCCACGACGGTGTCCAGCGGCCAAAATCGGTGAAACTGGTGTGTTCCCCGATGCGCGCCATCTCTTCAAGTGGCGTGCCGGCACAAAAGGCCGCGCCGATCAGCGCGCCCACGCTGGTACCTGCCACCGCATCGATATGAATGCCTGCGTCGCGAAGAACCCGCAACACTCCAATATGCGCGATACCGCGAGCGAACCCTCCAGCCAACGCCAAGCCCACTTTTGGTCGCCTTGGTACGTCGTGCACACTGGTGACTTCCGCGGACAAAACGCGCTCTTTTTCGTCCAGCCACTTGCGTAATACGCTCGAAATGACAGGTTCAGACATGCCATAAGCAGTTTAGGCGTTAATGCCGTTTGTGTCAGTTCGATTGACCCGTGTATGTTGGTTTTGTAACCTGTTCGTTCGTACAAATCAGAAAAAAAGGCCAGCCATGAGACGTCGCATCGAAAAGGTCGTGGTGCTCGGCGCAGGAACGATGGGCGCCCGAATCGCGGCCCATTTCGCGAACGCCGGCGTCCCGGTGCTGTTGTTGGATATCGTGCCTGCTGGTTTGACCTCCGACTCTGCGGCTGAGCGCAACAAAATTGTGCGTGCCGGCCTGGACGCCGCCAAAAAGTCCAAGCCCGCGGCGTTTTTTACCGCTGCGCTGGCGGATAAAATCTCCATCGGAAATTTTGAAGATGATTTGCAGCGAATCAAGGACGCGGACTGGATCATCGAGGTAGTCGCCGAGAATCTCGAGATCAAAAAGAGCCTGCTCGCGCGCGTCGCGCAGTTTCGCAAGCCAGGAGCGATTGTCACCACCAACACTTCGGGGTTGCCGGTGCATTTAATCGCCGAAGGCATGAGGGAAGAATTCCAGCAGCATTGGGCTGGGACCCACTTTTTTAATCCGCCGCGTTACTTGAAGCTCGTCGAATTAATTCCCGGGCCAAAGACCTCGCCTGAAGTGCTGGATACCCTCGCGGAATTTTGCGATCGCCGTCTGGGCAAGGGCGTAGTAGTGGCCAAGGACACCCCCAACTTCATCGCCAATCGCATCGGCACGTTTTCCATGCTGAACGCTCTGCGCTTGATGAATAAATTGGGAATGACCATCGAGGAAGTTGACGCCTGCACCGGCCCGGCCATTGGTCAGCCGAAGTCGGCCACATTTCGTACCGCGGACATCGTGGGCCTAGATGTGCTGATGCACGTGGTGAAAAATATTTACGAAACCGCGACCGACGACGAATCGCGCGAAATGTATAAAGTGCCCGCATTTGTCGAAGACATGGCCAAGCGCCAATGGTTCGGCGACAAGACCGGGCAGGGCTTTTACAAAAAATTGCGAGGCGAAGGCGAAAAAGAAATCCTCACTCTCGATGTAAACACCATGGAGTACCGTCCGCGGCAAAAATCGCGTTTCGCTACCATCGAAGCGGGCAAAACCATCGAAGACACCGGCGATCGTTTGCGTGGGTTCATCGGCCCTGTTTTGGCGGGCCGGACGGGCGACAAGGCGCAGCAGTTTTTGTGGGGCTCCCTCTCGGAGACGTGTTTATATGCGGCGCGGCGCGTTCCGGAAATTTCCGATCGCGTGGAAGACGTCGATCGCGCCATGCGCTGGGGTTTTGGCTGGGAATTCGGCCCATTTCAAATAATGGATACTTTGGGAGTGGAGGCCTTCGCCGCACAAATTAAAAAGGAAGGCCGAGCGCTGCCTCCGGTCATTGAAAAACTGCTAGCCAGCGGGCGCAGCAGTTTTTATACCTCGGAAAAAGGCGCAACTTCCGTATTCGAATTAAATAGCGGCACTGCCCGAAAAATCGAAGAGCCAGCCGGCGTGATCTTTCTCAAGTCGTTGAAAGACGCGGGAAAGGAATTGGAGCGCAACTCTGGCGCCAGCTTGATCGACTTAGGCGATGGCGTGTTGTGTTGCGAATTTCACTCCAAGATGAACGCCATTGGCGCGGACCTGATTTCCATGATTCACAAGGGACTGAAGCGCCTCGAAACAGATTTCGACGCCATGGTCATCGCCAATCAAGCCGTGAATTTCTCCGTCGGCGCGAACTTGATGCTGGTCCTGATGGGCGCGCAAGAACAGGAGTGGGACGAGTTGCACCTGGCCGTCAAGCAATTTCAGAACGCAAATCTGGCTATTAAATATGCACCGAAGCCGGTGGTCACCGCTCCGCAAGGCATGGCCTTGGGCGGAGGCTGCGAAGTGAGTCTGCACGGCGCGCGAATTCAGGCTGCCGCGGAAGCCTACATGGGACTGGTGGAAACAGGAGTCGGCTTGATTCCCGGCGGCGGCGGCACCAAAGAAATGATGATTCGCGCCAACGAGCGCGCCGGCGGCGGCGAAGATCTCGATTTATTTCACGCCATGAAGCCGGTGTTCGAAACCATTGCCATGGCTAAAGTCGGTACGAGCGCGGAAGAGTCTCGCGATCTTGGTTTCTTGCGACGTGAAGATGGCGTGTCCATGAATCGCGACCGCTTAGTTGGCGACGCCAAGGAAGTCGCCCTGGCACTGGTACGCGGCGGCTACCGCCCCAAAGCGGCGAATTGGCAAGAGGGCGCGCAAACCACGCAGATCAAAGTGCTCGGCGAGCAATTCCTGTCCGGCGCCAAGCTGGTGATCCATATGATGCAACGCGGCGGCTACATAACCGATTACGACGCTCACGTGGGACGCAAGCTGGGAAACATCCTGGCCGGCGGCGCTTTGAGCTCCCCCCAATTTGTAAGCGAACAATACGTCCTGGACCTGGAACGCGAAGCATTCGTCTCTTTGTGCGGTGAAAAGAAAACCCAGGAACGCATCGCCCACACCTTAAAAACCGGGAAGCCGCTACGAAATTAAACGAATTTAATGATAAGTTATAGCTGCTTTGCGACGCTAGTCGCAGATAAAGCGCGCTATGAGAAATCCTCCGGCAAAAATCATTGTTCTGTTCGCAGTGCTTTTGACGGGTCCGTATGCACGCGCGCAAGCCGTGAAGATTGCTGCGGCTGCGGATTTGAAGTTCGCCATGGCGGGGTTGGCCTCGCAATTCGAGAAGCAGCGTGGCGTGAAACTAGACGTCAGCTACGGGTCCAGCGGGAATTTTCTAACGCAAATTCAGAATGGCGCACCCTTCGACCTGTTCTTTTCAGCAGACTCCGAATATCCCAAAAAACTGAAAGCCGCCGGGTTGACCGAACCTGGTACCTTGCGTGAATACGCCGTCGGCCACATCGTAATCTGGACTCCCCGCGATAGTGAAATCAATCCAGCGAAAGACGGATGGAAATCTTTGCTGGATCAGCGAGTAAAAAAAATTGCCATCGCCAATCCAGACCATGCTCCATACGGCCGCGCTGCTCTGGCGGCGTTGAAAAAAGCCGGAATCTACGAGCAGGTGAAAGACAAGCTGGTTTACGGCGAAAATATTTCCCAAGCAGCCGAGTTTGTGCAATCCGGTAACGAA
>Ga0193729_1001444_pt1 | contig 12142 bp, 12 predicted proteins | sample U1c2metaG_FD_143036 | JGI IMG/M metagenome (GOLD analysis project Ga0193729, IMG submission 143036) | Soil microbial communities from a riparian zone of the East river system, Colorado, United States - U1c2 | ecosystem: Environmental > Terrestrial > Soil > Riparian zone | place: USA: East River... | reverse complement strand
GGCCGGCCTTGAGGTTGTCGCTGAAGCAGACCACAGCGAAGTCGTCGCCGGGGAAAATTTCACTGTGGACGCATATTCGCGCTGCCGCAGAGAAGCCGGTTGCGAACTTGGAAAGCTGCAGATTCTCTTGCGTCCCCAGTCGGAGGTCACGTCCGCTGCTGACCCCTCCAACACTCAAAAATTTATGGTGACCCTCCATGCCCCACTTCCCCATGAAACAACTTGGGAGCAGCAACAACCGGAACCGCCAGCACTCGCAACCGCGATTCAAGAAGTAACTGTTTCCGGCCACAAATTCGCCGAGCAGCAACCGGTCACCCACATCGCCGCAACCTCCACACGTATTGATCGCGTTCCAGTGCGCATGGTCCCCGCATATACCCTCGCACTTGAGCCGGATCAAGCCATCGAATTATTGGCCAAGCCCAAAAAACCGTTTGACGTGCTGACCCGTGTCCATTCTTACGCCACCAAACCAGCCAAAATCGAAGTGGGTCTCACCGTGCCGCAAGGTTGGACCGTCAGTCCCCCCGCAACTCTGCAATTTCCGGGCGCCGGCGATCAATACGCGAAGTTAACCGTCACGCCTCCCACAAAATTATCGGCCGGCACGTACCCGCTGACCGCCTTTGCCCAACGCGGCGACGAAAAATTCTCTACCTCGCTCGCCCCACTCCCTTCCATGCCCACGCTGCTCTGGAGCGAACCCGCCGAATGCCGTGTTTTCGCCTTTGACGCCAATGTCCCTGACGATTTGCGCGTCGGATATATTTCCGCCGAAAGCGAACCCATCCCACAAGCCCTCGAACGTTTGGGCATTCAAGTCGAAATGCTGGACGCCGCGGCCCTCGCGTTCAGCAATCTTGCGCGCTTCGACGCCATTGTCGTGGGCGTGCGCGGCTATGAACTCCGCCCCGAATTGACCGGCACTAATCAGCGGCTGCTTGACTACGTATCCAACGGCGGCACACTCGTCGTGCAGTACCAGCGCGATTTCGCGTGGGACAAATTTCAATACGCGCCCTATCCCGCAAAAATCTCTCCCGAAAAACCCAATAGCCCCCTGCCGCGCATCACCGACGAGGCTTCCCCCGTCAAATTCTTGAACCAGGACGATCCGCTACTCAACAAGCCCAATAAAATTACTCCGCAGGATTTCAACGGCTGGATTCAAGAGCGCGGCCTTTATTTCTGGAGCCAATTCGACGCTAAATACACTCCGCTACTCTCCATGAATGATCCCAACGAGCCGGATCTAAATGGCGGCTTGGTTTACACCCACTACGGCAAAGGAACGTACATCTACACCGGTCTCGCATTCTTTCGTCAACTGCCGGACGGCGTCCCAGGCGCGTACCGCCTGTTTATAAATCTGTTGAGCGTTTCGCGCGAAGCCGGCAGAAACCCCGCACACTCCTTGAAAGCTTCAACCAGCGGAAACAGCAAGTAGTCGAAAACCGTAAGTAAACCAACTGGACACAGCCCGCGCGTCCAAAAACTGGCGTGCTATTCTCTAGCAGTTCTCTCCAAAATCGATTTGTTCAAAAGGAGTTTTGCAAGGAATGAAAACTCTGTTCACAACCCGTGAAATCCCAAGCATCTTTCGCTTCGCGCTGTCCGTGGCATTCATCGCCATGCTGGCATTAGCCTGCGCTTCCCCAGCCGCGGCGCAGAAAGACAAGAAAAAGAAATCAGATACACAACAACCCGCCGACAGCACCAACCCGCTGGTCCCCATGTCCGATGAAAACCAGATCGATTATATGATTTCGGAAATGCTGGGCGCCTGGCAGGTCGGCGACGTCGAAAAACTCCACAAGGATTACGCCGATGACGTAACCGTAGTCAACGGCGCCTATGCCCCGCCGATCGTGGGCTGGACGAATTTCCTGGCAATTTATCAGCAGCAACGCACCCGCATGCAGCGCGTGCGCCTGGATCGCTCGAACACCGTGATCAAGGTGGCCGGGAACGTCGCTTGGGCTTGTTATCAGTGGGATTTTGAGGCCGTTACCGATGAAGCGCCGACCACCGCGCAAGGACAGACTACCTTAGTGATGGAGAAGAGAAATAATCACTGGATCATCGTGCACAACCACACCTCAATGGTGCCCCCATTGAATCCGGGGCCAGCCACCGGCGCGGGCACACAGCCACCCGCTCATTAGGATTCAGGCAAGCCCCGCTCAAACTACTCGCCGCTCAGACTGGCAGGTCTTCAAAGCCAAGCGAAGCCCGCCGACCAACGTTCGCGCAGCGGCTAGAAATTCTTCAGCCCCTGATAAATCCACATCCCCGCAATGACCAACAGCAGAGTGCCCGCGGTAATGCCGGTGGTGGTTATGGGTTTTGACAGCTTCATAATCTTGGCCACCACTTCGCGCTGCTCTCTAGCCATATGGTCCTGGGCAGAGTCCAGGAAAATCTGATCGCCCTCATGACTGGTCAGCAAAGTTCGCCACACCAGCAGGAGCAAAAAGATCCCTGTAACAACCGCCCAAACGATTAGCAAATAATAAATGGGCCCCGAAATCTCCATAGGACCTCCCTTGGAACCGATCTGCGGTGCCTGCCCGAGGGGACAGACAAGGTATTGGCTGGAGTATACCCCTCATGAATTCGAATATCTATTACTTCGTATTGAAAGTATCAATTCAAGTTTGGCAGGCCAGTGTGGAGGGCGACCTCCGGCTTTTCCTCCGAAACCCTTAAACACACGAAGCAAACCAGCCGCAGAAAATCACCCTAACTCCCATGGATTCTCAATTGTGCGGCCAGCTACGCGGCGTTAATTCTATTTCCCCTTCGAATTCTCAGTCTTGTGAATGAATGCCGCCACGTTGTCATGCAGCGCCTTCGCCGAAGCCTCATGCGCATACACCATGTGCCCCGATTCATAAAACTGGTATTCGATGTTCTTCTGCAATTTCGCCGGAATCGGCAAATGCTGCATCTCATACACTCCTTCGTAAAACGGCGTCGCCAGATCGAAATACCCGGCGTTCAACATCACTTTCAACTCCGGGTTGTATTTCATCGCCAGCGCCAGATCCGTCAAGACGTTCGTAGCCTGTGGCAAGGGAATCCCCGCGCCCGGACCCTGATGCAAGAAGTTCCACGTTCTATAGATTCGAACTAACGGCCTGTATGTCCGGTTTTCCCCAAACTTCAGATCCTTGCGCACGTAATCATTAAACGCAGAGACATACGCCGAGCTGATCGCCGCCGATTGCGGATCGTACTCCGCAGCTTTGCTCAGCGGATCGAGCGTAGGCCCGGAGAAACGGGTGTCCAGCCGGCCCGTCGTCGTATCGGTGTCGTCCTGAAGTGTTTTCTCAAATTCTCCCGGAGTGACCCGCAGGTTCGCCTTCTCGATATATTCAACTGGCAGCCCGGTATATTCGTGGAGCTTCGCGACGATAGCGTGCCGCTGCTCAGCTGACAGCGTCGGTCCAGCCTCTAGCGCCTGCTGGTAATCGGTCATTGCAAAATGCTCAACCTCGGTGAGCAGCGCAGTTAATTCTTTACGTTGGCCCGGCAACTTATGGTGATACCACGCCGCCGCCGCATAGGTGGGGAGTGCCAACTGATAGGGTAATTCGATGCCGGGATTGGCCTCCGCTCGGTCCGCGCTCAAAGCGTAGTTTAATATTTGCGACAACAGGATCACGCCGTTGAAATCCACGTCGTGTTCTGTCTCCAGCACGTTTACAAGCGCGGCCGATCGCGTGGTGCCGTAGCTTTCGCCAAACAAATATTTTGCCGAATTCCAGCGGCCGTATTTTCCGAGAAATTGCGTAATGAAATCCGCAAACACCTGCGCATCCTGATCGACGCCGTAAAAAGCCTTCTCCCGGTCTTTTCCGCTGATGCGGCTGAATCCTGTCCCCGGCGCATCCACAAATACCAGATCGCTCACATCCAGCAGGCTGTACTCGTTGTTGACGACCGAATACGGCGCTGCAGGCGTGTGTGAATCATCCAACGTAACCACCCGCTTCGGCCCGAATGCCCCCATGTGCAGCCACACTGTCGACGACCCCGGCCCACCGTTATACAGAAACGTCAGCGGACGCTGCGCGCCTTTACTATCCGATTTGAAATACGCCACGTAAAACATGCTGGCTTCTGGTGGCTGATTCTTGTCGTCCTTATCCCTGTTCTGTGGCACATCGTCCCAATCCTTCGTGTGCACCACCAGCGTACCGGCAAAGGCATCGTAATTGATGACACTCCCGCCAATCGTGACGCTGCCTTTGCTGGCCTGCTGCTCAGGTTTGAACTGTTCGATCTTCGCCGCTTGGCTGGTGGCCGATTCCACCTTGAGTGTTTGCGTTTCATCCTTCGTCTGCGCGCAAACAATTACAAGCGGCAGCGCTGACAGCGCGGCCGTCACAGCAAATCCTGAAGCGAACCTTCGCATAAAAGGTATCTCCGTTTAAACCCCAGTAAAATCGAATGTGCTTTGTGATGTTTGAATCAGCCAGCGAAAATACCTTGGAACTACGTGCAACGCAACGTCTAACCGGCGCCCTTCGTTGACAAAGGTGGGGTCGCCGGGCAGAATGAAAAAGCTTCACCACGCGTGATTTACAGCAGGCTTCACGCGCCGTGCTTGTGCCCGAATGGCGGAATTGGCAGACGCGCCAGGTTCAGGACCTGGTTCTCGCAAGGGAGTGGAGGTTCGAGTCCTCTTTCGGGCACCAAATTCAATTCGCACCAACTCTAAAATAACTCCTCGCAACAAACCGCCATGAACCCCGTTAAACCCCAATGAACGAAGTCCGCAATCTGCGATTTTCCGTCCTGGATAAAGGAGAGGTTTCCGCCCTGCTGCTCTTGCCGCCCCGCGCCGCATCTCTTCTCGTACTGGCGCATGGAGCGGGCGCCGGAATGAATCACACCTTCATGAGCGCCATCGCAAATCAGTTGGCTGAGGACCACGTCGCAACATTCCGCTACCAATTTCCCTACATGGAACAGCGTCGCGGCGTTCCAGACAAGCAGCCGCTTCTAACCGCCACCGTGGCAGCCGCCGTCGCAACCGCGGCTCAGTTAGCGCCCGATCTTCCTCTCTTCGCCGGAGGTAAATCGATGGGCGGACGAATGAGTTCGCTAGCCGCTTCCGAACAGAAATTGGAAGCAGTCCGAGGTCTAATATTTCTTGGCTTCCCGCTGCATCCTCCCAAGCGTCCGTCCATCCAACGCGCTCAACACTTACAGGTTGTAAAAATGCCTATGCTTTTCTTGCAGGGCACACGCGATGATCTTGCCGACCTAACCTTATTGCGCCCCATCTGCGATAGCCTTGGACCACAAACCACACTGAATGTCATCGAAGGCGCCGATCACTCCTTTCACGTGCTGAAGCACTCGGGTAAAACCGACGCCCAAGTGCTCGCCGAGCTATCCAGTACCGTGAGGGCCTGGACGAACGCGCACAGCGGATCCCAAGCCAAAAACTAGCCCGTTCCGCCTCCCCGGTAACAGATAACAAAATCTAGTCAAAAAATCAGCCCCCCTTGTCGATATCGCCGCCTCTGGTTCGACATGTAAGTGAATCATCAAAAAACGTTAATCCGGAGGCCAACATGGCAATCCAAAACACAACCTCTCAAGCTCCTAAAGCACCGCTCACCGCCTTATTTGGGTTGGTGCCTCTCGTCCTGTACGGAGATCCCCTGGGCGAAGCCACAGTGCACTTGAACCATCTCATCTGTGCCCTGACCTGCGCGCTTTTAAAATTTGCTCCATCGATTATCTGGGCTGGCTGCCATATTCTCGGAAGCTACATTTTGGCTCACCAGCACTTTCTCCTATGCGTCCAAACCTTGCTGTCATTCAGCCCACTACTGCATTTCATCTGTGGCGCGGCCTAGCCGCAAATAGGTCACTAGGCAAAACCACTGTTTTCAGCGGGTTAAGAAATTTCGTAGCTTATCGGTTTCACCTGTCGATTTTGCTGTTGTTCGTTCGACGTATAAGTGAAGGATTCAATTCAACTCAAAAGGAGAGTCACGATGCGAGTTATGGTGATTGTCAAAGCTAACCAAAACACCGAAGCCGGTATCATGCCCAGCACGGATATTCTTACCGCCATGGGAAAATTTAACGAGGAGTTGGTGAAAGCCGGTGTGTTGCTCGCCGCTGACGGCTTACAAGCCAGCTCCAAAGGCAAACGCGTCAAGTTTTCTGGGCAGCAGCGCACCGTTACCGACGGACCTTTTGCCGAAACCAAAGAACTCATCGCCGGATACTGGCTCTGGCAGGTGAAGTCCATCGAAGAAGGTGTCGAGTGGCTCAAGCGCGCCCCATTTGACGGCGGCACCGAGATCGAAATTCGCCCGGTGTTCGATGCCGCCGATTTCGGCGTTCAACTTACTCCCGAACTCAAAGCCCAGGAAGAAAGACTCCGTGCCCAGTCCGCCAAATCGAAACAGTAATTTCGCGCCAGAGAAAAAAAAGATAAAAAGCTTGTCGATTTAACTGCATTTCGTTCGACGTACACATAGAACCAAGAAATTACCCGGCGACTTACACCGGTCAAATCAAAAGGAGAAAAACCAATGCGATTCATGATGATGGTAAAACACGGCGAAAATTGTGCCCCGCCACCCAAGGCATTGATGGATGCCATGGAACATATCAGTCAGGAAGCAATCAAAAATGGCGCTATGGTGATTTCCGGGGGACTGGCCTCAACCGCGCAAAGCCATCGTGTTCGCCTTTCCGGCGGAAAAATTTCTGTCATAGATGGCCCCTTCACCGAAACCAAGGAGGTTGTCGGCGGCTTCGCAATCTTGAACTTTAAGTCCAAAGAGGAAGCCTTGGAGTCAGCCAAGCACTTCATGGATCTTCACCGGCAACACTGGCCCGGCTGGGAAGGCGAGACCGAAGTTCGCCAAATGTTCGGACCGGAAGATTTTCCTCCCCGAGCATAAAACTGCAACAGCACCTCGGCGTGACATCCCTGCGTAAATGGTGTGGCCAGGTTGCGCGCGTGAATTAAAGATGTTTTGATCGGTGGTGTTCATGTCCACCGACATCCATCGCGCGATTGACGCGGTCTGGAGAATCGAGTCCCCTAGGCTCATTGCTGGACTCGCACGCATGGTGCGTGACGTCAGCCTCGCGGAGGATCTCGCACAGGATGCGCTCGTCGCCGCTCTTGAACGTTGGCCAGAGTCGGGTATCCCGGACAATCCGGGCGCCTGGCTCATGGCCGCGGCGAAGCATCGCGCCATCGACACCTTCCGCCGTACAAAACTTCTCGAACGTAAGCACCAAGAGCTTGGCCGCGAAGTCGATGCCCGGCAGGAGGCCGCCGTGGCTGCATTGGAGTCCGCGATCGACGATCATGTTGGCGACGACCTTCTCCGCCTGATATTCGTCGCCTGCCATCCAGTGCTTACTGCCGAGGCCCGCGTCGCACTTACACTTCGCTTGCTCGGTGGGTTAACCACCGACGAAATCGCCCGCGCATTTCTCGTCCCGGAACCAACCATTGCCCAACGCATCGTGCGCGCCAAGCGTACGCTCTCAGAAAAACGCGTCCCTTTCGAACTTCCCCGCAAAGCCGAATTGACCGAGCGCTTGTCCTCTGTACTCGAAGTCATCTATCTCATCTTTAACGAAGGCTACTCCGCGACCGCCGGCGATGACTTGATGCGTCCCGCCCTGTGCGAGGAAGCGCTGCGTCTCGGCCGCATTCTCGCTGAGTTAGCGCCCGCCGAACCAGAGGTTCACGGTCTCGTCGCGCTCATGGAGATTCAGGCTTCGCGCGCCGCCGCGCGCGTGGGCCTAGCGGGAGAGCCTATTTTATTGCTCGATCAAGACCGCTCGCGATGGGATCAGCTCCTGATCTTCCGCGGCCTCGCTGCGCTCGAGCGTTCCCAGAAACTCGGCGACGCACGCGGCCCGTACAGCTTGCAGGCCGCCATCGCCGCCTGTCACGCTCGAGCAACTATGGCCCCGGACACCAACTGGGCACGCATTGCATCTCTATACCAGGAGCTCCTCGAATATTCTCCCTCACCCGTCGTCGAACTGAATCGCGCCGTTGCCGTCGCCATGGCTTTCGGTCCCGCGGCCGGCCTCGCAATCGTTGAGACCCTCACTCAAGAGCCGTCGCTCAAGACCTACCATCTGTTACCCAGTGTGCGCGGCGACCTTCTCTCTAAGCTGGATCGCAACGAGGAAGCCTGCACGGAGTTCGAACGCGCCGCATCGCTAACCCGCAACGCCCGCGAGCGCGAACTACTCCTCAATCGCGCTCGCGCCTGCGCCGAAGCTCATCGCCAAACAAGCCAATCCGCCAATAGCAACGCATCGCGCACCAATTAAACTCGCCGTTCGGCGCCCCCGGTCCTATCAACGACCACCAGCCATTCAAAAACCAAACCACGCGTAGGGTGCCCCAGGCTCGTTTTTCAGCCTGGGTCTTGGGTTTGACTTTTTCTACTCTGGATCGACGGGCGGGCAATTGCTTCGCGCGTGCCAGCGCACATAAACTAAGTTCGTTATCAAGGCAGGAGGAGCAGCATGCCATCCATCAAACAAGTAGGCTTGCAACTTGCATTGTGTGCGACGTTATTTGGCGCCGGAATAGCCGTAGGATCGCTGCGAACTACAAACGTCTCGGCGCAAAATAAATTTGGTCAGCCCAAAACTGTCCTGCATGTGGTGGTCTACAAATTTAAAGACGCTACCTCCGAGAACGACAGGCAGAAGGCCCTGGACGGCATCAAGGATTTGGCCCGCAAAATCCCCGGCGTAAAAAATATCTGGCTGAAAACCAACCGCAACCAGATCCGCGACTTCAGCGGCGTCTACGCCATCGAGTTCACCAGCGCGGAAACCGCCGCCGATTACGCGGAAAGCCCTGCGCACGAGGCCTGGGCCAAACAATGGGAAGCCCTGCGTGAAAACAGCCTATCGTTCCAGGTCACCAATCCTTAAAAAACGCAAGGGCTGACAAGGGCCACCCAGTTACTGGACTCTGGGTGACCTACCCTTTGCCGTTTTTGCAAAGGGTTTACCCGCGGTGGCGGGTGGGCGGCGCTAATCGCCTTCAATCCCGAGCAAATTGTGCTTAACTCCCACTCGACCGGTCGCGAACAATCCCATATCTGCGCCGAATCACAGCATCAATCGCACTATCCGGTAGCAACCGCTTGGCCCACTTCGCCATCGTCGCTAACGGAGTCACTCCATAGCGCGCCTTAGGACTGGACGCTTCAATCGCCTTCAACATGACCCGCGCACAATCCTCCGGCGTGGTCTTCGATTTTTTTCTCGCGCTCGTAGTCCCGGCGTATGCCCCCGAATAAATCCTGGCGTAAGGTCCGGCAGTAATCTTATCCGCATACGGTTCCATTAACTCCGCGGCGATATTCTGCAGGTTGGTCACGATGTAGCCAGGCTCAATGAGAATCACTTCAACTCCAAAGGGGTACATCTCCAATCGCAAAGCGTTGCTCAATCCCTCCATCGCGTGTTTGCTGCTGCTGTAAGGGCCATGCGTCGGCGGAGTAATAATCCCCGAAACGGAGCTCACCATCAGAATACGTCCGCGCCGCCGCGTGCGCATGTGCGGCAGAACCGCCTGCGTCACTCGCACCACGCCAAAAAAATTAGTTTCGAACTGTCGCCGCCAATCTTCCATGTGCGTATCTTCGACGGTACTCACATAAATAATCCCCGCGTTATTGATCAACACATCCACCGAGCCAGCCTTGGAAATCATCGCCGCCACACCTTCTTTCACGGAGGCGTCGTCGCAGACATCCATGTCTAGCGTTTCGAGCGGCAGCTTTTGCTGGCGTGCCATCTCATCCAGGTGCCGGCGCTTTTCGGCCGAGCGTCCCGCCGCAAAGACCCGATAATCGTGTTGCGCCAGCAACAGCGCAGCAGCTTTCCCCAAGCCGTCGGTCGCGCCGGTGATCAAAACATTTTTCAATTTTGCGGTCGTCATTACCCCATGCTCCGAATTTCCGCCATCCATTGTCCACTCGGACCGGTGATTGTCGAGAATATCTTTCGCACCCTGTGCAAATGAATTTCTCGATCTTGCCTTTAAGACCCGAATTCATTTTTGTTAAACCGTGCGTGCCAATAGACCGTCACAAACACACCCACACACATTATTCGGAATCACAATTATTGATTGATCTAATCTATTCATCGGCTTTGACTACCTGCCAAATTGGCGTCAGCATCCACCTCACAATGAATTGTCATATGCATTTTGGCCTGTTCACGTTTTTGGCTGGAGTGCACTCAGGGGATCGATCAGTGAATGTAGCGATGTGCTGTCGTCCTTCTATCTAGTTATCCACAAGCCTCCGGCCGCCGGGAAGATGGGACTGCCGGCCACAGGAGGAACGGTGTTCACTGGGCTGGTGCCGGCCCTTGACGCCTTGACCCGCCATTTTGTATCTGATGCCGCTGCAATTTTATTTTTGGCGCATTAATTCGCGAGGTCGTAAATTGCAAAAGCAGGGATTAGTGAATCGAATTTACGTGAATTGTATAGAGGATTATCCGAAAGGAATCGAAACTCAGAAAATCATGCAAACAAGGGCTGGAAAATTATTCCCAGAACGTCGGATCCGGATGCTCCAGAACGAAGCCCGCATCCCATGCTTCATGCCCGCGCCACACCACCTGGGCATCTGCACGGCGCCCGCTGGCAGCATGAATAAGCTTGACGCGCTGGTGTAGTCGCAGGTCGCCGGCCACCACCGCTTTACACCCGGAGCTGCTTACGTCCACCGTCACCGCATTCACGTTTTGCAGCAAAGGACCCTCGTCCCACTCCACCCGCAACTTCACGTTGGTAGTCACGCGCTGGTGTCCACGCATATTCGTCCAGCGCTCCAGTAAACTTTGCTTGACGGATTCATCTACCACTAAGTTACCGGCAGCCATGCACCACCTCGACAAGAAGGCTTCAATGAGGAGACCTAAAAGTAGCCCCAGCAGAACGACAGGTCAATAGTACTTTTCATTAGAATGTTGCTAAGAATTGTTAACAAAAAAGGCTTTCGCCAATTCTTTGCCTGTCACAGAGTGTGACTTAACAATTAACTCACTCCGGCTTGGGGAGTTGCAGAATCATTCCGCTTCCCTGTCCAGACTGCACCGTCGGCAACGCCCCATTCCATTTGTCGATCAACGCACGATTGTTTTCAATGCGCCGCAATTCCAACAACTGCGGTGTCAATGAATTCTGGCGTATCCGATTGGCGTCCGCTTCTCCTTGCGCTCTGGTCACTAACGACTTCGCGTCGCCTTCCGCTTCCGCAATTTTCTTGGCCGCCTCTGCCTGTGTGGTAGCCAGCTCATTGCGCGCCCGCTCCGCTTGCTGAATCGCTTGCGCCTTTGCAGTAATCGCGGTAGCGATCACTGTAGGCACGCGCGGAGCCCCGATAAATCCGAACTGCTGCACACTTACTCCCACTGGCGCGACCTTCTGTTCAATCATGGCCTGCACCTTGTGCAGAAATTCCGCTTTACCTTCGCCGTAAATATCCTCCACCACATACGTGGAAGCCACTTCATTCAACGAGTTGCGCACGATGTCCCGCAAAATGCCGTGCGTAAACATCTCTAGATCCCCCACGCGATACTTCACGTAAAAGTCCGGCGCTTTCGTCGGCTCAATCGCATACGACAACGACACATCCACAAAAATCTCCATCCCTTCCTTGGAGTTGAATCCCATCTCTTCGTTGATCGGATGGCCCTCGTCGGTATTTCTCGTCCACTTCACCGTTTGCACGTAAGTCGGAAATTCGATGATCTGCGTAGTCAGCGGCGAATACACCACCCACCCGGTGCGCACCGGAATTTCCGAAGCTCCGCGCTGCTTGCCCGCAAGATTAATCTCCACGCCCACGTGCCCCGCTTCAATGCGCGTCACCCGCACCAGCAACGAAAACAAAATGATCAACCCCAGCAGCACCGCCACGCCAATCACAATCGTGCGCAAGCCAGGAACCGTCGGCCTCATGGTGTAGGCAGGCCCGTCGCCGCGGTCTCGTGGCCCCTTGTTAAACACACCCATTTATCTGTCCTCAATTCGTCAGTTGCTTCCCGGAGCGCGTAGGAAGGGTTGCTTCAGCACTGCAAGTAGCAACAT
>Ga0193729_1001443_pt1 | contig 12144 bp, 6 predicted proteins | sample U1c2metaG_FD_143036 | JGI IMG/M metagenome (GOLD analysis project Ga0193729, IMG submission 143036) | Soil microbial communities from a riparian zone of the East river system, Colorado, United States - U1c2 | ecosystem: Environmental > Terrestrial > Soil > Riparian zone | place: USA: East River... | reverse complement strand
ATCTCATCTAAGAGTCCAGGAGGGAAGAGTGCCTCTAGAGCCTGCCAGAAGAACACTAGGTTCCCAGCCTCTTCTAGTACTTGGTGATCGAGCCAAACTTGAGGCGTTTGAGTGACACAATAGACCATTTCTCGCCAGGGAGTAGGATAGGTCGTGGTTGCGTCCTGACCTAACAAACTGGTGAACACTACTGGCATTACCGCTTGTGCAAGATTCCCTTGCGCACGGGCCAGATCTTGCAGGACATGAATACCACTATAATAGCAGTGATCGAAATCACGCCACAACTGTTCTTGCAAGCGCTTGGCACGATCCTCAAAGGGAGCCGAGAGAGAATTATCGACGGCTAGCATCAGTAAAGAGGTAAAATCTCCCATAATATCATTCACTTCTTCATGCAAAGGCAAACGATTAAAAATGGTGAGATTGATGCAAAAGCGCGGGGTCTTGCTCCATGTTGTGAGTACTTCTGCAAATACAGCCAATAAGATCCCAGATGGCGTGAGACCCACTCGTGCTCCGCGGGCTTTCAGTTGCTGCCACAGAGCTGCCTCCATTCGTGCTTCGCGATGTACAAAACGAGGTTGCTCCAAGGATGCCGGATCAATTGCTAACGGCAGATCCGGTGCTAATGGAAGATCCTGGATACGCTCAGCCCAGTAGTCTCGCGAACGTCGATACGGCTCCGAGTCCTGCAGTTGTGCCTCAGCCAGGATATAATCCCGGAAGGAGAGTTCCAACGGGGGCAAATATGCCTCTGGTTCATGATACAAGTGAATGAATTCCTGGATCAGGATACGTATACTCCAGCCATCAATAAAGAGCAATTCGATACTAATGTGTATCCTAACACGCTGCTCAGGCAAACGTGAGACACGGATTTCGAATGCTGGCCACTGATCAACTTGAAATACCTGATGATCCATCTCATGGCGGATATGGGCTAGTCGCTCATCCACCTCTTGCTGATTGCATCCCTCCAAATCGATAACCTCGATCTGGAACGGGGGAACATACTCAAGAATTTGCTGCTGTCCATCGGGCAATATAATTGCCCGCAACATTGGATGTCGTTCGATCAACCGTCTCAAGGCCTGAAGGGAACGTGCTACATCTAGGTCAACAGCTTCGATCTCCATATAGCCGTGATTCCCCACACTGCCCAGTTCAAATGTGGCACTACGACCAAGCCAGTAGGCCTGCTGCACATCGGTTATGGGAAAAGACAGGTAGAGTTGGTCAGGAGCAGGCACAATCTGGGGCAAGGACACGCCAGGATTGCTAGCCTGAGGTTGAGACAGCAATATCAGGAGTTCTACCTTATGCTCCACCAGTTTTGCAAGCAAAGAAGGCGTCATCACGCCCTTGGGAGCCCGATAGCGCAGATGGTCGCTATCAGCCCATACCTTCACACCTCGCTCGGAAAGCTCAGTCAAAAATTCCACGGCACTCATACCATTCCCTCTTCCCAACTATCTCTTTCTCCTACAGGAGAAAGCAGTTCTTCTTGTAAACTGACATCTATTGTCCCATCAAGCAAATCAGGCTGCATACCCTCAAATTGTTGACCCGCTACTGGATCCATAGAGTTGCTGAAAGATGCCAATATATGGTCTGTCCCATTCTTTTTCATTGGCTCAAGTGCGCCAACAAATATTTCATCAACTGGAAGATATTGTTGACAATATGCGGTAATAGCACGAATGGTTGAAAGTCGGAATAATTGGCTCAACTGCAGACGTACACGGAACTGGCTTTCCAGCAAATGGAGGTTGCTCCATACTCCAGCAGATTTCTCGCAGGATCAATCCGCTCGACCTTGAGAACCCCAGCTACCAGTTGAGAGACCTGGGCAACTAGAGCAGCTTCAGGCTTATGCTCCACTCCCATTGAGGTTCCTAGGTTCCGCTCAGGTACCTGCAAAGATGATACATCAGAAGATGGAACAAGTGCTGCTAAGGCCTGCCGATCCACTTTTCCGTTGGTCGTCAGTAGCAATGCCCCTAACAACTGGATGCTCGTAGGTACCATATACACAGGTAGGTATTCTGCCAGATAATGGCGCAGATCACTAGTTGTCAGAGTATATTCTGGCTTAAGGACCACATAAGCTGCTAAGCGCTTCTCACCCTGACTTTCTCCAAGACAACTGACCACAGCCTCCTGAACAGCTGGGTAACGAGCTAAGGCTGCCTCGATCTCACCCAACTCAATGCGATGGCCTTGCACCTTGACTTGAGAGTCTTCGCGTCCGAGAAACTCGATCGTCCCATCAGGCAGGTACCGTCCTAGATCACCTGTATGGTAGAGGCATACGCCTGTTCGCGGATGCTCGAAGAAACTGGCCTGGGTCTTCTCTGTATCTCTCCAGTAGCCTTTGGCTAATCCAACGCCAGCAATATAGAGCTGCCCAGGCACCCATACTGGACATGGCTCAAGGTCCTTACCCAGCACAAAGAATTGCTGGTTCCTCATAGGTCGCCCATAAGGAATACTCTTCCAGGAAGGGTCAAGCGTGGTAATGGGATAGAGAATAGACCAGATGGAAGCTTCGGTAGCCCCACCCAAGCTGATCACTTCGACGTCAGGACACAGGTTCTGCAGTCGCCCTGGTAAAGCCAGCGGAATCCAATCCCCACTCAGCAGAGCTAAACGCAAACGAGAACGATTCAGAGATCGAGAATGAATCTCAGCATACTCCACAAGCAACTGCAAGAGAGCTGGAACGGTATTCCAAACGGTAACCTGTTCTTGCTCGATCATTCTGAGCCAGGAGGCAGGATCACGAACGGTTTGCTCTGTCGGCAGAACGATGGTCCCACCAGCAGCCAAAACCCCAAAAATATCGTAGACCGACAAATCAAAGCTCAAGGCAGACAGAGCGAGCACACGGTCAGACTCCCCAATGCTGAAACGCTCATTGATATCCAGGATGGTATTGACTGCCCCCCGATGATCGATCATGACCCCTTTGGGCAACCCCGTAGAGCCAGAAGTATAGATCACATAAGCCAGATCATCAGCATATTGGACAACTTCGGCATCGGGGATATCCTCTTCCTCCAAATCAAGACTATCGACACATAACCGTTTCAGGTCTTCCGGCCAATCAACCAATCTATCAACCCACGACTGGGTCAATACAAACTCCACTTCTCCATGGCCCAGAATATACCTTAAGCGCTCTTTGGGCAGACTGGCATCGATAGGGAGATACGCCGCTCCCGATTGTAAGACTCCAAGGACGGCAACTACTTGCTCCCAGCCTTTCTCCATCACTACCCCAACAAGCTGATTGGAACGAACACCCCACGCTCGTAACTGATGGGCCAGTTGGAGTGCACCACTGCGTACCTCTTTATAGGTTACTAGACGGGTCGCAGAGATAATAGCCAACTGGTCAGGACGTAGCGCAACCTGTTCGAAAAAGAAGGACTGCAGCAGCTTGCCTGAAACAGGAGCCTCCGTCGCATTCACCTCTGCTAATAAGACACGTTGCTGCTCTGGAAGCAAATGTCGGATAGGCTCAGACCAGCTCTGCTCCTGACTTGCAAGGTGTTGGAGCAACTGACAATAAGCATCAAACATAGCATCGACCAAACCAGCAGGAAAGACAGCATCAACAGACTGCCAGTGGAAAACAAGATCTCCTCCCGACTCAAGCACCTGATGATCCAACCACACTTGAGGTGTCTGACTCACACAATAGATTGTATCTCCCCAAGGAGGTAGAAAGGGACTGGCCGTATCTTGAATAAGCAAACTGGTGAACACAATCGGCATGACCGCCTTGACACCTTCTCCCTGCATCTTAGCCAATTCTCTTAACACCTGTATCCCACTGTAATAAGAATGGTCCAGATCATTCCACAACTGCTCTTGGACACGCTTGGCACGATTTTCAAATGTATCAGGAGTCGTATGATCAACAGCAAGCACCACCAAAGAAGTAAAATCACCGACAATCTCATTCACCTCGGGATGCAAAGACAAACGATTAAAAGTACTCAAATTCAGGCTAAAGCGAGCAGACTTACTCCATGTAGCAATGATTTCCGCGAAGGCAGTCAACAACACACCAGAAGGCGTTAGGCCGATCTTAGCCGCATACGCCTTCAGTCGTTGCCAATAGTCCCTTTCGAGCCTTGCTTCCCGGTGAACAAAGCGAGGTTGGTCAACAATGGGCACAATCAATTGGGCCTCTACCGATGGCAATACATTGCGAGTTAGATCATCGGGCGATTTACCGTGTCCCCTTTGGGGATCGCCACGGGTAGGGACTCGATTTATCGCATCGGCCAGAGGGAGGCTAGGGGCAGGAGGCAGAGAAGAGAGACGCTCAAGCCAATACTCTCGAGAGCGTTGGCACAATGCGGAGTTCTGAAGAGACGCTTCAGCCAGCACGTAATCCCGGAATGAGAGGGCTGGAGTTGGCAGAGAGAGATCTGGCTCATAGTACAAACGAATGAATTCCTGGATCAGGATATTCATGCTCCATGCATCGACAAAGAGTGATTCTACACTCAGATGCAGGCGAGCATGCCGCTCATCTAAACGTGAGACCCACAGCTCAAATGCGGGCCACTGCTCGACAGGTAGAAGCTGATGGTCCAGAGTTCGTCGGATCTGTTCCAACTCGCGTGCTTGCTCCCGAGAATCTTGTCCACGCAAATCCACGATCTTGATCGGAAATGGGGGAACCTGTTCAAAGACTCGCTGCTGATCATCAGGTAAAAGAACGGCACGTAGCATATCATGCCGCACAATCAAACGTTGCAAGGCATGATTGAAACGATCCAGGTCCAAGTCAGTCGCTTCTACTTCAATGTACCCATGATTGCCAACATTGCCAACCTCAAAAGCAGCATGCCGCCCCACCCAATAGGCCTGCTGAACATCAGTGGTAGGAAAGGGCTCAAACCGCCGCTCGGGATCAGGCTCAATACGTGGTAGTCCGATATCAAAGGGCGCAATGAATTGGGCCCCTACTGATGGCGGTAAACCGCTCGTTGAAACTGCATCATCCAGCAATTCATTGCCTGTGATGTAGGGACCCGATTTATCGCGTCCGCTCCGTAGAGCAATGAGTTCTGCACAAGCAGATGGCGTAGAAGTCTCTAAAAGATCTTTGAGAGCAAGTTCTACCTGGAAGACAGTTCCTATGCGTACTAGAAGTTGCATAGCCAGCAGGGAATGACCACCTAACTCAAAGAAACTACTGGAGGCACTCACATAATCCAAACCCAGCACCTCAGCCCAGAGATCTATCAAAACCTCTTCTATAGAGCGCCCGGCGATCTCAACCTTACTGGGATGTCTCACTCTGCGTGGATCAGTAGAGCGATCTTCAGGAGGCATACTTATTTCCTCAACATCCAACCAATCAGGCCAGAGCCGTTCGCGCTGCCAGGAATAAGGAGGCAAACTGACACAACGACATTCCTCTTCTCGATAGAGCCTAGACCAGCCAATTTCATGCCCCGAGGTATAAAGCATCTTAAAGGTTTCTAAATGAGCAGGCACAGCGGGCGCAATGAATTGGGCCCCTACCGATGGCGATGAATCGCGTGGTGATCCAACAGGCAATGTATTGCCTGTAATGTAGGGACCCGATTTATCGCGTCCTTGTTCTTCGAGATACAGGCGGAGAGCCTCCGCAGCCTCTCGTGGTGAGCGACCTGCAACAGCCAAACGATAGCGATGATGTGTCCGACGTACACTAGCGGAGTAGCAAATATCTCGCCAGCAAGAGGCACTATCGGAGTCATAGGCCAGCAGAAAGTCTCGATAGGCTACAGCCAACCCATAGAGAGCCTGCTCGCTCCGTGCCGACAAAGGCAGAAGGCGATAGACCTCCTCCTCGTCGCCCTCAGAATATACATCATCACTCATAGAGGACAGCGAATGGGCAGATAGAACAGCATGGGCATTTGCACCTGTGAAAGCAACAGTAGTTACACCAGCAACTCGTTCATCTTTCTCAGGCCAGGGCATACAGGTCTTGGGAACAGCCATACTAAGAGCATCAAGATAGATATCCGGATTGAGAGACTGGAGATGTAATGTCGGAGGAATTTTACCATGGTAGAGCGAGAGCGCTACTTTGATCACACTAGCCATGCCCGATGCAGCTTCCAGATGGCCAATATTCGTCTTAACCGAACCTATCAGGCAACTCTGAGACCGTTCTGGCTGCATTCCAAGCACAGCCCCCAGAGCCTTTGTCTCGATGGCATCTCCACGCTGAAACCCAGTCCCATGCAACTCAACATAATCCACCTCAGAAGGACTAACACTTGCTTTCTGATAGGCCTCACGCAGCAAAGCCTCTTGAGCTGCCTGACTGGCAGCAATGATCCACTCATTATGCCCATTATGATTGACAGCAATTCCACGAATAAGGGCATACACCCGATCTGACTTCTTGACTTGAGAGAGACGCTTAAGCACCACAACACCAGCTCCTTCACCTCGCACATAGCCATCAGCGTGAGCATCCAACGTTTTGCAGCGACCCTCTTGAGAAAGGAGACCCGACTTGGACACCATGATCATACTATCAGGTGATAAAATGAGACTTACTCCCCCTGCAAGAGCAAGGCACGCCTCACCTGCCCAGAGACTCTGACAAGCAAGATACAAAGCGGACAGAGATGAGGTACACAAGCTACTCACAGCAACACTGGGACCTTTGAGATCAAAAACATAAGAAAGGCGGTTTGCAGCAACGCCAATGTCATTGCCTAGCACCATATATTCATCTAATTGTGACCAATTTCGAGCTTGCAAACGGAGATAATCGTTCCAGCTAATACCGATAGAGACACTCGTCCGACTCCCAGCCACCTTCTCAAGGGGGAGCCCAGCATCTTCCAGAGCTTCCCAGGCTACTTCTAGTAACAGACGGTGTTGAGGGTCCATAGAGGTAGCCTCCCGAGGAAGCATGCGAAAAGCCCGCCAATCAAACTGATCAACCTGATCAAGAAAGCCCCCCCAACGGCTCACTAACTTACCGGGTACCGTCGAATCTGGATCATATAATTTCTTCACATCCCACCGATCGGCAGGCACTTCACGGATCGCATCTTTCCCTTCACATAGAAAGGCCCAGAACTCCTGTGGATTGTGTGCTTGTGGGAAACGACATCCCATCCCAATAATAGCTATTGGCTCTTGTTGAATATCTTGCATGGTATTTCTTCCTCACTAAGGAGACTGACAACAGTGATTAATGTTGTGCAGAAATGGGTTCAAACAGATGGTTTTGGAGTACATTCCTGACAGATATGTTACCTCTTGACAAATGAAGCCTCCTCCCTTATCATAGACGTATCGATACAAAAGGCGAGTGTGTGTGTGCAGTTCACACACCGTGGCGTAGCTCGACCACGGGTAGTAGGTTGACCGTGCAACCTGAATTCATTTGCGTGCAATAATCGCAAAAAGTTCTATCTTATTCCTTTTTTTCCTCTAATGCCTAAAAGGGAAGGACGTGGATAAATCGGGTCCCTACCAATGACAATGAATTGTGAGCGATTTATACCCTAAAGGGCACAGGTCGCCATTGGTAGGGGCTCAATTCACTGCACCCGCAGGCACATGTTCCAGTACAAGGTCAGCAACACAGGAAACACTGGTAAAGGAGTCGGCAACGAGTTTATCTGCAGGAATATCAACAGCAAACTGTCTGCGAACAAAGCTCAGGAGCCTTACTATCTCCAAAGAGTTAATGATTCCCCATTCGAGCAAAGGTGTGGCTTCATCCAAACCAATATCCTTGCCCGCCAGAACGTCTTGAGCAATATACCTCTTTAGTTCCTCAACAATGGTAAGTCGTTGCATATCATACTCCTATTGTTATGTTATATAAGATGCGGTAACGCAAAACGATCAATTTTTCCATTTCTCGTGCGTGGAAGTGCTGAAACAGTGTGCACCTCATCCACGATCATGTAACGGGGTAAACGCTCGGCACAATGTCGCTTCATTTCTAAGAGTGAAGGCACGGCTCCATCACCAAGGGTGACAACGACGAATGCTACTAAACGGGCTTCTAAGCCCGTGCCCGTGACGATCACAGCTGCCTCATAGATAGCTGGATGATCCTCAAGTGCGACCTCAACATCGCCAAGCTCAACGCGGTGACCACGGACTTTGACCATCTGGTCGCGACGACCAACGTACACATAATTCCCATCGTCGGAGCATCGCACCAAATCGCCAGTCGCATATGGTTTGTCTCCATAGGCTGGCTGTCCCCAGTAGCCAACCATAACGGTGGGGCCAACAACCATAAGTTCCCCTTCTTCTCCTAGCTGTGCAAGCGTGCCATCCTCTTTTTGTGCCCAGACACGATCACCGGAACAGGCTTTTCCAATGGGAACTGGTTTATTCGAAGTCTCGGGGAGATGCGTCACTTCATAATAGGTACAGACATTGGTCTCCGTTGGGCCATAGAGATTGAAAAAGCGTACGGGCACAATGAATTGGGCCCCTACCGATGGCGACCTGTGCCCTTTAGGGTATAAATCGCTAGGTGATCCAATGGGCAATTTATTGCCTGTCATGTAGGAACCCGATTTATCGCGTCCTTCTCTCGGGCCATAATGTTGATAGAGTCGACGCAAATGCTTGATAGGGAACGGCTCACCTGCAAAAAGGACGGCTCGCAGCGAGAGAGAAGGAACATCTAATAACCCTCCTTGCTCCATCATCAGGATGAGCACTGATGGGACTGAATACCATACCGTAATGGCCTCCTGAATGAGATAGGTGACCAAGTGCTCAGGGATATAAGAGGCTTCATCGCGAATGAGATAGGTCGCAGCCCCGGCATGAAAAGCCACATATAGATCAAGCACAGACAGATCGAAGTGGAACGGGGCATGATTGGCAAAGCGATCGGCAGCAGTTACTCCCAGTGTTTGGGACGCCCACTCCACAAACGCAAGCGCATTGCGGTTACTAATACAGACCCCTTTTGGTTTCCCAGTTGAACCAGAGGTATATAAGATGTAGGCAATATCATCAGCTAGCGCAGGTTCTTGTAGCTCTGTGTTAGGGAACTCTAGAAGATCATCCCAATGGATACCAGGCCCATCGCCATCTAAACAGAGACAGGCGACATGTTGAAGATCGCCTGTCAGCACTGCCTGACCTCGTCGCTGCGTCGTCACCAGGGCACGCATGTCACAATTCTGCACCATCGTCCGAACACGCGCTGCAGGGCTCAGCGGATCAAGAGGAACATAGATGGCACACAGGCGCAGCACTCCTTGCATAGCTGCGACTGCACGTGCAGATTTTCCCAGCCAGATTCCCACACGATCGCCACGACGAACACCAAGTTCAGCGAGCGCATGTGCGAAACGGTTCGCCAACTCGTCGAGTTGACTATAGGTCAAACTCATATCAGGACCTTTCACAGCTAATGCATCTGGCATTTTCTGTGCACTCTGTGTTACAAGGTCTCGTAAGATCATAATCCCAACTCACTTGCAATAATATCACGCTGCATCTCAGATGTTCCCGAAAAAATGGTCGAGGGAATAGCATCACGCAGCATTTGCTCTATGCCATGCTCACAGTTAATCCCAGTAGAACCATGAATATGAATGGCATCAAGCCCTCCCATCACAGCAGCTTGGCTCACCGCTAGTTTGGCTAAAGAAATATCCAACAGAGCATCCAGCCCTTGATCAAAACGCCAGCAGGCACGATAGAGCAAGAGACGAGCCGCTTCAAGTCGCACCTTCATATCGGCAAGGCGGTGGGCAATCGCCTGATGTTTTCCTAATGGCTTGCCAAACTGGCGTCGCTCCTTCGCATAGGTGATGGTCCGCTCCAACTGACGCTCCATTTGTCCCAGATAGCCAGCAAACAGACAAGATCGTTCCCATTGCATCGACTGTTTGAAGATCTGTGAGCCTTGTCCTTCTTTGCCAATTCTATTGGCAACAGGCACACGACAAGCATCAAAGGAAATGCGACACGCTGGTGTACTCGTTAATCCCATCTTTCGAAAAGGTTCACCAATGATAAGACCTAGAGTATCTTTCTCAACGACAAATGCCGTGATCCCCAGATACCCATGAGCAGGATTGGTTACGGCATAGACCACAAAAAGATCTGCAACCGGGCCGTTGCTAACATAGCTTTTCTTGCCTTGTAATATGTAGGAATCCCCATCAACCACAGCACGAGTTTTCAAAGCTAAAACATCAGATCCAGCATTTTCTTCAGTTATAGCATTTGCTCCAACAATTGCTCCAGAACATAAACCATGCAATATTCTATTTTTTATTATCTCATCCCCATATTCCACAATTGGCATAGCACAGGCAAAAAGATGAGCAGAGACAGAGAAAACAAGTCCCATATCCTCACATCCATAGCGGGTTGGTACACTCAATCCCAGCAGCTTCAAATCTCCACACAGGAGCCATTGGGCACGTGTCCAGGGTTGATGCGTATCAGTATCGCCAGCATCCAGTTTGTTTTGCACCAGAGACAGAATGTGGTCATAGAGTTCATCCTGCTCCAGTGTCCAAGAAAAATCCATTTTGGGTCCTTTAAATTACAAATGCAATTACAAACGCGGTTGTATCGATAAGTATCTATCCATGTCATGATTGACACCAAGGGCACAATCACCTCAAGGTGACATGGTGAATTGGGCTCGGTCCAAAGGGCGCAATCACCTCAAGGTGACACGGTAAATTGGGCCCCTACCTTCACTCGCAATTCATTGCGAGGGATTTGTCGCTATCGGTAGGAATTCGATTTATGTCCTCCCGATTTATTGCGTCTGAGCGATATCCCAGAAGAGGTAAGAGGGGAGAAGCCATCATTGTGGTGAGTATTGCCATAATCACAAGCATTGCAAACAACGTTGGTGAAAGTATGCCCAATTGGAAACCAATATTCAGAACAATCAATTCAACTAATCCTCGTGTGTTCATTAAGATACCAACAACGAGCGCTTCTTGCCAGGATTGGCCCATGACTCGCGCGGAAAGTGTCCCACCTAAGATTTTTCCTACACATGCGATGAGGAATACAAGTAGGCAGATAAGCCATAGAGAGACTTCATGAATAAGCCCTATCTGGGTTCGTAGTCCGCTAGAGACGAAGAACAGTGGCAAAAAGAGCAAATTGTTGACTTGATCGAGACTGCGAACGTGTGCAGTGAAGGCAACGTTGCGTGGCAAGATGACTCCTGCGAGAAAGGCTCCAAAGACAGGATGGATGCCAATACTATTGGTCGTATATGCAGCTAATAAGAGTATGATGATACCGATTGCCATCAGCAATGACTTTGATTGGATACGTCGCGCTGCATAGCTGAGCAATGGGCGCACCCCAAGCAACATCCCTCCGATAAAAAGGATGGTCAATCCCACTGTGCCTATCACTAATAGGACTCCTTGTGAATGAATGACCGAAACTGCAAGGGCCAAGAGACACCAAGCTACCACATCGTCAACTGAAGCGCAGGTCAGCGCAAGCATCCCGACTTTCGTCCCAAGCATTTTCTTCTCTGCCAGGAACCGGGCAAGCACAGGAAAGGCAGTGATAGCCATTGCTGTGCCTACTAAAAGAATAAATGAAAGCTGTGTTGCTTTTGATCCGGCCAAGTCTGGATACAGAAAGTACCCAAGGAGAGACCCTAAGATGAGCGGAAGGATAATACCGCTTAATGATACAAAAATAGTACTGCGGCTCTGACGGACCATCAACTGTGTGTCAAGCCTAGCGCCTAATGAGAACATGTACAGGATCAAACCGATATCACCAAGCGTTTGCAGTGTCGGAAGGGTATTCACTGGAAACAACTGTGACTCGAGATTGGGCCAGAGACTTCCCAGCAGAGACGGCCCCAATGCCAACCCTGCCAGAATTTCTCCAATCACCCACTGCTGACCAATGCGCCCACTCAGGTGTCCAAAAAGCTGAACAACCAGCAAGATCACAATCAATTGCAGCAATATTTGTCCTGTAAGCATTATATCTCCCCTAGAGCATTTCTGCCAGGATTACATTTCATAGATGTCAAATCAACACAATCCGCTAGATCGCGGCGTACTAGGCATCTAAAAGGCCGGTTTGAAAGCATTCGCGGTCAATTCACCTAGATAGCGATGC
>Ga0193729_1001442_pt1 | contig 12147 bp, 9 predicted proteins | sample U1c2metaG_FD_143036 | JGI IMG/M metagenome (GOLD analysis project Ga0193729, IMG submission 143036) | Soil microbial communities from a riparian zone of the East river system, Colorado, United States - U1c2 | ecosystem: Environmental > Terrestrial > Soil > Riparian zone | place: USA: East River... | reverse complement strand
ACCCGGCTGCAGGTAAACATGCGAATCACAAAAATTTGGCATTAAATTCAATGTCATCTAGCCAACCCATTGGGAGAATTAGCAATCCCACGTCTATAAATACGATGGGCAGCCTTGTTACGGCTGCCCCGTGCCTTTTTTGACTGTGTGCCGTAAAGACTAGAACTTAGTGGTGGTCATCACCATGTTCGTGACGCCACTTCCAATAATTGTCCTGATCTCTACGGTTCAGCTTTGAGTAATCGCGGTACTCTTTGTGATTCTCGGTGGAATATTGATGGTAGTAGCGATCCTCATTGCTATCCCAGTTGTGGTAGTCCTTGTGAGCGCGGTCGTACACGCGTTTCTGATGCTCATCGCGATGTTCGTCGCGGTGTTCATCTTGCGACGCTGCCCTGCTGACTACGGCGGCGGGTGCGCTTAGTGCGGCACTCAGGAACAGAAAACTAATGTATCGATATCCGGCTTTCATCATTCCTCCTTGAGTAGGACTTCAACGAGCAACGTATTTGCGGACGCGACCAGTAAAAGTATGACCAGCTGACTTGGGATGTTCAACACCAGAATCGTACTAATATTTCACTAAGGTGTTTAACGTATAGCTTTTATGCACTAATAGGCACTCATCCAGCAGCTTGAAAAATGGAAGGTCCGTAATTTAAAAACGGTCCATCTGCCCAGCTGAAATCGCATCACTCCGGGATCCGAACGTAATATTCTACGTGACCCAGCGCGGAGCATCTGTGCCCACGGCTCGCGCGGTTCGAGCAAAACATGTCCATTAAAACGTGGCTCCTTCTGCTATTTGTGCTCGTTGCGGCCGGCATAACGCTCCTAGTGTTGCGCCATCCGCGCGTCGCTGAACTTTTTCACAAACACATTTCCGACCGGCAAGCGCAGGCTATTTTTAGCAGCGATCGGATTTTTCGTCACTTTCGCTGTCGCCAGGACGCTCGCCTACGTCAACTTCCACCAGATCGGCCCGTTCCACGATATCTACATAGGTGGCCGGCACATTCATCACCTGGTATGGGGAATTTTGATTTTGCTAGGTGTCGGTTTTGCATGGTTGCAGGATGTTGGCGTAGGTGGAGAAAACTCATCCCTGGTCGCTAGCCGCCTGATGGCCTTTCTCTACGGCGCAGGTACGGCACTCACTCTCGACGAGTTTGCGTTGTGGTTGAATCTCGAAGACGTCTATTGGGCGCGTGAGGGTCGGGCCAGCCTGGACGCTATCGTTTTGTTCGGCACCTTCCTGATCATCGCCCTTTATGGAAGCCGTTTCTTCCATGCCATGGCCAGTGACTTGGTCCTCCATCGCAAAAAATGAGTGAACCCGCGAGCCACGCGTCCACTAGCCAGAGTAACGACTACGTTCTCGCTAATCCAAAAATGACAAGAGTTGCCTCGCAGCGCCAGAGCTTTCGCTGATTGACGCTACAATAAGCGGCCACATGAACTCCTCTGACACCACAGTCATTCGATTAATTGCCCTATTTAAGCTGTTAAAAGCGATAACGCTTATCGCCGTCGGTGTCGGCGCTCTGAAGCTGCTTCATGGGGACATGGCTAGCACACTCGATCATTGGGTCGCCGTGAGCGGTCTCGACCCTGGCAATCGCTGGGTGGAAAGAGCCGTTGAGAAGGCCGCGAATCTGACTCCCGCCAAAGTAAAGGGCCTCGGTATTGTAAGTTTTATCTACGCGGGCCTGTTTCTAACCGAGGGAGTCGGACTCTGGCTTATGAAACGTTGGGCCGAGTGGTTCACCATAATCATCACCAGCTCGCTCGTGCCGGTCGAAATTTACGAGCTATATCGCCATCCCACGGCCACGAAAATTCTGGTACTCATCATAAATATCACGGTAGTCCTATACCTTCTCTATCGAATTCGAAGCGAAAGACATTCTTCTAAGTGAGCGTGCTCATCAGGATTGCAGTGCCAGTCTCTGTTGAGCATCCACTTGGGCGGACTGAGGCTTGGCGAAAATCGTAGCGACTAACCCGCATGCCGCTGCGAAAGATAGCCACAGTCCTGGAATCGCCCGATTGCCTGAGATATGAATCAAGTACGTGCTTAACGCCGGTGTAAACCCGCCAAAAATCGCCGTAGCCAGGCTGTACGCCAGGGCAAATCCCGACGTCCTGACTTCCACTGGCATGATTTCGGTAAGCGCCACGACCATGGCCCCGTTGTAACTCCCGTAAATAAAAGATAACCACAGTTCAACCGTCAGCAACCTGGCGAACGATGGCTCCCTGACCAGCCATAGCATGGCCGGATAAGCAGTGATCAGCATCAGCAGCGTGCAGCCAAACAGCAAAGGCCGTCGCCCGATTCGGTCAGAAAGTGATCCCATGATCGGCAGCCAGAAAAGATTCGACGCCCCCACGCAAAGCGTCACGATCAGGCTGTCGATGCTCGCCAGATGCAGCACGGAATTTCCAAACGTGGGCGTGTACGCGGTAATCATGTAAAACGACACCGTCGTCATGGTGACCATGAACGTGCCCACCAGCACGATGGCCCAATTATTTCTTAGCGAACGAAAAATCTCTGCGGTGTTGGGTCTATGTTTGCGCGCCAGAAACTCGTCAGTTTCCGCCAGAGACTTCCTTAGCCTGAACAGAAACGGAATGATAAGGCAACCTAGAAGCAGTGGAACACGCCATCCCCAACGCTGCATTTTTTCGGTAGAAAGAAAAGAATTAAGTATTACCCCTACGGAAGCCGCGAACATCACCGCAACTTGTTGGCTTCCCGATTGCCAGCTTACGTAAAATCCTTTGTGACCAGGAGTAGCAATTTCCGACAAATACACCGAGACGCCGCCCAGTTCCATCCCGGCGGAAAATCCTTGCAAAAGCCGTCCGGTCAAAACCAGTATCGGCGCGAGCAAGCCAATCGTTGCGTAACTTGGCATGAATGCGATTGAAAAAATCCCGATCGACATCATTCCCAACGTCAACAATAAACCAGCTCGGCGGCCATTTCGGTCCGTGTACGCGCCTAGCACCAATGCGCCCAGCGGACGCATCAAAAATCCGGCTCCAAAAGTCATCAACGACAGCATTAAGGAACCGTATGGGTTTCCGCTCGGAAAAAACGCGTTACCTATGGCAGCGGCATAGTAACCGAACACCATGAAATCGTACATCTCCAGGAAATTTCCGCTGGAAACGCGCACCACCGACCAAACCTTCGATTTACGGTCGCTGGACTGAATCGTGGGGTTCATGATCTTGGACAAACCTGTAAGCCTGTTATCTGCTAATACTCACTAATTCGAGCCGCCACAGCAGTGATGCGGTTTCTGTTTCTGATGCCACCACTTGCGGGGACCAACACTGAGCAAGGGCAACCGTTGCGGGTAAGCCTTGCTCAGCGAAGCGAAGTGCGCGTCTCACCAGACCAGTTTGAGCCCCAGTTGAATTTGGCGCGAGGACGTGGATGTAGACCCGATAACTCCGGCGTTGGAGGTCTCGAAGGAATTGTTAGAGTCGTTCAAAAAATTTGGCGCTGCAAAGTTGGGGTGATCCAGAATGTTGAAGAACTCTGAACGAAATTGCACCCTGAATCTTTCTTTGAACGAAAAGTTCTTGAACAAGGAAAAGTCCACGGTGGTCAATCCAGGTCCATAAAAACGGTTACGGCCTGAATTGCCAACCAAAACTCCGCCCGCGACCGCTGGTGCAGCCGTAAAGCAATTTGGATTGAAAGCCAGTAACTGCCCCGCTGCATTGCTTCTAACTCCTGGCGTGGCGTTGCATCCGGCGATCAGGTTCGCAAAGTCCATGGAAAAATCGCCGTTGAAGCCAGTATTAAGAGGATCGCCGCCACCGCCAAACGTCACAGTATATGGGGATCCACTCGTGGCGGTAACAATCGTTCCGATTTCCCATCCTCCCGCCACGTACGACGCAACGCCGCTCTTGGGCCCAGGCAGATCCCAAATCATCGTGCCCACTAGCGTGTTACGCACGTCGAAATCGCACGCGCCGATTCTATACGCCTTGCTGAGAAGCAACGGCACCGCGATGGAATTCACATAGGTGTCACCCGTCACTGGCGCGGAGCTTGTGTCGCGGCATTTCCCGAGTGTGTAGGACAATTGCCCTTGCAACCCATGGGTCATTTCTCGTTTCAGTTGCGTTTGGAAGCCGTGATAGGTCGATTCGCCGTCAAAAATCACCGGGCGTATTCCTGCTCCGCCCGGTGCCCCGGGTACGACTCCACCATTTGCGCCTGCCCAATTGGGATCCAGTTGATACGTGTTGGAAGGAATGAGTATTCCAGCAGCCGTCTGCACTGGCGGAACTAAGTTGATGTCATCGGCGGCCACCGAAAGATGCACGGAACGGGAGCCCACGTAGCCGACTATCAGCGTCCACGCAGTGCTGATCTGTCGTTGGATGTTGAAGTTCCAATTCAGTACATCAGCGCGATGGGGATTTTGGTCGATGTAGCGATTTCTGATGTTATTAGGACTAAAACCGATGTTTGGATCGACGCCATTTCCAAGTGTCGCGTTGTTGTCAAATCCGACGATCTGAAACGGAGCTGTGGCCGCGGTATTTAGCCCGAATTCGTAAGGCAGCGGCAGCACATCAAATATCGCGAATCCGCCGCGCACCGCAGTTTTTCCATCCCTGAATGGATCCCAAGAGAACCCAATTCGGGGTTCGAAATTTTTAGTGGTGGGATTATTTCTGATAAACGTATCGACGTGTTGCGGTCCGCACGGACTGCTGGGGCTGGGAGGAACTCCCGGCGTGGCGCAATTCACGAGAGTAGTAATTTCCTGAATTCTGTTGTTGGCATCTCTGGGCAGCGTTGTGAATTCATAGCGCAGGCCGATGTTAAATGTAAGGTTCGGCCGGAAACGCCAATCATCCTGAACGTACCCGGCGAACAGACTTTCCCGGATCGCCACCTCATTCGAGCCACCGGGTGCCAGCGCATTTAATCTTTGCGGAGTGTTTGTTAACAGCAGACACAATCCACCGTCGGTAAATACGGAACAAGGGCCGATCTTCGGCTGGCCAAAGTTATTCACTCTGCCGTTGGGACTCAATTGCTCCAGAACGTTGTACAGCATGCGTTCGAACGCGAAGCCAAACTTGATGGAGTGTGTCCCCTTGGTCACGAAAGCATCATCGTAAACTTGCGCCGATGTCCACCGGTGCAAGAAGCGATTCAGACCGCCCAGGCCAATCGCAGTCGTCACCACTCCAGGAACTCCGATTTGCGGCGGCCCAATCGCGCCCGGCGCGACCACTAGACCCTTGTCGGTGGCCACGGCATCGCCGGAAACTGGCAAATTGATATCTCCGCGGACTCGACTGAGTCCCACGCGGATGGTATTGATCAACGCCGGGTTGAAAATATGTGTCTCTTCCACGCTGGCCGTCTGCCGGCGAGAGAACACCTGGTGGATCGTGTTTTGCAGCGGATCCGGTTGCGACTGCGGCCCGGAATCGAAAAAGTAGCTGACCGTCAGGCTGTCTTTATCAGAAAATTTTTGGTCCACTCTTCCGGTGGCGTAATTTTCATTTGAAATAGTCGGCAGAGCTACCCCGAACTGCACAGAGTCCGTATTGGTTGCACTTTGGCAAACCGCTGGGCAGGGCCACAGCGTCAGATAAGGCGTGACTCGCGGATCCAACGGAACGGCTGCAAGCGCAGCGCAATCACTTCCGCCTGGAGTTGAGGGCACGCACAATAAGCCGCTACGTGCCTCACTCGAGGGTACGCGAATTAACTGTGTGCCGGGCCTGTTCTGACGCACTCCCTCATACGTTCCGTACACAAACGTTTTATCTTTGATGATAGCTGTGCCGCCAGATGCGCCAAACTGCACGCGACGGAAAGAGGGGATCGGTCCTGGTGCATCAAAGTAATTCTTGGCGTCAAAAACTTTGTCACGATCAAAGAGGAAGGCGGTCCCATGCAAGTCGTTGGTGCCGCTCTTGGTGATTGCGTTAATTACCGCGCCCGACGTTCGCCCGTATTCCGCCGTGTAGTTGCTGGTCAGTACGGAAAATTCCTGAATACCGTCAACGCCTAGATTTAAGCCCGAAGCTCCGCCTGGGGAACCATTTGAGTAGTCGTTGATACTGACGCCGTTTACGCGGTAGGTATTTTCATTGGCGCGATGCCCGCTGTTGCTCAACTGGTTCCCGAATCCGCGATTCCCTTTATTGGCGCTGAATCCCGTCCCCACCTGGTTCGGAATATTGTTTACGCCCGGCTCAAGCGCCGCCAGCGATGTCCAATCGCGGCCGTTCAGCGGCAATTCCCGCACAGTCGTGGAATCCACGGTGGAACTGACCGTCGATGAAGTAGTTTGAATGTCGGGGATCGCCGCGTTCACTTCCACGGTTTGACTGAGCGAACCAACCTTCATTTTTAAATTCAGTGCTTGCTCCCCGCCGACCGTGAGCGTTACACCTTTTTCCGTCAAAGTCTGAAAGCCTGGCGCCGTCACAGTCACCTCGTACTCGCCAGGCAACAGGTTGGGCGCCGAATAAATGCCGTCCGCGTTGGACGTCACTTCTCGGGCCACGCCAGTACCGGCGTTTTTAATACTAATCGTGGCATTTGCCACGGGACCGCCTTGCTCATCGGTCACCAGCCCGGACAGCGTTGCGCCCGAGACTTGCGCATTGCCGGGTGCCACCCAAGCCGTATGGAGACTTGCGACCAGCAGCACTGCCAGCAACAGCGGCAGTCGCACCTGAATCTTTGATAGTAAGGACATATTCCCTCCCCCGGTTCGCACACGACGAGGTGAAGTTGACCGCCAGAACCACGCCGTTCATTCGTGCACGAGTATCTCAATCGCTTCGAGCGGCTGCGATTTAGTGGCGACACTCTGCGTGCTCCCGTGAATTAACACAATCCGTAATGCATCCTATCGAAGCCCTTTCTGCATCTCCCGCTTTGTCGCTGAAAAGTCGCAACTTAGCCCATGGAGTCACGAGCTTTTTTGACGCTTTACTATTCCGGGCGTTATACTCCGACACGGCTTAGCCGGCTATGCAGCACACCTCCCATGCTTCCAAGATTGTTCGTTGCGGGGTGTTTGAGATCGATCTCAAGGCGTTCGAGCTGCGTAAGCATGGCCTGCGCCTGAAGCTGGCGGAGCAGCCTTTTCAGATTCTCGCGATTCTTCTGGAACAACCCGGAGAAGTAATTACCCGCGATGAGCTTCGCGAGCGCCTGTGGCCCGGCGATACCTTTGTAGACTTCGACCACGGACTGAACAACGCGGTGATGCGCTTGCGGGAAGCGCTCGGCGATTCTCCCGAAAAACCTCGCTTCATCGAGACATTGCCGCGGCGCGGCTACCGCTTCATTGCGCCCGTGGAAGAAATCCACACCGCGCAAAAGCCCATTCCTGGTGGGGATCCACAGGCAAATTCTTCTGCCGATTTACATACTCCAGATGCTCCTGCACCCTTATCCACGGATCATCATGAATTGGTCAGTCACTCGAATCCCCGCACATGGCTAACCCTGCCCCGCATTGCGCTGTTGTCCGCGGCGGTTCTCGTCTTCGCAATACTTTCCGATCTAGCGGTACATTTTGTGCGCGGTTGGGAGTCCGGCAAGATAAATCCCGCGCACAACATGTCGCTGGTGGTATTGCCGCTGGAAAACCTGTCGGGCGACTCGGACCAAGATTATTTTGCCGACGGCATGACCGACGAACTCACTGCTAACCTGGCCAAGATCCGTTCGTTGCGCGTCATCTCCCGCTCAACCGCCATGGCCTACAAGGGCACTCACAAACCACTCTCCGAAATCGCCAGAGACCTGAAAGTCGATGCCGTTGTTGAGGGCACGGTATTAAAGGCTGGAAACCGCGTCAGAATCACCGCCGAACTCGTTCAAGTCTCGACCGATCATCATCTCTGGGCTGACACCTATGAGAGCCAGCTCGGCGACGTGCTCGCGCTGCAAAATCGAGTTTCCTCCGCCATCGTCGACCAAATTCGCATCAACCTCAGTCCCGAAGATAAACAGCGCCTGGCAAAAAATCCCTCCGTCAGTCCAGCTGCTTACGAAGACTACCTGAAGGGCCGCTATTACTGGAACAAAAGATCCAGCGACGGATTTACAAAGGCCATCGGATATTTTGAGGACGCCACTCGCAGAGACCCGCAATATGCTTTGGCCTATGCGGGCCTGGCCGATTGTTACGGAATCATCGGCGCGACCATCTACGGAAGTCTGCCGTCCGCGGAGGCCGCACCCAAGGCTAAGGCCGCCGCGACTCGCGCCCTGGAAATCGATCCTACTCTGGCCGAGGCGGAAACTTCTCTCGCCACTGCGAAATTCAACTATGACTGGGACTGGGCCGGCGCGGCGCAAGGTTTCCAACACGCCATCCAGATGGACCCAAGATACGCGACCGCCTACCAGCGATATTCCCTGTATTCCATCGCTATGGGGCGCTTTGACGAAAGCCTCGAACAAATAAAGACGGCTCGCGAACTCGATCCGCTTTCCATCAGCATTAATTCGAGCTTGGGATGGCGTTTATATCTGGCGCGTCAGTACGACCGCTCCATCGCGCAACTCCGCGACACTTTGGAAATGGATCCCTCCTACGAATGGGCCCATTTCATCCTTGGCCAGGCCTACGAGCAAAAAGGTGAATTCAATCTGGCCCGCGCCGAGCTGCAAAAGGCCGTTGAACTTTCCCACAACAGTCCATTGATGATCTCCGCCTTGGCGCATGCTAACGCCCTCTCCGGTAATCACGGGGAAGCGCTGCGCTTACTCCAGCAACTGACCGCGCAGTCCAGGAAACAGTATGTTTCCCCGTTTTACGTCGCTGTCGTGTACATCGCGTTAGGCAAAACCGAAACAGCCATGGACTGGATGGAAAAGGCTTTCGCAGACCGCTCGAACGGTCTGGTATTTCTCAAGGTCGAGCCCGAACTTGACCCGCTGCGCTCTAATCCTCGCTTCATTGCTCTACAACACAAGCTCAACTTTCCGGACTGATCCGTACAGCAAAAAAATACAATACGCGATTGCTAAATTCTGATACCTAGCATCGGATAGTCTCCGTCCGCGTTCCATGCAATTAGAATTCATTCTTTAGAGTTTTATCTTTTCGTATCTGCGGGTACATTGAAGCGGTACCCAACCCACGGTTCCGTGTGTATATATTTTGGCTTTGCCGGATTCAGCTCAATTTTTTTTCGAAGCTGGTTGATCACCACGCGCAACGATTCTGTCTCTTCGCCATACTCAGGTCCCCACACGGACTGCAACAACCTGCGATGTGTGATTGGCCGCCCATCCGCGACTACCAATTCCTTCAGTACCGCGAACTCCTTCGGCGTCAGATGAATTTGCGTCCCGCGGACCTGAATGTCGCGCTTCTCAAAATTAAAATTAAGTTCCTTGGATACCAGCGCGCCCGCAGCCTGATCTTCCGTCGCTCGTCGCAGCAACGCCCGAACACGCGCCAGTAATTCCTGCATGCCAAACGGCTTCACCACATAATCGTCGGCCCCGGCGTCCAGCGCCCGAACCTTGTCTTTCTCCGCGCTTCGCACCGTTAGCATAATGATGGGAACTTCCGAATCGCTACGAATCTCGCGGCACGTCTGCAGCCCATCCAATCCGGGCATATTCATATCCAAGAGAATCAGATCAGGCTTACTGTCGCGGACCTTCTCGAAGGCCTCCGTGCCATCGCGTGCTTCAACAATGGTGTAACCCTCGGCGCTAAGCGTTGTGCGCAGTACGCGGCGGATTTGCGGTTCGTCGTCCACGACCAGTATAGTCGCGGCGTTCATCGCGTCTTGCTCGGCGACGAATCGATGGGCAGCGTGAAGGAAAAGACCGAGCCGTGATCGCGCTGGCTCGCAACGCTGATCGTTCCGCCGTGCGCTTGAATGATGGCTTTTGCGATTGGCAGCCCCATCCCCGTTCCCTGAACAAGGTAACGCTGATCCTTCCCGCGATAAAATTTATCAAATATCAGCCCCAGCTCCATGTCCTCAATGCCCGGCCCTTTATCGGCCACGCTGGTAAGCACCACATTCGCGTTGGCCTCCGCGGTAATGGTAATAGGCTGGTCTTTCGGCGAATAAGAATCGGCATTTTCGATCAAACGCACCAGCACGTCCCGTATGCGATTGAAGTCGGCGCGCACTGACGGAAGTGTCTCAGGAACATCCACGCGTATCGTTCTCGGTCCCAACAAAGTTTTGCAATATGCGAGCGCCGCCGAAACAACCTCGTTCATCGCATTCGGCGCCAGGTCCAATTCGAATTCGCCGGCATCCAGCTGCGCCATTTCCGCGGCGTCACCGACAAGCTGGTTCAAGCGGTCGCACTCTTCGTCAATCACTGTCAGCAATTCGTGTTTTTGCGGATCTGCTACTTGGCGTTCGGACAGCAGACTGGTCACCGATGCCTTAATAGAAGTTAGCGGCGTGCGAAAGTCATGCGTCACGGAATCCAGCAAGGCTGATTTCAAACGTTCGCCTTCCCTGGCGGCCTCCGTTTTTCCTAGTTCTTCCACCGCCCGGGCCCGCTCGAAGGCAATGGCAATCATGGAACCCAGCGCGTCCAGCGTTTCCCGCGATAACATCCGGCCCGAGATTCCCAGGCTTCCGATCGCGCGAGTGCCCATGTGCACCGGAACAAAAGACAAACTTCGCCCCGCATCGCGCAGCGGCTCATCTCGCACCGTCGCTCTCTTTAGCTCTTCCTCCGCGAAGTGCGATGCTCCTCCCGAGTGATAAAACTTGTTTTTGTTTTCCAGGTAAAGTGCGGCCGCCCCGACTTCAAATATTTCCACGATGTGTCTGGGAATGGCATTGAGCAAGGTAATTACGTTCCCGGACACCAGCAATGTCTGACTGAAGGTGTAAAGCCTCTCCAGTTCATTACGCCGGCGCTGCGCTTCATCCGCTTCCTTGCGCACGCGTGCCGCCAGCTGGCTGGCGATAAGCGACGCTGCCAGAAACGCAAATAGCGCTGCCCAGTTTTGTGGATCGGCGATGATAAATGTTCCCACCGGCGGAAGGAAAAAATAATTGAACGCCAGCATCGCGGCCACGGACATGAACGCGGAAACGGTGAAGCCCCAGAAGGTCGAAACTGCTAAAATCGCCACCACAAAAGTAAGCGCTACGGTGGTTTGATTGACCCGCAGTATGTCGCGGTAAAAGAACGTAATAACGGCCAAAATACCCAGCGCCACCGCAGCGTGAAGGAAGCGAATAGGAAGACGTGAGAACACTGCAGTATTCTAGCTCAGCCGTTCAAACCGCGATGGTGTAAGACGCCCGATGCCGAAAACACCTGAAGATTGGCTGGAGAAAGCTAGCACCCCGAAAAAAACCAAGGGCATCTTCAAACTTTTCCTCGGCTATGCGCCCGGCGTGGGGAAAACCTACAGCATGTTGAGCGAAGGCATCCGCCGCCATAACCGCGGTGAAGACGTGGTGATCGGCTTCATCGAAACTCACGGCCGGAAGGGCGTTGAAGACCTCGTGCCGGAGCTTGAAACTGTGCCGCGCCGTAGCATCGAATATAAGGGCACGACATTTGAAGAAATGGATGTGGATGCCATCATCGCCCGTCATCCCGCGGTTGTTCTGGTGGATGAGCTGGCCCACACCAACATTCCCGGCAGCAAGCATCGCAAACGCTACGAAGACCTGCAGGAACTGCTCAACGCCAAAATCGATGTGCTTTCCACCTTAAATATTCAACACATGGAAAGCCTGGCGCCCACCGTCCACAGCATTACCGGTGTCACCGTGCGCGAAACCGTTCCCGACTGGGTTCCTTTAATGGCCAATGAAACGGTGATGGTGGACCTTACCCCGGAAGCGCTCCAGCAACGCATGGAACGCGGGGATGTTTATTCCAAACACAAAGTGCATCAGGCATTGCACAATTTTTTTCGCCGCGGCAATTTAATCGCTCTGCGCGAACTCGCCCTGCGACAGGTAGCCGAACACGTCGACCGCAGCCTGGAATCCTACATGGCTGCCAAGGACATCGAAAAAAACTGGCCGGTGCGCGAAAGAATCGCCGTTTGCATCAGTTCAAACCCTTCAGGCCAGTACTTAATCGCCCGCGGCGCCCGCATGGCGCGACGGTTGGAT
>Ga0193729_1001441_pt1 | contig 12155 bp, 7 predicted proteins | sample U1c2metaG_FD_143036 | JGI IMG/M metagenome (GOLD analysis project Ga0193729, IMG submission 143036) | Soil microbial communities from a riparian zone of the East river system, Colorado, United States - U1c2 | ecosystem: Environmental > Terrestrial > Soil > Riparian zone | place: USA: East River... | reverse complement strand
AAGTTGAAAGCTGCGTTGTTGCGTTTAGGCACTTGGACATTGAAGTTTGGAGCGTCCCTGATGTTTGCGTTCTTGGCGCTTGGTGCTTCCCCGGACACGGTTCCGCCGGATCGACCTGCTGATTCGCGTCCATTCGCGTGAATTCGTGGTTTCCTTCCGTCCTTCGCAGCCTTCTCTTAGTTCATGGCCGCCGCGCAACTTACGGGTCCATGAGGGTCACTTACGGCTTACCTTACGGCTTGGACCTTCAAAATCCCTCGCGTTTATGCGGGTGCTTACGGGTTTACGGCTCAAACCCTACTGTGTGTGTCTCCCTTGCCGCGCCGAAGTCAGACGAAGGCGGGTCTTCCCTTCTTCGGGACCTGTGAGATTCCCGTCTGGGTTTTGTAACGCACCAAACAGCACCAAACCAAATCATTCCGAGCCAATCCGAACCAATCCGAACCAGAATTTTTTCCCCAAGGTAGGGCGCGGGCCAGTCCGGCTCGGACCTCCCGTGCGCGCCGCCGCCGGCTTCCAGCCATTTCAAAGCAGCTCAAGCCAAATCAAGCACCCCCGCTTCCCAGTATGAGCCAGCGTGATTCCATCCGCAGGAACAAACGAGAGCCCACGGCAAACGCGGATGGAGCGCCCGACTCCGATCGGGCGAGTTCCTTGAGGTGCGGGAACAAAACCAGAACCCACGCCAGGGCAATCGGGTGGCACGGTACGGTAACCATTCGTCACCCTGCGGTCACCATCGGTAACCATTAGTAACCATCGGTAACCAATCAGCCGCTCGTCCTGCCTCCACTTCACCCTCACTCCGTCTCGAAGTCTCCGTGTCTGCGCGTCTCCGCGTCTTTCCTAGCCGCATTATCGCCTTTTCAGGCGGAAATTATGTCGTAACTTCCTGCCGTGACTTTGACCGCGCAAATGACCGAATTGGCCAAACAGGCCAAGGCCGCTTCGCGCGAACTGGCCAGGCTGACCACGGCGGAAAAGAATGCCTGTTTGCTGGCCATGGCGGCCGCGCTCGAAGCAAACGCTCAGGCGATCAAAGACGCTAATAAGCTCGACATGGAAATGGGCGCTCAGATGGCCCTTTCTACCGCGATGCTCGATCGCCTCCGGCTGGACGATAAACGCATCGCCGCGATGGCCGCCGGCTTGCGTGAAGTGGCCGCTCTCCCTGACCCGGTCGGAACAATCCTGGATGAACGCGTTCGTCCCAACGGACTGAAACTAAAAAAGATCACGACCCCGATTGGCGTGGTGGTCATCATTTATGAATCACGCCCCAACGTGACGGCGGATGCGGCCAGCCTTTGTTTCAAATCCGGCAACGCGACAATTTTGCGGGGCGGCAAAGAGGCGCTAAACTCAAACCAGTCAATCGCTCGGACGATGATCGGGGCCGCACGGCGAGAGCTCGATAAATTTCCCGAACACGCGATCCAGGTCGTCGGCACCACGGACCGCGAAGCCATCAGGGAATTGCTCGCGCTGACGGAGTATGTGGATTTGTGCATGCCGCGTGGGGGCGAGAGCCTGATTCGGGCGGTGGCCGAGTGCTCGAAAGTGCCCGTGATCAAACACTACAAAGGAGTGTGCCACGTCTATGTGGATGCCGACGCGGATCTGAACATGGCCGAAGCGATCGCCATGAATGCCAAAGTGCAGCGGCCCGCCGTTTGCAACGCGATGGAAACGTTGCTCGTGGACCAGGCGATCGCGCGAACATTTCTGCCGGCCGTCGCGGGCAAGCTGCTCGAAAAAAACGTCGAATTGCGCTGCGATCCCGGCGCCCTGGAGATCCTAAACCCCGCGCCATCAACCCGCGGTCCCGCACTGGGCGGCCCCGCGCCCAATGGCTTCGCGCTAAAACCGGCGACCGAGCAGGATTTTTACACTGAATACAACGATTACATTCTGAATGTGCGCGTGGTGGACGGCCTGAGGCAGGCAATCGACCATATTAACAAGTATGGCTCGGCGCATTCGGACAGCATCGTGACGCGGAATGAAGATCATGCGAAACAATTTCTGAACGAAGTTGATTCAGCGGCCGTGTATTGGAACGCCTCCACTCGCTTCACCGACGGCGGCGAGTTCGGCATGGGCGCGGAAATCGGCATCAGCACCGACAAAATTGGCGCGCGCGGGCCGATGGGCCTCGAGGAGCTGACGAGTTACAAGTGGATTGGGATTGGGAACGGACAGGTGCGGACTTGATGCGGCTTGCTCCCGGGCATGTAAAAGGCTATTGCGAATAATAATCGAGCAACCACCGCGTGCCGCAACTCGAATCCAGCACCCCGACCGCCCCGGCTGACTTTGCCTGGGCAATCCGCAAGGCGATGCCCGCCGCGGGCCTTTTCGCCGGCCACGAATGGCGCATCTCCCCGGCGCCGTTTGCGCTCGGTCCGCAAGTGGCGGCCGAGCTGGAAACGCTGGGGCGGGTGCTGCTGCAGTTTTATCGCGCGGTCAACCTGTTGTATCGGAAGAGCATTGAGGGCAAGCAGCCGGAGTGGGTGGCGCGGTGGCTCGACCAGGGAAAACCCGCCGGCCTGATCGAACTGCAACGCCGGCCCGCCTTGAAGAACGACGTGCCGCGGGTCATCCGGCCGGATCTCCTGATCACCGAGCACGGCCTGAGCGTGACGGAACTCGACTCGGTGCCCGGAGGCATCGGCCTCACCGCCTGGCTGAACCAGGCCTACGCTCAATTGGGGGCGCCGGTTCTTGGCGGCGCGGACGGAATGTTGCGCGGGTTCGAAAGCATTTTCGGCGATGCGCCGCGGGTGCACATCGTCGTTTCCGAGGAGGCCGCCACCTACAAGCCGGAAATGACCTGGCTGGCCAATCATCTGGATGGTTCCAGGTTTCAGGTTCAGGATTCAACGTTCTCGAATTTTCAGGACGGCGAAGCGGTGTACCGATTTTTTGAGCTGTTCGATTTGGCCAATCTCCCGAACGCAAAAGAGCTCTTTGAACTGGCGGCGTCAAAACGCATCCGCCTTACCCCAGCGCCAAAACCGATCTTCGAGGAAAAGATGCTCTTTGCCTTGCTTTGGAACCGCAACCTCCAAAGCTTTTGGCGGCAGGAGCTCGGCGAAAACTTTTTCGCCCGCATGCGGCGGCTGGCGCCTTATACCTGGATGGTGGATGCCTCGCCGCTGCCACCTCACGCCGCGATCCCGGAGTTGAACCTGACGGACTGGCAGCAACTCAAAACGCTGTCCCAGAAAGAACGCGAGCTGATTTTAAAGGTCTCCGGTTTCTCCGACCATGCCTGGGGCGCGCGAGGGGTTTATCTGGGCAGCGATCTTTCGCATGCCGATTGGACGGCCGCGGTGGACAAAGCGATCTCCAGTTTCGGCCACTCGCCCTACGTATTGCAGCGCTACCACAAGCCGGGCCTGGTCGAGGCGGAGTGGTTCGATTTCGAGCGCAACACGGTTGTCCCGATGAAAGGGCGCGTGCGGCTTTGTCCCTACTACTTTGTCACCGGCGAAGCGGAAGCGGCCCGGGCGCAGCTCGCGGGCGTTCTCGCCACGATTTGTCCGGCTGATAAAAAAATCATCCACGGAATGACCGAGGCCATCTTCGCCCCTTGTTCGGCATGAGCCTGGCCGAGTACATCCTGCTCGCCTCCAGCTCGCTCCTGGTGATTGTCGATCCGCTGGCGACCATCCCCGCCTTCCTGGCGATGACGCCCACGGACACACCGGAGGCGCGAACGAAGATGGCGGGATTGGCTTGCTGCGTGATGGCCGGCGTGCTGGTCGTTTTCGCCACGGCGGGCAAATGGATCTTCAAGTTTCTCGGCATTACCATGCCCGCTTTTCAACTGGCCGCCAGCATCGTGTTGCTGCTGGTCGCCCTGGACATGTTGCGCGCCCAGCGTTCGCGGGTAAACGAGACTCGCGAAGAAACTGACGCGGGCGTGGCCAAAACCGACATCGCGGTGGCCCCGCTGGCGATTCCGATGCTGGCCGGTCCGGGCGCGATTTCCACCGCCATCCTGTTGCAGCAGCAGGCCGCCACGCCAAGCCAGCATGTGGCTCTTTACCTGTGCATTCTTGGGGTGTCCTTCGTCAGCTATATCACTTTGCGCCTCTCCGCCAGTGGCGCGCGATGGCTCAGCCCGATCGCCATGAATATTACGGTCCGCATCATGGGGCTGCTCCTTGCTTCGGTAGCGATTCAGTTCATGCTTAATGCGCTGCGCGACTTGAAGGTCCTCTCATTTTGAGGTCCCAATTACGCTTCTCAAACCCGCACTGGGTCTGGGAAATGCTGCTGCAAAAAGCATGGTGAACCCCGTCCACCAAACCCCGAAGCCCCGGGGAATCCCTTGGGGTGAATTACACCGTTTCCCGGGGACAAGAATACGTGCCAACTGGCCTACATCTAATACATAGGTCAGTGGCGTTTGATATGAATTGCGAGCGATCAGTCGGTGAAAACGGCGAGCTCCTCTCGGTCGAACGCAAGAATGCGGACATCAGTCAGGAGGCGATCAACCCAGGTTCCAATGGCCTCATCGGTCGTCCTGATCCCTCCGGCCAGGTGCTTCCCGGAGGCGTCCATCTTCATTCGCTCCCTCGCCAGATCGTCACGCTGACTTATCTCTCGGAGCGGCTTCCCGCCCCTCTCCTGAGCGAACAAGTGGCCCGCTCTTTGGCCGCCGAAACCGAAACTGCCGTCGTGCTGGTCCGCCTCCAGCCACAGCGAACGACGCTCGCAACGGACAACGGCGCGCTTCCCGAGCCGTTTCTCAACGGTGAATTTCACATGCCCTCCGCCCTTCGCAAAAATCAAGGGGGCTTTTATCAATTGACGCTCGGTGTCCGCAGCGACCCGCCCACCCCGGCCGGCATCGCCTCGATGGTGAGCCATCTCAGCCGCCATTTCCGGTACGTGCTCATCGAAACGCTGGCCGACAATCCGCCGGCACCCTGGCTCTTTGAATTGTTGCTGCATTCAGACCTGGCCTATCTCTTCCTTCAACCCACGTCCGAAAGCGTTCATCAGCTCGGCCTGATCACGCGGGACGCCCGGCTGCGCTCCCGCAATCGCGCCGCTCATCTCAAGCCCATCGCCTGCCTCGCTGAGGGTGAAAAGACGGAGGACCTGGACCTGCTGGCACAGCGCGTCGCCAGCCCGTTGCACATGTTCGTTCGCGGATGTCCTCCACGCTCCGCCGTCAATAATGACCAGACCCAGCTACCCGCTTCCTTCTGCGCCGATGTCCGTCGGGTCGCCCGGGAAATCGGCGGCCGCCTGGTCGGTCTGGCCCTGTCTTCCGGCGCGGCCAAAGGCTTCGCCCATGTCGGAGTCATCCAGGTTTTGGAAGAGAACGGGATTGAAGTGGACGTGGTCGCCGGCGCCAGCATGGGCGCGTATGTCGGAGCGCTGTGGGCGCACGGTTGCGATGGAGCCGAGCTTGAGCGGCTCGCGCGCGAGATGGAAGGGCGATGGGCGTTTTGGAGCCTCATTGATCCCGTCTTTCCGCCGCGCCAGGGTTTCCTGCGGGGATTTGGGGTCAAGAAACGGCTGATGCGAACGATCGGCAACTCCCGATTCGGCGACTTGCAGCGTCCCTTGCGTGTCGTCGCTGCCAACCTGGCCACGCTCGAACGAGTCGTCTTTTGCGGGGGCGAAGTGGCGACGGCCGTCCATGCCAGCAGCGCCGTGCCCGGCATCTGCGTGCCGATCATCATTGACGGCGAACCCTTCGTTGACGGCGGCATCGTCGATCCTTTGCCGGTAACGGTTTTGCGCGAGATGGGCGCTTCCCGCCTCATTGCCGTGGACGTTATCCCTACCCCCGAACAAATTCGTTCGGGCATGGAAGCTGAACGCCTGCTCGCCCAGCAAAACGGCTCGGGTTCACCCAAACTATTTCGCAAAGCTCCCACCCTGGACCGCCAACTCAACTATTTCGCCCGCGGGAACCTGTTCGAGATTCTCATGCGCAGCGTCCACGGCGCTCAAATCCGGATGGCCGAAGCCTCCTGCAAACTCGCCGATGTGGTGGTTCACCCTGATATTTGCGACGATCGGTGGCTGGATTGCCGAAACCCGGGCAAGTTTATCGCGCTTGGCCGGGAAGCTGCTATCAGACATTTGGATGAGATTAAGGCGCTGGTGGCCAAAAAGGAAGTGACTCATGAACAGGAGCTTATTCCGGAGTCGGTGGCATCAATTGCCTGAAAAGGTTGTTCGCCGCGCCCAGGCCGAACAACTCAGGCAATACCTGCGCTCGGTCATCCTGCCCTTCTCGGCCCACTACGGAAGGCTCTTTCGCGAGCAGGGTCTCACCGCCGAGTCATTCCGCACCATCGAAGACTTGCAGCATGTCCCCTTCACCACCAAAGCGGACTTGCTGAACACACCCGAAAATCCGCAACGGTTTAAGGATTTCATCCTCGTCCCCGATGAGAAGGTGTTGTCCCGCCGTCCCGGCACAATCCTGCGAGCCCTCGCTCGCGGCCGCGAATCGGTGAAACAAGGGTTTGAATCCGAGTTCCGGCCCATCTTCATGACGTGCACGACTGGCCGCAGCGCCGAGCCCACTCCCTTTTTCTTCACCCAGCGGGATCTGACCAACCTTGCAGAGGCGGGCCGCCGCGTTGTCGAAATTTGTGCGGGACGCCCAGGGCACCGCATGCTCAATACTTTGCCCTTCGCGCCGCATCTTGCGTTTTGGCTCGCTCATTATGCCGGCACCGCTGGAGGCATCATGACTCTTAGTTCCGGTGGCGGGAAAGTCATGGGCACCGAAGGCAACATCCGCCACCTTCGCAAATTCAAACCTGACGTTGTGATCGGCATCCCCACATTCGTTTATCACCTGCTTAACCAGGCCGCCGAGCAGGGCGTTAAGTGCGAGAATCTTCAGCTTATTGTTCTCGCGGGCGAGAAAGTCAGCGAGGGCCTCCGCCAGAAACTTCGCGACCTTGCGCTCGAGCTCGGCGCTGGCAAGGTGAGCGTGCTGGCCACGTACGGGTTCACCGAAGCCAAGCTGGCCTGGCCCGAGTGCCCCCATCCGCACGACGAGCCTTCCAGTGGTTATCATCTTTATCCTGACCTCGGCATCCTCGAGGTGGTTGAGCCGGAGTCCGGCAGGCCCCTGCCCCCCGGTCAACCCGGCGAACTGGTTTTCACTCCGCTTGATGCGCGTGGCACCGTCGTCTTGCGCTATCGCACCGGCGACTTCACGGATGGCGGTCTCACTTACGAGCCCTGCCCGCATTGTGGCCGTACATTGCCGCGTCTGCTCGGCAACCTCTCTCGCCGTTCCGAGGTCAAAGAGATGAACCTCGACAAAATCAAAGGCACGCTGGTGGATTTCAACGAACTCGAACACGTGCTCGACGACGCCCCGCACGTCGGCGCCTGGCAAATTGAGCTGCGCAAAGTCAACGATGACCCTATGGAATTGGATGAGCTGATTCTCCACGTCGAAAAAACCAACGGGGCGAGCGAGGCCCAGTTAACGCGAGAACTGAGCGAGCGTTGTTTCAATCACCTCGAAATTCATCCCAACCGCATTTTGTTCCACAATGCCGAGCAACTCCGGGAACTCCAGGGCGTCGGCCGGCTGCTCAAAGAGGAAAAGCTCGTGGACCATCGCCCGCTCGCAAAATCGGTGCTCAATGTACCGGCTCTGCCGCGGGAACTGACCCCCGCCAGCGCTCCCTTCGAGAAGAGTGAGGCCGCCCATGAATAAAACCGATCGCCTGGTGATCGTTGACGGCGTCCGCACCCCCTTTTCCAAGGCCGGCACCGAACTGGCCTCGCTGGGCGCCGACGAACTCGGCCGCATCGCCGTCAATTCTCTGCTGACCCGCACCGGCCTCGATCCCGCCCTGGTGGATGAAGTCATTTTCGGCTGCGTGGCTCAACCGGTGGACGCAGCCAACGTGGCCCGCGTCATTGCCCTCCGCGCCGGCATCCCGGAATCGGTCCCGGCGATTACGGTGCAACGGAATTGCGCCTCAGGTTGCGAGGCGGTCACGCTCGCCCACGAGAAAATGCTGGCTGGACGCGGCTCCATTTTCATCGTCGGCGGCGCCGAAAGCATGTCCAACATCCCGCTCTTGTTCAAACAAACCACCGCCAACAAGTTCGGTCGCCTGAGCCGTGCCAAGAGCGCCGGCCAGCGCCTGCAGTCTTTTGCCGCTTTCCGGCCTTCCGACTTTCAACCGCGCATTGGCCTTCTGCTCGGCCTCACCGATCCCGTTTGCGGCCTCAACATGGGCGAAACCGCCGAGTTGCTCGCTCGCGAGTTTGGGCTGTCCCGCGCGGACCAGGATGCCTTCGCCCTCCAGTCAAATCAGCGCGCCCTGGCCGCCCGCGATAAACTCGACGACGAAATCTGTCCCGCTTTTCTTACTTCCAAGGGCAAAGGCGCCATTTCGAAGGACAATGGCCCTCGCGAAAATCAAACCCTCGAAGCCCTCGCCAAACTCAAACCCGTATTCGATCGCCGGACTGGCACCGTCACCGCGGGCAATGCCTCCCAGGTCACTGACGGCGCTGTCGCCCTCCTGGTGATGTCTGAGAAGCGCGCCGCTGAACTTGGTTTCGCGCCCCTGGGCGCTCTCGCCGGTTATGCGTACGCCGGATGCGATCCTTCTCGAATGGGCCTCGGCCCTGTGTTTGCGATCGCCCGTGCCGAGACGCAATCCGGCCTTACACTGGCTGACGCGGATCTCGTCGAGCTCAACGAAGCCTTCGCCGCTCAAAGCCTGGCGGTGTTGAAGGCCGCCCAATCAGAAACGTTCGCGCGAAAATTTCTCGGACGCGACCAGGCGCTGGGTGAAATTCCAACCGAAAAACTGAACGTGAACGGCGGCGCCATCGCTCTCGGCCATCCCGTCGGCGCGACCGGCGCGCGGCTGATTCTCACAAGCTTGAAGGAACTGCACCGGCGCAAAGGCAAACGAGCGCTGATCACGTTGTGCGTGGGCGGGGGCCAGGGCGCCGCGTTATGGCTGGAAAGGAATTGATTGATGACTGAAACATTGCCAGATAAAAATTCCGTTCGCCCGGCTCGCTCGATCAGCCTATCATCGAGTCCGATGGTCTCGACCCCGTCACCAGCGGCAAACCTGCGCACCATTCAACGCTCTATCCGTGGCGACGGCATTTGCGTCCTCACCTTTGATCGGCCCGGCTCCGCAGCCAATATCTTTGACCTCCGCGCGCTGACCGAACTGGGCGAAGAACTTGATTTTGTCGCTGGCGCGCCGGAACTCAAAGGCCTCATTCTCACGAGCGCCAAACGCTCCATCTTCATCGCTGGCGCTGACCTCACGATGATGACTCGCGAGGCTTCCACCGAAGCTGTGCGCCAGCTCATCGAGTTGGGCCAGTCCGTCATGAACCGCCTTGCCGCTTTGCCGCTTCCCACGGTCGCCGCCATTCATGGCGCGGCCGTGGGTGGCGGATACGAACTCTGCCTCGCCTGCGATTACCGCGTGGCCTCGACCGACCGCTCGACAAAAATTGGTCTGCCGGAAACGCAGCTCGGCCTGTTGCCCGCCTGGGGTGGCTCGACGCGCCTGCCGCGATTAATCGGTCTGCCAAAGGCCCTCGATGTTATCCTCGCCGGAAAAACCCTGGCCGCCAAACAAGCTTTGAAAAGTGGCATGGTGGACGAATTGGCCCCCGCGGAATACCTCATGGATGTCGCCGTCCGCTTGATTAAACGCGGCAAACCGAAACGACCCAGCCGCCTTCTCTTAAATAATCGCCTGGTTGCAGCCGTCATCGCCGCGCGCGTTCGTCCGCAATTGCTGAAGAAAACTCGCGGCCATTACCCCGCCGTCCTCAAAGCCCTGGAAGTAGTGACCCGCGGCCTTTCCAAATCGGTTCCGGACTCACTCGCGCTCGAGCGCGATGGCATCCTCGAACTGGTAAAAACCGATGTTTGCCCCAATCTGATTCAGATTTTCTTTCTCCAGGAACGTGCCAAGAAACGGACCCTCCCCGGCGCAGCCCCGCAAACCCAGCTGAAACCGGTCACCCGCACCGCGGTCATTGGCGGCGGCGTAATGGGCGCCGGCATCGCGCAGTGGCTCAGCGCCCGGCAGTTGCCCGTCATCCTCCGTGACATCAACACCGAACAGGTTGCCAAAGGAATGGCCAGCATCGCGAAGGCTTACCAGGATGGCCTCAAACGGCGCGTCTTCACTCAAACCGAAGCCCGCGCCGGACTCGACCGCATCCATCCAGCCGCCACCGAGGTTCCTTTGCGCCGCGTGGATCTGGTCATCGAAGCCGCCGTCGAGAAACTGGAATTAAAGAAAAAGATTTTCCAGCGGCTCGACGAATTGACCGCGGACGACACGATGCTGGCCACCAATACCTCGGCGCTGCCGATTTCAGAACTCGCGGCGGCTACTCGCCGGCCCGAACGCGTCCTCGGCCTGCACTTTTTCAACCCGGTGCACCGCATGCAACTCGTCGAGATCGTCGCGGCCCGCCAGACTGCGCCCGAAGTTCTGCAGCGCGCCTTGCGCTTTGTTCAGCAAATCGGCAAGCTGCCCGTGCTCGTCAAGGACAGCCCCGGCTTTTTGGTCAACCGCATCCTCATGCCGTATCTTGTCGAAGCGGGCAACCTTTTCCAGTCCGGCGCCGCCATCACGGACCTGGATGAAGCCATGCTCGATTTCGGCATGCCCATGGGACCGATGCGCCTGCTCGATGAAGTCGGCATTGATGTATCCCTGCACGTCGCGCAAACCCTCGCCGCCCATTACGGGGATCGCATGGTGATACCGGAAACCCTGGCCAAAATGGTCCAGGCCGGCCTGCTCGGCCGCAAAACCGGTCGCGGCTTTTATCTGCACACCAAAGGCAAAGAACCAAAACCAAACCCGCAGGTTTCTGCGTTCCAATCACCGGTCATCGCTCAGCGTATTCCCATTACGGACCTCCAATCCCGCATGGTCCTTCTGATGGTTAACGAGGCCGCCCGCTGCCTCGAAGAGCAAATCGTCTCCGAACCCGAGGACATCGATTTCGCTATGATCATGGGCACCGGTTTCGCCCCATTTCGAGGCGGGCCGCTCCGCTACGGCGACAGCCTTGGAATAACTGCCCTGGTTGGGGCAATGGATCGTCTCGTTGCCACTGGCGCGCGCCATTTCGAACCTTGCGCGCTGTTGCGCGACATGTCGAAAAGCGGCAAAAAGTTTTACGTGAGGTCAATATGATCGAAACCACTCCCCCGCCATCTAAACCACAGCCGAAAACGCCGGCCGAAGAGCCGCGCTCGCTGATTGACACCTCCAAAATGTCCACCGGCCAGCGCGCCGCCCTCGAGCTCACCGAAGCCGCTCGCGAGACCGCCGAGGAAACCTCCTTTGCCAGCGGCCTGTTCATGGGCAGCTTCGGCCTTACGTCGCCTTTCCCAGCTCAAAGCGCCGAGGACCGCGATCAGGGCGATGCCTTTCTTCAAAAACTTGAAGCCATACTGCGCGACAAGGTTGACCCGGACGAAATTGATCGCACTGGTGAAATTCCTGATGCCGTAATCGAGGAACTCGCCAGACTCGGCGCGTTCGGCATCAAGATCTCGCCGGAGTACGGGGGGCTCGGCCTTTCGCAGACCAACTATTGCCGCGCGGCGATGTTATTGGGAAGTTACTGCGGCAACCTCACCGCGTTGCTTTCCGCGCACCAATCCATCGGCGTGCCCCAACCACTCATCCTGTTCGGCACGGAAGAGCAAAAGCGCAAATACCTGCCCCGGGTGGCGAAGGGCGAGATCTCCGCGTTCGCTCTCACCGAAACCGGAGCCGGCTCGGACCCGGCGACCATGCAGACCCACGCCGAGCCAACGCCCGATGGCTCTCATTTTATACTCAATGGGGAAAAGCTTTGGTGCACCAACGGCACCAAGGCCGGCGTTATTGTCGTCATGGCCAAAACGCCGCCAAAAATGGTCGCCGGCAAACCCAAAGACCAGATCACGGCCTTCATCGTCGAGACGAATTGGCCGGGCGTCGAAGTCACCCATCGCAGCCGTTTCATGGGATTGAAAGCGCTCTACAACGGCGTGATGCGCTTTAGTAACGTCTGCGTGCCGCGCGAGAATATCCTGCTCGCCGAAGGCAAAGGCCTTCGCGTGGCTCTCACGACTCTCAACACCGGAC
>Ga0193729_1001439_pt1 | contig 12161 bp, 9 predicted proteins | sample U1c2metaG_FD_143036 | JGI IMG/M metagenome (GOLD analysis project Ga0193729, IMG submission 143036) | Soil microbial communities from a riparian zone of the East river system, Colorado, United States - U1c2 | ecosystem: Environmental > Terrestrial > Soil > Riparian zone | place: USA: East River... | reverse complement strand
CCGAAGCATCATGATCGACCGTTGTCGTGTTCATTTGCAGCGCGATGACATTGTCTGCCCAGTTTTGCGCGCACACGTAGGTGACCTTCGCGCCGGGGCCGGCGACGAGATCGTTTACGCCGCAGGCAAAACCGGGCGCGTGTTCATTCACCGAGCGGAAATGTTCGATCACGGCGACTTTGGCAAGCTCGTCGGTGACCAGGAGCAAATGCGGAAACGCGGAATCGTTTTCACTATTCAGCCAATGGAAAATCTCGATTGGCAGCTCGATTTCGACGCCGCGCGGCACGTAAAGAAACGTTCCTGACGAAACCGACGCCTTGTGCAGCGCCGCGAACTTGGCAGATCCAAGCGTCGCTGGTTGCGACATGAAATGTTTGCGGAACAATTCGGCGTGCTCAACCATCGCGCGCTCAAGCGATTGAAAAATCACACCGCGCTTTTTCAGTTGGTCCGAAATCACGTCGCGCTCGATGAGCTCGTCGCCGGCGAAGATCATCCGGCCCGCGACCTCATCCAAGCCGCGCGATCGTTCCAGAATCGCGGCGCGCTCTTCGTCACTTAATGCGCCGCCGTACTTGAACGACGTCAGATCAAGAAGACCGACATTCGCAAATCGCCAAGCCTGATCCTTCCGCGTCGGCTTCGGCAAGGACTCAAATTGTTTCCAAGCCGTGCGTTGCTGATCACGAAACCAATCGGGAAATTCGCGCGACTCGGCTGGGCCAGAAAGAATCGATTCCGATTTCTCGACTTCGCGATTAGCAACTGAAGACATCTTTGGTTTTGTGTTGGAACCAGAACGGCGGTCAGAGACCGCGGCTACAGAATTTCTGGCGCGGAAAGCTATCCGACCGAGCCTTCCATCTCCAGCTCGATCAGTCGCTTGAGCTCGACGCTGTATTCCATGGGGAATTGGCGGACGAGATCGTTGACGAAACCGTTAACGCTCAAACTCATCGCCTGCGCCTCAGTGAGACCGCGCTGTTGCATGTAGAAAATTTGATCCGAGCTGACCTGGCTGACACTGGCCTCGTGTTGGACCGCATTGCCGGTGCCGCGCACAGTGATAGCCGGATACGTGTCCGTGCGCGAAGTCGCATTGATCAGAAGCGCGTCGCATTCCGTGTTGTTCTTGCAATTCTTAAGATGCTTCGGCACATGAACCAAGCCGCGATAAGTGGCGCGGCCCTTGCCGATGGAGATCGATTTGGAAATGATGTTGCTGGTCGTCTCGTCGGCAGCGTGGATCATTTTCGCTCCGGTGTCCTGGTGCTGGCCGTCGTTGGCGAGCGCAATGGAAAGAACTTCACCGCGCGCTTTTCGACCCTTCATAATCACGCTGGGATATTTCATGGTGAGTCGCGAGCCGATGTTGCAATCGATCCATTTCACTTCCGCGTTTTCCTGGGCAAGACCGCGTTTTGTGACGAGGTTGAAGACATTGGACGCCCAGTTCTGCACGGTGATGTACTGAATCTTGGCGCCCTTTAGCGCGACCAATTCCACCACGGCGCTGTGCAACGTGGGGGTGTTAAACTTCGGAGCCGTGCAGCCCTCCATGTAAGTTACTTCCGAGCCTTCATCCGCAATGATGAGGGTGCGCTCGAATTGGCCGAAGTTTTCGGCGTTGATGCGGAAGTAAGCCTGCAGCGGGTGTTTCACTTTCACGCCGGGCGGGACGTAAATGAATGAGCCGCCACTGAACACGGCGGAATTCAGCGCGCTGAATTTGTTGTCCGCGATCGGGATGACTTTGCCGAACCATTTCCGGAAAATTTCCGGATAATGTTTCAGTCCTTCGGTCGAGCCAACGAAAATGACGCCCTGTTCGCCGACCGCTTTCTTGATGTTCGAATAGACGGCCTCGCTGTCGAACTGCGCTTCTACACCGGCAAGAAATTTGCGTTCCTGCTCGGGAATGCCAAGCCGCTCGAATGTACGCTTGATGTCCTCCGGTACTTCATCCCAGCTACGTTTCGCCTCGGTCCCGGGAGAGAGATAGTAACGGATTTTGTCGAAGTCGATTGCTTCGAGATCCTTGCTCGCCCAATGCGTGGGGAGCGGTTTTTCCAAAAACGTCTTGAGCCCTCTGAGCCGGAATTCGCGCACCCAATCCGGATCCTCTTTGACGTCCGAAATGTAGCGAACCGTTCGTTCGCTCAGGCCGGCGCCGGCATCTCGAACGTGAGCTTCCGGATATGAGAAGTCCCCGATGTTGCGGTTAATGTTTACTGCTGAAGTTTCGGTTTTCATTGTGAATTTTACCCTATTTACCTATACGCTGGTTCAACCGCCCCGTCGCGCGCCCAATCGTAACCTCTCTCTTCGAGTTCGAGAGCGAGCTCTTTCCGTCCGCTCCTAACGATTCGCCCCGCCACCATTACGTGGACGTGATCGGGGACGATGTAGTTCAGGAGGCGCTGATAGTGCGTAATTAACAATATGCCAAGATCAGGGCCGCGCAATGAGTTTACCCCATGAGCCACGGTCTTGAGTGCATCGATGTCCAGGCCGCTGTCCGTCTCGTCAAGAACTGCATACTCAGGTTCCAACATCGCCATTTGTAGAATCTCGGTACGCTTCTTTTCGCCTCCGGAAAAGCCCTCGTTAACCGCCCGCGACGTGAATGAACGATCCATCCTGAGCAACTCCATCTTTTCATAAAGCTTCGCGTAGTAATCGGTTGCCTCGAGCTCTCCGCCTTCTGGCAAGCGCGATTGCAAGGCCGCACGGAGAAAGTTGGCGATCGTCACGCCCGGAATTTCGCTTGGATACTGGAAGGCCAGGAAAAGACCCCGCCGCGCGCGTTCGTCTGGTTCAAGTTCCAGAAGGTCCTCGCCGTCCATCAATATTTTGCCAGCGGTAACGTGGTAATCAGGGTGACCAGCCAGAACCTTGGCCAGCGTGCTTTTTCCTGAACCATTTGGGCCCATAAGCGCATGCACTTCGCCCCTTGGGACGCGAAGAGTTAGGCCCCGTACGATCTCCTGATCGCCGACGGCAATGTGTAACTTCTCTATGTTCAATTCCTTCATAAAAGCGAACAGCAAATATACGCTGATTTTGGCGATTTGCGAACGGCGATCCAGCAGACGAAGCCCGCCCGAAGGCTCTCGGGGTTTACGTGGCTACCCCGCTTGGATTCGAACCAAGAATAACGCCTCCAAAGGGCGCTGTGTTACCGTTACACCACGGGGTATGAGGATTTGCGATTTTAGATTGGCGATTTTCGATTCAAGCGCAATGTCCAAAATTCAAGCGTGATCGGCCCCGGCGGAGCAACTCGCTGGAAAAATCGAGGTTGAATCTCGAGGCGGTGGGACGAGTGTGATTCTCTCGCCGCTGGGTCAATGAGACACGGTTATGGAGCGCACGATTTTCCTTCAGCATTATCGCGTTTGTCTTGGCTCTGATGGCGCGCCGAATGAACTCGGCCGAGATGATGCCGCAATTGCCTACGAAGCCGTGGACGAAAGATCGCGGGAACCGGTTGCCCTAACGCTGGTTCCAGTAGAAAGCATCGATCCGGCCGTCCGGGAGCAATTCGAAGAGCAGGCACGCGCGGTGGAGAGACTGCGCCACGTCAATATCGCTAAGGTTTTTGATTTTGGACGTGAAGGCGGAAATTACGTTTACGTCTCCGAGCGACTGTCAGGCGAAACAATTGCTACGTGGGTTGCCCAACATGGCCCGATGCCGGCTGACGCCACGTTACGCGTGGCGGAACAAATCGTGAGCGTGCTCTCCTCCGCTAGTTTTCACAAGCTTCCGTATCCTGCAATTGATCCCTCCAGCGTCATTGTGGTGCCGGGACAGACTCCCGAAGGCGGCTGGCCGCTAGTGAAGTTGACTAATTTCGGCTTGACCGGCCTGAAGTCTGAGTCCGAAAACTCGCCGCGGGACGAAGCCTCGTTGCCCGGTGGGGCGGGCGAACCCGAGTCACAGGATGCAGAATTACATGATCCAGGGCCTTCTGCAGTGCAGTCTCTCACGGCTGAATCTAGGAAGTCTGCGGGAGAGCATGGAGCGACGGATGTCCGCTCGGAGATTTACTCCCTCGGCGCGACAATGTACATTCTTCTCACCGGCGTTGCGCTTGCAGCTGAGACAGTTCGGCAACCTCCCAAGTTGTCGGGGTTTCCAAAACCGCTGCGAACCTTGCTTTCCCAGATGTTGCATCCCAATCCTAATCAACGTCCAAAGGACCTGGTCGTGTTAGGAGAAATGATTCGGAGTTGCCTCCTAAAAATTGAACGCCGGCTCGCATTGGCCGATCGATACGGCATTCCGTTCAGGACAACAATTCCCCGACCGGACCGGCCTCGTCCGCGGCGTTTGCTACGAACAGCATTGGCGTTTGGTGCGCTCGTCGTGGCTGCAGCGGTGCTTGCTGCATTCCTGTTGCCGGTGGCGACTGGAAAAATCTTACATCGGCCCCGCGAGACAAAGTCGATTGGCGTTCTTGTTGGGGTTCCCGAATCTTCGCCAGCGCCGGCCGCGGCCAAAAATGCTGCTGCGCCAGTGGCTCCTGCGACTGTGCTATCCCAGGCGGCAAATGCGGCTGTGGGGTCCACGAATCAACCAGCGACGGACGGTTCGGCAGTTCCCAATTCGTCTCAAGCCGCGACCCCGGATCTTCAACAGGCTCAAACATCGAGTAACCAACCGCAGGCCGCTACGACCCAAAACGCTGTCGCGGCTACTTCGCCAAGCGCAGCTCCGGAAAATTCCGCTGAGGCCGACGTTTCTAATTCATCCTCGAAAGCTTCCGAGACTGCCCAGCCCACCACTGCCACTGAGTCGAGTTCACGTGGCAAAAAGAAACCCGTTGCTTCGACATCGCTACCTCGCCAGGGTTCAATTCGCGTCCGAATGCTTGGAATAACGTCCGATGGAAGGATAATTTATCGTTTGCCATCGGGACGTACCAGAATCATTGCGCCTGATTCGGACCAGAATCAATTCGTTCCGCGCAGGCATCGTCGCGTTCCCGTCCAGCGCGATGAGATGTTCGCGCCTCCGCCTCAATCTGGGCCGGATTATCTTCCCTACGATTAGTTGCCCAGGATGGCACGCGCTCGAGACGCGGAGACACAACGGCTCTTGCTTTCCGATAGGTCGGTTTTGGCCTAGGAACCTCTCGAAAAAATAAGAAAAAAAAGCTTGCCTAGCGGCACGATTCCCGGCATAACCTCGCCTTCGTGGGGAAACGACCTGCCCTCTGGGCATTCGCAACTGCATCGCTTCTTGTCATTTCCAGCGCAGCGCTTCGCGCGCAAGCGTTGGCTCCTTCAACGTTGGATCTCGCGAGCCATGACCAAAAGAAAGCGGACGACATGGTTCAGGTGATTACGCAGAAGTCGGCACCCAGTGCTCCGGATAAGCCCGTAAAAGCGATCACGAAAAAGCGAGCGCCCGTGACCTCAAGGAAGCCGGCACAGCCGGTCAAGAAAGAACCTGCGCAAGCGATCGCCAAGGAGCCGACGCAAGCGACGACGAAAAAGCCGATGAGCGCGATCACTCAAAAGCCGGCCCAAGCAGTCGCTAAAGATTCTGGGCGAACGTTCACGGCAGAGCCAGTGCGACCCATGGGTCAACAAACCGTAAGCAAAACGACACAGCCTTTCGGCCATTTCAGCTTCAAAACCCCGGAGGGCAAAAAAGAATCAATCCCAGTCATCTCGCAGTATTATCCGAAGCAGATCGTTTACCCGTATGCCAGGATCGATCGGCACATCGACAGCAGACTGATGCAAGCAGCGACCATCGCGCAGGAACGCGCCCATGCGCATTCGCGCTCGAGATGCTGGCATTATGTAAAAGACGCGTTGCTTGCTTCCGGCGTTATCGAATCTCGCCCGAAGACCGAGCTCGCCCGGGATGCTGCCCAGGAGCTCGTCAGTAATTACGGATTCAAAAGACTGTCGGTCAGCGATCCATTCTCCGCGCCGGTTGGTTCGGTGCTCGTGTATGGCTCCGCGCGCAGCGTGGGTCATGTTGAGCTGCGCACGCGGGACGGTTTCGTCAGCGATTTCCGTTCGAAAACGCCATCGCGTCGTCCTTTGTTGGGCGTTTACGCCAAGCTGTAATTTTCTCGCCGACTGCTGGGATCCAAGGATCCTCAAATCAATCGCATCATCGGCGCCACGTCCTCCGCACCGCTGCTAGAGGCGTCGACGTAGGTTAGCTCTAGCGGCTGAAACCGTCGGAGTAATTTCAGCGCTGCCCCCGGCTTTGATCCCGTTAGTAATTCCTGATCAGGCGGGTCACTGCGATGAGCATGGACGTGACCGGCCAAGCGGCAATGCCAGTGATCAGAATGAAGAAGAAAAGCTCGGCGATGTAATCCCGGCTTGATTCTGCGCCAAAGAATTCACTGCTTAATTTGTGGAAGGCTGGCAACCTTGTGGCTGGCCGACCCACGGAGGAACTCACCTGGTTTTTCGCTGTCGGACGATAGTTGTAATCCGTTAATGGAAAACTTGGGTGCTTGCGCCGTGCGCGGTTGTCGTGGCGCGAGGCGCGCTGCGTGTGACTAATTTGAGGTATTGGTTTCATAAATTTCTAAGTTGTTAAGTGTGATTGCCGAAGTCGGTTCGGGATACCGGCGGAGAAAAACCCGCGCGTGGTGTGAGATTCAACCACTGGGGTGCCGCGAATTGCGGGCTCCAACTTGGCGAAAATCTAACGAGCCTCTATGCCGCTCGCCCGCCCCAGCGGGCAGCGCGAACTGGCGCGTTGATCAATTTCATCGGCTCTTGATGTACAGCCGTTTCCGAGCTTGTCCAGTGGCCGCCTGCGATCCCAGCTGTAAGTCTCTATCGTCGTGGGAGAAGCGATTACGAATATTTTTCCGCTTAATCAGGCTCGGGCGGTTCTGAGGGGGAACCCCGCCGGACAATCTGAAGCGTCATGAAGTGCGGATGCGCATTCGTCCACGCCATCGCCTCTCGCTTTGTTTCAAAAAATCGGTCGACCACGATGGCCTTAACTTGGCTCGCAGTCCGTCCGCATAGACGAGCGGCTTTGCGACTAACTACCGCCGGTCCGGTGTCGACCGCGGTGCAGGCACGATCAGGGAAGACAACCTTGCTGCCGTACGGAATTCGTTTCGGATCGACGGCGCAATGTCCGGCGCGTAGTCGTTGGCCGGTACTGGCGTATTTAGGGCCCTCACCTGCCCAGTAACTGGTGACACGCGCCAGTATAGACTCCTCGCGCGCGAAAGCGGCAGATGCCAACGACAATAAAAATATGACTGGATAAAATAGCTTCATGGTGTTTCAGCGTTGCTCCCACGTTGTCGAGTCTCGGGTGGAGCGAGCCAATCTCGATGCCGAAAGCCGCGGGAATGCAGCTTCTATTTCGGATTCGGAACAGCCCCGGCGCGCTAGCCCTTGGGGGACGCGCGGACTTCTGACAACGACTCGCCGCGGCGAGCCGGCCCTCCTATAGCGGAGTTGTCCGAGTTGTCAAACGGTCAGCGCGAGAAAAGTGAACCCGCGCGACTTTGGAGAATTAGGGAAAAAGAATTACTGGCCGCCCGAAAGGCGCATTTCGTTGCTCGCAATGAATCCTAACCTCTCGTAAATCGGGCGGCCTTGGTCCGAAGCGTGAAGTATAAGCCGGTCGAGCCGCTCACTTTTGGACCAAGCAACGATCTCTTTAATGAGCAGGCCGGCGATCCCGCGCCGGCGCCATTGCGGTTCGGTGAAGACATTTATTATCGTTCCCTGCCGGCCTTCTCCGATTGTCGACGTGTCGACTGGGCGTGGCAGGATCGGTTGTAACTGAATACCAGCGCCCCCAACAATCGTCTCCGGTTTATCGGCCGGAGTTGCAAGCCAGCCAATATAGTCACCGCTATCCATCCACTGCTCCAGTCGTGCCTGCGCTTTCGTGCGCAGAATCTCAAAGGCGGCGCCGGAAACGTCTCCCATATCCTGAAACATCCGTGCTCGATGCCACGCGATGACGTCCGCATCCCGCACAGTAGCGCGACGAATCTCAAAGGAATCGGAGGCAACTCGTGATACCGGATAACCATCCGAATGTCTGCAATGCTCCTTTTCTTCAGCTCTTTGCATTCAGCCTATCTTTTCCCTGACGTTCGCGATCCAATATTTGGCGCGCAGCCCTTCACACCCAACGCCGAACTCAGAGCTTGGCAAGGCGTGACAGGGCATCGCTCGATGATACCATGCGCGAAATGGAAGCTGTCAATTGGGCGGTGCTGAATGACGAGGAACTTCTCGAGCGCCGCGTCTCCACGCTTGGTCTGGGCCTTGAAGGCACCGCATTGGCACCGCTCATCCGGCAATTATATGATGAACTGTCGGCGCGTGGGCTTGTGTTCCATCCACCGTGTCACGTGGGCGATGAATGGTTTGTGCCAATCGGCATCCCGGCGATTTTCATTCCCTTTTTTCTCGTGCACGACCGTCTGCGTGCGCTGGAGCGCACAATGATGCTGGAGGTCGAGGGAGGGACACCGGAGTGGTTCATGAAACTAATGCGGCACGAGGCAGGACACGCCTACATGTATGCGTACCGCCTTACTCGGAAGAAAAAATGGCGCGAGCTTTTTGGGCAAACTTCACGTGAGGAAACGCCGGACAGTTACCGCCCCCGACCGTTCAGCCGCAGCTATGTCATGCATCTAGAGGACTGGTACGCACAAAGCCATCCCGACGAAGATTTCGCGGAGACCTTTGCAGTCTGGCTTACACCGGGGCTCGACTGGCGCAAGCGTTACGCGCACTGGCGGGCACTCCAAAAACTGGAATACGTCGATGAGTTAATGGGCTCGCTGGTGGGCAAGCCACCAGTTCACATGCCCGAGTATCGCGTCGCTGATTACGATTGTTTGAACATCAAGCTCAAGACTTATTACGCGCGCAAACGAAAGCTCTACGAAGATACATACCCAGATTTCTACGACGCCGATCTACGACAACTGTTCGCAGCGCCGGCAGGCATCAAAGCAAGCGTCTATCTGCAACGCCGGCGACGACGATTGTTGAACGCCGTCTGTCAATGGACGAATGAGAATAAGTTCCGGGTGAACCAGCTCCTGGCCCGGCTGACTCGCCGCTGCGATCAGCTTGGGCTCCACGTGCTGAATGACGATCCGCAACAGGATTTTCGCGTCTCCGCATTTATCACCACGCTGGTGATGAATTATCTTTTCACCGGGAAATTCAAACGCACCAAATGACAAAGACGACAAAACGACGTGAAAAAGAAACTTAAAGTGCTGGTGCTTTTCGACGGCACAAGTCCTACGACCGTCGATCAGGATTTCACGAAAGAGCTGAAAACAAAGGACTGGCAAACCGAGGCGGACGTCATGGCAGCGCTCGGCACGCTCGGTCACACCGCAGAGCATCTTGCGATCTACGACGATGTCGATCTTGTGCGTCAAAAACTAGAGACTTTCGCCCCCGATATTCTTTTCAACCTCGTCGAACAATTCAGGAACAATCCGGGGTTCGATCAAAACATCGTTTCGTTTTTCGAAATGCAAGGCCTGCCGTTCACCGGCTGCGGCTCGACCGGTCTTACCCTTTGCAAGCACAAAGGCATTTCCAAAAAAATCCTGCATTATCACGGTATCCACGTCCCGCATTTCGTCGTCATTCCACGTGGTCAGCGCATCGCGCGGCCGAAGCAGCTCAGGTTCCCAATCCTGGTAAAGCCGGTGAAGGAAGAGGCATCGTATGGGATTTCGCAGGCGTCGTTCGTCGATACCGACGAGCAATTCCGCGAGCGCGTGGCTTTTATCCATGAGAAATATGACAGCGATGTGATCGCCGAGGAGTACATCGATGGCCGCGAACTCTATGTAAGTTTGATGGGTAACGTGCGGCTAACAGTGCTTCCCGTTCGCGAACTTGTCTTTCGCGAAGTGCCGCCTAACGAACCAAAGATTGCGACGTTCAAGGCGAAATGGGATGAGGAATACCGCAAACGCTGGGGATTGGAGAATCGATTCGCCGAAGACCTCGATCCGCAACTTGTGAGCCACATCGAGGAGACGTGTAAACGCATCTATCGTCTGCTCACCATTGACGGATACGCGCGCATTGACCTGCGGCTGACAGAGGCCAAGGAAGTTTATTTCATCGAAGCCAATCCCAATCCTATTCTCTCCAACGATGAAGACTTTGCGCTTGCAGCGGGAAAAGCGGGTTTGCCCTACCCGCAATTGATCGACCGGATCGTGCGGCAGGGGATGAACGCGGTCCGCGATTAACTTCGAAAATGTTCGGGGTTTAAAGCCACTTTTTTACACGTGGCCAGCATTGCAGCACGTTAACCTTTAAATCGCGACAGAGATAAATATGCGTCCGTCGCTCGAAAGGCATCGCCCAGGGGCTGCTCACGATCTGGCCTAAATCTTCGACTGAGGCAAACAGCTCGCGCTCATCGTCGTCGCGTGTATCGAGCACCAAAAGAACTTCACCAGTCCAATCCCGAGGTCCCCAGAGAAAATAATTCTGATGGCCGGAAATCGCCGGTGGCAACCCAAACTTGGGACCAAAGAAATCAATTGCTCCAGCCTCGCCATAATTTTGGGAGAAGATGGCAGCGCGCTTCTCATCTTCGGGACGCAAGTGATGATAAACGTGTGCGACCGATGCGACCATTTCTTGCCAGCCAAATTGATCGGCGAAAAGCTGCGGCAGCGGACCGGTATGCGAAGTTTCGGTACGCGGCGGTTCCAAGTGGATTGCTCGCATGTAGGCGACAAGTTTTGCAGGTGGCAACACTGGTACGGCCAACGGCGCAAATAGCGTGCCGGTAGCGAGCATTGCAAACAGCAATGCTGGCTTGAACCATTTCAATCGGTTAGCGAAAACGCGCTCTACAGCCACGCCTCCCGCTGCAAGGAGCATCGGATAGGCGGGCGCGAGGTAGTAGCTTTTGCCATGCAAAATGATGAACTCCGCGAGCATGACCAAATATATGATTCCCAGCGCCATATAGCGCCGGCCGTCGCGGGAACCGAACACCCAGCACAACCCGGTGAGCCATAGCGGAAGCGTTCCCGGATTCATGAAAACAATCTGCTGCACGATGAATTGTGCCGGGCTCAGGGCGACGTTCTTGTCGCTGTGAGCAATGTTGTTCAACAGCTCGTACGTCGGCCAATGATTTTGCAGCTGCCATAGAATGTTCGGCAACGCGATGACGAACCCGATCAGACCACCGAACCAGATCCATTTCTCAGCGAAATGGCGGCGCTCCGGCGTGAGCAGTAGCGCGACGAAAATGCCAGCGGCGAAAAACGCCGTAGAATGTTTGTTTTCGAGACTGAGTCCTAGGAGAGCGCCGAACCAAAGCCAAAGGATCGGTGAGCCACCATTGATAATTCGAACTACCAGATAAATGCATCCCATCCAGAACAGCGGCTCAAACGCGTTCATGGAGAAAAAATTGCCGACAGCCAAATTGAACAGCGCACAGAGCGAGCCTGCGCAGCCGAGCGCAACCGCCCATCCGCGTCCGCCTAGTTCACGTGCAATCAAACCTGTGATTGCAACCGTCGCCGCTCCTGCTAGTGCAGGAAGAAGACGAATCGCAAACAATGAGTTGCCGAGGAGGATCTGGCTCAGTTGCAGCAGCACGATCGACAATGGAGGTTGGTCCACATATCCGAAAGCGAGATGCCGACCGCAGGCGATGTAGTAGAGCTCGTCACGAAAATAACCGTAACGCGCGATTGTCAGGAGATGGACGAGGAGCGCTACCGCGCTGAAGAGAATTATTAGAATCGGTTCAGCGCTGGAACGCCTTTGATTCACCGCTACTGGAATTGCATCGCTCATCGTTCGAGTAATTTCTTGGACTACCAGACTCGGTTCCGCGGAGTGTCGCTTACCGGCTTATTCCTTACAATCCCGCGAAGCACTCCTGTCCCATAAAAAAGCACGGGGCGCTCCGCTTCTTTTTCGGCTACGCTGGCATATGAGCGTGCAAGTTTATGGATGCAATCATGTGGCCATCGAGGTCGATGACATTGAAAAGGCGGTAGCGTTCTACAAAGACGTTTTCAATCTCGAACAGATGCGTGGCGGCGAAGGCGATGCGTTTTTCAAATTGGGCGAACATCAGTTCCTCGCAATTTTCGAAGTGGAAAAGGTACAGCCTGCAAA
>Ga0193729_1001438_pt1 | contig 12174 bp, 9 predicted proteins | sample U1c2metaG_FD_143036 | JGI IMG/M metagenome (GOLD analysis project Ga0193729, IMG submission 143036) | Soil microbial communities from a riparian zone of the East river system, Colorado, United States - U1c2 | ecosystem: Environmental > Terrestrial > Soil > Riparian zone | place: USA: East River... | reverse complement strand
ACGCCGAGATCTTCTTAACCGCAGCGTCATTGTCCTCTTCGTTTAACAGAACGACGCGGTCATCTGTCGCGATGAAATAATCCGGCCGGATTTCACGCTTCTGTTGCGCGCTCGATTTGAGATCGGTGAATTCGATTTTGAAAATTGCTCCCCACGGCATCCTGGCAACACGCGTCGTGACGACTCGCGCCGTGAGCGGGATCTCGTCCTGCTGAATCTCGTCGCCCCACTCGGTTCCTCGAAATTCGGCGGACACCGGCTTGTCGTCTGGCGCATCTAAAAACGGATTGGCCGCATAACCAGAAACGGGCAGCAAGATCAACATCGTCACGGTCGCGATTCCACAGCGGTTCATGTCGCAATCCTAACGATCAAGCGATTGACAATGCACGCCGTTTTCCAATCAGCTCAATAGTTCAACAGTAGCCCAGGCTACTTATCGCTGGCCTTCGGCGCGAGGGAAGCGACGATTTTTTCAAAACGCGGGTCGCCTCGAAGCGGATCCCACCACGGCATCAGTTTGAGTTGACCATAGGTGACGCCGCTCGGAACTTGGGTGGCAATGGCCAGCTGTTCGCAAGCCAGATCGTTGTCGCCAACCCATGCGGCAATCTTCGCCAGATACCTGATCATCGCCTTGCCTCTGATTGCGTCCTTTTCCACCGGAAGAAGCTCCACCGCGCGGCGGCCTTCGAGCGGCGTCGATCAAACCAAGCACACAACGCGCCGGGCCGTGATTTGGTTCGGCCTGCACGATTTTCTCCTGGTCCGCGCGGGCTGCAGCGAAAGCGGCGCGCTCTTTCGCATCATCTTTCATCATGTGAGCGATAAGGCCTTCGACGAGCGGACGATTCCATTGAACACTTCCGTCCACGAAAGGCGTTTCGCCCAGGGCGATCAACGCGTTTTTTGCGGCACCGGCGTCGCGCTCGGCTAACGCGCAGATGAGCCAATTATTGGCGATTCTCCGGACGCCAGCCGAATTTCCTGCGCGGATTTCATCGATCACCTGATGCAATGGCTGAGTATCGGCTTTCCAATCCAGGTCCACGTTCGCGCGGATCACTTTGGTCTCAGCGTGGTTCGGTTCGATGGCCAAAGCACGATCCAATACCAATGTTTCTTCAGCGTAGCTTCGGAAAAGGTCGTAATTGGTCGCGATCTGGTGCAGCGTCTCAAGGTTGCGCGGGTCGAGCTCAACTGCGCGTTCAAGGTCTCGCGCGGATTCGTCCCAGCGTCCCTGCCGCCTCTGGATGTAGCCCATCAACTGGAATATCCGCGCATCGTTTGGGAGGCTCTGACGAGCAACTTCCAGTTGCGCCAGAGCGCCATCATAATCGAGGTATCCCCAATAAAGATTTTGGGCACGCGCCAGGTGTGCTTCACCTGCCTCCGGACGTAGCCGAAACGCCGTCTGGATTGCCGCTTCCGCCAGGGCAAGGCGCGCGGGAGTATGATCGAAGCCATCGAAGTAAAGGCGATCATGAGTATAGGCCAGTTGGCAATACGCTTGGAAAAATGCCGGGTCTCGCATGACAGCCTGATTCAACAGGTCGGCCGCCTGTCGCAGATGCCCTCTGTCATCATCTCTAAAGCTCGCCGTTAAAAGAAGATTGTTCGCGCGGGTGTAGAGATCGAACGCAGGGATGTCGCTGGTTTTGGGACGTTCGATTTCACTCTTTTCATTTGCTGAGAGTTTCGCATTGAGTTCCCCGGCAATCGCTGTTGCGACTTCATTTTCAATCGCGAATACGTCTGCAAGATCGCGCTCGTAGATCTGCCCCCATGAACGGCGCTCGGTGCGCGCATCGACCAGTTGCGCGTTGACGCGAACGCGATTGCCAGAGCGCTCAACAGTTCCCTCCACCAGATGTGCCACCCCGAGTTGCTCCCCGATCTTGCGCAGATCGCGCGCCATTCCGCTCTTGTATTGTAACACGGATGTGCGCCCGATCACCTTTAGATCGGCGATCCTGGCCAGGTCCGTCAGAATTTCGTCCTGTACGCCATCGGCGAAAAAGGAGTTTTGCTTGTTACCACTGAGATTCTCGAACGGCAACACGGCGATGCTCTTTTCGGGCGCCCGGGTTTTAGGCGCAAGAAACTTCTCCCCGAGTAGCCAAACAACGGCAAGCGCGAGCAAAAGAGATGCAGTACCCGCACTCGCTAAAATTGGATTTCGCCGCGACCAGCGGAAAACTAGCGCTGGTGCACGCACGGGCCGCGCGATGATCGGTCGTCCCTCCAGCCAGCGCTCGAGATCTTCCGCAAGCGCACCAGCGCTCTGATACCGCGCTTTGGGATCGCGTTCGAGACAACGCCCGACAACTGTTTCGAGATCGCGACCGAGCGATGAGACGAATGACCGCAGCTTCGGCGCCGGAGTCGCAGCTGCCTGCTGGATAACCGAGAGCGCATTCGCGCCGATGAAAGGCGGCCGGCCGGCAAGCAGATTGAACAGGATCGCGCCGAGGCTATAAGTATCCGCCGCCGGACCGAAGTGAGCGCCCTCAGCCTGCTCTGGAGCGATGTAACCGGGAGTGCCAAACGTGGTTAATGTTCGGGTGAGGTCGCTCTCTTCATCGAGCCATTTCGCCAGGCCGAAATCGCTCACCAGCGGTTCGCCGCGCGCGTCCAGCAAAATATTTCCCGGCTGAAGATCGCGGTGAAGAATCCCTTGCGTGTGCGCATACTCAATGGCGCGGGCGATCTTCGCCATCAGCCGTACACATTCGCGCGGTTCGCCGCGAATGCCGGACGCGCCAGTGCGCAAGCTTCCTCCGGTAGCGAATTTCATACTGAAAAACGGAAGTCCGTCCTCTGTTTCGCCGACCTCGTAAACGGGAAGAATATTCGGGTGATCGAGACTGGCGGCTGCTCCCGCCTCACGGCGGAACCGCGCGAGTGTCTCATGGGAATCCGCGTGGTATGTGACGACACGCTTCAATGCCACGATCCGTCCAGAGTGGCGCTGCCGTGCACGGTAAATCACACCCATCCCGCCGCGTCCGATTTCCTCCAGAATTTTGTAATTGCCGAGCCGCCATTCCTTGTCAGGCACATTCGTCTCTCCCAGCACGCGCTCGAAAACCTCCGCGGACGCTTCGACCTCTGCTTCGAAGTTTTCTTTGAGGAGACAACTCACGCAGCAACCGTTGCCGAGACGGGTGGTAGCACCACAATGCCCGCATTTTCCTGCGCCTTCCACGATGCCCGCCACTGAACTGGAGAGATCTGCCACAGCTTTCATCAGTTAGTCTCTGCCAGCACGGCACAGAGATGGCGAATCTCGTCATCAATATCCGCCAGGTTGTCCACAGTGTGCGCGACTTCATCGCGCAAGAACCACCGGTAACGCTTCCGCAAATTGTGGAGCTGCTTTTTTACCATTGTCTCTGCGATTCCCAAAGCAGCCGCGAGATTGGCATACGTTACCTCGCTGCATCCCGGGGCAAGGTGAGCGCTCAACGTTTCGAACAGACGGAGCCGGCCTTTGCCTTCGCATTCCTCGCGGAGACGTTGCAGGGCGTGTTCTACAACTGTTGCCGCCCAACGGAGATCAAAAAGTTGCTCCGGCAGAATATACTGGAGGGTCTCAGCCGGGACGGACAACTGCGAGGGCGCTTCGGCCATCCATTCGTCCCAGGAAACGAACTCTATTCTCCCACCGCGTTTAACCGCGCGAGTTCTCTCTTCGGCGTGACTGAGAAAATTCTGAAGCGACTTAAGCAGAAACGAGCGGAAGCGGCCGCGATGTTCGTCGGCGCGCCGAAGCCAGTTGCTCTCCAGGATCATGGCGAAAAAATCCTGGGTGAGATCCTGCGCTTCCTCCACAGGATAACCCTGACGACTTACAAACACGAAGACAGGCCGCCAGTACGTCCGGCAAAGTTCGGCGAGCGCTTCGCGCGCATTTTGCTCATCGGCGTTCGAGCCCGCGGCGGAAAGAATCAGGCTCCAGCGCGTCGTGCCGAACCCGCGCGGTTCGGCTAACCCCGCAGGGGCGGCCTCTGATCTCATCAAAGCACAGGCTGACCATTGTCGGATTCTTTTACAAGCGTAAATACCATCCGCCGGAGACGAGTTGTAGGGCGTCCGCCGCGGCGGACGCCGACCAAGGCGGGTCACAGAAATGGAGCCGCGGGGGTGCGAGCGACATAGACGGGCAGCCCATCTGGGCGAGAGAGCGGGAGCGAACGAGTCAAACGCCCTACAAATCGGGATGAACCATCCCGGATACAGTTTTCTGAAAATTATTCCGGAACTTACGTCCCTCACTTCGTTAGAACCTTGATGAAAGGAAAAATTAACTTATGAAAAATCGAAACATTATATTCACAACGATACTGCTGGTGCTTGCCTGTTTTGGGTCTTTATCCCCGAATGCTTTTGCGGTCAGTCCGCCGCCGGACGGAGGGTACGCCGGAGGCAACACGGCAGAGGGAACCAACGCCCTTTTGAGCCGTAGCACAGGCACGTACAACACGGCAATCGGTATATATTCGCTTCTAAGCCTCACCGATAGCAGCTTCTGCACGGGTGTTGGTGCTGGAGCGCTCCTTGCTAACACGAGCGGCCGAAATACAGCCACTGGCGCCGGAGCGCTTTTAAGCAACATTGCCGGCACCAACAACACGGCCAACGGAACGTTCGCGCTCTTTAGCAGTACCGCAGGCAACGACAACACGGCCATCGGTGACGAGGCGCTCCTTGTTGCCAATAACGCCGACGGCAACACGGCCGTCGGTAGTTTTGCGCTTGGTGCGAACACCAGCGGCAGCCTCAATACCGTCATCGGTGCCGCTGCCGCCATTACCAACACCAGCGGCAGCAGCAACACGGCTGTCGGCCTTAATTCGCTCTTTAGCAATAACGGCGACAACAACACGGCCGTCGGCAGGGGTGCGCTCGGTGGCAACACCAGTGGCAGCAACAATGTTGCGTTGGGTTTTGGAGCCGGCAGCGGCGTCACCACGGCCACTAACGTTATTTGTATCGGCACGAACGTCGCAGGTAACGACGTGAACGACAGTTGTTATATCGGCAATATCTTTGGTGACACTTCTTCGGGTGGAACCGCTGTTTTCGTTAACACGAACGGCAGACTCGGCACCACTACTTCGTCCCGGCGGTTTAAAGATGATATTAAGCTAATGGATCAGGCGAGCGAAGCGCTCTTCGCACTCAAACCGGTTACCTTCCGTTACAAGAAGGAGATTGATCCGGGACGAACATCGCAGTTCGGGCTGGTGGCGGAAGAAGTGGAGAAGGTGAATCCTGACCTGATAGTGCGCGACAAAGAAGGAAAACCGTACAGCGTGCGCTACGACCAGGTGAACGCGATGCTGCTCAACGAATTTCTCAAAGAACATGGAAAGGTAGAGAAGTTGGAAGCGACCGTCGCGCATCAGCAGAAGAGCTTTCAATCAAAGTTGGCGGAGGAGGATAAGCAAATTAGGTCTCTGACAGCAGGTCTTCAGAAGGTCAGCGCCCAGCTTGAAGCGAATAAACCGGCGCCGCAAATGGTATCCGCAAATCCGTAACAGTCAGGGAGACGACCGAGGATAACGGATGGCACGGATAGCGAGGAAGGGGAGGCCCAGGAGATCCGAATGAATGAATGACGAGACCTGAATGCCGAATGACGGAATTTTTGGCGAAGGCGGGTGTTTAGTGAGCAGGACCAAAGAAAGGATCGGCCAAGATGCCAAATACCAAGGCTGGATGTTCGGGTTCTAATCACGGATTTCTGAAGTTTGGCGTCTTTTTGCGTGTTTAGCGCACGGAGCAGGCCACAGCTTTCAATGAGAAAAACACTGTCGACCCACTCCGCGCCGCGAAATTTGGCGGAGACCGGTTTGTCATCTTTGACATCGAGAAATGGGTTTACCGCAAAGGCAGAAACGGGCAGGAACATCGACATCGTTAGTGTCGCGATTCGCCAGCACTTCATGTCTCAATGCTAACTACGAAGGCGTTGACAATGCACGCCCGAATTTCCTAATCTGCCGATCTGAGAACTCCCCAGTTATCGGCTCTGCTGGTTTGCTTGCTGGCATCCATGCAGTCAAGCACGGCGCAGGAGTTCGCTACGTTCGAGAAGATTCGCGACACCTGCGCACGGCGTAATCCTCGGTTCTCTCCGATTTTCTGAAACAAGCAGCCATTTCCGTCCGTATTTAGTTTATGAAAATCCAAACATGCCGATGCTAGCGATGCTACCTGTCGGTTCGCCGCGGGCTTTGGTGACAAAAAACCGGTAAGTTCCGAATCAATCAATGAGACGGCTCGTGATGAACTTTTCGCAATTCATCCTGAAAACCCTCCGGTTGTCGGGTCTGCTTACCTACCTGCTGATTTTAACGCAGGTAATCAATGCCCAGGAGTCTGCGAAGTTCGAGAAGATCCGTGACACCTCGCCAGATGGGAAATTCGCCGTGCGTATTTCGTGCAGCTCAGAACCGGAAGATCCTAAGGATATCGATCCCAATCTGATCACCGCAGTCGAGCTCGTTTCGCTTCCATCTAAAAAGGTCGTAATGAATCTTTCTCAAGAGGAAGGCGGTTTTCGCCGTGATTTGGTCGCAGGATTCGAAATGGTTCGCGTTTCCTTTCTCCGAAGGCCATCGCGTCACTTATACTCATGTTTACCACCGCTCAGGCGATGATTTTACCCGGCTTGAGACAGAAGATGAGGTGCGGGTCGATGCCAAAGGCGATGTTAGGAACGAATATGTAACTCCAATTCGGTGGATAAACCCGAGTGTTCTGTTGCTTGAGCAATACGACATCTTTCGCGGGGGCGAAGGCAAAGACGCCACCTAGAGATTCACCGCCAGGTTTGATGAGAAGACGGGCAAGTTCCGAATCATTTCAAGGAAAAAGGTTCCGTCGAAGGAGTAGTGCCCTCTTATGAATCGAAAGATTGTTGGAGTTATCGCGATTTCAGTGTTTGTCCTGTCGACGTCACAGGCGCAGGACGCGAAGATCGTTGCTGATAATCTCGAATACAGCCGCGAGTTTTATTCCGGCGTTCACTTCTCGGCGATTGCAGAATCAGCGCCTTCGTTCGGCTACCAGCGTTATCCCGATAACGGGCCAGAGCGCATTCAATGCGATCAAGGCACGTTTGCGCGCAAGCAGCGCGGAAAACCCTGGCTGAGATCGGAAGACTGGGGCGAATCCGGGCGGCCGGTTGATCAGCAAACGGCGCGAAAGCTCGACGGCTGGGTCAATCTCGTGGAAACGGCATTCGATTTCGCGCCGAGCGAAGTAAAGCTCGTCAGCAAATCCAGAGAAGGCGTCAGAGTGGAATGGACGTTTGAAGCGCGCGCGGCAAATCAAAAGGGAGCGCCGGTGCGCCTGAGATTTGCCCGGCCGCTCTACGACAAAAATCCGAATGTGCTATTGCACGGGTTCGAAGGCTCGGTGTCCGGCGGCGGCGGCAAAACACGCGAGCGGGTGAAGTTCAGTTTTGCCTACCTCGTTGCCGCGAGTGGTTTCGAGCTTTCGGAGGCGGCGTGGGAAAACTTGGAAACGCCAAAGGAGCTGGAGAACAAACCGACTGAATTAACTAAAATCGACATCGGACCGAAGCCTAACGACGCCGAAGGTTTTCTGAATCGCGCCGGCGCTCGCGCGTTTAACGGCGACATGAACGGCGCGATTGCGGACTGCACTCGCGCGATTGAGCTGGACCCGAAATCTGAGCCCGCGGTTTACAAACGCGGCGCGCTCAAGTTGCAGAAAGGGGACTACGACGGCGCGATCGCGGATTTGAGTCGCGCCATCGAGCTCAGTCCGAAGACTCCTGATTATTACAGCGATCGCGGCCTGGCCAAACTGCGTAAGCGCGACAATGACGGCGCGATCGTCGATTTTACGCGCGCCATCGAGCTCGACGCGAAAAATGCGATCGCATATCGAAACCGGGCTCTGGCCAAGAACATTAATGGCGACGCGGACGGCGCGATTGCCGATTACAATCGCGCGATTGGGTTGGATCCAAAAAACGCCGGCGCATTCAACAGCCGCGGCATGATCAAAAAAGCCAAAGGCGATCTCGACGGTGCAATTGCCGATTTCAACAGCGCGATCGAATTGAACGAGAAGCTCGCGATCGCCTACAAAAATCGCGGCGAAGCGAAACAAGCGAAAGGCGACGCCGCCGGAGCCAACGAGGATTTGAAACGCGCGGGGGAATTCGATCCGCAATTGCGAGACGAAGAGTCTTCCGCTGGCCACGTCGATCGCAGTACCGCTAAAGGCAAGGAGAAGGAATCGGCAGCATCGGTAGAAGATTTTTTCAACCGCGCCGGAGTCAAAAAGGCCGCGGGCGACTTAGATGGGGCTATCGCGGACTACGATCGCGCCATTCAACTCGATCCAAAAGATGCTGCGATTTACAATAACCGCGGCCTCGCCAAGCAAGAGAAGGGCGATCTGGACGCCGCTATCGTCGATTTCAATCGTGCCATCCAACTCAATCCGAAAGATGCCGTCGCCTGTAACAACCGCGGCAATGCCAAGCGTGACAAGGGTGACTTGGATGGAGCTATCGCCGATTACAATCGCGCCATCCGATTCGATCCGAAATACGCGTACGCTTACTACGACCGCGGTCTCGCCAAAAAGCAGAAGAGCGATCTACTCGGAGCAATCGCCGACTACAATCGCGTGATCGAACTCGACCCTAAATTCGCAAAAGCCTACTGCGACCGCGGCGTGGCCAAGCGAAGAAAGGGCGATCCGGATGGAGCCATTAGCGACTACGATCGCACCGTCGAGCTCGATCCGAAATATGCCATTGCCTACTTCAACCGCGGCAACGCCAAGGATGACAAGGGCGACCTAGAAGGGGCTATTGCCGATTATGATCGCGGCATCGAACTCAATCCGAAAGATTCGAAGGCCTACTACTACCGTGCCGAGGTCCACGCTAAAAAGAAGGAGTACGATGCCGCGGTCGCGGATTCACTGAGGGCTATTGAACTCGATCCGAAAAACGGAGAGTACTACTTATCTCTCGGCTGGTATCAGCTATTCAATCGAAAACCCCGAGAGTCGATCGCAGCTTCCCTCAAAGCTTTGGAACTTTCGCCGGATGACGCAGTGATGATCAAAACCAATGTTGCCCACGGTTACCTCTTCGATAACCAATTCGACAAAGCGAAAACGATTTATCTGGAAAACAAAAATGCCAAACTCCGCGACGGCAAGCGAACCTTCAGCCAGGCCGCGCTGGATGATTTCAAGGAATTCCAGGACGCAGGCATTACTCATCCTGACATGGAGAAAATCAAAGCCCTGCTGACTGCGAAAGCAGACAAACGATGAACGTGCTGACGAGAGACGCAAAGCTCAAATCGCTTTCAATCGCTGCCGGGCTATTAGCTAGCTGTTGTCTGGCTGTTTCTCTCAATGCTGGTGAAACTGTCGCCTGTCAGTCGCCCGACGAAAAATTTGCGCTGCGCGAAACGTTCACCGAATTGAACCCGATTCACGGCGACACCGCGATCATCGAGACCGGCGCGCGTAAAGTCGCCGTGCAGCTGCATGGCGATGAGCCAGCTGGCAGCGAGAAACTGGTCTGGTCAAAAGATTCGCGTCGCGTCGCCAGCTTTCGCTACGATTGGCAGAGCGGAGCGACCAGAATTTTTTTCCGGAACGGATCGATGTTCGACGAGATCAAAATGCCGGAGCTTCCGTCACCTCAGGTGCCAGACCTTCCAAAACCAGACGCGTCAAACAGCGAAACGATGAGACGCGTAGAGCCGATTCGCTGGCTTGAGTCAGGCGATTTGCTCTTGGAAAGCGAATTGCAAAACAAAGCTGGCGCGCGCGCCGCGCTCCAGATCACGCTCGGATTCGACCAACACAACAAGCCAGTGATTCGCAAGAGCGAACAGGAGAAGATGTCGATTCTAGACTATTTTTTGTTGTTGCCGCAGGACACTTTTGAAGGGCCGCCATCCGGCTGGCTGGACCTGATGCGCGCGAACGGCGAAGTGATCGACAAAGAGAGCGGCTACATGACTTGCGCCGCGAGCGGCGCTCAGCCGGAATTTGAGGTCTCGCTGTTTCGGTATCGCGACGGACGGCCGCTACTGGCGCTTTGTGCCGGCGAGCTAGAAGGGGCCAACTCGGTTCAACTGCAGTTCTTTGAACTGGGCGCCGATGGCAAAATGCACCGGGTTTCGCGTCCGGTTTTGCCAGGCGGAGATCTGAAAAACGATCCCGGGATGGGATACGTAAAGGAAGGCTGGCAATTCGAATTGCCGCGAACAGGGAAAACGATCCGGGTGCGCGCGCAAAAAGGCGGAAAAATTCTGCACAAGTTCACCTGGACCGGCGAGAAATTTCAGGAAGAAAAATAGAGGAGTAGGATTTTCATGAGAAAAAACATCGTTGTTATTGTTGTTGGCGGTTTACTCCTGGCTCTCTCAACTTTGCGCGCGCAGGACGCAAAGTTTGCGGCCGATAATTTGAAATATAGCCGCGACTTCTATTCAAAGGTCCATTTGGTCGCGATAGCGAACTTGTCTTTGGGCTCGGCAGGAACGGCGGAATTTAAGTACGACCGTTACCCGAATGGCGGACCGGAACGCATCCAATGCGGTGACGGTGAGTTGCGCGGAAGGATGGAAGGACTTGGCTCAAATCGACTGACTGGGGCGAAACCGGCAAGCCGGTGGATGCACAAACATCCAAGCGATTGAACAATTGGGTCGGCTTGATCGACGCGCGATTAAGTGGCGAGCCGACTTCTAAAGATCCGAGCGAAGGCGCGACAGTCATGAAATTCCTGGGGAAAGAAGATCAAGATGAGCGGGAAGAATTCGTTTTCGAAGAATCCAAAGAAAAACCGAAAGCGAAGTCCTATCCGCATATCAGCTTCGGACGATTCAAGAACGCGCAAGACCAGCAGGTGTTGCTCTCGGAATTTTCCGGGCCGATGCGGCTCGGCGGACACGACGCAAAGGTAAAGATCAGTTTCAGCCATCTGGTCGCGGTGAACATTCAGGATGTCACGGAGAAATCGCCGTCGCCTGCGACTGAAGAATCGGGTGAGGACCTCGTTAATCGCGGAATCGAAAAAGGGAAGAACGGTGACTTGGATGGAGCGATCGCCGATTTCGATCGCGCCATCGAACTCAATCCAAAAGATGACGCCCCTTATTATAACCGTGCCCAAGCCAAACGGCTAAAGAAGGACACGGCCGGCGCCATTGCCGACTATACCCGAGCCATAGAACTCGGCTCAACAAATCCGGCGGCTTACAACAACCGCGGCAACGCCAGAGCAGAGAATAACGACCGCGATGGCGCGATTGCTGATTATACACGAGTAATCGAACTCAAACCCGATTACGCACGCGCCTATTACAATCGGGCGATGACGAAGCAAGCTAAGGGCGACGCCACAGGCGCTGATGCTGACTTCAAGACGGCTGAGAAACTCGACCCTGACTTAGCCAGCCAAAAGTCGGCCGCGGATTCAAAAAACAATCGTGCTTCGGGAGTAACAACAGTGAGTCTCCTGGATGGCAAGCTCAAGCTCGAGATTCCCTCTGATTTCTCTCGCGACCCTGATGATCCCAAAAATCCAAAAACGCTGGCCAAGTTCTCGGGGCCCGATGGTGCGTGGGGAGAGGTCCTGCGCGGCACTCACGGACTCACGCCGGAGGATCTACCTAGCTATCTTAAAAAACGTGTCGAGGAATACAGTAAAGGCTTCAAGTGGCTTCCGAAGGATTCGCACCTGCAATGGCTCAAGAAAGAAATCGTGACCATCGATGGCCGTAAATGGGCTGACTGGCGCTTCGTCCCGATGTTAAAGGGAAAGAAGGATTATTCTCACAATCCTGTTTACACGCGGTTCCTAACCACTTCTTACAAAGGCCAGCTCTTAGAGATCAATTTTACGAGTAACTTGAATACTAACCCCGAGGTAAAGCAGGAAATAGATGGCATCATGAACTCGGTGCACCTCGAAGAATGAACTGGCAAAACCGGGACACGAATTTCACGAATTCACACTGAATGAAACTACTCTTGGCCGTATTAGCACTAATCAGCGCGGGCCCAGCTGCCGCTGATTTCCCGAAGGCCGCAGATTGGGCACGCGCCTTCTACTCCGAGCACTATTTCTTTTATGCCGGCGCACCAGATCCT
>Ga0193729_1001437_pt1 | contig 12180 bp, 14 predicted proteins | sample U1c2metaG_FD_143036 | JGI IMG/M metagenome (GOLD analysis project Ga0193729, IMG submission 143036) | Soil microbial communities from a riparian zone of the East river system, Colorado, United States - U1c2 | ecosystem: Environmental > Terrestrial > Soil > Riparian zone | place: USA: East River... | reverse complement strand
TCGCAGGAAATGTGACGGATCTGGTCAAAGCTGCGTCCATCCGGACGCCGGCGCTTGTTCAACACGTCGTCGCGGAAAATATTCTCGCGCAAGCGGTCAAAGGCACGCTTGGCCAAAACACGCTTTTCTTCCTCTTCTTCCGGGATCGATTCTTTGAGCTCGTCCTTGATCGCGTCAATCAGCAGATAGCTTTCTTTTTTGGGGTGCTTCTCGGTATTGACGGCGTCATGGAGTTTCGTGCCGTACTTCTTCTCGATTTCCTTGTAGAGCGACTCGTCGAACGGGAGCGGGGCCACCGTAACTTTCTTGATCTTCAGTTGCGCGTGCAACTCCTTGATAGCCGCCACAATCTTCTTGATTTGCGCGTGGCTTCTTCGGAGACTTCCAAAGCACCGGACTCCACCATCACGATGGCGTCTTCTGTTCCGGCAATCACAATGTTCATCAAACTTTTTTTCTGATCGGCCACGGTGGGGTTGGCGACCAGTTGGCCGTCCAGCAATCCGACGCGTACTGCGGCGATGGGCTTCTCAAACGGGAGGTCCGAGCAATAGCAAGCTGCGGAAGCTCCGGTTACGGCAATCACATCGGGATCGTTGTCGCTGTCCGCGGACAACACCATGCTGACGATCTGTGTTTCGTTGCGCCATGACTCGGGGAACAGCGGGCGCATGGGCCGATCGATCAACCGCGAAGTCAAAATTTCTTTTTCCGATGGGCGCCCTTCGCGCTTAAAAAATCCTCCAGGAATCTTTCCCGCTGAATAGGTATTTTCCCGGTAGTCCACGGTCAACGGCAGAAAGTCGCGATCATTCGCGGTGGGCGACATGCAAGCAGTGGTCAAAACGATGGTGTCGCCGTAGCGCGCCAAAATCGCGCCATTGGCTTGCTTGGCGACTTTGCCGGTTTCCAATATTAGCGGACGCCCGCCGACTTCAACTGTTACCTGGTGTGGTGCGGGAGTGTGTGACTGTTCAGACATTTGTTCTTTCCTTTAGCTTCGCGTTCGCGCAAAGCATTGCAAAAAGCGTCAGCCGTTGCACGACTGCGCGTAAAACTTTCTCTGCTGGCAGTTGGCCGGCCTTCGAGGCGACCGGTAATGAAGACAAGAGGTGGTCGAACGCTTTGTGGGACCTGCAAAACTTCAACGGATAACACCGCGAAAAACTGGTTAAAATCCAGCCTCATCCACGCTCGCGCGCATTCGAACCGGAGCTCACACTACCGGCAGACAGACGAATTTGTCACTTCGCGATTGCGTTGCGGATTCCGCCCCGAATTCCCCGCACTTCCAGGGCGGTTACTTGCGCAGGCTAAGACGTTCAACAATCTCGCGGTACCGATCCGGGTCGCGGCGGTTGAGATAGTCCAGCAGCCGCCGGCGTTTGTTCACCATCATAATCAAACCGCGACGTGATGCGTGGTCTTTGACGTGCGACTTGAGATGCGTCGTCAGATAGTTGATCCGCTCGCTCAGCAGCGCAATTTGCACTTCGGGTGATCCTGTGTCTTTAATGTGAGTGCGATATTGCTCGATCAACACTGCCTTAAGCTCGCTCAAGTGCCTCTCTCCGTCAGTCCCCTGAAAAATTTCCTCTTCTCTTCAACTCAATCAGGCTAACACAATACTCATAAAACTGTAAAGAATTGCTAATATTTACCTTAAGCTTTAAGCGCGTGGCAGTCGCGATTTTCCCGTCGCACGCACACTTCATGAAGCCACTAAACCCATCGTTTACACATCACGGCTTGCTTCCAAACCTTAAATTAGGTTCAATGCTTTCGCCACTTCATCCGTCTAATCGGATCATCGGGAGAGAAAAATGAAAATACGCACTGCTGCAACCGGTCTGCTACTTTTTGCTTCGCTTACGTTCGCGCAGCAAGATAAACCCGCGCCCGCCGCCCAGGATAAAGCCGCGAACCGGTCTGCTACTTTTTGCTTCGCTTACGTTCGCGCAGCAAGATAAACCCGCGCCCGCCGCCCAGGATAAAGCCGCGAGGCCCAGTCCCCCGGCCAAAGCCACGTGCTCTCTGGGCGATGGCGCGACCATCACCGTCGACTATTCCAGCCCGCGCGCCAAGGGTCGCAAAATCTTCGGCGGACTCGTCCCCTACGGAGAAGTGTGGCGGCTCGGCGCTAACGAAGCCACCACGTTTGTCGTTAGTTCGGGCGTCAGCGTCGGAGGCACTAAAGTTCCTGCTGGCAGCTACACACTGTTTGCCGTGCCCAACGCGGATAAGTGGACACTGGTCATCAGCAAAAAAACCGGCGAGTGGGGCACCAAGTATGCAGGGCCGGATTCGGATCTCGCGCGTGTGGACATGAAGACTTCCACGCTGCCGTCAACAATGGAAAACTTCACCATTACTTTTGACAAGACCGGACCGAGCTGTACCATGCGCGCCGAATGGGAGAAGACTCGCGCATCTGTAGACATCACCCAGTAGCGATTTGTTTGAAAGATACGCGGTGTTAAAAAGACGTTGAGGGTGGCCCAGGTTCGCCTTTGAGGTTGAACCTGGATCTTGGTTTACTTTTCTCGCTCGATTCGCTTTCGTCCTTCAGGATTTGGCGCAGTGCCTCGGTCCACCAGGACCACCGCGCCAATTACCATCGCCGCTGCGATTCCGACATTGAGCGTCACCTTCTCGCCGGCAAGCATCCATCCCAACAGGACAGCAACCACTGGATTGACGTAGGTGTGCGTCGCCACCAGCGTTGGCGAGTAGCGTTCCAACAGCCAGTTGTAAGCGCTGAAGGCTACCAGCGACCCGAAGACAACGAGGTATGCCAAGGCTTCCCACGAGCGCGCTGTCACCGAACTAAACGAGAAGCCGCGCCATTCACCAAAGATCGTTGCACTGGTGAACAACAGAATTCCCCCGGAAAGCGACGAGAGCGCGGTCATGAGCAGCGGATGACCGGCCAGATCCGATTTTCGCGCATAGATAATTCCCGCCGACCACGAGAGCGCGCCAAACAAAATGGCCAGCGATGCAACGATCATTCCGCGGCTGGACGTAAGGGTGGTCCGGCCTACGAGCAGCCCCACGCCGGCCAGCCCCAGAAAGACGCCAGCGAAGACTTTCCAGCTGAATTGCCAACGCTTGGCAGCCAGAACCGTCAGAAAGAAAACAAAGATAGGCTCAGTAGCCACCAATAAGGATGCGAGACCTGAAGGCACACGCGTCTCCGCCCAGTGCAGAGGTCCATGGCCAAGTAGGAAAAACAGAACGCCAAGGATTACGCCACTGCGAATTTGCGACGCAGTCGGGCGTACTTTTTTAGCAAAGCACCACAACAGCAAGATCGTCCCGGACGCCAAATGCCGGATTCCCGCTGCATACAGCGGAGGTATGGTTTCCACGGCGTAGCGGATAGCCAGATAGGTCGAGCCCCAAATGGTGTAGATGGCGAAAAAACAAAAGATGATGAGCAAGCGGTTTGAAGCGGCGGCTTTCCCAGAAAGCGCGGCGCCTTCCACCAACACCGGAGGTTTTGCGATTGTCGCGGACATTGTCGGGGTACTCATGTCATTTCACCTGGCCTGCATTATCAAGATTCTCGTAACGCCCTATCGGTGTTACACTCATTACACCTCCAGACTAGCGAATTATGTGTAACGAGTCAAATGAAATTAACGCATTACAAGAAGCAAAGATCATGAAACAGCGTGCTGACAATTACATCGCTCTGGGCTTCGGGAAGGACTACGCCTGGCTCGATTTAGCCAACTCTCTCGAATGGAATGGCTACGGCAAGCTTACCGACCGCTTGCAGGACCCAGCGTGGCCTGCTCACATCGTGAAACATTGGAATCTAGCGCCGTCTCCGCCTCCCCCCGCCCCTCTTGCGCAACTCATCGCTTTGCGCACGCTGCTGCGGCGCATGGCCGAAAAACTTATCGAAGGCGAGGCGCTCGACGAGCGCGATTTAAATGCCCTTAATTCTTATTTAAACGTACCTGTGCGCGTGAAGCTGTTCCAGCGCCAAAATGGAGTGCACTCTGAACTTGTGCCGCTGCGTGACGGCTGGCCCTGGATTCTTTCGCGCATCGCCGCATCGTTCGTAGAAATGCTGGAGCTGAATCGTCCGGACCGCCTGAAGTATTGCCCTAATGAAGGCTGTAAGTGGATATTTTACGATCGGACCAAAGCCAACACCCGCCGCTGGTGCAATGATCGAACTTGTGGCAATCGCGACCGCGTGCGCCGCTTGCGCAATCGCGAAAAAAACCGCCTGAACTAAATCGTCTAAATCCGTTTAATCGGAATGATCCTTAGGAAATGCGGCTTACCAGGGCAGTTCTTTGCCAAGATGAATAAACTTCCCGTTGTAGCCGGTACTGGGAAGGATCGCCAGATCCACCGACGTTTTCGCTCCCTCATCCACCTGCAAATTACCGTTGGCATTCATGTCCGTGAGCACCGAACCCGGATGCGCCACGTTCACTTTTATCGGCGTGTCTTTCAATTCGTGGGCTAGATGCACTGCGTAACCATTCAGCGCCGTTTTTGAAATGTCATAGGCCGGCGGCTTGTAATTATAAATTGGCGATTTAGGATCACTATGCAAAGTCAAAGATCCCAACAAGCTGGATAGAAAAACAATACGGCCGCCAGCCGACTTTTTGACTAACGGAAGCAGCGTGTGCGTCAGTGCAACAACATTAAAGAAATTGGTGTCAAATGTTCTTCGAAATAATGCCACCGAGGTCTTGCTGGTCGGTGCAAATCCGTGGATACCCCTTTCGTCTAACATGATTCCGGCATTGTTTATGAGCACATCCAGCTTTCCGAATTTCTCATCGATGGCTTTCGCCGCTTGGGCGTGAGTTTTCTCATCGTCCATGTCCAGCAGGATGAATTCAACATCCAGCCCTTCATTTTTCAATTTCTTTGCGGCTTCCGATCCCTTTGCTTGATTCCGCGCGCCCAGCAGCACATGCATGCCTTGTTGAGCTAATTGTTTCACCGTTTCCAGCCCGATTCCGCGATTCCCACCCGTCACCAGAGCTATCTTGCCCTTATTTTGTTCACTCATCAGCTTTCCCTTTCAAAATAAATCAATTTCTTCTGCCGTGCCGAAGCGCAGCAGCAATCCGGTGCAAATGTTTTTCTGGATAAAGGTCAGGATTGGCGCTTTTTTGCCAGCGACAAAAACTCGTCTCGTGTTTCCTTGTTGTGCCGAAACGCCCCCAGCATCGCGCTAGTGACCGCCTGGCCATGCTGCTTTTCCACGCCGCGCATCTGCATGCATAAGTGACGAGCTTCGACAATCACGCCGACGCCTTCGGGACTGATTCTCTCTTCAATGGCCTGCGCGATCTGGCTGGTCAGCCGCTCCTGGATCTGTAATCTGCGCGCAAACATATTGACGAGCCGGGCTACTTTGCTCAGCCCGATAACCTTTTTGTTCGGCAAATAAGCCACGTGGCATTTCCCGAAAAACGGCAGCAAATGGTGCTCACACAAACTAAAAAACTCGATGTCCTTCACGATCACCATCTGGTCGTAAGCCACGCTAAAGGTGGCGCCGTTCAGGATGTGCTCCACGTTCTGGTGATAGCCGCTGGTTAGAAACTTCAGCGCCTTCTCAAATCGCTCCGGAGTCTTGCGCAAGCCCTCGCGGTTCGGATCTTCTCCGATGATGGGGATCATCTTGCGTACCAGCGCCGCAATACTTTCTTCTTTTGCGGCCACTTTCGGTTCGTGCAGCAACAGCTCTTCGCCAGGTTCGCTCACATTTGCTCCTTTTGCGCAGCACTCGCGATGGGGACTCGCGCAGAATTTTCGCCTGCATACTCAAAACTATTGTTGCGTGTTTCTTCGATGCGCACGCGTTCCAGCTTGGCGTGCGAGAAAGTCTTCAGCCGGTTATAAATGTCGATGCACAAATTTTCCGTGGTCGGCACTTTTTCCTGAAAAGCAGCCACATCTTCGTTTAATGATTTATGATCGAAAACTTGCAGCACCGCCTTCTCCACAAAGCCATCCAGATCGACCAGGTTAGCGATCATGCCCGTGGCCGGATCGACCTTCCCGGAAACGCGCACTTCCAGCACGTAATTGTGGCCGTGCCCAAACGGGTTGTTGCACTTCCCGAAGACCCGGCTATTCTCCTCTTCGCTTAGATGCGCGCTATGCAGCCGATGGGACGCGGAAAAATGGTAACGGCGCCCCAGTTCAATCTTCAGTTCCGCAGCATTACCCTTCGCGCTCATCAAATATTTCCCCGGCCCGCAGTGGCATTCCCATTCCGGAAGCAATCCGCGAACAAGTCCGGCGACTCGTACAATCGCACGTGGTGCAAAGCACCTTGTTTTATTTTCGGCTCCAGCAAATTCCAGATCACCCGCGCGATATTTTCGCAGGTCGGTACCTGCCCGGCCAATTCAGGCACCTCGTGATTTAAGTGTCGATGATCCATGCGCTGCATCACTTCACGCTCAAGAATGTCTTTCAACTCTTTCAAATCCAGCACCATTCCGGTCACCGGATCCGGTTCGCCCGCCACGGTAACTTCCAGCGTGTAGTTGTGTCCGTGTCCGTGCGGATTAGCACATTTCCCAAAAATGCGCCGATTCTCTTCTGGCGAAAGCTGCGCATTGTGATAAAGGTGCGAAGCTGAGAATTCGATTCTGCGTGTAATTAGCACCATGATTTGTCTTTTATTTGTTATTTCTTTTCATCGCCGGTTTCCGTGCTGTATTCGCGACCCTTCCACTGTACCTTTCCGCGCGCAAAACTACGGTATGAGGCCGCCAGCACTCCCGCATACAAAAATGCCGCAGGTATATAGTAGATGATGAAAGCAAAAGGATATTGGTTACGAACCAGCTCCGAGCCGTAGTTCATCTGGCGCAACACCAGCAGCAGGACTCCTGCGAACATCGCGATGGGAAATTTGATTCCCAGCAAAATTACCACTAGTGGTATCCAGGGAAATGCCGACTCGCTTTCGCGAAACGCCTTCCAGGGCGTTCCTCCCATCAAGCGGTAGAGATTTTTCGTCCATCCTTCCCACATCGCGCCAAAGGTGCGGTACATTCGTGCGCGAACTATTCCCTTCCCCGGTCCAAACCACAAGCGGTGACCTGCGGCCTTAACCGCCGTGGCTAGTGCCACATCTTCCAAAACATCTGACGCAAATCGCGCGTGGCCGCCAATCGCTTCGTAGACTTCGCGTCTTATCAACAGGAATTGCCCATTGGCTGCAGCGACTGACTTAGGATCATTTACTGTGGCATAAGAAAATCGCCGCGCGAGCCTGCAATACACAAACGGTATCAGCGCTTTTTCGTACCACTTTTCCGTGATTTGTTCCGGCGAGAAGGAAACCAATGCGGCATGGTTTTCCTGTGCAATTCGCAACGCGCGAGCCGTAGCGCCCTCTTCGAGTTCGACGTCCGCATCCGTAAATAAAAGCCATTCGCTCTTGGCGTTTCGTGCGCCAATCGTTACAGCATTATTTTTGCCCACCCAACCAGACGGGGGTTCCTGCGCCTCCAGCAATCGCAACTTTGCGATTCGAGTTGCCAGGTCCCGGACAATACGGGCGGTGTCATCTGACGACTGATCATTCACGATCACAATTTCGGTAATTTCACGTTGCTTTGCCAGCGAATCCACGCACGCGGCAATCACCGTCTCTTCATTTCGCGCCGGCACGATGGCGGTAATTCCGGCAGCGGTGTGCGGCGTCGCAACCGAGTGCTCAGTCACGCTCTCGCTGTTCGCTTGCGCGGCCGAATTCAGCGGCATTTCGTGTTCAATGGGCATTCGTGGGTGGCCGGACACGGTCACGTACAATCTGAAGATAGGCTATTATAGCGGTCATGCCTCTGGTGCGAAGAATCGCTGCATGGACCGCCGTAGCCATTGCCGCAGGCATTCTGGTGTTGTTCGCCATGCCCAGCTATCGGCAAGGTGAGGCGTCTATCGCAGGAAAACCGGCTCTGGATTTTCCGCTTACGCTCGCCGGCAAGTCCGAGCATCTCTCCGATTTGAAGGGAAAAGTCGTGGTGCTCAACTTCTGGGCCACGTGGTGCCCGCCCTGTGTCGACGAAACTCCCTCGCTCAACCGGCTGCAAAAATATATCGATTCACGCGGTGGGATGATTTTAGGCGTAAGCGTCGACGAAGATGGCGCCGCGTATGAGAAATTTCTGAAAGATCAATCGGTGGCGTTTTCCACCTACCGCGATGCGACCAAGAAATCGGCCGCCGATTACGGGACATCGATATATCCCGAAACGTACATCATCGATCGCCACGGGAAAATCGCCCGCAAATTCATCGGCGAACAGCAATGGGACAGCGCCGAAATGCTGGCCTACTTCGACGCCATCCTGGGTCAGACTTAACTTTTTAATCTGGTGCGAAGTTACTCGTAGCGCAACGCTTCCACGGGATCGAGCTTTGCCGCCTGCATGGCCGGCAACCACCCGCTGATCACTCCCACCACAATCAAAATTCCTGTCGACAACATCATAGTGACCACCGACAAAGTCAGGTGAATATCGACCTTGCCGGAATCGTCTTCGTAAGCCGGTCCCAGAAACGGCAGGGTGCCGATGGCCGCGGTAATGACGCCTGAAAGCAGCATGCCGATCACCCCTGCGGCCAAAGTCATCACCAGCGCTTCCAGCAAAAATTGGCCGCGAATATGCGATTTTTTTGCTCCAAGGGCGCGCCGCAAACCAATCTCTTTGACGCGTTCCTCGACTGACACGAGCATGATGTTCATCACGCCGATGCCGCCGATGCCCAGTGTTAATGCGCCCACAAAAAACAGTAGCGCCTGAATCCCAATGGTGATTCCGTCATAAATAGGCTTGAATTCCATGCGCCCGAACATTTGAATAGCGCGCTTATCACCCGCCGAAAAATGTTGGCGGCTGGCCACTGCTGCGCGGACCTGCTGCATGGCATCAGCTTCAAAATTGGGCGCCACGGGCTCAAATAACATCACGCTGGCATAACGCGCGTCCCACAAGTCCGACGCTGCGGTGTAGGGAATGAAGGCGGATTCATCGTCGCTCGTAAAATAATTGCTGTCGGAAAATTTGGTGTCCATCACGCCGATGACGGTGAATTTCACACCGTTGATGCGCACGGTTTCGCCAATTGCCGGCGTGCCGCTGAAGAGTTTTTTACGCAGGATGGCGCCGAGAAAGACCACGCGCCTGCGCTCCGCGATGTCTTCCTGAGAAATCCATCGCCCTTCTAGCGGCACTTCGTTGCGCATCTCGCCATATTCGGGATAAACGCCGCGAATCGCGGTTGCGCATCTCGCCATATTCGGGATAAACGCCGCGAATCGCGGTATCCGACAATCGTTCTTCGTGCGAAATACCTTTGAATTTCACGCTCTCGAGGGTCACGCGCTTTACCAGTGGCGATTGCGCTTTCACCCAGTCGGCATCTTCCTGTTCGAAGCGCACCGCTTTCCCGGCACGCTCGCCGCCAGCCTGCTCGCTGGTGGTGCCCGGCCAGCAAACCACCGCGCCTTTGCCAAATACTTCAAAGGTGTACATCAGCACATTGCGAAATCCGGACCCGTAACTCAGCAGCAGGGTTACCGCCACGATGCCCCAGGAAATTCCTGTCATGGTTAGCAGGCTGCGTACTGGATTGCGTCCCAGCGCGGCCCATGCTTCGCGAAATATTTCGAGGAACATATTAGCCGCCCGCCTCAAATCGCAGCGCCTCGATGGGATCGACAGATGCAGCGCGATTCGCCGGGTACAGCGCCGACAAAACGGAAATAAGGCCCAGCAAGCCAACTGATAAAGCTCCAAGCTTCCAACTGGCCAGCAGCCCAGCGAAAAATGGCGGCATGGGTAGCAGATTTACGAGCGCGCAAAATCCATACGACACCAGCAGCCCTGTTCCGCCGCTCAGCGCCACTACGATCACGGTTTCCATGAAAAATTGCCGCAGTATCGATCTGCGGGTAGCGCCCAGGGCCATGCGCACGCCAATTTCGCGTGTGCGTTCTCGCACGGACACGAGCATCACGTTCATCACGCCGAGTCCACCTAGAAACAGGGTGGCAATTCCCACCGCGCCCATGAACAATTCCATGCCTACGATAATCATGCGGTTAGCTTCCGCATTTTTTACCGTGTCCCAGATGCCAGCGGCTTCTTTGTCGCGCGGATCAAAATTATGCAAACGCCCTAACGACCGGCGAATTTGCCGTAAACAATCCGGATGGGTCAGCAGAGATTTCGGAGCTACAAGAAGGCGGTCAATGGTGTGCTCTACTCCCGGCGCCTTAGTGGGAAAATCCCGGCGCATGGTGTCGTAGGGGATGAAAATCTTGCGGGTGTCCATTCCGTCATAGCTGGAGTTTTGGTCTTTGGATTTCATCACACCAATCACGGAGTAAGGAATCTCATTCATCCACACCTGCTGGCCAACCGCCTCGTGATCTGAAAAAAGTTGTTTTTTCGTGTCGCTGCCCAGGAAAGCCACGTTGCGCGCTTCAGAATTGTCTTTGTGATTGTAAAAGCGCCCTTGCGCGACCGCGATGCTACGAATCTCGGTGAATTCCGGCATCGATCCAACGGTATTAATGCTTCCGCTGTTAAATAGGCTGTGCACCTGCACACTGTTGCCCAGTTCCGGCAACACATATTTGCAAGCGGGCGATTCCCCCGCCACTTGCACGTAATCGTCTTCGCCCCAATGCACGGCACGGCCGGAGCGCGTTCCTCCGGCTTGCATACTGGTGCGCCCGGCAAAGACGATCATCACGTCTTTTCCAAACGTCTCCTGATTTGCCTGGATTCCTTTGCCAAGACCTTCTCCGGCGGCCACCATCACGGTGATGGAAATAATTCCCCACGCGATGCCGAACATGGTCAGCATCGTTCTTCGCTTGTGCGCCCACAGCGTGCTGAGCGTATCCTTCAGCAAATCCTGGAATGACAACGCGGACCGCCTTTATTCATCGCTACTGCAGAATCACCTGCTGCTTTTCATTCAGCCCTTCAAGAATTTCCGTCTTCACACCATTGGAAATTCCCAATTTCACGTTTACTTTTTTCTTTCCATTTTGGCCTTTGGCGTCGGGAATTTCCGCCTGTGCTTTACGCTCTTTGTCATAAATGAGCGCTGCTTCCGGAACCATCAGCACGTTCTTCTTCTCTTCCAGCATAATTTCCGCGTTGGCGCTCATATTGGCTTTCAGTTCCAGCGTCGAATTCTGAATGGAAACGCGCACCTCGAACGTTGTGACGTTATCTTTCTCTTTGCCTAAAGGCGAAATCTTGGTGACCTTGCCGTTAAATTTTTTATCTTTGAAGGATTCCACGACGATGCGCGCCGGCTGGTTCAAATAGACTTTGCCAATGTCCGCTTCATCCACTTTGCCCTGCACGTACACTTCGCTTACATCGCCCAGCGTCATGATGGGCGTGGCCTGCGAACCCAGAATCAAAATTGAGCTCACCGCGTCGCCTACGTTCACGTCCCGTGAAAGAACCAAGCCGTCAATGGGGCTCACAATCGTGGAGTTGCGCAGGTCTTCTTCGGCGTTATCCAGCGCAGCGCGCGATTGCGCCACTTGCGCTTCCGCTTTGGCGATGTCCGCATGCGCTACCGCCAGCGCCGCCTGCGCGCTGGCTTGCTTGTTCAACGCCATACGATAATTTTTTTCTGAATCCTCCACCACCGACTTGGACACCACGCCTTCGTTAAATTCGTGTTCCGCGCGCTCCTGGGTCAGCTTGAGGAACGGCACATCCGGCCCTTCGGCATCCACTTTATTGCGCTCCAGCGCCGCCATCGACGAATTGCGCGCCGCCTCAGCCGCCTGCAAATTTGCTTTAGCCGCGCGTTGGGCCGCTTCGAGTTGAACTTTATCCAATTCCGCCAGAATTTGGCCGGTCTTCACGCGGTCGCCATAGTCGACGTAAATCTTTTTCACGATGCCGCTGGCCTTGGATTTGATCTCGGCTTTTGACAACGGCTGAATTTTTCCGGTAGCCACTACTACCCGGGCGAGGTCGCCACGTTCCACGGTGGCGAGCTTGGAAGGATCGATCTCGTGGCTCGGCCGCAGCGCCGCCATCACGCCATATCCGCCGGCGCCCAGCACCACCAGGATCGCCACCAGCCAGATAATGCGGCGACGGCGCTTTTTCCCATTTTTCCCGTTGGTTAAGC
>Ga0193729_1001436_pt1 | contig 12182 bp, 11 predicted proteins | sample U1c2metaG_FD_143036 | JGI IMG/M metagenome (GOLD analysis project Ga0193729, IMG submission 143036) | Soil microbial communities from a riparian zone of the East river system, Colorado, United States - U1c2 | ecosystem: Environmental > Terrestrial > Soil > Riparian zone | place: USA: East River... | reverse complement strand
ATGTTCACCGCCAATTCGATGAACTGCCTCACCGAGGCGCTCGGCCTCGCGCTGCCGGGCAACGGTTCGGTGCTCGCCACCCATGCCGACCGCAAGCGCCTGTTCATGGAAGCCGGTCATCTGATCGTCGATCTGGCGCGCCGCCATTACGAGCAGGACGACGCGACCGCGCTGCCGCGCAACATCGCGAACTTCAAGGCCTTCGAGAACGCCATGACGCTCGACATCGCCATGGGCGGTTCAACCAACACCGTGCTGCATCTGCTGGCCGCCGCCCATGAAGGCCAGGTGCCGTTCACCATGGCCGATATCGACCGGCTGTCGCGCCGGGTGCCGGTGCTCTGCAAGGTGGCGCCCTCGGTGCCCGATGTGCACCTCGAAGACGTGCACCGCGCCGGCGGCGTGATGGCGATCCTGGGCGAGCTCGATCGGGCGGGCCTGATCCATCATGACCTGCCGACCGTGCATGCCGCGACGCTGCAGGCGGCGCTGGATCGCTGGGACATCCGCCGCACCCAAAGCGAGCACGTGCGCACCTTCTACAAGGCCGCACCCGGCGGCGTGCCCACGCAAGTGGCCTTCAGCCAGGAGCGCCGCTTCGAGGACGTCGATACCGATCGCGCCACCGGCTGCATCCGCGACGCCGAGCATGCCTTCTCGCGCGACGGCGGCCTCGCGGTGCTGTCCGGCAATCTCGCCATCGACGGCTGCATCGTGAAGACCGCGGGCGTCGATTCCGGCATCCTGAAGTTTTCCGGACCGGCGCGGGTGCTCGAGAGCCAGGACGCCGCCGTGGAAGCCATCCTCCTCAACAAGATCAAGCCCGGCGACGTCGTGGTGATCATCTACGAGGGGCCGCGCGGCGGTCCCGGCATGCAGGAGATGCTCTATCCGACGAGCTATCTGAAATCCAAAGGCCTCGGCAAGAGCTGCGCCCTGGTCACCGACGGCCGCTTTTCCGGCGGATCGTCGGGGCTGTCGATCGGGCATGTTTCGCCGGAAGCCGCCGAGGGCGGGTTGATCGGCCTGGTCCAGGATGGCGACCTGATCGAGATCGACATTCCGGCGCGGTCGATCCGTCTCGCGGTGGACGACGCCGAGCTCACCCGTCGCCGCGCGGCGATGGAAGCGAAAGGCACGCAGGCCTGGAAGCCCGCCAAGCGCAACCGCAAGGTCTCTACCGCGCTCAGGGCCTATGCCGCGCTCGCCACCAGCGCCGCCCGCGGCGCGGTGCGCGTGGTCGAGGACTGAGCGGGGCTTGATCCTTCGGCAGCCGCCGAACTATTGACCCTGGCGAGCCCGCCGGCGGGGGCCTAGATTTGTGTCATGATCACCGTCAACGCTCTCTCCGAAGTCGCCGCCCTGATGGGCGACCCGGCGCGCGCCGCCATGCTGCAGCTCCTGATGGACGGCCGTGCCCATACCGCGTCCGAGCTCGCCCTCACCGCCGGTATCACGGCGCAGACCGCGAGCGGACACCTCGGCCGCATGGTCGACGGCAACCTGCTCGCCGCCCGCGCTCAGGGCCGCAACCGCTTCTATCGCCTGGCCACATCAGACGTGGCGCATGCCATCGAATCGCTGATGGCCGTGGCCGGCACCGGCGTGTCGCTGGCCGCCAAGACGGCGGCGTGGCGGCGCGACCCGGATCTGCGCTTCTGCCGCACCTGCTACGACCACCTGGCAGGCCAGGTCGGTATCGCCGTCACCGACTCGCTGACCCGCGCCGGCCATATCGAACCCAAGGGTCCGCGCGACTGGAAGCTCACCGAGTCGGGCGAGCTGTTCTGCCAGCGGATCGGCGTCGACGTGCCCGGCGCACGCCGCGCCGGCACCCGCCACTTCGCGCGCCAGTGCCTCGACTGGAGCGAGCGGCGGCCGCACATCTCGGGCGCGCTGGGGGCGGCCATCGCCGACACCTTCTTCACGCGCGGCTGGGCGGAGCGGCTGAGGCGCAGCCGCACGGTGCGGCTGACCGATTCAGGACGCCGGGCAATGCATCGCGACTTCGGGGCGACAATGTAGTTGTCGTCACGCGTTGTGCGGGGTGGCCTCGCCGAGGGATCGCGCCATCGCACCCGGTCTTCTTACTTCTTGGGAGCTGAATTCTTGGGAATGACTGTCACCACCCGCTGCAGTCTTTTGATGTAGATGACTGTGACGTTCGTCGAGCCGGGACTGGCGATCTCGGCCTCGACGACCGACGGCGGAACCCCTCTCGGGTCGATTTTCGTCATCGCCCGTGCAAGGCACTTGTCGAAAGCTTTGGAGCCTTGCGTGATTCCCAGGCGTTCCAGACGACTGATTGCCCTCAAGCGCAATTCGGCACGCACCTGGGGCGTGTCAGGCGCCATGCGTTCGAGGGCGTGCTCGGTGTACCAGTTGCCATTGATGTCCATCCCGCCCCCTTCCGGCGGCAGGTCGTAGATCGGCTCCGTGAGCGCTCGTGCCGGCGGCCGGATTTTTGCCGCTGGCTTGATGGCCCGCAAGACCCGCGCCCCAACAATGGCGAGGCCGAGCTCGACCAAGGCCCAAACGCGAGACGCGTCATCGCCGGTGAAGGCTTCCTTGCCGGTGATCAGCTCGTAGACGCGCTCGCCGAGGAACAAGATCGGGATGACGTCCCGCGATAGCCGATACAGCTGCTTTTCATAAGCGACTGTCGCCGGATGACTCAGGACGTAGTGCGCAACGATCCGCCTTCTGTTCTCGTAATTGCAGAATTGCTGCTTTGCCAGCGGGCCGCTGGCACCAAAATACTTATACGCCCGCTGCTCTTCTTCCGGGGTGAGATTGCCGACATTGGCAATGCCGCGGCCGATCCTAAGCACCTCCGGGACGGCATCGGAGGTATACACTTCCATGTACGCCATCTCTTCGTCATCCAGGGGCGCCGCCTCGTTCTGTGGCGACTGCTTGTGCCACCAGTCGGCGGTGTCATACGGCAGGGGATTGGCCAGGATGTCGTCGAGGATATTGTTCGCCATGTGGATGGTTCCCCGCGAAGCATGATACAGACCAGCCACGCGAACGGCAGACGGCTGGGCCGCACAGCTTCCAACTCCTTCTTCGGTATCGACAATCCATTTCGCGAGACGCGAGTCCGATTCGCGCCAGATTCGGTCTGCACCTGCCTTCCTGCTGGGTATTCTTGACACGCCTCTTCTCGTACCACCCCCCGTCCTGAGACCCGCCGTCCGGAAGAGCATGAGGCGGTCAGTCGGGCGCGCAGTTTCGCGGCTTGCCTTGCAGACCTTCGAACAGCCGTCGGACGACGTCGCTGACCTCGCGGCGTGCGGCCTCCTTGTCCTCGGCGCGCGCAATGACGAGCGCTGCTTCATTCAGGGCGCCGAAGATAACGTGGGCGAGCGGCGCGACCGGCTGCTTGTCTATAAGACCTTGGGCGATCGAGGCCTCCAGGAGCCGCTTCACGCTGGCCAGATAGTAGCTCTGGTCGGTCTCGCGCCAACGCTCCAGCCCGAGAACCGCCGGCGCATCGATCAGCACGATCTGCTGAACCGCCGGATCGAGACATGTCTCGAGGAAGGAATTGGTCCCGGCGATCATGGCCCGCCAGGGATCGGGTTCGGCCGCCGCGGCCGCGGCAGCACGGGCTGCGAGCCTCTTCTGTTCCTCATCGAGAACAGCCAGGAAAAGATCCTGCTTGTCGCGGAAATGATGATAGAGCGCGCCGCGGGTGACCCTGGCCTGTCGGACGATCTCCTCGGTCGCCGTCCCGCCATAGCCGGACTTGGCGAACAGACGTTTGCCGACGCGCAACAACGCCTGCCGGGTCGCGGCCGAGCGCTCGGTCTGGCGATTTGCCGTTGACATACAGTCTGTATGTTACATACAAGCAGTATGTAACTGGTCTCCTTAGGCCGTTTGGCCGAAACTATTGGAGGAAAGTCATATGAGCAACTTCCACACGCTTCCCGAGATTGTGCGGGCGATGGTGGCCAAGGCCGCGCAGCCCGCATCTGCCGCACCGGTGAGGCCGCTGGCACGGGGCGAATTCATGGGCGCGGCCGTCGTGCGCGGCGATGGCGGCCTGCATCGCCAACCCGACCACGAGGAACTCCTGGTTGTGCTTGACGGCGAGGGCGACTTCCGCGTCGCCGACGAGGTTCGCCATATCCGGCCCGGCGATTTCGTCTTCGTGCCGCGCAACGCCATACACGGCACCGTGGCAACACAGCACGGGCCGATCGCCTTGCTGGCGATCATCGCGCCCAAATTCGACCTGGCAAAAGATGTCGTCTGGGAGAAGGGCGCCGAGCCGCCGCGCTTCGCGGTGGTCTAGGAAGACGCCGAGCGCTCGGCTTCGCCGTCTGACACCAGCGCAGATGCCGTCAGCGCTGAACCCCGGAATGGCTGATCGGCGGGGCCGCGCGACGCGTGGCCGATGCTCCAGCGCTCCGGCCAGCTCAACCGCTCGGCTCCCCATGGCGAGGCCGCCGCAAGCGACGACCAGCGCTCTTCGCTGCCGATGCAGCACATCACGCCGCCAGGGCCCATGCCAGTATGGATGACCAAGCGGATGTCGAACGGCGCGACAGGCGGAACAGCCGGTCCATGCCAGTAATGCGGGCTGCGGAGCGGCTCGGGACCAGCAATCACGGTCAACCGCTGCTCGATACCGCGCAGGCCGATCCATAGCGGTGCCGGCAGGCCCGGTCGAAACGCCGATAGCAGCGTTTGCGCAGAACCATCGCCGGCCGGCGCCGCCCGGCCGGCAAAGCGCAACGCGACGATCCGGTCCGGCTGAGGCCCGCCCGCAAGAAGCGCTTCGCCTTCCCCGGCGGGCAGCACGCGCCACCGCGCGACATCCGGCAGATGGAGCGGCCAGGACAGGCGTTCTCGCACCCGGCCTTCGGCGTCGAGCACCTGGTACCGCAACCCGTCGGCATCGAGCGCGCCCTGAACACAGTGCAGGTATTCGATGCCCTCGGGCATGCGATGCGCCGTGCCGGCGCCGGCGGTGCAGACCTGCAGCACGCCCCTATGGACCTGCACGTCAAAGGCAAGGATGTGACTGCACAGGTAGGCGAACACGCCGCCTGCGACGAGGACGTCCCAGAACGCTCCAGCGTGCTCGGGGCCGATTTCTCTCTGGTAGGCACCGGAGAAGCCGTTGATGGGATGCACCGGGTGATGGCCGAGCACCAGCTTGTGGCGCGCGTCGGCATGGCGGTGCAGCACGTCCCGCAACCACGCCGTTTCGACATGGCCCTCGCCGCCAAGGCCCGTCCACGCCGTATGGACAAAGACAAGAAGCAGATCTCCCCGCCGCACCCAGTAGGACAGGCCTTCCTGTCCGCGCGGACCGTTTCGCGGATGGCCGAGCACCTCGCGAAACACCGCCTCGCTCATCTCGTCGTACGTCGTATGATTGCTGGTGGCGTTCCATACTGGAATCGCCTGACGGTCGAGCCAGGCCATCTCCCGCTCCAGCCAGTGCCGCCACTGTGCCTTGAGCTCGCCAGGGTCGGCCGTCAGACCGGCGATCTCGTCGCCCAGGAAGGCAACGAATTCCGGCCGCGGTTCGAGGCGACGCACGACGGCGTTGACCGAGGCGAAGGTCTGCTCGTGGGCAGCGCCCGCAATACCGGAACAGGAATCGCCGTAGAAGACGAACTGATGGCCGGATCCCCGCGGAAGGAGGGCCGGAAGACGACCGGTCAATCCGGAGCGCGACGTCGCGGCCGGCATCGACGCTACCGCGGCGGAGATGGGGAAGAACCGGCTTCGCCGCGATCCAGGCGGGCCTTGCCGAAGGCCAGCCCGTCGCCTGAAGGGATCTTGGCGATCTGCGAAGCGCGCAAGAACTTCTCCTCGCCCACCGTGAGATAGATGTTGGTGAACAGCAGCGAGCGCGTCTGGCGGACGACCTCGGCGCGGCCCTCGACCCAGTCGCCCGCCTTGGCCGGCGCCACGAAGTCGAAGGTCATGCTGACGGTCGGCAAGAATTTGCGCAGGCCAACGAGCGTGCCGCCGCCCATCGTGCCGACCAGGTCGGCCACCGTCATCATCATGCCGCCATGCAGGCCGCCCGCCGGATTGCACATGTGCCTGTGTACGCGGAAGCCCAGCACGAACTCGTCACGCGTGCCCTTCTCGCCGCGCTTGGCGTAGAGGTTGCCGACATGGCTGTTGAAGGTGGGATCGGGCCGGCCGCGGTCGAAATCGATACGCAGGAAACCTTCAGGCGGCCGATCATCTAATCGTTGGGCGTCGAGCAAAGGTCCAACTCCGGGTCTTGAGCGTGCTGGCGCGGACCATAGAGACGGTCCCGCCGCTGCGCCACAGGCTCTCACGACGGGCGGTTTGCCAGGAACTGGGCGAGGTCGGCTGCAATCTCGGCGCGGCGCGGCGGGTCGGCGCCGGGACGGCTGCAAGTGATGGCCGCGCAGCGGGCGGCGAAAGACAGAGCACGACGAAGCTCGTCGGCGCTCATCTCGGCCAGGGAGGCCGCCTCGCTTCGACCCATGACCTGCAAGGCGAACAAGAGGGCGGCCTGAAAGCTGTCGCCGGCGCCGATCGTGTCCACCACCGGGCCCGCCGGCGCCGCCACCGCCACGGATCCCGCCGCCTTGTGCCAGGCCTCGGCTCCCTGCGCACCGCGCGTGACGATCACCAGGCCGGCACCCGCCGCAAGCAGGGCCGCCGCCTCTCGCGCGGGGTCCTGGGCGCCGTACAGATAGTCGAAGTCGACGTCGGACATGCGGACGATGTGCGCGGCGTGAGCGAAGGCGGCCATGCGTTCGACGTAGCGGCGCTTGTCGCCCACCAGGTTGGGGCGGCAGTTCGGATCGAAGGAGACGGTGACCGACCCGCGTGCCTCCTGCACCAGGGCGAGCGCCTCAGCCGCCGACTGCTCGTCGACGAGGGTCGTCGAGCCGACATGGAGCGCCTCGATCCTGTCGAACGGCAGCGAGCGGCTGCGATAGGTCCAGTGCCGCGACGCCGTGCCCTCGTCATAGAAGGCGTACTGCGGCTCGCCGCCGACGGTTCGCACGAAGGCCAGCGTGGTTTGGTGGTCGCTGCGCGTCGCGAAGCGAAGATCGACCTCCGACGCCCGGGCGTGATCGGCGATCATGCGGCCGAAGAGATCGGTCGAGATGCCGCCCACGAATCCCGCCTCGACCCCGAGCCGCGCCATGCCGACGGCGACGTTGAGGCAGGATCCGCCGACCGCGGGCACGAACGCGTCGCGCCCATCGATAGCCGACACCGGCAGGAAGTCGACCAGGGCATCGCCGCAGCTCAGCATCATGGCCATCTCCGGCTTCAGGAGCGGCAGGCGCCGCCGGCGTCCCGCATGGCGGCGCGGCTCGCCTGGTCGAGCGTGCGCATCAGCCGATAGACGCTCCGCTTGGATCGGTGGAAGTCCGCCACGTCGCTCCCGGTCGGCACGCTCGACCAGCCGATCGCCGACATCGACGTCATGGCCTCGCCGATCGATCCGTAGACGTTGCCGGCGACGGCGCCCAGCATCGCTCCGCCCAGCAGCACCGGTTCCTGGGTCTCGGGCAGGGCAACGGTGAGGCCGGTGGTGTCGGTCATGATCTGGCGCACGAGGGCGCTGCGCGCAGCGCCGCCGCTGATCACCATCAACTCGCTCTCGACGCCGTGCGCGCGCAAGACGTCGACGACGTCGGCCAGGCCATAGGCCAGGCCGCACAGGCCGGCGACGAACAGCCGTTCCATGGCGCCGATATCGACGTCGAGATCGAGACCCGCGACGATGGCGCGTGAATCCGGATCGGCATAGGGCGAGCGATTGCCTAAAAATTCGGGCAGCACGTGGATGTCGTGCGCCAGCCGCGCGGCATCGCCGGGCTGGGCGAAGCGCGACACGACGCGCCGCTCCAGATAGTCCAGCACCTCGAGACCCGCGGCGCGCGCCGCCTCGACCGCCTGTTTGTAGGCGGGGTGCGATCCGATCAGATGGTCGATCGCGGCCCCTGCCGCGGACTGGCCGCCCTCGTTCAGCCACAGGCCGGGGACCATGCCCGAGTAATAGGGCCCCCACACGCCGGGCACGAAACACGGCTCGGCCGTCGTCGCCATGATGCAGGCCGAGGTTCCCATGATGTAGGCGAGCCGATTGCAGACGTCGACCGGGCCGCCGGACTTCGTCCGCCCGCCGATCGTGCCGACGCCGCCGGCGTGGGCGTCGATCAGCGACGCGCCGACCGGCGTGCCCTCGAGCAGCCCGAGCTCTTGCGCGGCAGTTTTCGACAGACCTGCGCCCAGCGCGGTGCCCGGCGCGGCGATCTGCTGGCCGATCCGCGTGTAGTCGCCCAGCGCCAGGTCGCCCAGGCCGACGCGATCGAGGTAGCGCCGGCTCCAGCGTCCTTCGTGGGCGAGAAAGTTCCACTTGCAGGTGAGCGTGCACATCGAGCGCGCCACAGACCCGGTGGCCTTGAACGAGAGGAAGTCAGCGAGATCGAAGAAATGGCCGGCGCCATCGTAGGTCGACGGCAGGTGCCGCTTCAGCCAGAGCAGCTTGGGAATCTCCATTTCCGGCGAGATCGAGCCGCCGACATAGCGCAGCACATCGTCCTGCGTGTCGTTGACGGCGCGCGCTTCGGCCATGGCGCGATGATCCATCCAGACGATCACGTTGCGCCGTGATTCACCGGACGGGCTGACGGTGAGCGCGTTGGCGCCGGCGTCAAGCACCACCAGCGAGCAGGTCGCGTCGAAGCCCACGCCGCCGACGGCCGACGGCGGCAGGCCGGCCTCAGCCATCGCCAACCGCACCGCTTCGGTGCAGGCCGACCAGATCTCGGACGACGATTGCTCGACGACGTTGCCGGCCTCGTGCCAGACCGTGATGGGATGGCGGGCGGTCGCCAGCAGCGCACCCCGTTCGTCGAACACGCCGGCCCGGGCACTCGATGTCCCAACGTCGACGCCGATGAAGGCTTGCCTCATTACGACCCCTCAGCTCCGGGCGAGCCTGTCAGTCCCGGGGGAGCCTACCAGCAAGTATAGCCGCCATCGACGAGGACAACGCTGCCGGTCATCAGGCTGGCCGCATCCGACGCCAGGAACAGCACGACGGAGGCCACTTCGTCCACCGTGCCCATGCGGGCCATCGGCGTGCCGCCGATCCAGGCGTCATACATCGGCGGATTGTTGCGCACGAAGGCGTTCAGGGGGGTCTCGATATAGGTCGGCGCCACGGCATTGACCCGCACGCCGCGGGCGCCCCATTCGGCGGCGAGCGATTTGGTGAGATGGTGCACCGCGGCCTTGGAGGCGTTGTAGTAGCTCTGCTCCTGCGGCTTGTTGACGATGAAGCCCGACATCGAGCCGATATTGACGATGGCGCCGGACCCGGCGTCGAGCATGAGCCGACCGAAGGCGCGGCAGCACCAGAAGGTGCCGTTCAGGTTGACGTCGATGACGTTCAGCCAGTGCTCGTCGGCGACCTTTTCCGCCGGCGTTTCGCTCCTGGCAATGCCGGCATTGTTGACCAGGATGTCGACCTTGCCGTGCCGCCGGGCGAGCTCGGCCGCGACCTGCGCGACGCGCGCCGAATCGGTGACGTCCATGACGACGGCTTCGGCGGCGTAGCCCTTTGCTTTCAGCCCGGCACTGCCCGCTTCGGCCATCGCGGGATCGCGATCGGCGATGACGATCCGGGCGCCGGCCTCGCCGAGCGCCTCCGCGCAGGCCAGGCCAATGCCCTGTCCACCGCCCGTCACGACGGCCGTGCGACCGTCCAGCTTGAACTTCTCGAGATACATACGCGCCTTCCCGTCATGGATCGCCACCGCTCACTGGCGGATGGCCATTCCGTCCTTGTCGAAGCGATGCAGCCGGGCGGGATCGGGCGACAGCCACACAGGGTCGCCGCTCTTCAGATGAATCTCGCCAATGCCGCGCACCGTGAGCAGCCCCAGCGCGCCGGCATCGACGTAGAGGAAAGTGTCGCTGCCGAGATGCTCGGCGACCGACACCGTGCCCGGCCAGCCCCCGCCCTCTCCGTTGGGCGCGATGCGCAGGTGCTCGGGCCGGATGCCGATGGTGGCGGCGCCGTGCTGGCTGGCCGGCGGGCCGGAGACGAAATTCATCTTGGGCGAGCCGATGAAGCCCGCGACGAACAGATTGGCCGGCCGCTCGTACAGGTCCAGGGGCGAGCCGTACTGCTCGACCCGGCCGGCATTCAGCACCACGATCCGGTCGGCCATGGTCATGGCTTCGACCTGGTCATGCGTCACGTAGACGGCGGTCGTCGCCAGCTGCTTCTGCAGCCGGGTGACTTCCATGCGCATCTGCACGCGGAGCGCCGCATCGAGGTTGCTGAGCGGCTCGTCGAACAGGAACGCCTTGGGTTCGCGCACGATGGCGCGCCCGATCGCCACCCGCTGGCGCTGCCCGCCGGAGAGTTCGCGCGGCTTGCGGTCGAGATAGGGCGTGAGGTTGAGCGTCGCTGCCGCGGCGGCCACCTTGCTGTCGATCTCGGCCCGCGGCAGGCCCGCCATCTTGAGGCCGAAGGCGATGTTGCCGCGCACGCTCATATGCGGATAGAGCGCGTAGGACTGGAAGACCATCGACAGGCCGCGCTTGGCCGGCGGTACGTTCACCACGTTCTGGCCGTCGATCAGGATCTGCCCGCCGGTCACGTCCTCGAGGCCGGCGATCAGCCGCAGCAGCGTGGTCTTGCCGCAGCCGGAGGGGCCGACGAAGACCACGAAGGACCCATCGTCGATGTCGAGATTGGCATCCTTGATGATGTCGAGCTGGCCGAAGGACTTGTGGACTCCCTGGAGCGTGATCTGGCCCATGGTGTTTCGCCCTTATTTGACGGCGCCGAAGGTCAAGCCGCGCACGAGCTGACGCTGGCAGAACCAGCCGAGCACGAGGATCGGGGCAATCGCCATCGTCGACGCCGCCGACAGCTTCGCCCAGAACAGGCCCTCGGGACTGGAGTAGGAGGCGATGAACACGGTGAGCGGCGCCGCCTTCGAGGTCGACAGGTTCAGCGTCCAGAACGCCTCGTTCCACGCCAGGATCAGGTTCAAGAGGAGCGTCGAGGCGATGCCGGGAATGGCCATGGGCAGCAGCACATAGACGAGCTCGCGCCGGATAGTCGCGCCGTCCATACGCGCCGCCTCGAGGATGTCGCGGGGGATTTCCTTGAAGTAGGTGAAGAGCATCCAGACGACGATCGGCAGGTTGCCGAGGCAAAGGATGGCGACGAGCCCGCTGCGTGTATCGAGCAGGCCGAGATTCTTGAACAGCAGATAGATCGGCACCAGCACGCCGACGGCGGGCATCATCTTGGTCGACAGCATCCACAGCAGGATGTCCTTGGTCCGCTTGGTGGGCGCGAAAGCCATCGACCACGCCGCCGGCACCGCGATTAGGGCGGCGATCAGGGTCGAGCCGCCGGCAATGATGATCGAGTTCATGGCGTGAAGGAAATAGTCGCTGCGCTCCTGCACCGTGGCGTAGTTCTCCGTCGTCCATTCGAAGAACAGGAACGACGGCGGTACGGTGAAGGCCTCGAGCTCGGTCTTGAAGCTGGTCAGCACCATCCACAGGATGGGAAAGAAGATCAGGCCGCCGAAGAACCATGCCGCGACCGTCGACACCACCATGCGCCTCACCGTGACCCGGCGCGCCATCGCCTAGGCCTCGAGGTTCCGTCCGACGACGCGGACGAGGAAGAAGGCGATGATATTGGCGATCACCACGGCGACCAGCCCGCCGGCCGAGGCGCTGCCGACGTCGTACTGGATGAGCGCCTGGGAATAGATCAGGAAGGCGATGTTGGTGGTCTGCAGGCCGGGACCGCCGCCCGTGGTCACGAAGATCTCGGCGAACACCGTCAGGAGAAAGATCGTCTCGATCAGGATGACCACGGTGATCGGCCGCGCCAGGTGCGGCAGGGTGAGGTGGATGAAGGTGCTGAGGGCGCCGGCGCCGTCCATCTCGGCCGCCTCCTTCTGCTCCTCGTCCTGCGACTGCAGGGCGGTGAGCAGGATCAGGGTGGCGAAGGGCAGCCACTGCCAGGCCACGATCATGATGATGGCCAGCATCGGCGCATCGTTGAACCAGTCGATCGGCGTCATGCCGACCAGCGTCTGGAGCCACGCCAGCAGGCCCGAGACCGGATGCAGCAGCAGGTTCTTCCAGACCAGCGCACTCACCGTCGGCATGAC
>Ga0193729_1001434_pt1 | contig 12192 bp, 12 predicted proteins | sample U1c2metaG_FD_143036 | JGI IMG/M metagenome (GOLD analysis project Ga0193729, IMG submission 143036) | Soil microbial communities from a riparian zone of the East river system, Colorado, United States - U1c2 | ecosystem: Environmental > Terrestrial > Soil > Riparian zone | place: USA: East River... | reverse complement strand
GTGCCACGGCGGCGGTGGTGGGTTCCACGGCGGCGGTGGTGGGTTCCACGGCGGCGGTGGTGGGTTCCACGGCGGCGGTGGTGGTGGATTCCACGGTGGTGGCGGACATGGTGGTGGAGGCCATCGCTAAGACCTGATAGATCTCATTCAAATTCAAAAGAACGGCTGGCGAAAATGCCAGCCGTTCTTTTTTTGAGCGTGATGCAGACGGAAGTAAAGTGTTATCGCCCTATTTGGAATATTTCGGCGTCGCAGAGGCGGAGCGAAAAAACGGCTGTGGGTAACACCGTCAGGCTTCGGGCAGCGGCGGGCAACCGGGAAATTCGGGGAGCGCGGTGTTGCCGATGTACTGGAGATCGGCGATGCCGATTTTGCTGGTGTAGAAGGCGTCGCAAGTGAGGTTGCGCACGAAGGCGAAGAAAACAACTCCCTGACTGAGAGTGGGATCAGCTTTGGCGTTTTTGCGAAAAGCGATGAGGTCGAGGACAGATTTTCTTTGGTCGGGAGTGCAAGTCAGATATGGAGCGCTGTAACGGTCAGTGCAGAAACCGTCGAGCCAATACAAGCCGCCACCGAGTCTGAGTTGATATTTTTCGTTTTCGCTGGTGAGCAGATCGATAAATTCGGGAGCGCCGGCTTCGATGGCGCCGCCAGATTTGTCGTCCCTGGGGATGATGGTGTCGCAAAGTGAGTTTAAGGTTTCGTACTGATGCGGCGTGAAATATTTTGGCGTGTACTTGCCGGTGGGAGCGGCGGCTTTAGCTTTTTGAACGGCTTGATGGGCATATTCGGCGGCCTGGGCGGGGATTACTTGTAAGACGGAGCCACCGACGGCGCTGAGAGCCAGCGTTTTGAGAATGTCGCGCCTGCTGATTCCTGCGCTCATGTTAGATATTTCCTTTCTTGGCTTCGTCGAGCAGATATTCGGAAGTGCGCCAGGAAAGAGCCATGATGGTTAGCGTGGGATTTTTATCCGGGTTAGTGACGAGCGGAGCGCCATCGGTAACAAAAAGGTTTTTTACGTCGTGAGCCTGGCAGTAGTCGTTTACCACGGAAGTTTTCGGATCGGCTCCCATGCGGGCGGTGCCGACTTCGTGAATGATTTTGCCGCCTTCGAGAATTCCGAAAGGATATTGGCCATCGATGGCGGTTTTTGTTTTATAGACACCGCCCATCGCCTCGACAATGGAGCGGAAAGTTTGCTGCATATCCTGCGCTTGGCGCAATTCGTATTCCGACCAGCGAAAGTGGAAACGCAAAACGGGGATGCCCCACTGATCGACAACATCGGGATCAATTTCGCAGTAGGTGTGGGGGTTGGGAATCATCTCGCCGCGTCCCGCGAAGCCGATGGTGGTGCCATACATCTGACGAGCGCGGGATTTAAGCGTGGCTCCGTAACCCTCTTCGTCATGGCAAAGTTCGTGGAACATTCCTACGCCGGGCATGTCGCGTCCGCCATATAGCTCGATGTGATAGCCGCGCGGAAAATCATTTTTGCGATCAAACTTCCACCACGGGATATACAGGTGCATGCCGCCGACGCCATCGTGATTGTGGGGCGGCATTTTTTCGAGGGCCGGGAGGTGGCCCCAGCCATCGCTGCCGACGCTATCGGTTAGATATTTTCCGACGGTACCGGAGGAATTCGCGAGGCCGTCGGGAAATACAGTAGAGCGCGAATTCAGCAACAGGCGAGCGGACTCGCAGGCGCTGGCAGCGAGGACGACGGCACGAGCGTTGACGCGTTTCTCGGTGAGTGTGTTTTTATCGACGTAGGAAACGCCTTCGGCTTTGCCATCTTTACCGACGACAACGGCGCGAGCCATGGCGCCAGTGATTAAAGTGAGGCGGCCAGTTTTCATGGCGGGAGGCAGCAACACCTGGCTGGAACTGAAATTGGACGCGGTGGTGCAGCCTCGACCGCACTGGCCGCAGTAATGGCAAGGAGCGCGGCCATTAATGGAGCGCGTTAAAACGGCGAGGCGCGCGGGAATGCAAATGATGTTGAGCTTGTCGCAAGCTTTTTTGACCAGCAGTTCGGTACAGCGGGGCTTTGGCGGCGGGAGGAACATTCCGTCGGGAGCGCTGGAAACATTTTCTTTGGTGCCAAAAACGCCGATGTAGGATTCGACTTTGTCGTAGTACGGAGCGATGTCTTCGTAAGTGATGGGCCAATCGTCGCCCAAACCATCGCGAGTGCCGGAAGTGAAGTCGATGGGAGCAAAACGGAGAGCGATGCGGCCCCAGTGATTGGTGCGGCCGCCGACGATGCGCGAACGAAACCACTGAAAGTTAGCGCCTGGAGCGGAAGTGTAGGGTTCGCCGTCGATGTTCCATGCGCCGTTGGGCGCGAGAAATTCGCCGAAATTTTCGCTGGCGTGACCGCCGACACCGGCGCCACGATGAGGTAAATCGTAGGGCCACATCAACATTTTGAAATCTTTTTCGGGATTTACGTTCGGGCCGGCTTCCAGCAAAACAACGTTCAAGCCGCCTTCGGTGAGAATTTTGGCGGCCATGCCGCCGCCTGCTCCGGAGCCGACGATGCATACGTCATAGCTTTTTGGGGAACGAATAACCTGAGACATCCGTTAAAGCTCACCTTTTTTCATTTGTGAGACGGCGAAATCGCAGGCGCGGGCGGTGAGAGCCATGTAGGTGAGCGAAGGATTGACGCATGCGGAGGAGACCATGCAGGCGCCGTCGGTGAGGAAAAGATTTTTCACGTCGTGAGCCTGATTGTGTTCGTTCAAGACGGAGGTTTTGGGATCCTTGCCCATGCGCGCGGTGCCCATCTCGTGAATGGTCAGGCCGGGCGCGTTATTTTCAATGAAAGGACGGATGTCGGTGGCGCCCGCGGCGGTGAGCATCTCGGCAGCCTGGATAGACATATCTTTCAGCAAAGCTTTCTCATTATCGCCGAAGGCGCAATGAATTTTTAAAGTGGGAATGCCCCAGGCGTCGTTCTGTTCTTTATTAATTTCAATAAAATTGTCGCGGTTAGGGAGGCATTCGCCGAAACCGTAGAACGAGAAATGCCACGCGCCGGGCTTGCGGAGGGCGTTCTTGAAATCGGCTCCGAAGCCCGCGGAGTTGATGCCGCGCGACCAGCCTTCGCGGTACGCGCCGCCCTGGTAGCCATAGCCGCGAAGGAAGGGTTCCTTGGTTTTTATATTTCTGAAACGCGGAACATATATGCCGTTGGGGCGATTGCCGAATTCTTCTTTGTCTTCGTGACCGGGAATGATGCCGTCGGCTCCGGCACCCATGACGTGATCCATAAGATTGTGGCCAAGTTCGCCGCTAGCATTCCCTAGACCGTTGGGGAATTCGGGAGTTGCGGAGTTCAATAAAATACGCGTGGATTCAAGAGCGGAGGCGTTCAGAAAAAGGATGCGGCTGCGAAATTCGAGAGATTGTTTAGTCTGGCCGTCGATCACGCGGACGCCGGTTACTTTGCGAGTGGCTGGATCGAAGATCAGGCTGTGCACCACGCTATATGGACGGAGCGTCATGCGCCCGGTTTTTTCGGCGGCGGGGAGCGTGGAATTCGAGCTGCTGAAGTAAGAGCGGGTGATGCAACCGCGGTGGCAAACTCCGCAGTAATGACAAGCAGCGCGGCCGCGATGCACACGGGTCAATACAGCGGCACGTCCGATGGTCAGCATGCGGCCGTCGTTGAAACTTTTTGGCAAGGCTTCTTTGACGACCAGTTCAGCGCAGGTCATTTCCATGGGCGGTAGGAATTTGCTGTCGGGAAGTTGAGGTAGGCCTTCGGCCTGGCCGCTGATGCCGACAAAATCTTCCACGTACTCGTACCACGGCTCGATGTCCTTGTAGCGGATGGGCCAGTCGGCGGAAATTCCATCGCGCACGTTGGCTTCGAAATCGAGATCGCTAAGACGATAGCTTTGACGTCCCCACATGATGGACTTGCCACCAACCTGGCGACCACGAATCCAGGTGAAAGGCTTGTCAGCATCGGTGGTGTAGGGATTGTCGAGATCGTTGACGAAAAATTTGCTGGAGTATTCATCGCAGGCGTAATAACACTCGCGCTGAACTTTCTGTGTTCTGAGGCGCTCCTCGCGGTAATCCCAGCCGCGATACTTCAATTCCCAGGAGGGAACATGTTCGACATAGTCTTGTTCCGGGACGATGGGGCGGCCGGCTTCGAGCAATAAAACGTTGAGACCTTTTTCGGCGAGTTCTTTCGCGGCCCAGCCACCGGTGATTCCGGAGCCGATGACGATTGCGTCGTAAATTTTTGTGCCAGGCATCGCTTCTCCCTAAGCCTTGATCGCACCAGCGGCGGTCACCGGAGTACATCCGTGATATGCGCCGGGAATGATTTGCTTGCGCAGCTCCTGAGTGAAGCCGACCTCGGAGGTGTAGTAGCCGTACAGAGTCATACGTTTTACGACGCCAAAAAAATCGCCGGTAAGCTGCTCATTGTGAGTGTGGCGAACGTAAGGATGGGCGGCCCGGTCTTCGCGATCCATGGCCCAGTGCTGATCGAGCTCACGAAGAAGAATTTCCTGCTGCGGGGGTGTAACGTCAATGAAATTTTTGCCGAAGATGGCGTTGCTGCGCTTGTCTACGCCGTCGAGACCGGAGAGAAAATGTTGACGTTCATCGTCGTGGGCCCATTCGGTCAAAATCAAATCGATAAATTCGTTTACACGCACGGCTTTGGCGCCAGGGGTGTCAGTTTCGGGGATGATCAAATCGATCATGGCGACGACCGTGGCGTTCTGCTGAGGGTTCAGGGTGCGGAGAGTGTAAGTGGATTTGGGGTGGGCGTCTTGAAATGCGGCGAGGAGATTCGAATCAAAAACCGGCAGAGCGGCGCCGGCTCCAAGTAATCTGAAAAGTTCACGCCGCCGCATGGGGCCTCCCGTGGGTGATGGATTGCGCGGATTGATTTCGTTGCGTGCTGCCGTATTTTGTGGCCATTTCGCGAGCGGCACGAAGAGCAGCAACGGTCTCGGCTTCGGGTATAAATTCCATGGCTACATACCCATTAAAGCCCAGTTGGCCGAGCTTGCGGTAGATATTTGGATAGTTGATCTCGCCGGTACCGGGCTCGTGCCGGCCCGGGACGTCCGCGATGTGAACGAGACCGATGAGGTCGAGATTCTTTTCCAACTTGGCGAGGAGATTGCCTTCGGCGATCTGGTCGTGAAACAAATCGTATAGAAATTGAACGTTGGGAGCGTGGACGGAGCGAACGATTTCGAAACCTTCGGATACGGAAGTGAGAAAATATTTAGGATTTTCCTCCGGGTCGATATTTTCTAGAAGAAGACCGACGTTCTTTGCGGCGGCGATATCGGCGGCGCGCTTCAAGCTTTCAATGCAACTCTGGTGCATTTGCTGATGGCTTTGGTCGGGAACTTTATCTCCGGAGAGGATGATCAGCTTATTGGATTCAAGCTCTTCGAGAACGGGGAGTTTGGCGCGCACTTCGTCGAGCAACGCGTCGCGCTGAGATGCATCACACAAACTGTGGGAGATGCCGCTGGTGGCGTCGACGGTCAGGTGCAGCTCGCGTTTTTTGGCACGGAATCTGGCGTAGTCTTCTTTCGTAAAATTTTTGCACTCGTTGACCAACTCGATGGAGTGGTAGCCGGCCTCAGCAACTTTTTCAATGCGCTGATCGAAGGGCAGTTTTTCGTATACAGTCCACAACATGACGGAGAGCTTGAATGGGGGCGTGCCATTCGCGGTTGCCTGGGCTGCGTCAGCATCGGCGAGACAGGTTGCGGCGGACACCGCGGTAGCGGCAGAAGTGGCGGCGGCGACAGTTGCCGCGGCTTGGGCGCAAGCGTCAAAAAATTGCCGGCGGCGCATGCTAGGTGCCCAGCAATTCGTTGCGCACATTTTTCAAAACGTAAGCGGCTCTTTCGACGCCGACTTCGCCGGTAAGGATGGGGTCTTCATTTTCGATACTGAGGATGCCCTGGTAGCCAACGTCCATGTAAGCCTTGATGATGGATTTCCAGAGCTCGGCGCCGTGGCCGTAGCCAACGGCGCGAAAAGTCTCCGAGGCCAGCGGCAAATCCGCGGTTTCGAATGCGAAATTAAGGACGCCATATTTGTTTACGTTGTCGGGATAGAAGGCGGTGTCTTTCATGTGCGCGTGATAGATGGCGCCCTGCTTGCCGAGAAAGTGGATGACTTCGACGGGATCGCATCCTTGCCAGAAGAGATGGCTGAGATCGCAGTTAGCGCCGATTTCTTCGCCGACGGCTTCACGGAGTTTCAGAAGGGTGCGCGGATTATAGACCACGAAATTCGGATGCATTTCAAAGGCGAGTCTGTGGATGCCGTGTTCGCGGGCAAATTTCGCGGCTTCCTTCCAGTAGGGGACGACCCTTTCTTTCCATTGCCAATCCTGCATTGCGGCGTATTCGGGCGGCCAGCGATAAGTAACCCAGTTGGGCTGCGTGTCTGCTGCGGAACCGCCGGGGCAACCGGAGAAGCCTACGATAACTTTGACGCCGAGGCGTTCGGCGAGCAGAACAGTTTTGTGAAAAGTTTCCGCGTCTTTTTTGGCGTGCTCGGGATCCGGGTGGATGGGATTGCCATGACAACTGAGAGTGGCGACGTGAATGCCGCGATCCTCGAATTTTTTCTGCCAGGCTTTGGCTTTAGAAGCGTCGGCCAAGAGTTCATCGACGGGACAGTGATGTGCTTCGGGATAACCGCCGGTGCCGATTTCCATGGCTTCGAGGCCGAGGGCGCTCACTTTGTCGAGCATGGCGTCCATGGAGAGGTCTTTGTAGACCGGGTCAAAGACGCCGATGGGAATCTTGCGCACGGATGATTTCGGGGGGGCCGCTGCTTGAGCGGCACTTCTGGAGGCAGGTTCGGCAGTGTTTCCGGCAACGAAGCTTGCAGCGTCTCCGGCCGGGGGCACTGCGGCAGCGAGAAGGCCTCCGCCAGTGGCAGCGAGGAAATGGCGACGATCCATGCCGGAAGCGACGCGAGAACTCTTCATATTCGGTGGTCTCCGAATCAAAAGTTTAATGCAATGGATGGGAACCGCGAAATTATACCCTTTGGAAGACGCAGAGGAGCAATGAAATCGTGACAAAAACTTGCCAGGTAGCAAGGGTGATGTTCGGTCTAAACCGGGCCGCCTTGAATGAAGCTTTGGCCCACATGGCGAGCGATATTTTTGGGAGCCTTGACTTGAGCTGACCCGGGCCATAGACTTTTGTTGCTCGGACGTTTCCTTCCTGTGAATAGGTCTGTCAACCACGGCACGCGCGTTTTCGTCGAGTTGGCGCTCGCTGCGGGATTTCTCGTGCCGGTCGCATTGGGACAGAAGCCTGGTCCCGCACCTCCACCTTCCGCCCCTCCAAGCCGGTCTCCGAATCCCGCTACAGCTAATTCGCAGCCGGTTCAATCGACCCAAGACCGGGTGATGTTTCTCCTGGGACGCGTGACAACCTCCGACGCCACAGCCGTTCCAAACGATGCATTGGTTGAGCGAATTTGCAACGGGGGAGTGCGTCAACAGGTCCATGTAGCTATCAACGGCGAGTTCAGCATGCAACTGGGATCGAAAAATGATTCTTTCCTTGACGCCACCGCCAACCCAGTTTCGCGAGGTGCGGTGGATAACCAGAATTCGGAGATGGGAATTCCACGGCAGGAATTGGCGAATTGTGAGCTACGGGCTTCGGTTTCTGGTTTTAGCTCCAGCGTCATCGACCTTGTGGATCTCGCTGGTTCTCTGAGCAACGTTGACGTGGGGGCTATCGTGGTTCAAAGACGTAAGAAGGTCGAAGGCCTGACGTTAAGCGCGTCGCCCTACATGGCACCAAAAGATGCGAGAAAGGCTTATGAGAAGGGCCTGGTGGCGGAGAAGAAGGGTGAACTCGCCAATGCGCACCGATATTTTGGAAAGGCGGTAGAGATCTATCCCAAGTACGCGAACGCCTGGTATCAGTTGGGGACCGTTTTACAGAAGGAACATGAGAAGGAAGCAGCGCGCACGGCGTTTACGCGAGCCACGACTATCGATACGAAGTTCTTGCCGCCTTATCTGTCGCTCGCGTTAATGGCCTATGAGACCGAAAACTGGACCGCGGTGCTTAATTTTACTGGTCACATCCTGGATCTCGATCCGTTGAATCACGTTGCTGGCTACGTCTGGGATCTGGATGCGTCCAATTACAACGATGCCTATTTCTATAATGCGGTGGCAAATTACAAGCTCAATAAGTTCGAAGACGCCGAAAAGAGCGGGCGCAAGGCAGAACAAGTAGACCTGCCCACTCGTTTTCCGCAACTGCATCTCTTGTTGGCTGAAATTTATGCGCGAAAAAAGAACTACGGTATGGCGATCGCACAGCTACAAATTTACGTGGAGCAAGCTCCTTATGCGAAGGATGCGGATCAGATACGGGAGCGGTTGGCAAAATTGGAGCAGCTGAATGGCTCAGTGTCAGCGAGTGAAAAACCCCAGCAGCAGTGAGTATTGGAAATTGGCTCAGGGCCCGCTTTGAAAGTAGTGCTTCTCGTCGGAGACGGCCTCCTCTGTCACGATTCACGGAGATACTAGGACGCGTTCACTTCACTTTAGGGCAGAGCAATTCACCGTGCAGGCGCGCTCTGCGTTTTGTTCACAACGACGTCGCCACTCTTCATCACCCACTTCACGTTATGGAGCACGACGTTGATGTCGGCAAGGGGGTCGCCGTCGACGGCTACCAAATCCGCCAGGTATCCGGGCGCTACCGCGCCCAATTCGTTTTCTTTTCCAAGCAGCGCTGCAGCATTTCTTGTGGCGGTTTGTAATGCTTGCTCTGGGGTCATGCCCGCTTTCACGAACCATCCTAGTTCGCGGGTATTTTCGCCGAACATTGTGTAGATGGCGTCGGAGCCCATAGCGATTTTTACTCCAGCTTTGAAGGCGCGCCTGGTGGTTTCCAAATTGCGCGGGATGAAGGCTTGCAAGCGCTCTTTGTAGCCGGACGCATAGCCAATCTTGTCTCCGTTGTCGAGGTAGTAGCGATTGTGGTCGATGGTGGGGACATAATAGGTACCGCGTTTCACCATTTCCTGAATGGTGGCATCGTCCATGTCCGTGGCGTGTTCCAGCGAGTCCGTGCCCGCTCGCACCGCGTCGCGCGCTCCGGCTGGCCCGTAGGAATGAATAGCGATTTTCTTGCCGAATTGATGGGCGGTGTCCACCGCCGCCTTTATCTCCTCATAGTTGTAGGTCTGGAACCCGGTCACGTCGTCATCCGTGCCCGTCGATGCGTACATCTTGATCCAGTCCGCGCCGGCCGCGATCTGCTGGCGGACCACTCTCAATACTTCCGGCACGCCATCCGCAATTCCGCCCGCGGGGAGATTCAGCCCGGGCTTGTAGGGCGTATTCGTGATGTACAAGCCATAGCCGACCACAAACATCCGCGGCCCAAACATCTCGCCATGATTAATGAGATCGCGCATGGCGATATCCATGTACTGGTCTGCTCCCAGGTCGCGCACCGTGGTTACCCCCGCCTCTAGCGTGCGTATGGCACCTTGCGCGCGAGAAAGACCTCTACGGCCGGCGGATTCGCGGTGAGCTGCTTCAACATCGGCTCACCAGGTTTTTCGTCGGTATACATGGTCATGTGCGTGTGCACGTCGATCAGACCTGGCAGGCCAGTGTAGTTCGAGAGGTCGATCACCTCCGCGCCCTGAGGGATCGCGGACGCGTCGGTGGTCACGGCACGAATCTTTTCGCCTTCCACAATCACGATCGCGCCAGTCCACACTTTTCCGTGGCCATCCCACAACTTCCCGAAACGCACCGCCTTTACAGGGTGCACCACGGGCTTCGCTTGACCAAACGCATGCGGCGCGAAAATTACAACAAGCCAAGCAATCAAGACTGCACGCACAATTCTCATAGCGCTCCCAGGTTTCCGCTGGTGTCCCATAAATTCGTACGCTGCTGCTGCTGCGAGGAAAGTCTCAGGCCGGACGAAAAATTGTTCGCACGCGTTAATCGTCAACACGAGCGGCGCGAAGAGTACTGAAGTCAGGCTTGGTGATGGGCGTTGGCGTCCGACACCGAAAATCCCTTGGCGGCCTGTTCCACGGAAGGAAATATTTCGATGACGCGGTCGACCTTGGTTAGTTTGAGGCTATAGTCAACCATCGGTTGTGCGCACGCAATGCGAAGAGCGCCGTTCGCAGACTTCAGCTTTGTAAAGCATTTCACGATGACTCCAATCGCTGAGCTGTCAGCATGGGTCACACCGGACATGTCAAAAATCACGCGGGTTTCTCGGGCTTCAATCAGTTTGTCAATTTCCTGGCTGAGCTTGGCGCATTCTGGCCCGGAGTGAAGGCTACCTTTGATTTCTAGGGCGATCATGCCTGGTTGGAGAGTTCGTTTGTTAATTTGCAGGATCACGAGGCGATGCTCTCTTCGCCTTCATAGGGAAACTGGCGGATTAGACGCACGCAATCTCCGAGTGCGGAAAAAATAGAAGTCCCCCAGCCGCACGGTACGAACGAAGCGGATTTCTGATTCACGGCCTTGTCGGCCTCCGCATAAAAACGCAGACGTTGCCCGGGAGGCGGTACGGCAAATTCCTTGATGGTGATATTGAAGGGCACACCACCGCCGCATTGCTGTTTAATAATCGAAAAGTGATACACCTGCATTAACTGTTCCGCGGGATCTGTCTGGATGTACTCCCAATCGCTCATTTATGGTCCATGGCGTGTAAGTTGGCGGGAGTTTATATCGTGGGCCGGCGGCCGTCAACGAATTCGCGACGACGAGGTAATGGAACTGACAGTGTCAGGTTTTGAAGTCCTAGCTTGGGGAGTGGGGCTTTAGTTCGTTGAGGGCAGGGATGGAAACGGGGACGGTGAGTACGCGTTCGGGGATTTGCTTTTTTGATTCGCGGGCGTGGAAGAGCATTTCGATGGCTTGGCCCGCGTTGGGGGGAACAAACACAGTGGCGGCCAGAATGCCGCTGCGGACCCAGGATTGTCCGGTTTTGGGCAGGCCGTCACAGCCGGTGAAAGGCAAACTGAGCCAGCGCTCCTTGTCCAGCTCATTGGTTAATTCTTCAAAGGCCTTGCGAGCGCCCATGGCCATGGAATCATCTTGCGCTGCGACCAAGTCGATGGGGGCGCGCTGAGAAGTGCCAAGTTTGAGCCAAGAGCGAACGGAGCGGGTGGAGCTTTCTTCGGTCCATTGAGCTTTTAAGAGAGTGATCTGAATATTTGCGGGCTTGGTCTCGCGCATACCGAGGGTGCGTTCTTTGGCGGCGGAATTTTCTGAGGGACCCTGTATATAAAGGATGGAGCCGCCGTGAGGCAGTAAAGCCTTGAACTGGCGGCCCTGGATTCGCCCGATTTCGATGTGGTCGGAGGTGAGACCGAAGATCGGTGCCGTGGCTGACTTGCGAAGATTAGCGATGTAGGAGGCATCCCGATTCAAGACTGCCCAGCCGATTCCAGCGCTCACGGCGGCCTGGGCGACCTGTGGCAAAGCGGTGCCACCAACTGGTTCAAAGATGATGCCGTTTGGGCGCGTGGCTTCCGGGGATTGGATGGCTTTCAGGACTTGCGTGCTTTGAGTGATGGCATCGTTATCAGCGTAAAGAATCTGGACTTCTGCGCCGAGCTTGTTGGCCGCCTGTTCGGCAGACTGCGCCTGCTCGATCTGATAATCGTTATCGCTGGTCGTGAGTGAGACCAAGAATCTGGGTTTAGGCATGTGGTTAGTTTAGTCAGCGCTAATCAAGCGGCTGGGCCGTGCAGCGGCGCGATTGCGGATTCGATTTACGAGCTCGTGAACAGCATAAGGCCGCGGGAGGCAGCAAGCAATTGGGGTGGCGACGGATGTTCCGAACGCATCAACTGCGAGGCGTAGTCCCAAAGGTTATCGGTTGGTATTAAGGGGTGCGCCACGACGATTGAAGGATGCGGGCAAATACCTGAGAATTGTGCTATAAAATCGATATTCTAAGCATGATCAGCCATGGGTTTGGAAAAGGTGGAAATCGCTCGCGGCCCTCACCGGTACCTTTTTTGCGAACCAATCAGGAGAGCAGATGAATTCTTATCGTAGGAAATTTCGGTTGTGTGCGCGGCAACTTGCGGAAGGTTTTTGCCTGACGATATTGGCGTTATGCGCAGGCTCCGGCATTCACGCACAGG
>Ga0193729_1001433_pt1 | contig 12193 bp, 10 predicted proteins | sample U1c2metaG_FD_143036 | JGI IMG/M metagenome (GOLD analysis project Ga0193729, IMG submission 143036) | Soil microbial communities from a riparian zone of the East river system, Colorado, United States - U1c2 | ecosystem: Environmental > Terrestrial > Soil > Riparian zone | place: USA: East River... | reverse complement strand
CGGTCAAGATGTGGCCTTCTCCCGGAGGTTCCGATTCAGGCCCCTACGGAATTGCCATCACCAAGGACGGCAGCGTGTGGTACAGCGAGTCCGGCGTGAAACCCAACACCATAATCAAATTCGATCCATCCTCCGAGAAATTCGCCCGCGCCACGATTCCCTCTGGCGGTGGAGTGGTGCGAAACATGGCAGCCACGCCCGACGGCCGGATCTACCTGGCATGCAGTGGCGTGGACAAAATCGGCATCGTCGACCCCAATTCCAAATAACCAACGCAACAAGATTACGAATACAGCCTGACGCTTCAGCAAATCCGCTGAAAGCTTCTGTTGCAGCTTGCACAGCAGTTCCCGCCGGATTTCTTGACGCGAGCCGCGCCGTTCGATAGCGTCAATAACGGGTCCCACGCTCACAGAGCATTATCTTTGGTGAGCCTACAGATCACGCGGGAGAAGCAGTGGCTAATCCAATCATTACGCTGACCACCGACTACGGCACCAACGATCATCTGGTCGGCACGCTAAAAGGCGTTCTTCTCAAAATTAATCCCGAACTCACCATAGTCGATATCACTCACAACGTGAATCCCTACGACCTGCTTGACGGAGCGCTCACCATCGGCGCGGCCTATTCTTACTTCCCGCCAAGAACAATTCACATTGTGGTCGTGGATCCTGGAGTGGGTACGGCTCGGCGCCCGCTGCTGGTCACCGCGCAAAATCAATATTTCGTAGCACCCGACAATGGCGTTCTGTCGTTGGTTTACGAACGCGAACAAGACAACTTGACGGTTCGCCACGCCACTGCCGAACATTATTTTTTGCAACCCATCAGCAAAACATTTCATGGCCGCGACATTTTTGCGCCGGTGGCAGCGTGGTTATCCAAAGGTTGGCAAACCTCGGCCATGGGCGAAGAGATTCAAGATTTTCAGCGCTTCACTCTTCCCCGCGCCAAACCACTGGATGGCGGGTTGCAAGGTGTGGTGCTGCGCATCGACACATTTGGCAACATAATGACCAATTTCCGCGCGGAAGACTTGCCGGAATCAGCCAAAAACGGTGGCGGTCTGAATTTAAAAATTGGCACGCACACTATTCCGCGATTGGTGGACACCTTCGCGAACGGCGCGGCGGATGAGCCCATTGCCTACATGGGCTCGAGCGGTTATCTCGAAATCGGCATCAACAAAGCGAATGCGGCACGAAAATTAGCAATTGCTCGCGGCGTTGCCATCATGCTTCCCAAGAGTTAGTTCTCTCAAAATCGCTATCCAAGCCGCAAAGAGTAGCGTCGCAAATATTCCGTGCGAAAATTTAAATCAGCGCGAGCTCTCCAGCGCAGCCATTTGCGAACGGGTGCGCGGATCCAGCCAGTCCCTCCAGGCATCCCCCAACAAATTAAAAGCCAGCACCGCCGTCATCACCGCCAGCGCGGGGAAAACCACCATATGCGGGGCGTCAAACAAGTGGCTGCGCGCATCGTTGAGCATCGACCCCCAACTCGGCAGCGGCGCGAGCACACCAAGCCCCAAAAAACTCAACGTGGACTCCGCAAGAATTGCCCCCGCCATGCCAATCGTCGCCTGAATCAAAATCGGTTGCAAAATATTCGGCAGCAGATGACGCACCAGAATTCGACGGTGTGACGCGCCAAGCGAACGCGCCGCAAGCACAAATTCCAGTTCTTTGGCTTTTAATACTTGTGCCCGCGCCAGTCGCGCGTAACCCGCCCACCCGGTGATAATCAACGCGAGAATGACTTTCCCAATTCCAGGTCCAAGGAAAGCTGCAAACGCGATTGCCAGGAGTATTCCTGGAAAAGAAAGAAATGCGTTGATCAGCAGCAGATTCACAAAACGATCGAACCACCCGCCCGAATAACCGGCCAGCATCCCGATGATCAGACCGATGGAACCGCAACCGCACACCACGGAAATCGCCACCAACAGAGAAACGCGCGCACCAAAAATCGTCCGCGAAAGAATATCTCGCCCTAGCTCGTCAGTTCCCATCCAGTGCGCGTGCGACGGAGCCGAAAGCCGAATCGGCAGATTCTGCGCCGCCGGATCAGCGGGAACAATCCACGGAGCGAGCAAAGCCACAAGAATCAAAATAACCGCCGCAATAAATCCCGCGCGAGCCAGAATGCTTTGACGCAGAAATTGCCGCAGCGACACCAAACCGCTCAAGACAGCCGCACCCGCGGATCGATCAGCGTGTACAGCAAGTCCGTTAGCAAATTTACCACCACATAAGAAACCGCAATGACCAGGATGCAGCCTTGTAGCAGCGGATAATCTCGCGACGAAATCGCCTGCACCGTCAGCCGGCCGATCCCTGGCCACGAGAAAATCGTTTCCGTGACAATCGTGCCCGCCAGCAAAGTGCCAAATTGCAAACCAAGAATAGTGATGATCGGTATGAGCGCGTTGCGAAATGCGTGCCGAAACAGAACAGCGCCGGTACATAACCCTTTGGCCCGCGCGGTTCGAACGTAATCGCTCGACAATTCCTCCAGCATCGACCCGCGCACCATGCGCGTAAGAATCGCCGCCAATGCCGCGCCTAAAGTCGCCGCAGGAAGAATGTAGTACGCCGGTCCGCCGCGCCCGGAAACCGGCAACAATCCCAGCTCAATCGAGAAAAGCAAAATCAGCAAAGGCCCCAAAGCGAAATTAGGAATCGCCAGACCGAACAATGTAAACACCCCCACAGCACGGTCCGCGCCGGTCCCCCGGCGATGCGCCGCAAGCACCCCAGCAGGCACAGCAATCGCCGCGCAAACCAGCAGCGCCAGAAACGCCAGCTGCAACGTCGCCGGATAACGCTCAAAAATAATCTGGCGCACCGGCGCTTGAAATTTCAGTGAATGTCCCAGATCGCCGTGCGCCAGTTGCGAAAGATAATGCCCGTATTGCGCGGGCAGCGACATATCGAGTCCCAATGAATGGCGCAGTTGCGCGAGCTCGCCTGGAGCGGCGCCTTCACCCAGCATCTGCTCGACCGGATCGCCGGGCACAATATGAATCATCAGAAAAACCAGCGTCAGTTTCGAGTATGGGCAATGCGTGTTTCCTTTTGTGGACGACCCGTCGCAGCAGGCGCGTCGCTGACCTTGGCCGGCTCATCAGCAGCACGGACGCGTTGAATCTTCACTCGCGCCACACGCTTGCCGTCCATTTCCACAACCGTAAAACGCCAGCCTCCATACTCGAAAGTCTCACCACCCTTGGGAATAAATCCCAATTGAGCTAGAGCGAATCCTCCTACCGTGGCATAAGCCGGGTCTTCCGGCAGGGAAATGTTGTACTGCGTGTCTAAATCGCGCACGTTCAGCGCCGCATCGAATATAACTGCGCCATCCGCTAAGGTCAGCGGCTGCTCGACCACGTCAAATTCGTCATGAATTTCCCCGACTACCTGCTCGAGAATATCTTCCAGCGTAACCAATCCAAGAATGCTCCCGAACTCGTCCACCACCATCGCCATCCCCACATGACGCGCGCGAAGCTCCGGTAGCAATTCGCTGGCAGGTTTCGTCTCCGGCACGATCAATACTTCGCGCAGCACGCGCCGCAAATCAAACGCCGGCGGCGGGAGATTTTCCGCGGCCCGACGCTCCCGATCGAGCAGCACCCACAACATATCTTTAATGTGCACGAAGCCCAGGATGTGATCTTCCGATCCACGATAAACCGGAATTCTCGAGCGTTGCGTAGTTGCGAATGTGCGCATCACCTCATCGAGCGTAGCCTCCACCGGGAGAGTGTGCATGTCCGGCCGCGGCACCATAATTTCCCGCACCTGGACTTGCGTTAACTCGATGGCGCTGACGATAAATTTTTCTTCACCCACGGCCAGCAGTCCCCGCTCCCGCGCCTGCTGAATCTGGATTTGCAGCTCTTCCGTGGAATGCGCAACTCCGTGCCCGGACGCCGCCGTAACACCCAGAGCTTTGATAATCCCGTTGGAGATAGTCTCCAAAAGATAAATCGCCCAGCGAAATGTTTTCAGAAACCAGTGAAACGGTAATGCAATCAACAACGCCACGCGTTCGGCGCGCGAAAGGCTGAGGGTCTTGGGGACCAGTTCCCCGATCACCACGTGCAGCGCACTCAGGAGCGCAAACGCCACCGTCAACGCGACGGCGTGCGCAATCAAAGCGGAGTGAGTGCCCAGCGTGCCTGGCCAGATCTGCTGAAACAGTTTCGCCAGGCTGGATTCGCCAAGCGCGCCGATCGCTAAACTGCAAAGTGTAATCCCCAGCTGCACGCCGGAAACCACGCGGCGCAAGTCGCCCGCCAGAATTTCCACTACGCGCGCCCGTAGGTTGCCCTTGGCGACCAGTTGCCGTACCCGTGATATTCTGACCGCCACCAGAGAAAACTCCGCGGCAGCAAAAAATCCATTCAGGACAATCAGCGCCACCACGCCAATCAAGCGCAACACAAACATAGACAAACGGTCCCCTGCCGCATTGTAGCAGCAGACAAATGCCAGCCGCTGGGCGTTGCCTGAGGATACGCCGTCTTTTACACTCGACTGGACCACATAGTGACTAAGGAACAACTTGCGTAGCGTTCGCCGTGCCTTACTCTCGATATTTTTAATTCTCGTGATTGCCGCTGGTACCGCAATCTGGTGGTTTGTTTATCGCCCCCTCCCTCAGGTCGATGGAACCATAGTTGTAAATGGCTTGCATGGCGACGTCTCCGTCGAGCGTGACCGCTGGGGCATCCCGCACATCCGCGCAGGCTCGGCCGAAGATATGGTGGAGGCCCAGGGTTACGTGATGGCTCAGGATCGCCTCTGGCAGATGGATCTGCTGCGCCGCGTCGGCCGCGGGCAACTTTCCGAAATATTTGGTCCGGCGTTACTATCAATTGACAAAAAGTTTCGAACTCTGGGCTTCGGGCGTGCCGCCGAGCGTGAGGCCGCAGCAGCCAGCGGTGAACCCCGTGTAATCGTCGAAGCGTATGCTCGTGGCGTAAACCGCTTCATCGAACAACACCAAAATCAGCTCCCGCTGGAATTCTCTCTTCTGCACTACAAGCCGCTACCCTGGACACCCGCCGACACCTTTGTCATTGGCGGCTACATGTACGAGACGCTCACTGACACGTGGGAACGCGAATTAGATCGCGCCAAAGTTACTGACCGCGTCGGGCTCGATCGCGCCAAGGATCTTTTTTCGGTTGAGGCCTCGATGGACCATTTCATTGTCGGCGATCCGAACGACAAGAAAGACGGTTCCCAGCACGCTCATAGCGGCGACGAAGACGATGATGACGACGAAATGGAATCCGACGACGTCATCAAGGCGCAAAATCTTAAGCCTGGCACCCCGGGTGAAGACGAAATCCCGCCAGGTATCGATTCGATGTTGTGGCCTGTGGCGCGCGATTTTCTATCCGGCACAAACCGTGAAATCCGGCACTCACTCGGTAGTAACAATTGGGTCGTCAGCGGCGCACACACCGCCACCGGAAAACCGTTACTCGCCAACGACACCCATCTCGAGCTCGGCCTTCCGTCAATCTGGTACCAGGTTCATCTCACCGCCCCGGGATGGAATGTTGCAGGCTTTACCTTTCCAGGAGCGCCTCTCGTGGTCATCGGCCACAATGACCGCATCGCCTGGGGATTCACAAACAACGGCGCCGACGTTCAGGATTTATACATCGAGACTTTCAATCCCACTGCCACGGATGAATACCGCGTCAATGGCACTTGGAAAAAAGCGCAGACACTCGACGAAGTGATCCACGTAAAAGGGCAATCTGATGAGCACTTCGCCGTAGTTTTAACGCGTCATGGCCCGGTCGTGCGACGCGAAGGCAACAAAGGATATGCCCTGCGCTGGACGGCTACTGAACCGGGCGCGCTTTCAAATTCCTACAACTGGCTGGGTGCCGCAAAAAACTGGGACGAGTTCCGCAAAACCATCAAACAGTCGTGGGGCCCGGCGCAAAATGCCGTGTATGCGGATGTAAACGGAAATATCGGTTACGTGATGTCCGCGAGAGTCCCCATTCGCAAGAAAGGCCACGGTGAAGTACCCGTTCCGGGCGATACCGACGACTACGAGTGGACCGGATACATTCCATTCGATCAATTGCCGCAGGCTCTCAATCCAGATAGTGGCTTGATTGTGACCGCCAACGCGCGAGTCATCGGTCCGGATTATAAACCTTACTTGACCGATCGATGGGAAGAGCCCTACCGCACCGCCAGAATTTTTGATTTGCTGCAAGGCCGCCATGACTTGCGCCCTGAAGACATGCTGAAAGTTCAGAACGATACCTACAGCTATCCGCACATGTTCCTGGCCGAACAATTATCAACAGCAGCGAAAGGCATGCCGCCCAAGGACGCACGGGCCCAGCGTTTAATTCAGCAATTAAAAGACTGGAATGGCATTGCCGGCGCTGATTCGGTGGAAGTTTCTTTCCTGCAAGCCGTGCGGCGCTCCTTGCTGGAAATGATTCTTGAGCCTTATCTCGGCAACGATACTGCCCTGTACGACTGGCGCAGCATGGCCTTTCTGCAAAAAGTTTTGACCGAGCGGCCCGCCAAGTGGCTTCCTTCCATGTACAAAAACTATGATGAATTGCTAAGCGCGGCGGCCGATCGAGCAATTTCCAAACTCGCCGCGCAAACGAAAAGTCAGCGGCCCAAGGATTGGCCCTGGAAACGATTTAATTCCCTTCAAATGCTGCATCCCATGGGACGAGCAGGAATTCTCAAATTAGTCTTCAGCATCAGCGACAAACCCCAGTCCGGAACAATTTACAGCGTGCGCGCCGCAAGCAAGAGCCACGGCCCTTCGGAGCGCTTTGTCGCCAATCCCGCCAATTGGGATGACTCCATACTGTTAATCACCTCCGGAGAGTCCGGGCAAGTAGGAAGCTCGCACTACGCCGATCAGTTTTCTTTTTGGTATGAAGGAAAACCGATCGTGCTGCCCTTCAGTGATGCGGCGGAAAAAACTACGCGTAAACACACTCTAACTTTGAAGCCAGGATCGTAACTCGCGAAACGAACGGCTGTGGCCTCAATTGTTTTTCGCCAATCGTCGCGCCTGACCCGAAATAAAAATCGTCGCCGCATCATAAAGCGATTGTGTCCTTTCTCGCGCGTGCCTTAGAATGCTCACATGTTGTCTTCATGGCGATTACGAATGGCTGGCGTTCTGCAATACGAAAGATAAGGCTGACGCGTGAATTCTCCTGCACCGAAGAAACCCGAGACCCCTAAGAAACCCGATTTTGAGCGCTCTCTCGCGCGTCTCGAAGAAGTGGTTCGCCGCCTCGAGAGCCCGCAACTCTCTCTCGACGAGGCCATGCTGCTTTTTGAGGAAGGCGTGGCTCTTTCTCGCGAATGCCAGAAACAACTGGAAGAAGCCGAAGGGCGTGTCGAAATTCTGTTGAAGAAGGCCGATGGAAAACTCGCGCCCGAGCCGTTTGAACCCGAAACCGAGAACGAATCTTGAATTTGCGTATCCTTCCGCCTGTTTCAGTGCCCTCGCGATGAACCTTCCCGATTTTTTTGAACAGGATCGCCAAGCCGTTGACGCCGCGCTCGACCGCTTGCTTCCCACTGAAACAACCGAGCCGGTCTCAATTCATACCGCCATGCGCTACAGCGTCTTCGCCGGCGGCAAACGCATTCGCCCCATTCTTTGCCTCGAAGCCGCCCGTATTTTTGAACCCAATGCACAGCCTCACGCGTCCCTCGCCATACATGCCGCGTGCGCCATTGAATTCATCCATACCTATTCCTTAATTCATGACGACCTGCCCGCGCTCGATAATGACGACCTGCGCCGCGGTAAACCCACGTGCCACAAAAAATTTGGCGAAGCCACCGCAATTCTGGCCGGTGATGGATTGCTCACCTTGGCGTTTCAAATCATCGGTGAAAGCTCGACGACTGCGGAACGAACTCTCGCGATTCTGCAGGAAGTGAGCAGCGCTGCAGGCACCGTGAAAGGCATGGTCGGCGGCCAAGTTGCCGACCTCGAAAGCGCAGGCAAGCGCGTCGAGCCACAAACGCTCGAGTATATTCATCGCTCGAAGACCGCGGCGCTCATCCGCGCATCGGTAAGCACTGGCGCAATCAGCGCGGGCGCAGGGATCGCCGATGTCGCGCGGCTCCGCAAATTTGGCGAAACGATCGGCTGGGCCTTTCAGGTAACCGACGACATTCTGGACGTGGAAGAATCATCCGCGGCTCTCGGTAAGACCGCGGGCAAAGATGTCGCGCAACAAAAGGCCACCTATCCTGCGGTGTTTGGTGTTGCGCAGTCGCACGAAATCGCTGCAAAGTTGGCCAATGACGCGATTACCCAACTGGACTCTTTTGGTGAACGCGCTTCACGCTTGCGCGCTTTGGCAGAATTTCTTGTACAGCGTCGCGCTTGATCCCCGTTTCATTGAACGCTCGGGCACTCCATGAAAAGAAAAACGCCGAGGACGCGCCTCGATAACTTGCTCGTGGCGCGGGGCCTTGCTTCAAACGTTCAAAAAGCTCAAGCGATGATTCTTGCCGGCGAAGTTTTCGTAAATGGAGTTCGTGTAAGCACGTCAGGTACGCCTATCGCGGAAGGTGCCCTCGTCGAAATAAATAGCCGCGAACAACGATACGCCAGCCGAGGCGGCTTCAAACTGGAAGGCGCTCTGCGAGATATTCAAGTCGATCCCACCGGCAAGATATGTCTGGACGTGGGATCTTCGACTGGCGGATTCACCGACTGTTTGCTGCAACACGGCGCGACGCGGGTCTACGCGGTCGACGTTACCGTGGACCAAATCGCCTGGAAATTACACCAGGATCCACGCGTTGTGCGGATAGAACGCAATGCCAGAGAGCTTAGCGCGCACGACATCCCAGAATTGGTGGACCTGGTAACCGTGGACGTTTCCTTCATATCCGCTGCGAAAGTTCTGCCATCAGCGGCAAGTGTAGCCAAGGAAGGCGCAACATTTTTGATCCTGGTGAAACCGCAATTCGAGCTGGCTCGACAGGAAATAGGTCCGGGGGGGATCGTCGCCGATCCGGCCCTGCACGAAAAAGCAATTTCAATCGTTAAAGATGCCGCCGCTTCCGCAGACTTGAAGTACCTGGGTGTCCAACCCAGCCAATTACCAGGCGCAGAAGGTAATCAGGAATATTTTCTGCACGCACGCAAAATTTCGCTGGGGTAGAATCGCTCTCACACATGCAGCCCGCACATACCTTCAGAAATATTGGCATCATCTCCCGCCCGAGGCGCTCCAACCTTTCTGAAGTGGTCCCACCGTTGCTCTCGTGGCTAGTAGCCCGTGGCATTCACGTCATCTATGACCTGGAAACCGCAAGCTCCTTGGCAGAGCCATCCGAGGGCCGCAGCCGCGACCAAGTTGCAGCCGCGTCAGATCTGTTGCTCGTTCTCGGCGGTGACGGAACCTTGTTGGCGGCAGCGCGCGTCGCCGCACCCAGAGGCATTCCCATCTTGCCCATCAATATGGGAAGTCTCGGTTTTCTCACTAGCTTCATGTTGGAGGAACTTTATCCCGCTCTCGAAGACATCCTCGCAGGCCGCCTAACCATCAGCGAACGTGTCATGCTGCATGCCGAGCTGCAGCGCGGCGAAAAAATTCTCGACAAGCAAACCGTGCTGAACGAAGTGGTCATCAATAAAGGCGCGCTGGCCCGCATGATTGAATTGGAATTGAGCATCGACAAGGACTTTGTGTGCCGCTATCGCGCCGACGGCTTGATCGTCGCTTCACCAACCGGCTCTACCGCCTATTCTCTCTCCGCAGGCGGCCCCATCGTGCATCCCTTTGTCGAGTCCTTCATCATCACGCCCATTTGTCCGCACACGCTCAGCGACCGCCCGGTTGTGGTAGGCGACACTTCGATCATTGAAGTGAAATTGTCGGCTGGCACCGAATCCGTTTTTCTAACCCTTGATGGCCAGAAAGGAATTCCGCTGCAAGCCACCGATCGCGTGCGAATTTCTCGCGCTCAACAGCTTTTAAAGCTGATTCAAACTCCGAATAAATCGTATTTTGAAATTCTGCGCAACAAGTTGAAGTGGGGAGAAGCGTAGAACGAATCGGATTCCGCGCTCCGCTTCAAGAAAGAGTGTCAGCAACAAGCAAATCCTTAACCGTTTCACGCCGCCTGATCAGCTGCGATTTTTTTCCGTCAATCAGAATCTCCGGCGCGCGGCATCTTCCGTTGTAATTCGACGCCAGCGACATCCCATACGCACCGGTGGCCCAGATCGCCAGCACATCTCCCGTTTTGACCGGCCCAAGCCGCCAATCTCGTAGGAAACAATCCCCAGTTTCGCATACCGGGCCCACGATATCGACTCGCTCGCGTTTCGAGTCCGATTCCAACCGATTGCGCACCGTGCGCGTAATCGGATGCACCGCACCATAAAGCGACGGACGCATTAAATCATTCATGCCCGCATCGACGATCACAAACCTCTTTTTGCCATTACGTTTGTTATACAGTACGCGCGTTAATAAAACTCCGGCTGGCGCAATGATGGTGCGGCCCGGCTCCAGCAAAAGATGTATACCTAATGGGCGAACCAACTTGGCAATCATCCGCGCATACGCAGCACGTGAAGGTACCTTTTCATTCGTATAGCGAACTGCCAAGCCGCCGCCGAAATCGAGATACCGCAAGTCAATTCCCTTTTTTCGCAATTCGCGAACGAAGCCGACCACCCTTTTCAGTGCCTGCTTGAACGGCTGCGGTGTAACGATTTGCGATCCGATGTGCGCGCTGATGCCCTCCCAGCGAATCCACTTCGATCTTCGGTGCGCGAGGTACAACCGCAGCGCTTCACCCCAATCCAGCCCAAACTTGTGTTCGTGAAGCCCCGTCGCGATATGCGGATGTCCGCCGGCCAATATGTCCGGATTCACGCGCACAGATACACCAGGCGGCGCGCCACCGCGTTCTACATGGCGCGCAGCCTCTTGCTGCAATATGTCCAACTCCGCTTCCGATTCCACATTGAATAGCAGAATGCCTGAACGCTCGCGGCGGCGCGCGCCGGGATTTTGCAACGCATCTCGAATTTCCTCACGCGTCTTGCCCACGCCCGAATACACGATGCGATCACCGCGCGCCCCGATGCGTCGAAGATGCTCGAGCTCGCCGCCCGAAACAATATCGAAGCCGCTGCCCAGCTTGGCGAGATGCTTCAAAATGGAAAGATTGCCGTTGGCTTTCATCGCGAAGCACAACGTATGCGGCACGCCCGCCAGTCCGCGATCAAGCTCCCGAAATGCCTCGGTTATCGCTGCGCAGCTATACACATAGGCGGGCGTCTCGAATTTCTCCGCTGTATCCGCGAGAGACACCCCTTCACAAAAAATCTCTTCACCACGCGCGATCCGGCCGGAGTTTCGCTTCCAGTGAAAATGCGGAGTGAATGCGGTTGGATCTACAGCTTTCAGATTGGAGCGCGGTGCGGTCTTGCTCATCGCACTTTGGCAATCACCAGCGTTCGATCGTCCGCCAGAGGAGCATTCTGCGTAAACCAATCCACTTCGCGCAGGATCAGGTCAGCCAACTCAGCGGCTTGTAATTCATGATGCTGTTCAATCAGCTTGCGCAGTTTCTCAGTGCCAAAAAATTGGCCTTCTGGATTGGTGCTCTCTGCTATGCCGTCAGAATGAAAAACCAGTATTTCTCCCGGCTCCAGAACGCCATTCCACTCGTCATAATTCACCTCTTCAAAGATTCCCAGCGGAAATCCAGTTAACTCAATTTTTTCACAGCGTCCATCTTTGTAAAGCAGTGGTTGCGATTGTCCGGCATTCGCAACGCGCAATTTTCGTTTGGCCTTTTGCCAGGTCGCAAAACACGCGGTCATGAAGCGTCCTTCGATGCGCCGCTCGCCGATGATTTGATTCATCACTTTCAAAATGTCGGCCGGTTGCAGTTTCTGCGGCGCTAAACTCCGCATGATCCCGATGGCGACAGCGCCGTAGAGCGCAGCAGCAGTGCCTTTGCCGCTCACGTCGCCAAGCGCGATGCCAAGTTGCTGCGGTCCATAGCGCAAAAATTCATACAGGTCGCCACACACTTCCCGCGCTGACAGGTACCGGGCGGCCATATCAAGCCCATAATCTTCGCTGGGTACCGGTTGCAACAGCGCGCCCTGAATGCGCTTGGCT
>Ga0193729_1001432_pt1 | contig 12202 bp, 8 predicted proteins | sample U1c2metaG_FD_143036 | JGI IMG/M metagenome (GOLD analysis project Ga0193729, IMG submission 143036) | Soil microbial communities from a riparian zone of the East river system, Colorado, United States - U1c2 | ecosystem: Environmental > Terrestrial > Soil > Riparian zone | place: USA: East River... | reverse complement strand
CCTCCGAGGAGGGACTGGAACAGGATTTCAATTCCCTCCATGCCCAGCGCGAGTCCTGTGACGCATATATAAAGAGTCAGCGGCACGAGGGCTGGGTTCCCCTTCCCGCCTTCTATGACGACGGCGGCTATTCCGGAGGATCGACGGAACGGCCAGCCCTTAAAAGACTGCTGGCCGACATCCAATCCCATTTGATCGACGTGGTCGTGGTCTACAAGGTGGACCGGCTCACCCGATCGTTGGCGGATTTCGCCAAAATCGTCGAAATCTTCGATGCGGCCGGCGTCTCCTTCGTCTCGGTCACCCAGCAATTCAACACCACGACGTCCATGGGCCGCCTGACCCTCAATGTCCTTCTGTCCTTTGCGCAATTCGAGCGCGAAGTCACGGGTGAGCGGATCCGCGACAAGATCGCCGCGTCCAAGAAGAAGGGCATGTGGATGGGAGGCTGGGTACCCATCGGCTATGACCGAAAGGACCGGACCCTCACCGTCAATGAAACCGAGGCCCTCACCGTCCGAACCATCTTTGATCTGTTTCTGAAACTCAAAAATATCCAGCGAGTTCAGACCGAACTCATGCGCCTCAATCTCACGACCAAACCATATGCGACGCCCCGAGGCCGAGCGATCGGCGGTTTGTCGTTTGCGCGCGGTCACATCTACAAAATCCTGTCGAACCCTCTTTATATGGGGAAGATCGAGCACAGGGGTGTTCGCTATCCTGGCCTGCATCCGCCTCTGATTGACGGCCCGACATGGGATGCCGCCCAAGCCCAGCTTGCAACCAACCATCACCATAACCGGGCCCGGACCAACGCGAAGAGCAAAAGCCTGCTCGCGGGCCTCATCTATGACGACGGCGGCAATCGGCTCATCTCCAGCCATTCGACCAAAAACGGCAAGCGTTACCGGTATTACGTCACGCCAGAGGCAACTGGGCGTTCCGTCGCAGCGGCTAGTCTACCAAAGCTCCGGCTACCCGCCACCATGATCGACGAGCTTCTGCGGGTGAAACTGCAAAGCTATCTGTCGGATAAAGCCCAAATATCAAACCTGCTTCGCGAAACGCGAGGTCGGCCGGCGGAGATTGGCAGGGGTCTTGGGATCGCAAGCGAGCTTGCGGATTCGCTGATGTCTGGCTCACCCATGGCGCAAGGTGTTGCCGATCTTCTGGCGCGCGTGACAGCCAGCCACACAAGCCTAAATATCTCCATCAAGCGAGACCGGTTGCTGGCGATGTTGACTGACAAATTCGTGGAGCAATCGGGGGACAACGGCCAAGACAACATCATCTCATTCGACGTGCCTGTTCCTGCCGTGGCCGGTGGCGGATCCGGCAAACTCGTTTTCGAGGATCAAAATGCCAAAACACCTGACGCCGTTGTCGTGAAGGCGATTGCGCGCGCATCGGTCTGGTTCGAACAACTCACGATCGGCAAATCGCAGTCGATGGCGGAAATTGCGATTCGCGAGAACATCACTGACAACTATGTCAGTAACCTGATCCATCTCGCCTGGTTGTCGCCGGATCTCGTCGGCCGGGTCTTGCAAGGTGATCCGGAGGCGACCGCGATGGCGAGGACCGCGTTGCTCACCCGCAAATCCGAGGCTCTGTGGAGAGGGAGATGGCCGGAAAGGTCGGCAGCGGTTTCCGCGGATGGGGGAAGGCACGACCGGGTACGAATCCCGCTCTCTCCGCCAAAAATTCCGCTAACAGATTGAAATATGGGCACGCACTTAGAGCCCGAAGGGGCTCATCTTACGAGCCGTTTAGCGGCTCGCCTTTTGCACGAAGGCGCTCTTTCTAGGCTGATTCCCTAACTGCCAGTGTGTCCCTTGCCGGAGGCACTCGGTCCCGCATCCCGCCTTTGGCGGCGCTATGCTGATGCTCCTGCGGGTGCCTTGTTAACCGGTCTCGGGACTCCGCGCTGGTCTTCGCCGCTTTGCGCGCAATAAGGATTGCAGCGGAGCGCAAAGCGGGTCGCCTCCGACGCCCTCTTCCCGGCTCGCGAATGTCAACCGTTTTTTGAGGGCCCAGGGGCCCTTTCTTTCTTACGAATCGTTCAGCGGTTTACCTTTGGCCTGCTTGGCAGCCGTCCTCATTTATTGTGCAAACCTTGTTGATGGGCCGATATCAAGGCCATTTGCCACTCTATTATTGAGTGATTGTGTGCAAGCCTATCAATCGCCACAGATTGCATCGAGGAAGCCGTTAAGGGGGCTGTTGAAAATCTAAAGACTTCAAAGAAGTCATCGCTCATTATTTATGGCGAACCGCAAAGCGGCAAAACCGAAATGATGATCTGTCTCACAGCAAAATTGCTGGATGACGGCCATAGAACGATCATTCACCTGATGAACGATAGCGTCGACCTCCTGACACAGAATCTCAAGCGATTTAAAGGCTCTGGTCTCGCGCCAGCCGCAAAGAATTCTTCCGAGCTCTTGAACGCCTCTAAGAACCTGAAGACTCAAGAGGCCGTTATCTTCTGCAAGAAAAACGCTCGGGATTTGGAGAAGCTTACTGCTCGTTTAGCCGGCGTGAAATCGGTCGTCGTCATCGACGACGAAGCCGATTATGCAAGCCCCAACGCCAAGATAAACAAGGGCACAAAAACAAAGATTAATAAACTCGTTGGTGAACTCATCGGACCAAACGGATATTATGCAGGGGTGACTGCTACCCCCGCACGGCTTGACCTTAACAACACGTTCCATAATGACACTGAAAAATGGGTCAATTTCCCTGCGCACAAGAAATACACCGGCCAGAACGTATTCTTTCCATTGGACCAGAAGAAGGTTGAGTATCGCCTCAACCTTCTGACGCAGTCGGGTAATGCCAAGGATGCGGAGCAGGCCCTCGTCCGATTCCTAGTGACCTCGGCATATCTAAATTTGTTTGAAAACAAGAAAGAGCAGAACTACTCCCTGCTGGTTCACACAAGTGGCAAGAAACAAGATCATGAGATCGACCTTCAGACCATTGAAACCTTGGTGCACTCAATAAGCGACAGCAACGATAAATCTTTTGCGCACTTAGTGACCGAAGTGCACAAGACCGCTGAGGCTCTGTACCCTAAGGCCGACGCTGATAAAATTACCGAGTACGTGGTTGAGAATATTTCACGCGCGTCCACGGTTGTTCTAAACAGTGAGCGCGATCGCGTTGCCGCTGGAGATTCCGCTACCGAGCCAACATCACCTTTCACCATTATCATCGGCGGCAATATCGTCTCGCGAGGGGTAACTTTTCCAAACCTTTTAGCAATGTTCTTCACACGGGATGTTGCTAACAAACTTCAGCAGGACACCTATATCCAACGCGCCCGGATGTTTGGTGCGCGGGGCGAATATCTGAAGCACTTTGAGCTTACGATACCGAAGCAACTTTATGCCAATTGGCATAGGTGCTTTGTCTTCCACAAGCTCGCCCTTGATACCATTGCCAACAACATTGGATCGCCGGTCTGGGTAGGCGACAGCCGTGTATCGGTTGCCTCAAAGGCGAGTATCAACAACGCCACGGTTGTTCTGGACAAGGGCGAGATGTCGTTTCAGATGTTCAATTATACTCCCGATCTCGACAACCTGGTGGTGGCGGGCCAAACGGAAGTCGAGACGCTTCGGAAGCTCATGGCGAAGCTTGGAAAGCAAGCTCTTCCTGAATTCCTGATAGAGTACATTGAAGCTGTTCAACCAAACGGCAATGGCTCTCTGGCCATTCACAAGTGTTCGCCGATTCCTAAGGGGAAGACTTACGATCAAGCAGCAATTTCGCGCGCCAAAGGTGTAATGGGTACGCCTCAGCGTGAGCTCGACAAATTTCCAAAGGCCGTGCACCACATCAAGATCTTCTTTAACGGGTCGAATAAGGCGCGCCTGTTCTACAAGCATGAGGGCAGTGTTCAGTTTATACAGAATCAGCCCACGACTGTTTGATAGCGCAGGAGGCTGATGTGGGGATATTTGGGTCACCTCGCGCTTGGCGTCGTGGAGACGGTGCAACCGGCCGGCATACTGGGCAAGCGCCGTTCTCTGCGATCGGGACATAGATGCAGGAGCGGCCCTCAGCATCGAGCAGTTTGATAGCTTAATTGCCGAACTGATGGTCGTCCGATCAACCCCAATTTCCCGCCGCAAACATGCGGCTCGATTCCTATGTCACGTTTATAAACGGATGCGTAATCCAAGCTCGCATTCCTATGCCGCGATGCGCATCTCGCGGCAATCGGGATTCTGAAACGGCAAGGAAACAGAGCCATGACGAAAAATCTCAAGAAAAATCAGCGTATCGGCCGTAACCCGAAGACCGGCACCTCGGTGCCGATTTCTCCGCGTCGCGTAATCGTGTTCAAGCCGTCGGCCGCCCGTTCCCATTGCTCTTGATTTCACATTTTGACGTTAAAGTTTCGTAAGCCAGTTGTTTTGCAAACTCGTAAATGCCATTTGCATTCGACGAAATAAGTCGGCGATGCATCGCGAGGGCCCGAGGCAATTACCATCGCTAATCCCCACCGGCCAAATCTTTCGAAGATTGCTGAGACGATGTTCAAATCCATCAAAACCTTCATCTCAAGTCTCGTCGAAGATGAGGGGTTTAGAAATCGAACTGAAAGCAACAAGTGCCAGCTCGCGACCGCAGCGTTGCTCACTCGTGTAGCGACCGTTCATAGCGAAATGTCCCAGGCGAGGCGGGCCAAGCTTCACGCTGTGCTGAAAATGCATTTTGATCTAGATGATCTCACCACTGCCAAGTTGATCCAGGATTCGGCTGCGGTCGATCGGGCCGCCGTTGATCTCTACCATTTCACCCGCCAACTCAACCAGGTTCTGGACGACGAAAGCCGCTGACGAACCGTTCAGATGATGTGGGAAATTGTGTATGCCGATGGGAGAGTGAATGAATTCGAGCACAATATCATTTGGCGCGCCGCGGATCTACTAGGGGTATCCACTCGACAGCGTGTCGAGCTTCGCCAGCGAATTGCGGCCGGTCGTGCTGCCTTACCCGTTAGTTTTAACGATCGCCAATTTCACCACAGCGTTCCCGCTTTCATTGGTGATTGAGAGTAGCCCGACCTCTAACCAAGGACCTCAGTTGCCTGGATTGCCTCTTTCAGCGGCCAGCTCGTCACCCTGTGCGATCAAGCGACCGGCACGCGAGACAACTGACGTTCTATTGATTGCTCCGACACCAGAGCTGCCGGACGAAATGCCAATTGAGAAGCTGCAGCTCACAACGAGGGTGTATCGAGCCTTGAGTGTCGAGGGCATCAAAACGGTTGGCGAAATTCGCGAGAAGTCTGATGGTTATCTTTTGAGCTTCCAGAATCTTGGCAAACGCTCCATTGAACATTTGCGCATTACGCTCGGTCGGCGGCAGGCCGATAATGCTAATTCCTCCATTTAGGCCGCGAAGGCCTACGATCGCCAAGTCTCACGCTCTGCGTTAAAACTCTCCTCTTTGAACTGCGCGCCGCTTGTAAATAGATAACGAACGTGGGCCCGCTGAAGCATTTTTCTGATGAACGCACTGGAATCGGCGCTAAATAGATTCTGCAATTCATTTCGAGCGCGAAGCGCGTAAGGCACTTCGCCAAGTCGATGCCGAAAAGGGTAAAGGCGTCCGTGGTCATGGACGACCCGGTCTTAGCGCGTCACCGACAAATATATGTTCGATAATGCGCTCTCGAAGAGAGGAGTGGCGATAGTGGGTAGCGACGTCTATCTCGGCTGCCTCAATCGTTGGTAAACGCTGACTCACGATCTGTGCCCCAGATGGATTGAAAGGATCAGCTTGGTGCGGGCCCGGTGTTGTGGCGAGTTGTACATACAACGCAAATTTTTGGATCGGTCTGAGAGCACCACTAAGCAGGCTTCGAACATCGAATTATTGCCCCCGGGCGGCCCTGTCATTATCAAAATGAAGGGCTTTCGCGATAGCATTCAATGGGGCGGCGTGCCCGAAGTAGCTGCGGCACAGATGTTTCGTGCCTCGATTTGTTTATGAACGGTGAGCGCGTCGTGATAAAATCACATGTATCAATTTGGGGTACGATGATCAGCGAAGCTCGCAGCCATCGAGCGGTGATTTATGCTAGCGAAAAGGAAATGCCATGTCCGATGAAGATATGAAAGCTGAGCTCGAACGTCTTCGCAGCGAGAACGCGGCTCTCAAAAAAGGAGCTTCCGACGGCATCCGCATGAAGGTAAGTGAAAAGGGTGCCGTCTCAGTTTACGGAATGGGACGCTTTCCAGTGACCCTATATAAAGAGCAATGGTTGAAACTTCTGAACATGTCCGAGGAGATTCGTACGTTTATTGCCGAAAATGAAGCGCGACTGAAGGCGAAGGATTGACGGCCGACGGCGCCGAGAACGAGACGCTCTTATGAAACAGAGGACTTCACGAGATGCAAAGCTCGTTCATGGCCGCACCGACTGAAGCTTGTGCTTCTCTTTTATGTTCGCGATGTCGTTAGCCATCTTCTCGAATGCCTCGATCGCCTCACGTTCTTCCGGCGCAAGATTTGCGCGATCAGGCAAATGCCTCAGTAGCACGATCATGGCGTCAGCGGTTTGGCCATAGGTACCGACCCGGTCAAGGATTTCGGCCTCGACCTCCGGTGAGCCTGATTCTCCGAGATATGCGTTGGCAGTAATCTAGTTGCCACTCAGAAACCAAGTAACTGGATTGATCCACTGAACAACGTCGCCCGAAAGCAGGAGTTTGAAAAGCGCCGTGGAAATCGCCGAACAGAGTGAATGCACTGATGAGTGCACAGGCTGGACGCGTGAAGTCTGTGTTTGTGATCATTATACCTATGTCCAAAATTTCTGCATCGGTCTGAAAGCACTACTGCGCGCGATCGGGCCGTCGAATTTTGGCCCCTCTCGCCAGTGGGGATGTCGGCTGAATCGGGCCGGCACTGACGCTCAATTGCGGGCAAGGCCTGCGCGTTGGCCCGCGTTGGGGAGCGTGTCGACCCCGTCCAACGAGGACCGACCTAAAATTGATGGTTGAAAATATCCCACATAATTCGCTTCAAACGGAGAAAGTTGCGGGCGCGTCACCGGATGCCTCTGATGCGACCGACTGATCGGAAAACAAATCACCGGTACCGAGAATCCTATAGCCGATTGTTTGATATCCGACGCGTCGTTTTGCGGCCATTCGGGCCAGAACCGGCACGCTCATGTCGACGTAGTCGTAGATGATCACCTCGCGCTTGGCGTCGTGGAGACGGTGCAACCGGCCGGCATACTGGGCAAGCGTGCCTTTCCACGCGATCGGCATGGTAAGGAAAAGGGTATCGAGACGGGAATCATCGAAACCCTCGCCGAGATAGCGCCCGGTCGCGACAATGACGCGTTCCTCGGTCTGGGGAATCGCGGCGAGACGCGCGGCGATGTCGCTGCGTTGCTTCTCGCTTTGCCCACCGCGCAGCACGATCACATGCCTCGCGAAACGCTCGAGGCGCTTTGAAAGGATCTCCAAGTGGGCGGTCCGCTCGGTGATCACGACAGGTGACCGTCCTGCTTCGAGCGCATGCAACACATCATCAAATATCAAACCATTGCGCGCTTCATCGACGACCATCGCCTTGAAAACATCTTGGATGGAAGGAGAAGAGGCGTTCAATGTGGCTTGGAGTTGAAAGCTAGTGTCCCTGATCCGCACCACGTGATCAAATGGGCGTTTGGCGGCCTCGGATCGCGCATCTACGCGATGGCGGACAGGACCACATTGCATAACGATGATCGGGTGATGTCCGTCTTTTCGCGTCACTGTTGCTGACAAGCCGAGGATGTAACGGGCCTTGCTGCGGCGCGCGACCATTTCGAAGCTCACGGCCGACAGATGGTGGCATTCGTCGACCACGAGATGCCCATAATTCCCGACGATATCGTCAACCTCTCCTTTGCGAACAAGGCTCTGGATCAGGGCGACATCAACCTGACCCTTCGGCTTACGACGACCACCGCCTATCATGCCGATCGCATCGCGCGGGAAGCTTGAGAACGCCGTGAGCCGCTCAATCCATTGATCCATCAGCTGACGGCGGTGAACGAGGATCAACGTATTCAATCCGCGTTCGGCCATCATCCGGATGGCCAAGACCGTTTTGCCGAATGCCGTCGTTGCCGCAAGCACGCCTGTATCGTGCGGCAACAGGGCTGCGATCGCAAGCTCCTGGCTCGGGCGCAATGCGCCCGTGAATGCGAATGGGATCGGCGCACCGGTGGTGCGGAAATCTTCGATCGTTACTGCAATTCCGAGTGACGCGAGGAGATTGCAGACGGTGTCGAAGCACCCGCGAGGTAAAGCAACGTGATGGCTAGTCAACTCTGCACAAGAGATGATCCGAGGCTTGTCGTGGGTCGATCGGCGCATTGCTTGTGCGGCATAGAATTCGGGATTCTGGAACGCAGCGAGGCGAATAAGGCGGGCGATCAACGACGGTGGTAGCGCGTGACGCGGGATGTAGATCTGGTCCGCCTGTACGACGGTGATCGCACTTGGCAGTGGCCCGCCGATTGCTGGTGGCGGCTGTCGGCGCGACGGCGGGGCAAGCCACGGTTCTTCGTCTTCGTCGACGAGAGGAATACGCACGCCAAGAATTTTTCCAGATGCACCTGCTTCCTCGATAAGATGATCCACCTTCGCTCGCGCTATGGGATTAATCGCGGACAGGAAGGCCCACTGATCCAGATATGGCGAACAAGACTCGTCGATGAACACGCTGTTGCCAGAACTTCGCGCGAGCCCCTGAAGCGGCAAAGCAATCAAATTACCGAAGCCACCCGCCGGCATTGAATCTTGGCTCGGAAAAAACCGATCGTAGGATCCGAATCCGATATCGGGGACACGTTCCATCGTGTCGGTGATCAGGAATGCCCCGAGACGACGCGCCGACGCTGCCGGTATCGGCTCCCGGAAAAAGATCCAGGCGTGAGCACCGTTTCCGGATCGCGACCGCTCAATGGCAACAGGAATTTTGTGACGCTGGCAGGTCTCCCTAAAAGCGAAGACATCTCTTCGCCATTCCCCTTCGTCGAAATCCGCGGCCAGGAACGAACAGGTATTATCCGATAGCATCGGATAGACGCCCATAATGAACGGGGACTCTTTTGCGTCGGTCCCGCGTAGATGGCGTTCGATCGACACGTCATCGACGGCAAAGAACGCCTGGTTTGGACATGCCGAGCATTTGACTTTCGGCTTTTCGCAAATCCCCCGCTGCCATTCATTCGCACAGGCAGGTGCGTAGCCGCTGCGCCCCGTCTTGCGATTCTCCCAACGGATGGGGAAGACATCCGAACGGCCGCGGAAAAGCCGTCGGAACAGGGCAATCTTGTTTTCGATTGTCGAATTCCGATCGACGAGATCGCCGGCTTTTTCCGAAGGGATAACTTTGATAGCAGCGGTCTGCTCACTCGGTGCCGATTGCAGGGTCTCGATCTCGGCTATGATCTCCGCACGCTCGCGTTCCAGCGCAGTGAGCCGCGTCATGAGTTTGGTAATTCTGATGTTCGTTCGCATCATCGTCGAGTCTGGCGAGTGCCGGCGTTCTTCGTCAGCAGCTTAACAAATTCTACGGCTCTCGGCGCTGCGTCAGTAAGATTGCGCTCGAATTGATACGGCGTCCCACTGCCGCGCAGTCTGCGGAACCCAGCCGAGATCGCGTGTTAATGCGTAACGCAGGTGTGGAGAAATCAGAAAAGTCCCGTGATATACGCAATCGCGCAGTTCAAGACGCCCATCTATTACAGAGAAAGCCACTGGCAAAGTCGCGTTCTGAGAAAAGACCTCCACTGAACGTGGAAACCGCGCGGAATTCGCTCTCTCAGTGGCTAACCTCCGCAACTGCGGTCGCTAACCGGCGGAAGTGACGGCGCAATTGAGTCCGAGACGTTTTCTACTGTAATATCAGAGACTTACTGGCGGAGAGGGAGTCAGTCAATCCCCATTGAAAGATAGAGCATTTTCGACCTTCCGAGACCAAAACCCACCATTCGAGCTACGGCCGGGCGGCAAGTTTTTCCAACGCCTACACTTCACCCTATCCGCGATGTGCACGACGGCGCGCGATCAGCCGCGCGTTTGCTCGTAGGCCTTCAGATGCGTGTAGGCCGTGCGCAGCCGCGGCACCGAAACTTTTGCGGTGTCCGCACGCGCAATCAGGTCGCCAATCACATGATCGGCTTCGACCGGTTGGCCCGCCTTGATGTCGCGGAACATCGATGCCGTGAGCGGCGAGCCTTCCGTGGTGAACATCCCTGTCGCGCGTTCCAGCGCGGGCGCGCGGGGCGGATAGCCTTCCGCGGTCGCGACCGCCCTGCATTCGTCGAGAATGCCAAGCAGGAAGTCCTTGCCGCCGGGCGCCGCCAGGATCATGCCGATCGGGGCGCGCATCAGGCTGGTCGAGGCCGCGATCGACGCGAGGAACACCCATTTCTCCCACATGTCCTGCAGGACGGTCTCGCTCGCCGCGCCGTCGAAATTGCAGCTTCTGACGACGTCCGCGATGGCGCGAACCCGGTCTGACATTTTGCCGTCGCGCTCGCCGAAACCAAGCGACTGCATCGGGCCCAGCTGGACCACTTCGCGCTTCTCGTTCAGTGTCACCGCAATCACGCAGAGCCCGCCCAGCACGTGGCTCGTGCCAAATTTCTTGTCGAGAACATCCAGATGACGCATACCGTTAAGCAGCGGGATGATCGAGGTGCCCTCGCCTACCGCCGGCGCGAACGACTTGATCGCATCGTCGAGGTCGTAAGCCTTGCAGCTCAACAGCAAGACGTCAAACTTGTCCTTGATGGTGTCGGCCTGGACGACAGGCGGATCCTTCAGCGTTACGTCTCCGTTCGGGCTTTTGATCACGAGGCCCGCGGCGGCAAGCTCCAAGGCGCGGCGCGGCCGCACCAGAAAGGTAATGTCGCGGCCGGCTTGCAGCATCCTGCCGCCGAAATATCCGCCAATGGCCCCGGCGCCAACGATGAGAACACGCATCTCTCAATTCCTCTTGTTATTGTTGGATAGGTAACGATCCTGCCAATTTCCTCCGAGCGGGAGGATTTCCATCTCAAACGTCAGGCGCTTTTGGGCTGTTGGTAGAGCTGCCAATAGGCGTATTGTCTTGCTCATCGTTACAACCCCACCCGCAAGAACCCATAGCCCTTGCAAACATTGCATCGTTCGTCAGGGTGTGCCGTGAAATCACCCCGAGTCGAGTAAACGGTGTTCTTCTCAAAAGACTGTCCTTCTTCATCTAATTCCCCACAGTCACGGCAAATGATGTAGGCAAAACCATCTTCGGATGGCCAGGTCCGCCCCTCGTAAAAGGCTTCGGGGTCCGCGTTCTCGTCAGACTGATACGAGATCATGGCGGGCACTGCTTTCGCGGGATCGAGTTTCAGTCGCAACATCTTGGCGTTTGCGTGTAGCGCGACATTTCGGCTCCTCTCGATCTCCCGCAACCGGTCAGCGCGAGACTGCGCAGCACCAACAAACTCGGCGACGGCGCGGGTAACGGCTTCGGGCTGCTCCAACGGCAGAAAGTGCCCCGCACGAGGCAGGTCGATAACCCGAACGCGCTCGCCGAATTGCTCGCGGAGCGCGTGGCCATTGCCCGGCGGAGCCGCTTCATCATCGAGGCCCTGGATCACGAGAAGCGGGGCTGTTCCGGCACCCCACCAATCTTCGAGCGCCATACCCCGGCTGGTCGCGAGATGGGCGAGATGCACCGCCGGCCAGCATTCGACCTGCGCCAGTATTTTCGGATCCGACGCCGGCGACAGCCAGCGCGCCCCCAGCACGGTGACGCAATCGCTGCCGTTCATCTTGACTTCCGTAGCGTTGCGAAAGCCCGTGCCCGGTGGCGTAGGGGGTCCGATGAGACCGCCCGCCGCAAGCAGAGTCACACTGCGCACTGCGGAGGGCCGGTCCGCCGCCAAGCAGCGAGCGACCCGATTGCCGAAGGCATGGCCGACCAGGTGCGCCGGGCCGCAATCCATAGCTTGCAGGACTTCGGCGACGTCGACGGCCAAATCGTGCAAACTTATGCCGTCGAGCGAGCCGCGGCTCTCTCCAGTACCGCGCATGTTAACAGAGATGGTTTGCAACCCTCCGGCAGCGAGCACACGCGCCAAGTCGTCAAAATAACCGGTGCTGCAGCCGGCATTTGCGAGCAACAC
>Ga0193729_1001429_pt1 | contig 12211 bp, 13 predicted proteins | sample U1c2metaG_FD_143036 | JGI IMG/M metagenome (GOLD analysis project Ga0193729, IMG submission 143036) | Soil microbial communities from a riparian zone of the East river system, Colorado, United States - U1c2 | ecosystem: Environmental > Terrestrial > Soil > Riparian zone | place: USA: East River... | reverse complement strand
TTTCCCGTGACGAGCTGCTGGCATTGGGCCAATTCGCCATCGAACACGATCTCGTCGTCATATCAGATGAGATACACTCCGACCTGGTATTCCCGGGGCTGCAGCACATTCCCTTTGCGTCGCTCGGGCCGGAAATCGCCGCCCGCACCGTTACCCTCAACTCGGCGACCAAGAGTTTCAATATTCCCGGCCTTCGCTGCGCGCTCATGGCCTTCGGCTCCGAAAATTTGCGCGATCGGTTTCACAAACGCATCCCGCAGAGACTGACAGGTTCAGCCAATATCGTCGGCGTCGACGCCACGGTCGCGGCCTGGAGCGAATGCCAGCCCTGGCTTGACGCGGTGATGGAATATCTGCTCAAGGCGCGAAATCGGGTCAGGGATGTGCTGGCGGCGGAAGCGCCGGAAATCCGTTTCCATGCGCCGGAGGCGACCTATCTCGGCTGGCTCGATTGCAGCAAGCTCAGACTCTCGACCCCGGCGTTCCAGTTCTTTCTCAACAACGCGCGGATCGGATTTAGTGCCGGCGAGACGTTTGATCCGGGTTGCGCGCAGTTTGTCAGATTCAACTTCGCAACGTCGATGCCGATCCTTGACGATATCCTCGATCGCTTCGTCGCCGCGACGCGGCAGAACGACCGGTGATGCCGGCTGATCGACGTGACCGGCGATCTCCGCCGCACTTGAGACGAAAACGCCCACCCCATGAGCCGCCGGTGACGCTACGCACATCCTCAGGTGAGGCCGTCAGATCGATGGTTGCAAACGGACTGGGCGTCACGATCCTCTCGGACCTGGTGCCGAAACAATCGTGCCGCTTAATCCGATCCCTCCCATGGACGTCGGCCTGTCGGGGCGGCGTAATGCGCACTTCACCCCGGTAAAGGAGGCGTTTCGGTCCTATTTGCGACAGGCATTTTTTATTCCGACAGTGCGATAAATTTCATTCCGACAATGCAATAAAGCGGGCATCGTGCCCAAAGCCACGGCAAGATCTTCCGGGGGAAGGATCTGCCCACGTACTGAGCGGGCACCTGTCACCTTACTATTTGGAAGATGAAGACGACCCCATAACGACTTAGCCCTTCAGGGCTTTTTCGTCCGCTAGCGCCGATGACCCAGCCTGATTCCAAGCTTGAGCGCCTTCTGTCGCAGCGATCCTTCGGTACGCTTGGTGAGCTTTGCAATCTTGGCGACCGGCGTTTTCGCCTTCGAGTGTGCCCGCAACTCTTTCACATCCGCTTTTGTATATTCGCGGCGCAAGACAGTTTTCTTCGCTTTTTTAGCCACTCGATGCTCCTGATTTTTGGAATCGATCTTCTAGCACAGATTTCGGGGCCGCCCACTCCAACTTGCAGCACATTCCGGATCGCAAGCGTCGGCCGGCTGGTAAGGATTTAGATCCGGGAAGTCGCCTCTCGTCAATTTTCGTGGAGGCTGCTGGCCTATCGGTCACAGACACTCCACTAACTCAAATTTAAAATGTTTGTGCCAAGAACAGCAGTTCTCGGCTTCGAGCAAACAGCCTCTATCAAATCCTCCAAGGGACAGCCATGCCTCAGATTTGGATGACGTACGAAGAACTGGCGAGCATGCTGGATTGCACCGTGGCGGAAGCTCGTGAGCGGGCGCACCTCGAACGCCTCGATCGGAAGATGAGCCATGATGGAAAACCGCGCGCCAAGCTCAGCGTGGCAATGACCGGCATTTTCATCGAGCGGCTCAAGACGATCGATTATGACATAGACCGTGTGGTTAACAATCTTAGACTTGTCCATGGGCTCCTCAGTGAGTGCGTCGACCAATCCGCACAGTTGACGCCACAACGGCGCCGTTCGCATCAATCGGGCTAAATTTCGCGACTCGAGCAGCCTTCATAAGGCTTGCGCCCGCCGTGGGGCAGGTTGATGCGCGGACCTTGCGGTGATTCCGGCTCAGCACATCATCACTGCACGCCGAGGCGTTGGAACAACAGGTCGGTCTCTAGCGCCAGCGCCGCGGCGTCGCCCTGGTGCACCACCTGCCCGGTCTCCAGAATATAGACGCGGTCGGCGACGGCGAGCGCGCTATAGAGATTTTGCTCGACCAGCAGGATCGACAGGCCTTCGCGCTTGAGACCGATCACGATCTCCTCGAGATTCTGCACCATGACCGGCGCGAGACCTTCCGAAGGCTCGTCCATCAAGATCAGCTGCGGATCGATCATCAGCGCGCGGCCGACCGCGAGCATGCCGCGCTCGCCGCCGGACAATTGCCCGCCGCGATGATGTCGCCGCTCGGCAAGCCGCGGAAAAATCCCGAACACGCGCTCCACCGTCCACCCGGTCCTGGCGCGCGCGCTTTTCAGCATCGTCAAATGTTCGGTCACCGTCAGCGACGGGAACAGTCGCCGCCCCTGCGGCACAATCGCTATCCTGCGCGCGGCGATGTCGTGCGCGCGCAGCCCGACCAGGCTCTCGCCGCGCCATTTGATCGACCCCGAGCGTATCTGCGGCGGCGTCAGCCCCATGATCGAGCGAATGAAGGTCGTCTTGCCCATTCCGTTGCGGCCGAGCACGGCCACGATTTCGCCGGAGCCGACGTCGAGCGAGACGCCGCGAATCACATGCGCCTCGCCGTAGCCGCTGTGCAGATCGCGAATCTCAAGCATGACGCCGGCGCCCCAGATAGACTTCCTGGACCTGCTTGTTGCGGCGGATGCTATCAGGCGATTGCTCGACCAGGACGCGGCCCTCAACCATGCAGGTGACGAGATCGACGAGCCCGAGCGCGAGATCCATGTCGTGCTCGATCAGCACGACCGTGATGTCGCGGTCGAGCGAACGGATGATCTCGGCGACCATCGAACGTTCCGCCGGCGACAGGCCGGCGGCGGGTTCGTCGAGCAACAGCAGCCGCGGTGTGGTGACGAGCGACAGCGCGATCTCGAGCTGGCGCTGTTCGCCATAGGACAGCTCCTTCACGATGGCGCCGGCTCGCGCCGCGAGCCTGGCCGCTTCGAGCGCGGCCGCAATCCGCTGCGCCTCATCGGCATCGGTGTCCGGTTTGCCGAACAGCGAAAATTTGCGCGACGACCGCCCGCGCGCCGCCAGCACCATGTTGTCCTGCACGCTCATGGTGGGAAACAGATTGGAGATCTGAAAAGTGCGGGAGACGCCGAGCTGGGCGCGCCGGTGCGGCGGCAGCCGGGTGATGTCGTGGCCATCAAACACGATGCGACCGCCGGTCGGCAGCAGCGACCCGGCGATCGTGTTGAAAAGCGTGGTCTTGCCGGCGCCGTTAGGACCGATAACGGCGCGACGCTGGCCGCGCGGGATGGTCATGCTGACGCCGTCGACCGCGCGCAAGGCGTCGAACGCAACGACCACATCGGAAAGCGTCAGGATCGGTTCGGACACGGCAGATACCGGTAAGCGGGATGCGGAGCCGGCCGCGCCCCGTCGTTGAAGGGTCAGGCCTTCTTGATGCCCTGGAAGCTGCGCGAATAAGGCGGCTGCTTCATGTAAGTTTCCGGATCATAGCTCCAGAATTGCGAAACGTTCGGGTAGCTGGTGATCGGCACGTTCCAATACTTGCCATCCGCCCGCTTCGTGACCTTGCGGATGTAGACGTCATAGATCGGGTTGCCGTAGACGTCGAGCTTGACCGTTTTGCCCAGTGGCGAGCCGGTGAGTTCGGTCTTCAGCACGGTGTCGATGAGCGCGTCGCGGTCTTCTACCCTGCCGCCGAGCTTGCCCAGCGCCTCGGCCACCCACATCATTCCGGAATACATCGAGAACCCGTACAGCGACGGGATCTTGCCGTATTTCGCTTGATATTCCCCGGCGAATTTCTGCGTGACCGGATTGTCCGAGCCTTCCGCGAAATGAGCGGGCGAAATGATGCCTTCGCATTCCTCGCCCAGGGTCCGGATAACGGATTGGTCGGTGCCGTTCATCGCCGCGAGCAGCTGCGTCTTCGCCTTGAGGCCGAAGCTTGCATATTGCTGGATGAAACGGGTGGAATCGGCGCCGGTTTCCATGGCGAAGATCGCATCGACCTTGAGGTCCGCAAGCTGGCCGAGATAAGGGCTGAAGTCGGCCGTGTTGAGAGGATGCCAGAACTGCTGCACGATTTCCCCGCCGCCTTCGGTGAATACCTGGGCGAGGCCGCCGCACTGTTCGTGACCGAAGGTGTAATCCTGGCTGATGGTGGCGATTTTCTTGTAACCCTGCTTTAAGGCCCAGTCGCCAAGCGGGTGAGTGAACTCGCTGGCACTGTAGCCGGCCACACGGATCACGTTCTTGATGCGCTGCCGCTGGGTGAGATCGTCGGCAGCGATGATCGGGATGAAATACGGCGTGCCGGTACCCTTGACGTAGTTGGCCACCGCAAGGCCGGTGTTGGCGAGCAGGTCGCCGATCAGCAGATGACAGTTGCCCTGCTCGACAAGGCGGCGCGCCTTCTGCAACGCGGTGTCGGGGTTGGAGGCGTCGTCCTCGATCACCAGTTCGACCTTGCGGCCGGCGATCTCGCTCTTCACCTGGTCGAGGTAGAACTGCACGCCCTCGACCATTTCCTTGCCGCCCGAGGCGACCACGCCGGTGAGCGGAGCCAAAAGGCCGATCTTGATCGGGCCCGCCTGCGCGAACACGCAGCGCCAGGGCGCCGCGCCGACGCCTGCGGCGGCGAGCGTTGCGGTGGAGGTTTTCAGAAATTGCCTGCGATCCATTTCGACGTCCTTTCGTGAAAACATTCGATTAACGCACTCGATCATGATCCGATTGGATTGAATCGGATCATGATCTCATCTCTTTGTTTGAGCATGATCTCCGCGCAAACGCGTTCCGCGTTTGTCGCGAGGGAAAACCGGTGTCCACTTTTCCGGATCATGCTCTAACGTACCTCGGGCGTCCGGATGGCGCGCAGCTTGCCGATGATGCCCTCGGGGGCGAAGATCATGATCAGAATAAAGGTCACGCCGAGCACCGTTTGCCAGCGCTCGGTATAGGCGCTGACGACGTTCTCCAGCGCAATGATCGCGGCAGCACCGACGAAGCCGCCGAACAGCGTGCCGACCCCGCCGACGATCATCATCAACACGCCCTCGACCGACTGCGCCAGCGCCACGGAGGATGGGCTGACGAAGTTGTTGAACATCGCATAAAGCGCGCCGGCGACGCCGGCGAAGAAGCCCGACACCGTGAAGCCGATAAACAGGTGCACTGAAACATTGTAGCCGAGGCTGCGCATCCGGCTCTCGCTGTCGCGGATGCCGCGCAGGGTCAGACCGAACGGGGAGCGCACGAAGCGCCACATCGCGTAGCTCACGATCGCCGTGACCGCCAGCACCGCCCAGTAAAACGCGCTGTGCGTCACCAGCCACGCCGGCCGGACGTCGCCGCGCATGCCGTTCTCGCCGCCTGTCACCTGGGTCCAGCGCAGGCAGATCCCCCACACGATCATGCCGAGCGCCAACGTCAGCAGCAGGAAGTAGACACCCGACGTGCGCACCGCGAGCAATCCGAAGATCACCGCGAGCAACATCGCGGCCGTCATGCCGAGCGCGAAGGCCGCCGCTGGCGGCAGCCCGGCCTGGGCGGTGGCATAGACGACGACGTAGCTGGAGACGCCGAAGATCGCGCCGTGGCCGAGCGACGTGCGCCCGGCGAACCCCGCCAGAATATCGATCGACATCGCCAGAACACCAAAGATCAGGATCTCGGTGGCCAATCCGACCTGGTAGTGGGAGAGGCAGAGCGGCAGCGCGGCGGCGGCGGCCACCACCGCCACGGCGATGACGGCGGCTCGACCGCTCATGCCAGCGAAGCGTCTCGGGTGTGGTACGACTTGCGTCACCGTCATGCCGGCCGTCCGAACAGGCCGAGCGGCCGAAACGCGAGCAGCACCGCCATCGGACCGAACACCACGAAATAGGCGAGCTCCGGAAACATCACCTGCCCGATCGTGTTGAGCAGGCCGACCAGCAGGCTGCCGACGCCCACGCCGACGAGACTGCCGCGGCCGCCGATGATCACCACCGCCAGGCTGAACACCAGGATTTCCGCATCGGCCGAAGGATAGAGCGATAGAAACGCCCCGCCCATCAGGCCGCCGAGACCGGCCAGTGCCGAGCCGAGCAGAAAGGTGACGAGGAAGACGCGGCGGATGTTGACCCCGGACGCCTCCACCATCTCGGCGTCGTCGACGCCGGCGCGGATCAGCGCGCCAAGCCGGGTATGGTTGAGCAGCAGCCAGAGGGCTGCGAACACGGCAAGGCCGGTGACCAGCACGAAAAGCCGATAGGTCGGATAGAACACGCCGAATACCCGAAGACCGCCGCGGAGGACCTGCGGGACAGGCACGGTGAAACTGTCGCCGCCCCAGATCACCAGCGCCAGATCGTTGAGCACGAAGGCGAAGCCGAGCGTCAGCAGAACCTGACGCAGCTCGTGGCCGCGGACGAAGCGCAGCAATCCTTGATCGAGCGCAAACCCGATCGCGGCGATCGCAACCATGGAGCCCATACCGCCGAGCACGAAGCTGCCGGTCCTGGTCGCCACCGTAAAGCCGATATAGCCGCCGAACAAATAGAGCGCGCCGTGCGCCAGATTGACGATGCGCAGCAGCCCGAAAATCAACGTAAACCCGCTCGCCACCACGAACAGCAGCGCGGCGAAGGTCAGTCCGTTGAAAAGCTGAAAAATATTCATCCCTGTGTGCCTATGGCGCCCCGAGGTACCAGTCGAGGATCTGTTCTCCCGTCATGAAGGCGACGTCAGCCCTTTGCCGGATCGTCTCGAAGATGGCGCGGAAATATTTCGTACGATGCGGCGCGCCCATGATGTAGGGATGCACCACCAGTGCCATGATGCGGGCGGATTCAGCGGAATCCTGGTAGATCTGTTCGAACTGATCGATCGCGCGCTCGTAATATTCCGACGCCTTGTGGTGCTGAATCAGCATCATGGCGACGTCGTTGCATTCCTGGGTATAAGGCACGTTGACGATCGGCGCGGTGGTCGTCTTCAGCCAGACCGGCTGATCGTCCAGCACCCAGTCGGCGACATACTCATAGCCTTCCTGTTTCAACAGGTCCGGCGTCTCCCAGGTCTCGGTGAGACCTGGTCCGAGCCAACCGCGCGGACGCCGGCCGGTCGCGGCCGCGATCACGTCGGCAGTCTTGCGGATATCCTCACGCTCGCTCTCGACCTTCTGCATGTTGCGCTGGGTGAAGCCGTGCCCCATGAACTCCCATTTGCGCGCCATCGCCGCTTCGACGATCGGCGGATAGGCTGATAGCGCCGAGCCGTTAATGGCGAGCACGCCGGGAATCCTGAACTCGTCGAACACTTTCAGCAGGCGCCAGAAGCCGACGCGGTTGCCATATTCATGCCAGGCCCAGTTCGGGATGTCGGGGGTCGGCGAGCCTCCGGCGGGCGGCGTCAGCACGGTGCGCGGCATGGTCTGCTTCGCATCCCACTCCTCGACATTGACGATCACCCAGATCGCCATGCGCGCGCCGTTCGGAAGTTTCAGCGGCGGACGACCAGCGATCGGCGAATAGGCGATGCGTTCGGCGGGCAGCATGATCATGTCTCCGGTGACGTGATGGTGATGGTCAGCGACGGAAGCCCGTCGATACGGGCCACGACCAGATCGCCCGGATTAACCGCACCGACGCCGGCCGGCGTGCCGGTGAAGATCAGGTCACCGCTGCCGAGCATGACCTGCTGCGACAATTGCGCGATCACCTCGGGGACATCCCAGATCATATGCTCAATGTCGCCGCGTTGGCGTTCGGTGCCGTTGACCGACAGCGTGATGGCACCGCGCGCGCAAGTCCCGACGCCATGAACCGGCGCAATCAGGCCGCACGGCGCCGAGGCGTCAAAGCTTTTGCCGATTTCCCACGGCAAACGGGAATCGCGCGCGTCGCGCTGCCGGTCGCGCCGCGTCAGATCGATGCCCACGGCGTAGCCGAAGATGTGGTTGCAGGCTTGCGCGACCGGAACATCCCGCCCGCCCCGGCCGATCGCAATCACCAGTTCGACCTCGAACTGGAAGTCGGCAGTGAACGGGGGATACGGCACGCGTGCGCCATCGGGCACCACCGCATCGCGCGGCTTCTGGAAGAAGAACGGCGGATCGCGCTCGTCGGCTTCCTTCATCTCGCGGATATGGTCGACGTAGTTGCGCCCGACGCAATAGATGCGCCGTACCGGAAAAACACCGCCGCCGACCACCGGCAACTCGGTCGCCGGGATGGCGGGCAGCACCGAGCGGGCCGCGACGTTCACGCTGTTGCTCCCGGCCTGCCCGCGGTCTGGCCCATGTACCAGTCGAGGATCTGCTCGCCGTTCCAGTGCACGACGCCTTCGAACTTGTTCACATAGTCATAGATCGCTTCGAGATATTTGATCCGGAACGGCTGGCCGCTGATGTAGGGATGGATGGCAAGCGACAGGATCTTCGGCCTGTTCTTGCTCTCGACGTACAGCCGATCAAAACTGTCGATCACCCGGTTGAGCAACTGCGTGCTCTCGTGGTGTTGCACCATCATCATCGGAATGTCGTTCAGCTCGACCGTGTAGGGCAGCGTCACCAGCGGTCCTTTAGTTGTGCGGATCATCGTCGGCTCATCGTCGTAGACCCAATCGCCGATATATTTGACGCCGGCCTCGGCAAGAAATTCCGGGGTTTCGAGGGTCTGGGTCAGGCCGGGTCCGAGCCAGCCGACCGGCCGCTTGCCAGTAAAATTCTCGATCGTGCTCATCGCACGATGGATCATCGCCCTCTGGTCCGGCTCCTTGTGGATCGGACCCTGCTCATAGGCGTGACCCATGAATTCCCAGCCGTCGTCCTTGGCCTGCTGGGCGACACGCGGATAGTCTTCGCAGACGCGGGCATTGATGGAGAGCGTCGGCGCGATGGCGAGCTTCTTGTAGAGATCGAAAAAACGCCACACGCCCACCCGCATGCCGTATTCGTGCCAGCTCCAGTTCGGCACATCCGGCAACAGCGGAATGCCGGTCGGCGCCGGAATCACCTGCCGCGCCATCGGCTTGGCGATATCCCACACTTCCAGATTGACGATGGTCCAGATGACCATGCGGGCGCCATCAGGCAGTTTCAGCGCCGGGCGGTCGACGATGGCGGAATAGTCACAACGCTCGCGCGGAATCATGGGGCCGGTCATGATGGATACTCTTCGATCGATGGGAGGTTCGGAACAGACACAGCGCCCGGCGGAAGCTCAAGCCGGTGCCGTCGGCGGCGGGTCAAGCGGCGCTGTCGCGGCATGGGGCAAGCCCTTCCAGCGCCATCACCGCCTCGGTCGCCATCACGAAACCGAACGCGGTGCGGATGCAGGCCAGGCCCGCCGCGTGCAGTTCCGGGCCGTCCATGCTGTCCACGCAGTCCTCGACCACGATCACGGCGTAGTCGCGCACGTTCGCGGCCGTCGTCGTCGCCAGCACGCACGAATTGGTGTTCACGCCGGTGATCAACAACGTGTTGATGCCGTGCGAGCGCAGCAGGAAATCGAGATCGGTGCCGAGGAAGCAGTCGTAGCGTTTCTTGGTGTTGACGACGAAATCGGTGTCGGCGAGCAGTTGCGGCATGACGGTGCAGCCGGGTCCGCCGGCGATATTGTGCCGCATCACGTTCTTGCGGGTCGTTGCCGGATCCTCGGCGCGGGTGCGCCAGAACGGATTGGCGCGAATTTCCGCAGGATCGCGATAGGATGTCACCTGATGGATCACCGGGATGCCGACGCCGCGGCACCAGTCGAGCAACCGCTTGTTGGCGGCGATGATGCGGGCGGCGACGTCGGGGCCGGTCGGCATGGTCGCCACCGCCATATCGAGATGGCCGCGGTGCAGGTCGATCGCAACCACGGCAGCCCTGGGATGATCGACACCGAGGTTGATCGCGCCGGTCATAGCAGAGGACTCCCGGATGTTTTCAGCAGCGCGCGCTGATCGATGCCGAAGCGGTCGGCGAGCCAATCGGCCAATACTTCCTGGCCGATTGTCGGATTGTCGTGCTGACAATGCTCGGCGCCGGTTTCCTGCGGATCGAGCATGCGCAGCGTCGCATCGACGCCGTGCGCTTTCGCATAATCGTAAGTGCTGCGCGCCGCCGTCACGGTCAGAACATCGTGGCCACCATGCAGCACCAGATAGGGGCATCGCATCTTCTGAAGATGACCCTTCAGGGTAAAAGGCTTCATCAGTTCATGGGCTTCGCGCATCGACTTCGTCCCGAAAACCCAGCGGATGTGCATGGCGAGGCCGAAATCGTCGCTCTTAGAACCCCACATGTCGTGCACCGACCAGATCGCGCCGTGCGAGACCGCTGCCACCGACCAGATCGCGCCGCAGGCGGCGCGCGCCGCATAATATCCGCCGAGACTGGACCCGCACACCGCGATACGCCCGGGATCGACGTCGATGCGCGTTTCCAGCCAATCGATGCATTTACCGACCGGCACCTCGCTGTCGGCGCGGGTGACGATTTTGTGCCGCCGCAGCGTCCCGCCCTGGCCCGGCCCGTCGATCATGAGAACCGAAATGCCGCGCTGCAGGCAGCCATGCGCCTGCATGAACCACATCTCGTCCTTGATCGAGTCGAGACCGCCCATGCAGATCAGCACCGGCAATTGGTCGCCCGCAAACGGCGTGCGAATGAAGTAGCCGCAGATCGGCTTGCCGGGTTCGTAGGGAATCTCAACCACCTCGCCGGGCGGATTGAGATAGCTGATGAATTTGTGCGAACAGGCTTCCATCTTCTCGAAGGTCGGCAGCCTTCGCGGATCGTCCGGTTCAAGATGAAATTCGGCCTGCCGGTAATAATCCGCCGCCCGCAGCAAGCAGTTCATGGCGGTCCGGATATGGCCCAATCGCTCTTCGGCTATCCCGCGCGCCCAATTGCGATCCGCGATCCGCATCCACTCGGTGTGCCAGCTTTCGAGATCGCCCGGGATCATGCGCGACCCCGCCTGCATCACTTCGCTGACGCTGCCGCCACCCTCCTGGGTCTCGCCCAGGCCGCGGCGGAATTGATACGAGAGCCACGGATACTCCGGCCATTGGTGCCAGCCGAACGCCTCGTAGTGCGGACCGCGGTTCACCGTAATCTGTTCGATGGCGTTTTCGGTGATGCCTGGATCGGCCGTCGCCATGTGTCGTGTCCGCGGTTTGACGTTGTGAATTCCATGGTTCGTCGGATACAACGGTTGAGTCAATAAAAATTGCATACACTTTGCCGACTGCATACCATTTCCGCAGTCGAGACTAAAAATTAGGCCAAAAGATTTTGGCATAATACGAGCGATTTTCACGCGACTCGGCGAGAACCTCGCCACAATGAAATTTTAGAAGTGTATTCACTTTAGGACTCGAGTAGGCTTCGGCCATGTCGGATCCGCAGTCTGAAAATCTCAAAATCGAGCCGTCCGCCGGATCCCGTGCCGGCAACCGGGCGCTGTCGGTGATGGACCAGATCCGGGAGTCCATCTTGCGCGGATCGGTGGTCACGGGAGAGAGGCTCAACGAGGTCAGGCTCAGCCGGACGCTGGCGGTGTCGCGAACGCCGGTGCGCGCCGCGCTGCAGGCGCTGGCCGGAGAAGGTCTGCTGGATTACGCGCCCAATCGCGGCTTCACCGTGCGCGGATTTCCGCTCGACGCCATTGTCGATGCCTATGAGATCCGCGCCGCGCTGGAAGGTGTCGCCGCACGCTTTGCCGCGGAACGCGGGCTTGGTCCGGAAGCGAAGGCTGTCATCGAAGGCAGTCTCGCCGCCGGCGACAGGCTATTGGAACGAGGCTCGTTCGAAGCCGGCGATCTGACGATCTATCGCGGCATCAACGGCGATTTCCATGACACGGTGCTGGCCGCCTCGCGCAACCGCATGCTCGGCGAGATGATCCGGACGTTGATCAGGGCGCTGGCCGCGCGCAACGGGGATCAAGCGGACGAACCGTCGACTTAAGCGATGGCGACGGTACAACCTCCGCTCCGTATCACCATTGCCCGATATCTACTTGCGGCTCTTGCGAGATCCGGTCCGCCCAGGCTTTGCCTTCAGCCTCGCTGTGGCATCGCGGCGGCGCGGCACCGACGTCGTCTTTCTGTCGACGCTGGCTTGCACGCGAAGGCCGTCGACAAAGACATCGAGCAGCCGCAGCACGCTCTTCTGCCAGCCGGGCTGGTCGTGCATATAGCACATGC
>Ga0193729_1001428_pt1 | contig 12213 bp, 9 predicted proteins | sample U1c2metaG_FD_143036 | JGI IMG/M metagenome (GOLD analysis project Ga0193729, IMG submission 143036) | Soil microbial communities from a riparian zone of the East river system, Colorado, United States - U1c2 | ecosystem: Environmental > Terrestrial > Soil > Riparian zone | place: USA: East River... | reverse complement strand
GTATCCGCCGGCGATCAACTTTTCGCGAAGTGCGGGATTGTGGATAACGTCGCACATTGCTTCCGCCAGGGCTTTCACATCCCCCGACGTAAAAAACCGAACCACGGAATTATCGAAATAAAAATTATCTATCTTCGTCCGTGAGACCACCACCGGGACCCCTTGGGACATGAATTCCATAATTTTTGTGCTGTACGCTTCGTTGCCAAAAGAGTCCGCCCGTTTGGGAACTACCCCCAAGTCCGCATTCGATATCAGGTCGGCGATGGTCTCCAGCGGAGCGCTGTCGAAAATCTTCACCTTGCCATTCAAGCCCAGCTGTTCGGTCAACTCGATCAATTCGGTTTTTTCGTCTCCGCCGCCGTAGATATGAAACTCGCAGTTGGCCACTCGTTTTTGCACCAGCGCAAAAGCTTCGATGGCTAGGTCCAATCCTTGATGCCATTGAAAACTGCCCGGAAAAATAACGATGATCTTGTCGTCCATCCGGGTACGCTCACGGCGATAAAAAAGGCCCGGGTCGACGTGATTCAAGAACACGGAACACTTTTCTTTAGGAACCGAACGCGAGAGTAACTTCTCATACCACAAGTGATTCGAGACGATTACATAGTCCACAAACGCTGCCGAGGCTTTTTCAATAAATTTCAATAACGCGATATATAGATTGCCGGGCTTGGCGTCGAATTTGTTGGCAAACAATTCCGGCACGATGTCATGAATGTCCAGAATTATCCGCGCTCCAGTCATCTTCGGATACCACGCAGCGAAAACCAGAAAATCGGGAAGATTGTGTACGTGCACAACGTCGTACTTGATGCGATGGTGACGTTTGGTCATGAAAATGGACGACCCCACCAGAAAGCGCAGCAGTCTCCACGCATAAGTCCACTTCCCACGTTCGTTGCGCACGCGGTTTTGTACTCGAAACACCGTGACCCCGTTGATTTCTTCACTAACCAGCGGCGCGTTGCCCCCGGTCAGGGCAATCACTTCTACCTGGTCGCCACGCTTGGCAAGCGCCTCGGCGTAACGCCGCACCCGGTTGTCCGTTTCATAAGTGTTGTGCACCAGCATGCAGACTTTCTTGCGCGAGTTGCGTTTTGTTAAGGGCATCGCGGAGCAATAGAATCGCGCCACTTCGCGAGGTGTTGTGCTCCAATATGCGTCCGCGTATTGTTCTTTCGCGTATGTTAGAAATTCTTCGTAAAACGTGGCTGGGTACTCATCTTTTTTCGGTTGTCCTGCAAAACACATGTAATCCGGATGGGTGTTGAGCAATGCCATGCCCCCGCACGCCGCAACCCAATCGAGTTTTTTTTTCCAGATGCCGACGTTGGGTTCGCGCAGCACTACGAAAAGCGTGAAGTCTTGAGACAACGTATAAGGAAGTTCTACAAAGCCGTTCTTGTTTGGCCCCGGTACCCAAAAGGGAAAAACCGTGGCAACCGCGTCAGGTTCCGGCTCGAATGGATCGGTATCGAACGTGGACGCATCGTATTCCACGCCCAATTGGTGTAGCCACGCCAATTTATGCTGCATCAAAGGCGATCGGAATCCGCAAGCATTCCACTCTTGCAAAAAATTCCTGATCTGCGCCGCCTTGCCGGCAAATTCCTCTTTGGATGCATAAAGCTTCCCGTCATGCTGTAAGCCATGAACGCCGACTTCAAACCCTTGGCGAATTATGTTCTCGCGCAAATCGGCGCCTAAAACGTATTCGCCCTCCGGAACGAAATTGAATGAGGAACGAAACCCGTTGCGGGTTTCCAACGCTGCTAATTGTGCGACGCGAGACAGTCCCTTGGCGCCCTCAACATCGTGGGTGAGAATAAACGCGAACTGCTTGCCGCCCGGCCAACCGGGCCAACCCGGGGGATGGACCCCGGCTTTCGGGTCGATCGGCCAGGTGTCCGCGTATGCCGTGCGCCGGTATCGAGCCCGTTGCCGGCGGAGGGCCAGCCGAACCGACCAGGGCAGAAAAGGCTTCAAAAAGTAATAAATCTTATTCAGCATGGCGGATCACGCGGTCCGAAATATTGTTACACGTTTTCTATGAGATGGAATTCGGGGACGATCTTCGTGCGCGTTTCGATACATGACAACTCAGACACCAAACACCAACATCCGCCCTAAACTATGCCAGGCAATCCAACCGCCAAGTTCACTTTTTCTCGCGTGCTGAGGATACTGTCGGAGAACCGACGCGAAACCTTGAGAGCGCCTCCCCTAGGTTTTGTACGAAGGTCTCGGAATTGTAGACATCATTGTCGATGCGCGAAGATCCCGGAGGCGGAAGGGGCTCTATCTCGTCCAATTGGACGACGCGCGGAATCCCTAGTGAATACATGTGAACGGTATCCATCGCTTCGGGACTAAAAATCTGCTCCCCGGTCGTCCCGGCAATTCGCAACCTTTCGGCGATGTAAGCGTGGGTTTGTTCCTTGGTCAGCGGTGCCGTCTTGCAACGTAACGTGATACGTTGTTTCAGCTGGCGCAATTGCGGCAGCTTCAATTTTTCTTCAAGTTCCGGCTGGCCGGACAACACGATTTGCAAAAGTTTTTCCGTGGATGTCTCGAGATTCGTAAGCATGCGGATCTCTTCGAGCACCGGGTAACTAAGGTTCTGGGCCTCGTCGATTATAAGCACCGCCGTCTCGCCGGCACGGTAGCGCTCCAGCAGCCATTGGTTCAACTTCATCAATTGTTGGCTCTTGGTGCGTGACTCACAAACAATCTCGAATTCAGCCAGAATAAAATCGAACAAATGGCTGGTATTCATCCGCGAGTTGAAAAGAAACGCCGTTCGCGTCCGCCGCTGCCGCAGCCAATCCAGTAGCCGGTTCACGAGAGTAGTTTTTCCCGTGCCCACTTCTCCCGTCAGCGTGATGAAGCCCTTACGCGTCTGAATGCCATACATGAGGCCCGTCAAAGCCTCTTCGATTTGCTTCGTAAGATAAAGATAACGAGGATCGGGATTGACGTTGAACGGGTTCTCTTTTAAGCCGAAGTAGCTCTTATACATTTGATTAATTCTCGCTAATTTCCACTACGCTGTTCGAGTCGTCAATTCACAACCGCAATAAGAACTCCTAACGTATAACGAAGGGCCGGGTATGCCACTGGTATCCAACGGCAAGTTGGTGTTGTGTAGAAGTTCCGCCCGCAGTGCACAGTCCAATTCCGATTCCGCAAGCCGCCTGATTGGTGTTCACGATATACGCGGTATAGCCAAAAGACAGGAAAGAATTGCGACCTATGGGCCGATCCAACCCCACCCCAAAATAGTAGTCGTTGTATGAGGCTGCTGCCGCAGATCCGAGAGTTGCAAACGCGTGCTCGCGGCCGTATCCGAAATTCGCACGGGCGTTCCAAACCCGCGTGATGCGCCTCGTGGCATTGGCATTTATGGTGTCCCCGGTGGCGCCCGCCAAAATGCCGCTGCCGCCATTTGTGCCGTGATTGTATGCAAGCGTGATTAGGCCCCATTCAAATCCGTACGTGAGCGTTGCACCGAACGACAGGTTTGTTTCCTGGGTTTTGCTGCCGATGGGGACCCTGAAGACAACGATCTCCGGACCCGCAAAAAGCCCCAATCCGAGCCGCCCGGTGATTTTTCGACCATAAGCCAAGTTAGCGACGTGATCTCCGATCGCCTGGGACAACCCCGTGAAGTGATAAGCCGTGAAGCGATACAAAACACCTACCGTGTCCCCTTTGGAAACCTTGTAGTTGTAACCGATGCTGCCGATTTCATCGTCATTATCAATATTTCCAGGATTGGTGAACCGCAACAGCCCATAAGAACCGACGAGCGTAATTGACCCGCGCGGGCTTACTGCAAAATTCGCCTGCGCCGCAAACGAGTTGCTATAGCGTGGCCCATTGGCGACCAGGATGGTCTGGTTGGGCAGGTATACCCCATTTAGCAGCGGTGATACTGGCGAAAGCGAACCACCGACGCCCGGTAGGCCTATACCAGAAAGACCGCCAAAACCGAATTGACTTGTTGGTAGGTACGCGAATTCGTCAAAAAACTGTAACTGCCAACGCCGCCAGTCAAAGGACTGCATAAATCCTAGTTGCTGGTAATTACCGTTTCCCTCATTGTCCGTAGAAAAATACCCCCCGCCAGAATAATTGAGACCCAGATGCGAGTGCGGCCAAGCCTGCGACAAGCTTAAGTTGCCTGCCAGGTATGTAGTGTCAAACCAACTTCCTCCGTTCCCGCCATTTTGAACGGTAGTGGCCACTTGTACACCTGGGACCCAATAACTATGCCGAAACTCGACGGAACCTAGTCCCGGACTTTGTATGCCCGTCAGCGGTGCAGTATCAGGCGTCAGCGCATTTGGGTCGGTGGTCGTGTCTGGTGCGTTAGGATCAATCAGCGGTGCATGCGCCGCAGGCTTCGGCTTGCCATTTTCTTCTTGTGAGTCCTGTGCGTACAGTCCGCTTACACTAAATGCGCTACAGACGATGCCAGCAATAGCTGTGACCCTCAAAACCGATGCAATCCAAAGTTTCATCTCATTCCTTTACGGCACTACGATTATGTCGCCGCCTTCGAGGATGATGTTCTGCTCCACGTTCTTACCGGAAACCGCTTCTTTGTAATTAAACGGGTGTTTCACCTGCCTGCCGTCTTCCATCCGCAGTATGTATATCTTCTTTTCTCGCGCAAACTGCGTAAATCCGCCCGCACTCGAAAGGGCTTGCAACACCGTCATATTGGGCAATAACGGGAAAGCCCCTGGGCGTGCAACTTCCCCTGAAACGAAAACTCTGCGACTGTTGATTTCCGTCACGCCCACGGTCACTTGCGGGCTGGTAATATATTTCTTTAGCCCTTCCGCGATCTTCGCGGCCAACTGTGTCGTCGTAAGGCCAGAAGCCTGTACATCGTTTACCAGTGGTAGGGTTATTTTACCATCGGGACGAACTGGTACGATTCGCGAGATGTCCGGTTCCTTCCAAACATCAATCCGGAGCATATCTTGTGGACCGATCTTATAGTCCGGATCCGTCGCGGCCATATTAGTCGAAGACGCCTGGCTGGACCGGGCCGCATCGTTATTCTGGCGTGCGCTTTGAGTTACCGAGGCCCCGAGGCCTGAAGTTAAGCTTACAGCGATAATTAGGCCCACGAAACTTCTTTGCATCATAGGTATTCTCCAGGCCTTCGAGTGAGATCTGACTGGGACCGGCCCGCCAGGTCCCAAGCTTGTTAAGTGTATATACCGCCTGGCGGACTGTAAACGTGTTACAGAAACGGAATTTAGCCCATATACCCGTCAACACCCAAAAGTGGCTTTGGTTCTGGACGCCGTCCGCAAGCGTGCCCCCCATTCGGGGTGCACGTCTAGTACCAGTTACGGGTGACAGGCAGCCCCATTAGAATTGCTAAGTACAACATAAAAGGCAACTTGCTATTTATACTTGTACTTGGCCACTAAATTATACGTTTTCTTTCGCACAAAGTGGCAACTTGTTGCCCGCTCCAGCCGAAACTAACCCCTGACCCTGCTGCCGGACCCATTAATCTTTATCTCAACCCGCCCTAACGCCCAATAATCCGCATCGCACATCGAATGTATACTTTCCTTGGCATCCCCGGATTTCGAGTCGTCCGCTAGGCCCTGCCATGATGGTATGAGTGCAAAGGTTAGGAGCTTTTGTGCAACGCGCTTTGTGGTCAGGATTTTTGCGTTCCTCGGAGACATTCGCGGATCGACCAGCCTTGTTTGCCGAGAGCAAGTTCCTCAAATATAGCGAGTTGCGCAGGGAAGCTTGCCGCGTCGCTGCGACCATCCAAGCGCATGTCGATCCCGCCGAAACAACTCTCACAGCAGTATTCGCTTATCGTACCCCTACCGCCTTTATTGGCGTTCTTGGTTCATTACTGGCAGGTAACGGGTATGTGCCCTTAAACCGCACGTTTCCCATTGAACGGACGCAGGTGATGTTGGAGCGTTCCCGAAGCCGCTCCATCGTTGTCGATGAGGGCTCCCTCCCCCAGCTGAATAAATTGTTGGAAACCGCCTCGGCGCCCCTTCTCGTTTTAACCCCGGATGCTTTGGATTTCACCTCGTACAAAGAACAGTGGCCACAACACACTTTTCTTGCGGGTCACGAACTCGAACCCGCTGAAACCTGGCGGGAGCCAACCCTCGAGGTCGATTCCATCGCTTACCTGTTGTTTACTTCCGGCAGCACGGGAATTCCCAAGGGTGTTGCCGTAGCTCAGCGTAATGTCACCGTCTTTCTGGATTATATGGTCGAACGTTACGAAATAACCGAATCCGACCGCTTGTCTCAGATGTTCGATATGACTTTCGACCTATCGGTCTTTGATATGTTCGTCGCCTGGGAACGCGGTGCCTGCGTATTTTGCCCTTCGCAAAAAACATTGATCAAGCCCGGCAAATTCATCAAAGACTCAGAACTCACAATTTGGTTTTCGGTGCCCTCCACCGCTGTCTTTATGAAGCAGCTCGGCATGCTGAAGCCCGCCCAGTATCCCTCACTGCGTCTCAGCTTATTTTGCGGCGAACCGCTGCCGATATCCTCGGCTACTGCCTGGCTCGAAGCCGCGCCCAATTCCACATTAGAAAATCTTTACGGCCCCACCGAGCTGACCATCGCCTGCACGCTATACCGCTGGGATCCCGTGCGTTCGCTTGCCGAATCGGAATTGGGTATCGTGCCCATCGGTTATCCCTATCCCAACATGCGTGTTCTCGTCGTGGATGATAACTTGCTCGAAGTTTCTCCAGGACAGGAAGGCGAACTGTTGATGAACGGTCCACAGACATCGCTTGGCTATTGGAATGATCCAGCAAAAACAGCCGCGGCTTTCATCGTTCCTCCCGGCAAAAACGAAATCTATTATCGAACCGGTGACCGAGTTCGCCGCCCCCGAGGAGACGCCCCACTAACGCACCTGGGCCGCATCGATTCGCAGGTTAAAATTTTTGGTCATCGCGTTGAACTTGGCGAAGTCGAGTCTAAAGTCCGCGACTCTTGTGGTTTTGACGGAGTCGTAGCCGTGGGATGGCCCAGGACCGAAAGCGGTTTTGGTGGTGTTGAGGTCTTTATTGAGGGTCCGGAATCGGCTCTCGAAAAATTACGCAGCGCGGTGGCTAAGGATTTGCCGGAATACATGGTTCCCCGTCGATTTCACTTTATGGACAGATTGCCCCGCAACGCGAATAATAAGTACGATCGTAAGGCCATGCAAAAATTGCTGGAAGAGGGACTATGAACGCGGTAACGCCTGATGCGGTTCAAGATTTTTTGCGGGAATATGTAGCCAAGTATTTGCGCGGGCAAGGTCGCGAAGTTCCCGCCGATCTCTCCGACGATTGCGACCTTCTCCTCTCCGGATACGTCGACTCCCTCGGTTTACTGGAACTGATGACTGCCATTCAGGACCATTTCGGTAGCGAAATCGATTTCGACCAGCTGGATGCCGAGCAAATGACCATCGTCGGACCTTTAAGAAGATTTATCGCCGATCAACTCAACAAACGGTAAGTCGCTGGTATTTTCTGGGGCTTCGAGAAATTCCAGCAAAAGCCGCTCTGGCGTTAACGCCCACGCAATCAACCGCTGTTCAAAAGCCACTGCTGGTTGCGGCGCGCGCACTACTATGCAGCGGGCTGCTTTGACGAATTTCAGGTGTTCCGCGAGATCCCCCACCTCGTAGCAGAGGTGGTGCAAACCACCTCCCTTCTTGGTAAAGCGGCTCACCGGCGAATCCTCGCCAGCGGGTTCCACCAACTCCACTAAGGCGTCCCCGGTCCCAGGCGTCCGAAGAAATGTAACCTTTGCGCGCTGCAATCGATCATGGATTATCTTGCCGTCCCAGGTGGCCGCCAGTGATTTCACAAAACCGCCGATTCGCTCATCAATACTTGTTACAACGAATCCTACGTGATGAAGTCTCTGCAGGGATGATGTACTTCTTACAGTCGTAGCAGATTTGGGGTCTTGGATGCCGAACATATTTTATGCAACCTCCTGGGCACTAACTCATAGCCAGAAATTATGAATTAGACTCATCTCTTCACCATAGCGAGTTCTTCAGTCGATTGTCTTAATGGTTTCGCGCGGTTGCCGGCCTCTTAAAAGAATTCCAATCCTCCGCATCGCGGCAGCCAGGAGCATAGGCGAACTGTGAATAAAAAGCTTCGCGGCTTGCTTGCGCAGCCTGGCCTTTGCGGCCCGCCTGATCCAATGTAATGCTACGCCTCCAAGCAAAGCCCGCCGTTGAAACTGGCGCTTCTTTCCTCCAGGGTAGCTACCTTGTCGCTCTGCCTGGAAGACGGTCTCCAGTGCGGGCAGAAATGGCAAAATATTGTTGATCGAATTGTGCGCGTGGGCTCTGTGATGGATTGTAGGTGGATACAAAATCTGAATGGTCCGTCCAGCGACGCCCAACCTCAGCGCAAGCTCCACATCTTCCAGCGGGAAAAAGCCTTCTAGCCAACCGTGTACCTCTTGAAATGATCGCCTGTCGATGATGAACGCGCTGGCGCTGTGCCCCAATCCGCGATCCCTCCGAAAGTAATCTTGATATTCGACCATGCTAATTTCTCGAAGCGGTTCGCCGGCGGGTGGCATGGTTCCTTCGAACCATCGCATGCTGGCGAGAATCATCTTCGGTTTCTTGGCGTTTACGATTTGCTCGTAAACCTTCAGCGCCCAGGGCAGAAATGCGTCATCGCCGTCCAGAAATATTAGATATTCCCCAGTGGCCAGCGCTGCGCCGCGATTCCGCGCGGCGCACGCGCCTACATTTTTTTCCAGGCACACTAAGCGGATCGATTCGCTGTATTGCTTTAAAATATCTTGGCTGCCGTCGCTGGATGCATCGTCCACACCGATCACTTCGCAGTCTTTATTTCCCTGCGACAGCGCTGAATCTAACGCTTCATTTATGAAGCGGCTCTGATTATGAAAGGTGATCACGATACTGAATCGAGGTGGCCGTAACACCTCTTCTTCGCGCCCGTGCACGCCCAAAATTTCTCCCTCTCTATCAGTTGCTTTTCGCTAAACCGCTGCAACTGGTTTTACTTCGATAAATGCTATAATGCGTGAAGTTATTCTTCTCTGCTGACTTACTTCCAGGGTGGAGTGAGGATCACCCTGACCTCAAGGAATTATCGCACTGTCTAAGGACCCTATCGTCATGCAGGGAGTTCGGCGCTCGATAGAAGATTTTCGAGGCGACTATCAAAGCCTGGCAAGCCTCCTGCAACGTTCCTGGGAAGAAAACAAACAGCAAGCCTTGAGCTATTCGGCTGAGTTTTTAAAATCCTTCCTGACCGCTCCTGGCGCAGCTCTGTCTTTGGCACCCTCTTTATACGAGGCTGACAGATTAATTGGTTTTGCATCCGGATTCGTCCGTCACGTCCAATATCGCGGCTTTTCGCTTAGACTGATCACCAATAGCTTCTTGTCCGTGCTGCCCGAGTATAAAAAATCCGGCTTTGGAGTTGTGCTCTGGTCCGAGCTGGTCAACCGGGCTCGCTCAGGTGGTTTCGATGGCATGATGAACTTTTGCATCGACGGCGAACCCATGAATCGCATGATCGAAGGTTGTTGTCGCAGGCTCAAACTTCCTGTCCAGCGCCTTTTCTCGATTCGTTACATGTCATCCTCACTTAAACCGTCGCCCTTAGAAACCGCGCCCGAGCTTCCCCCGGCAGAGTCCGTCAGCCATTTTTTGAGGCTGGCGGCTCCCTTGCTTTCCTCACAGCCGCTGGCCCGCAAATGGAGTATTGAGGAAGCAGAGTGGCAGTGCTTGCAGCGCACAGGCTGGGTAACTGCTCATAGCTCATACGGATCGCGACATGGCATCCTTACCGGCTACATCATGCCAATTCTTGATCGCCATAATACTAAATGTTTGTTGGTTGAGGATGTTCTCTGGGAAGAGCTTGAGCCCGAGGAGAGACTCCAACTACTTCATCGATTTCTTGCTGAAGCCGTCTCCCATGGCGCGCAAATGGCATCGGTTCCAAATTTGGGTTATGCCGATCTCCAGCCCTTTAAGAGAACACGTTTCTTCCCGACCCGCCGCGTTCTGCATTGCTATCTGACTCTTTTCGACAATAATCTTCCGCTGGAAACTCTGCCATCTTTATATTTGGACGTATTTTAAATCTCGGACGTTTTCGGTCTAACCCATGAACACACTACGACAGACAGCGAATGCTCAGAAGCCGCTAGTCCACGATTTAGGGCCGCTAAATTGAACCTTATCGAAGCTTTGCAGTTGTCGAAAAAGCCTGTTCCGCCCGATGCAAAGTTGTTCCGGGTCTTTTTAGGTTGCGGCTTTACCCCGCTCCATCTGCAAAGTTTTTTCCACGCTCATCTTCGCCAGCTGCTCCCCGAAAATCGCGTCGAAATTAAAACCGGCCTTTTCGGCGATTTGACTGGCTCCCTGGAGCGGCTTGATCCTAAAGCACTGGATGGATTGGCGGTCACCCTGGAGTGGCCCGACCTTGATTCACGCTTGGGCATCCGCGAGCTGGGCGGCTGGCAAGTTTCGGATGTCAACGAGGTCGTTTCTTCCGTGGATCGTCAACTGTCTCGGTTGCAGCGAGCCTTAACAGCGGCCGCGCGCGCCGTGCCGGTCGTGGTTTCTTTGCCCACCATTCCATTGCCACCGCTGTTCTACACTCCTCCAGATATAAATAGTGCCGAAAAAACAAAGTTGCTTTTGTCTCTTGCAAAATTTGCCGCGCATCTCTCCGATGAGCCCGGCATTCGAATTCTGAATCCCCATGCGCGCGATTCCGTTTCTCCACCAGCTGCTCGATTTGATATCAAATCCGAAATCCTCACCGGCTTCCCTTACAAATTGCCTCACGCCTCGGCGCTTGCCCAATCGATGGCCTCATTGCTGCAGGCGCAAAGACCCAAAAAAGGTTTAATCACCGATCTAGATGACACCCTGTGGTCCGGAATTCTCGGTGAAGTTGGCGTTGAAGGTGTCAGTTGGAGTCTGGAGCACCACAGCCATATTCACGGGCTCTACCAACAATTTCTCTCCTCGCTTGCCAGTGCTGGCGTTCTCATTGGCGTCGCCAGCAAAAATGACGCTGCCTTCGTCCAGCAGGCATTCGATCGCAAGGATTTGCTCCTTAAAAAAGACAAAGTATTTCCGTTCGAAGTGCATTGGCACCGCAAATCGGACTCCGTGCAGCGCATTTTGAAGTCCTGGAATATCGGCCCGGAAGCGGTCGTTTTTATTGATGACAGCCCCATGGAGGCGGCGGAGGTAAAGGCCGCATTCCCCGCCATGGAATGTCTTGTTTTCAAAAAAGATGACTACCAGTCTGTGTGGGACTTGCTCGCAAATCTTCGCGCATCTTTCGGCAAGACCGTTATTTCAAAAGAAGACGCGATCCGTCTTGAAAGTTTGCGCAGCGCCGCCCCCTTGCTCGACGCCTTGGGCCAGGATGGCAACGCCTCCGACGAGTTTTTGAAACGCGCGGACGCTTTTGTTTCATTTGATTTTACCAAGCGCCCCAAAGACGGCCGCGCCTTTGAGTTGGTCAATAAAACAAATCAATTCAATTTGAATGGCAAACGGTTCAGCGAATCGGAATGGACTAAATTCCTCGCCGACCCCGCGAGCTTCCTTGTCACGGTTACCTATCAGGACAAATACGGCCCGCTGGGGAAAATCGCGGTCGTATTGGGCAAGGTCAACGAAAAGAAACTGCACGTGGCCGCCTGGGTGATGAGTTGCCGCGCTTTTTCACGCCGCATCGAACACCACACCCTCAAGCGGATTCTCGACAAATTTGACGCCGACGAAGCTGTTTTTGACTTTCAAGCTACTGAAAGAAATGGTCCGACGCAGGATTTTTTTCTGGAATTAGCCGGCGCGCCGCCGCAGCCGGGCCTGAAAATATCGCGCGCCTCGTTTTTGGAAAAGGCTCCGTCCCTGTTTCACCGCGTGGAGGAAATGTAGATGCCTGAATTGGATGACCGTCTGACCCGCTGTTTCGCGTCCATATTTCCGGCTCTCTCGCCCGATCAAATTCACGCGGCTAGCGTGGAAACCGTTCCGGACTGGGACTCATTGGCCGCTGTCACGCTAATCGCTGTACTCGAGGAGGAATTCAACATCCCAATCGACTTGATGGAAATGCCAGAGTTAACTTCTTACCACGCGATCCGCGATTACCTGCA
>Ga0193729_1001427_pt1 | contig 12214 bp, 6 predicted proteins | sample U1c2metaG_FD_143036 | JGI IMG/M metagenome (GOLD analysis project Ga0193729, IMG submission 143036) | Soil microbial communities from a riparian zone of the East river system, Colorado, United States - U1c2 | ecosystem: Environmental > Terrestrial > Soil > Riparian zone | place: USA: East River... | reverse complement strand
GTTCACCACATCACCAATCGCTGTGTAATTCTGCAAACGCTGTGGAGCACCAACATTGCCAACTGTTGCCAGACCGGTATTTACACCAATACCAAACGAAATATGAGCCTCCTGCGGCAGAGAACGTTGATACTCCATCACAGCAATGCGCATCTTCCAGGCTGCACGTACTGCGTGTAAAGCATGTCTTTTTTGTAGCAATGGCGCATTGAAAATTGCCATCAGCGCATCTCCTTGGAACGAGGTCAGAGTTCCCTCCTCTTCCCAGATGGCATCGCACATAATTGTGTGATAGCGATTAAGGAGATTCATTACTTCCTCAGGGGACATTCTCTCACTCAAACGTGTAAAGCCACGGATATCAGCAAAAACGACCGAAATTTCCTTCGTTTCACCACCCAATTTCAGACTCCGAGGATTTTCGATCAATTCTTCTACCACTTTTGGATGAACGTACTTCTCGAAGATCTTACGAATCTCCTTGGTCCTTGCCTTCGAACGCTTCAGTTCCGTTTGATCAGTGATCACGAGCGCCATGCCAATATGGGCACTATCCCCATCCGTCTCCCGCAGCGACGTTACATAGCAGTTCAAGTAGACAACTCCATCATCCTCACGTCCAGGGATAGAACATTCAACTGGACGGTTAATGAGGGTACCATGATCATGCTTGAGATAGGCATCACCAAACATTTCAGCCAATCCGACTTGGGGCAATGTTTTGAACGCTTCCTTGTAATGCTTGTTTATCACCCGGTCATTGGGCAAACACAAAATATTACTTGCTGCTAGATTAAACGTTTTTACAATTCCCTCTGAATTAGTAGTAATGACGCCATTAGCGATAGATCCGAAGATATTGTCCATATATTGCTTGTCTTGGTTGACCCTCTGAAAGAGACGAGCATTATCGATAGCAATAGCTGCTTGATTACAGAAAGCCAACAGGAGTTCGCGATGCTTGGGCTCAAAGACTTTGGCCGTGAGACGACTATCGACGTATACGGCCCCGATACAGTCGCCACGCACAACTAGAGGTGCACACATAATCGAACGTATACCATAGGCCAGAATGCTTTCTTGTGCTTTAAGTGCATCATCAGACTGAGTATCATCGGTCAACACTGGCTCGCGCGTACGAATAACCCGCTTCACAGTATTTCTACTGATGGGAGCGGTAGCAAAAACACTTTCGGCCATGGGTTGGATATTCTTATCACGTGCAATTGCAAAATCAAGCTTGCCAGTATCCGGATTCACTAGCGTTACGGAACCACGTTCAGCACCGACAAATTTAATGACACGATCCATTACCAAGCGTAAGACTTCATCAAATACCAGCGTCGAGTTGAGGGTACGTGCAATATCATAGAGCGTCTGCTGTTCATTGCGCTCCTGCTTGAGGTGAGAAATGCTGGTTGTAAGTACTTTGCGATCACTTTCGCCTCCAACAGCACCATTTGTTGGGGTGGAAAACAATCCAGAGGAAGATTTATTTTGTGAGGGATCCTGCAAACTTTGGAGAACACGCTGCATATCCATATTCAGTTGCGCCAGTTGTTGATCAACCAGATGGCTGACATATAAGGCATCAGCTAACAAACGGACTCGAGGATCACTCGTCTCACTGGCATACTTGCCCTCAACAGCAACTTCGAGGGTACGGTTATGCTCATGGAGCAAGCGCGAAATATACTGCAACCCCTTCTCCATTTTACGCAACTCATTGCCAGTGTTCGTTGCCCAATCATTCGGCAGAACCACGTGGTTTCCCCCCCTCTGCCCTATAGTAGGATAGTTACGATCTGCATTTCAGATATACCTATTATAACACAGCAACTTAGGTCTCTACTCTCTGCCTTTGCATCTCTAGATAAGCATGTGAGAAGAGCAAAAGACAGCGGTTGCTAGAAAGATTGAACTCACCTACATATCATCGATTCCTTCACTATGAGGGTTCAATACTTTCGCCAACTACTGTAAAAGGAGGTAACGCCTGAGCAGCGCTTCCTCCTCGCCATTAATGTTGGGCTCCCATGTCGCTTTCCTCTGATGCCAGTTGTATTTCATCAAAAGTGCCTGAGTATTTCAGCAATCTCAGGATTCGCACGGTTCAGATACAGCTCTGGTATACCAGTTGCACCTGTGTGTACAAGCAGAATCTTTTCGTGAATGCAGATGTGTAAAAGCTCACGAGCTGATTCTCGAGAGAAACGTCCACGGAAGCGATTTTTAGGATTGAAAGGATCACCAAGAAAATGAGCGATGCTTGAAGTTGTGCGCAGAGGCCAGTTACGATCAATGTAATCAAGGAATTGCAAGAAAGAGGATCTAGGGGATCTATGATAGGCATTGATGATGTATCTGAAGATCCTTCGTATAGCTGATTAGCCTCGGGATAACCAATGGCTGGCATTGCTCTTGTCGGAAGGTTTTCTATGTCCCCAGCGGATAACAATTCACCCGTCATCGATTCTGCAGGATTAGAAAGTGGGACCAGAGGTACAAACTGACTGGCACTGCTTATTAAATCCCGGCTAACGGTTCCTGGAACGCCTACAATAATCACGTTTTTGTTTAAACGTAACTTTAAACGGGCACAGATGCGTGTGAAATCTTTATCGCCTGTCATTAAAACATACGTGGAGATGCTGGGACGGTCAAAAACAGTTTCAATAATGTCCATGACCATGTTCAGGTCAACAGTGCTTTGCACCAGTGTACTCGTAACTCCCGTGTTGATCCCAGGCAGATGCGCTGTAGTGTGTCTACCGAAAGAGGGCAGATCAGTTGTGTTATGGCTGGCGACGTTGCTACTTTCGTGAGAGATCGCGGATAGGTGCTCGGTATTTCTTCGGGTTGTGAAAGGATCTTCCAGAGAAGCTATCTCACTCTCTTGTAACGCTGTCGTGGCCATTGGGAAAGATTGGCTAGGAGCACTTTGAGTTTGCGCCTGATCGGCTGGATACGGCGGCAGGTCTTCCGCTAATGTATCCCTCTTTTCAGGGTGTTGCTCATCTCGTTGGAAGTTCTCCTGTTGAGAATTGTCAGGGAGTGGCCCGGTACTTCCTGCCGTAGTACTACTATACCTGTGTAGTGGACTCTCAGTGGGAAGGTTGCTTGACCAATTTTGTCCACCTACGGGCGTATTCGTATTCCCATCATAAGAGGAACCGATGCGGATACGTTGGCGCAGTTTCACTGGACAATCAACACGATCAATCATGGCAGCGGTCAAACTTCCTTTGAACGTTTCTGGTTGCCGCGACCAATCAGCGTAAGCACGAGCAACCATGATCGTACCGTAACGTCGAGCTGCAGCAATAAGTTCCTGGGGATCTGGCTCATGCCTTTGAATATTCAGCATGCTGAAACGTATATTATCGAAATCAATAAATAATGCGATTTCTTCTGACATAGATTTTTCCTCCAACTGCTTTTTCTAGATTGGCGAGTGGGCATCGATAGTAGATGCGATTGTTCAGATTCTTAAGGTGCTCCTACCTTATGGTTAGATAGTATACCATATATTGTTATAATGTGATACGAAAAAACCCACCACCCCACCACCAATAGTTCTGCTTGCAAATGTGTGCATCGTGTTCTACTATCTTGCTTAGTGTCCTTTCTCGGCATTGTTTTAAGTATAAGTAAAGGGAGGCGGCTAAGTGATGTGAGGCACTTTACCTGTCTAGCGTTTGGGTGGCTTAGCAACACATTGAATATAATCGATACTTAGGATATTGGCTGTTTTTTTGCTATACTGAGAATATGAATAAAACTAATGGATAAAAAATGTGAAAAAAATAATCAAGCCAGTGTTCAAGTATCGATACTCTCCGGCCGATGACCCAAAAGCTCGTCTTGACGCAAATATTTGGATATTGCCGCTTTATACCCAATTGGAGCTTGCAAGTTGGAATTTGTAGTGTTGTTTAGTATACCGTAGATATGGTTTTCTGTCTGTTCGCAGACAAAAATCTGGTAGCGATTGTGTATGGGTTGAAGGAGATTGGGTGTGGAGGAACGAATTGGACAACAGTTGGGAAACTACCGCCTAGTCCATTTACTGGGGCAAGGGGGCTTTGCCGATGTTTATCTTGGTGAACACATTCATCTACAGACTCTCGCAGCTGTTAAAGTGCTGCAAATGCGTCTGGTTGGCTCAAATCTAGAGCAATTTCGCAACGAAGCGAGGACAATTGCTAGTCTAATTCATCCGCATATTGTACGCGTCCTGGATTTTGGTGTAGAGGATGGAGTCCCTTTCCTCGTGATGGAGTATGCACCTCATGGGACTCTACGCCAAGCCCATCCCAAGGGCATGTGTCTGTCTCCAATACACGTTTTACCCTATATAAACCAGATAGCAGATGCATTATACTACGCGCACAGCAGAAAGTTGATACATCGGGACATCAAGCCCGAAAATATTTTGCTGGGAGCGGACGGAAAGATATTACTCAGTGATTTTGGTCTGGTCCAAGCTGTTCAAAATACAACTTCTCAAACGACTAAGGAGATGGCTGGTACCATTGCATACATGGCTCCTGAGCAGATCAATGGCAAGCCGCGCCCGGCTAGCGATCAGTATGCTCTTGGGGTTGTAGTCTATGAATGGTTGAGTGGAGATCGTCCTTTTCAAGGTTCTATCTTCGAGATTGCAACCCAGCATATGATATCTACCCCTCGCTCGCTCTACGGGAACGTCCCCAACATTTCGCTCGAAGTTGAAATGGTTGTTTTCCGTGCCTTGACAAAAGATCCACAACAACGTTTCGCTACCGTCAAGGAGTTTGCCAGAGCATTTGAGCAGGTCTCTCGGGCAACGCAGGCATTAGCTCCTTCTTTTCCTACAGTTATTCTACCGTCGAGTTCTTTCAATACAACTCTGATGTCTGCAATGTCGCAACCCGGACTAACGAGTGATGCTCCCGGTCAGCCGCAGCAAACCGCCTCATCAAACGCGACTCCTGTGATAACACCTCCACAGTCTGGCATTCCTACTCCTGTGGATCATGCCAGACAGGCGATGCAAGTGAATACGCCACCGCAATTAGGAGGGCCGCTTCCCTTCATAAACAGCTCACAGAGCCAATCCTTACTGCCAGCTTCTGGCAATACCTTACCATGTCAGCCGATAGTCTCAAATTATGGCAATCATCCATATAACCAGTCCATGCAGCCAACATATGTGAACGTACCATCGGATAAGGCTACTGTTCAGAAAACACACAACTTACAAAGACCATTTGTGCCCTCGATGACAATGCCAGCTAGATCGATGGGGCAGCCCGCAAAGAGCACACTTCCTGCAATTGCGCCTTCTAGACGTCCCTCTCATCTGAAGTCCAGCAAACAGTGGTGGATTATCTTGACACTTATATTACTCATCGTGGTAGTTTCCGGCATCGTTGTCTATGCGCTTTTCCAGGGGCCTGCAGATCCTTCAGCCGACAGTCAGACATCATTAGTGAGGCACGGATCGTCTCCTAGCAAGAACAAGATCCCAACGGATCGTTCGCCAGTATCTGTTCCAGTCCCACCTGGTTTCGCTACCATAAACATTACCCCTACCAGCAAAGACGTGAAAAACGTCTTTACCATCTCTGCTGTTACGGGAACACCGGACAGTACTCAATCTCAGGTACAAGCACGTCAGGTAAGTGCGTCACAATCGCAGTCACAAACCACAACGACAACTGGTTCAAAGCAGATTCCCGCGACTCGGGCCACCGGAACATTGGTCGTGACTTGCCGTGCTTCGTCACCTCCTCTAACCATCAACGCTGGTACAGTCTTTAGGGGGAATGATAAGGTCTCTGTGGTAACGGACACGACTGTGACGACGAGTGGATGCCATACCACTATTCCTGCTCATGCCATTCATCCTGGCCAGAGTGGGAATATAGCTGCCAACGATGTCAACCAGCCATATCAGGGCTATAATGTCTTGAATGAGGCAGCATTTAGTGGGGGTCAGGACGCCAAAACCACAGCGGTCGTGGCGCAGAGCGATATCGATACGACGGCAAGCTCTTTAGAGAGTGTTCTTACGCCTGCAGTTAAACAGGCTTTACTTGGAAAGTTGAATGCCAACGAGCGTTCCTTTGGTGATCCTCAGTGTAGTTCGAACGTAAAGTCAGATCATGCAGCCGGAGATGAGGCAGCCAACGTCACTGTTACTGTGACGATGAACTGCACCGTCGAGGCCTATGATAATGATGGCGCACAGGCGATGGCAAAAAAATTGCTCAGTAATCAGGCTGCCAATGATCCAGGTTCTGACTACGGGCTGATGGGAAATATCACAGCTGCCGTGGGACAACCAACACTAGTGGATACAGCCCATGGAACAATCTCGTTGCCTGTAAACGCTGAGGGAGTATGGGTTTACCAGTGGAATGATGCTCAGAAGCAGGATCTGGCAAAGCTGGTCGCGGGTAGAAGTGCCCAAGATGCAAAAATGTTGCTGCAGGGGCAAAAAGGTGTGAGTGCGGTGAACATTCAGCTTTCTAGTGGTAGTAATGGTGTGCTGCCACCGGAGGCAAGCCACATCACGGTGGATGTAGCACCTGTGGCTGGGCTTTAATTTCAGTCCCTTCTACCTAGTCTTTACTAGCATTTTCAGAACGGGAACTGTTTTTCATAACAAAATAGACCGCTGCCTGCTCACGATCATGAAGCTGCAGCTTTTTCAGGATATTTTGGATGTGCGTCTTTACTGTGCTCACCCCGATCACTAATTTTTCTGCAATCTTCCCATTTTCAAGCCCCATAGCTACGAGATGGAGGATCTCTTTCTCACGCTTCGTAAGCTGAACCTCACTCCGACTTCGCTCCCATGGATTGGATGAGTTAACAGACTCAAGACGGAAAAGGATAGCCTTAGCTAGTTCGGCATCAAATACATACTGATCAGATGCTACCGTTTTGATCATATCTGGTAAACGAGCACCTGACGTATGACCTTTCCGTAGATAGCCGTGGGCTCCTGCAAAATAGGCATCCGGCACAAGATTCCCATCTGGATCAACAGCTGTGAGTACCACACATTTTGTGGACGGACTCAATCGTTTGATCTGGCGAATGAGATCAATACCACCATCTCGCTTCCAGTTATAAAAGTGGAGGTCTATGAGTGCGACCTGCGGAGGCTGATCCGCGATCTGGCGAAGACACTCTTCATGATCGCCATACACACCAACAACTTCAATATCCGTATCCATGAGCACTCCCTCTAGGCCATCCCGAAAAATATCATCATCATCAATAATAACAACCGTTATGGGCCGATGATCATTTTCCCCCATTTTCTTCCTCCTCTGTGTGGCTTCTAGGGATTTCAATCCTAGAAGCCCATAGATATCTCTTCTGGAGCAAACTTCATCAGTGCTTGATGCTTTTTTCTCGGAGCTAGCTTATCCTGCTAACCGATCTTTTTGGAAGTTTGAGTCAGCAGCTGTGGGTATCGAAAGCGGGATAACTGCTTGTAATACCGTACCATGTCCCAGTTCGCTCTCTATGCTTACTGTTCCTCCTAGACGTTCTAGGCGGTAGTAGTTATCACAAACTCCACTCGCTTCGCGGTAGAAGATAGTGCCAACTCCATTGGCTTTCAGGACTTTCTGCACATCAAAACCTGTTCCATTATCCGTGATAGTCAGCCGTAATTCTCTGTCTTGGGCATCTAAATCTATCCTGATATCTGTAGCACGACCATGACGCACAGCATTATACACAGCTTCTCTTGTTACCATATAGACCTCGTGCTGCACTGCTGGTAATACAGCATAATCAGTGCCGTTACAGCTACACCTACATGTTACTTCAAAGTTCCTTTGTACAGCGGCTGCGTACTCTTGTAGTTCAATAAAAAGGCCAGACTCGATTGCTGGATCCTTCCAGGACTCGACCAGATAGTTGACTTGCCGATTCAAGGATTGGCTACTCTTTAACGCGAGAAGAAGTTGCTTCTTATTCACCTGACCAGTCTGCTCAAATGTATCAACAATTCTCTCTAGGAGCATCCGGGTAATAGCAGCATCCTGCATTGACCCATGGTGAAGCTCACTTCTGAGATGTTTGCGCTCTTCCCTGATTAAACTATCATGAAGGAGGGCATTCTGTAGAACAAGGGCAGCAAGATCTACTAGTGCCATACACCATTCCTTGTGTTCAGCAGTAAAAGAGCGTAAATTACGGTAACTCACAAACATAACACCAAGCGTATCAGTAGCTGGCTTCTTGGTCTGAGCCGTACCAAGCCGTAGGGGCAATATAGCCGTTGATTGGATGTCCTCACGCTCTGCAAAATTGCTATACAGGACATCCTTTGAGGAAAATATTGCAGAACCTGTACTCGTTTGCATATAGGTATCGAATTGTGGTTCTCCTAATTCGATTGCTTGGACGACTGCAGAATTATTACTTTCATGGACACGGCGAGCCGAGGAAGTATACGTACGCGGCTCGCCGGCAACTATCGGCTCCCCAATAGCTCTCTTTTCTGGGTTATAAGGATATAATATGACAACATCAGCAAGTAGAACTTCACGTGCAACAGTAACTATCGAGTGTAAGACTGGATAGAGTTCCTGTTGTGAGAGAAGCCGCTTGGTAATGCTCCGAGAGATCGTATAGAGACCTTTCACTCGTGCTAAGTTCTGAGCGTTATCTAGCGCTATTGCAAGATGAGTAGCAATTGCTTGGAGAAGCCTTACATCATCCCAATTGAAGCACTTTCGATTCTTACTTTCTACATCGAGTACTCCTATAAGCTCATCGCCAAGCAATATGGGAACTGCAAGCCCAGCCTGGATATCCAGAAAATCTTCATGGAAGAGAAAGCGCTTTTCAGGATCATTTGAGACATCATTGACGAGGCAATAGTCCCTTTTCATAGCAGCCCAGCTTGTGATGCCTGCTTGCCTTCCAACCTTCTTTTCAAGATAAAAACCTTTCTTCACCAATTTATGGCCTGATTCACTCGCAGATCCGATTAAGCTAAGAACCTCATTTGCGTTATTTTCATGCAATACTGCAATAAATATATGTACCTCTTGGAAAGAGAATTCACGTGCAATTATATTTGCAGCCTCATTTGCAAATTCTTGGTTAGCAGGAGTACGTATTCGAGCAATATGATCTAACACATTTATGACGGTATTCAGGTCTGCTCCACGATCTGATATATAGCGTGTTAATATGACGGGTAAAAGACAGACAAGCACTAACCAGAGAGATTGGGTGATTGCAGGGTGAATGGTATCAGGGGAAAAGGAACCTGTGGCCAGACCATAGGTTACGAGGTTCGCAATGCTAGCACCACATGTCAGGACAACGACCTCTCTTTTCCTGCTATTACTACGTGCCATCAACCAGATTGGAGGGCCAAATACCAACCACGTTGCATTATTCTCTCCTATCTGCAGACCTTGTGCCGCATAAGCAAATCTGATCGAAGCTACAAATATGACCGCAACGAGAGTAAGACAAATCGCCAGAACACGGTAGGGACCGCGAGACCTAACCCACGCTTGAACCCTGCCTTTATCACCTATGAATGCTTCCTCAAAGGAGGTAATCCTAGCTTGAAGCCATAGGAAAAAACGGAAAAATAGCTTTCTCCTCGTCTCTCTGCTCATCCGAGCTTCATATAGAATACAGAATTTTACAATAGAACACAAAGCGTATGTAAATGGCCAAAGTATAAATAGATAGTTATAATGTAGAATAGGTAAAATAATAAGAACGATAAGCCAGAAAATAACAAAACTTGATATCTCTTCGTACCACCTTAGCATTCCAAAGAGCAACAGGCGATTCTGAGTTCTCACCGAAGAAGAGAAAGGGCCAGGAGCGAGAGGATGATAGCTATTCATGGCAGAGCAACCTCACTTTCCTTAGTTAATCATTTTTGACTATGGAATGGTCATATAATCCACCTGTACTAAAGATTATGACACAAACAGATGAGCCTATGGTATCGTCTAAGGGATGATCTATTATATCATTCTATCAGTTGGAAGAATGGCAGTAGACTGCTAACCAAAAAGCCTCAGTCAATGTGTCAATCCAAAACGTTTGGCGACTCATACTCCACTTTTCCATAGCAAAAGACCCTTATTCTCGTCTTAGGAAGGATAGGAATGGCACGATACTCAGCAAATATAATCCTCTTTGAGCTGAAGGACAAGGCAATCTTCCGATGATAGTATTCTCAAGAGAGAGAGGTAAGGGCTCGATGAGATCCACCATTATTCGGTAGGACCCGTCGTCTTTAGCAGATACTATAGATAGTATAGTACGCCTCTTCTAAATTTGCGACATCCAGGTACCTTTGAGTAGAGTCATTTGCAGTTTTTCACTTGATCAATGAAAGCGGATTCCCAATACTGAATTGGGCAGTGGGAATCACATTCCGAACAGGAGAGTTCATTATCAGGGAGTCCGTGAACCATTCCATCTGAAATGAGATTCGTGCTCAGATCTTGGTTTAGATGAGCAGGGATTCCCGCTTTCCTTGACTCCCTGATTATGGAAAAAGAAAAAGTTGTCTTCTTCCTGGACTATGCGAACATCAGCAGAGTCGCCAGGGAGAAAAGATATCGCTTGGACTATCACGACTTGCTCCAGTATGTTGGTGAGAATCGATTTCTCATCGATGCGTATTGCTACGTCCCAATCAATCCGAGAAACGAACATCGGTTGGACGGAGAAATAGAGGAGTTATGGCGTTCTGGATATATTGTCACTACCAAGGTGGGCACTATCGCTGGTGGAACGTACACATGCCATTTCGATGTTGAAATTACCACTGATATCTTAAAGGTCGTGTACCAAGTGAAACCTGACATCATTGTGTTAGCGACCGGTGACCCTGATTTTGTCTCACTCATTCAAGAAGGAAGAAAATCCGGTGTTCGTATCGAGGTGGCAGCTTTTGTAGAGACAGCCGGGACAGACATGATGCTCAAGTGTTCGGGTTTTATAGACCTAGCTGTGTACTATGAAGGCTATCTGGCAGCTCAACACGGTGATCAGGGTGAGGATAGTATGGAAGAACAGTACAAAGATCTCATCCAATCACAAAAGAGTGAGCAGGGTGAGGATGGCAGAGCAGAACAAGAACAAGACCTGCTCCAACCACGTGATAGCGATCTGAACGAGGATGATGTGAAATTCTCTGTAGATCAGCTGGACAACCAGACACGTGTGCCTGCGCCCGACATCATCGATGAACTGGGTTTGTGAGCCTACCAGCATCTCAGGAGAAGGAGGATTGACTCATGGCAATCATTAACGGCAGAAGAATTCAAGTTCCACCCTCTGGCATTACTGGCCAGCATCTGATACAACAGTTGAATCCTGGTCCTGGTCGGCGACCAGTCATTCAACAAGGAGCGGCTTTCAGACCTATTCAGTCAGGCTATACCTATAAACCGACGGAGTTGTTTGATAGACATGGCAATCCAGTCAAGGTCACAACGATTCCTGATAGGACAAAGGGCATGGTCACCTATGGGGGAGATCGAACGGCTCTTTCAAAACAGATCATCACTGAGCAAGTCTACGATATCGCAGAGAAGTTGTTTAAAAGAGGCATATCGTTCGACGAAGAACATGCAGATTGGATGATTGCCAATCAATATGTCTTGCCTCCACTCTGGCATAGCATTGCCCAAACAACCGATCTGTTGATTATCTTTCCTACTGAGTATCCGGAGTTGCCACCTGTCGGTTTCTATCTCAAGGAAGAGATACCCCTCTCCGTCAATGGACACCTATATCAGTCCGCCTATCATGATGCGTGTAGTGATCCGTTAACGCAGGGGTGGAGGTGGTATTGCGTCTATATTCACGCTGGAAGTTGGCAACCTGCTCCAGTGCAGCGTCCTGGGGATTGGAGAAAAGGTGATAGTATCTGGACGTACTTTACGCTGATCAGTGAAGTTTTGTCGGGAGCGGATGAATGATCATACATTCTCAGTAGGGATCCACGAACACGGTGCCACGGAACACGGTGCCACGGACGCGATAAATCGGGTCCCTACAGGCATATACGGCCCGCTGAAGCGGACGGAGGACGCTAGCGCTGTCCTGCTTGCTTGGCTGGGCTGCTAACCCCAAGGGGTGGATGAAGATCAAGAATGAGACGATCGTGTCTTTGTCTACCTCGATTGTGGATATATTGCTGATCGAGACGACAACA
>Ga0193729_1001426_pt1 | contig 12215 bp, 9 predicted proteins | sample U1c2metaG_FD_143036 | JGI IMG/M metagenome (GOLD analysis project Ga0193729, IMG submission 143036) | Soil microbial communities from a riparian zone of the East river system, Colorado, United States - U1c2 | ecosystem: Environmental > Terrestrial > Soil > Riparian zone | place: USA: East River... | reverse complement strand
AAACCGATGACGCGTTGCGCCGCCACGAGCGTGCGATTGATGTGCCGCTCGTGCAGTTGGTAATTCTCGCCCAGCCGCGCCGCGACCATTTCTTTCAAATCAAAAGCCACGCAAATCGTCTAGGCCATCTGCGCCCGAAACGCAAACTCGCTCATGACCGACTTCCCTGCGGGTTGAACGAAATGCGACCGGTACGGATTCGCCTGTGATAAGAGTCAACGCCATCGCCACATTCGCGATCGTAATGATGTCTATATCGCGATTGTCCTATCGACTGCCAAGAATGAAAAGCCGCCGGATTCATGAGAATCCGGCGGCTTCAATCACCTTTGAATCTCAACCTGGCCCACGAATCCTCCCGGGCCGAAATCGACTCTGGTCGTAGTCTCCCTCGTTTCCCTTCGATCAGCAGAAGCGAGGTGATGGCGCTAGCCACCGAAAGACCGGCCCCGATGAGCATGATGTATCGAAATCCTTCCACAAAAGAATCATTGATGGCCCGCCGGATCGCCGCGCGGAGTGGCGGTGCGATCTCTTCGGGCAAAATTGCTCCCGCCAATTTCACGCGTTCTGCGTCAAGGGCCTGGCGCACGTTGGGCGAGAGTTCGAGCGCGGCCAAACGCTGATCAAGGGAACGATCGAAAACGTGCAACATCACAATTCCAAACGAAGCGATCGCCAGCAGCGCAGCGCATCTTGAAATAGCATTGTTGATTCCGGATGCGATCCCAACGCGATTCGCGGCAACTGCATTCATGACAGTCGCGGTCAGGGGCGCAACACTGATCGCCATGCCAAGGCCGAGAACCACGACGGCCGGTCCAAACGTTCGCCAATAATCGCCGCCCACTCCGGGTAAAGTGAAAAGACCAAAACCGAGCGCCGTAATCAATGGCCCCGCCACGAGAGGCGCCTTCGCTCCATAACGTTCAGCCAGGCCGCCACCCCAATGCGAAAGCAAAAATAAGAGGAGAGTAAAAGGAAGAAGCGCGGCTCCAGCAGCCGTGGCGGAATACCCCTGCACTTGAATCAAATTCAACGGGAGGAAGAAAAGCGTGCCACTCAGTGCGCTGTAGAGTAAAAACGTGAGAAGATTAGCTCCGCTAAAGTTACGTGAGCGAAAAAGCACAGACGAGATCATCGGATTTGAGATGCGCGTTTCAAACCACCAAAAAACGAGCAAGACAACGGTCCCGCTGACGAATGTGCCGATGACCGCGGCATGGGTGAAGCCCAATCGGGAAGACTCGATCAACGCGTAAACAAGCAAGCCCAAGCCGACGGCGGTCAACCACGCACCGAGCCAATCTAATTTCTTCTTGTCGGTGTCGTCCCGGCTTTCTGGCACGAACCAAAGCGAGATCATCATTACGATCAACGCGAGCGGAAGATTAATAAAAAAGACTGCGCGCCACGAGACCTGCTCGATCAACCAGCCTCCGATAATAGGACCAAGCGCGGCCATGATTGCGGTGAAACCCGACCACGTGCCGATAGCGCGACCTCTGCTGGTTTCGTCAAACGAGGCCCCAATGATTGCCAAACTTCCAGGAACCAACAGCGCGCCGCCAAAGCCTTGGACGCCTCGAGCCAAAATCAGCTGACCGACGCTCGGCGCCAGACCGCACCAAACAGATGCCAACGCGAATAAGATAGTGCCGATGAGAAAAACGCGGCGCCGGCCGTAATAATCTCCCAATGAACCGCCCAAGAGCAAGAATGCGGCAAGCAACAGCGAATACGCTTCGACCACCCATTGAACTTGGACGACGGTCGCCCCCAAATTCGCCTGCAAGGCAGCCAACGCCACATTCACGACCGTCCCGTCGATGAACGCCATGCTCGAACCGAGAATGGTTGCCAGCAAGATCCATCGAGCCGAAGACTCTCTGCACGGGGCTGTGGCCCCTTTCGAACGGACGAGACCCTCGTCACACGGTTGTGCTAGCGAAATCGACATCGGGCACCTGGTTCTCGATCAAAAGCACAGAAATCCTCATCGACAATAAAAAAGCCGCAGGATTCACACAGAACCCTGCGGCTTTGAATTTAATCGACGATGTCGATCTTAGTCTTCGACTTGAACGCGTTCAACCACGCGCTTCTCGGTAGGGCCAGTGTAATACACTCGCACCTTCTGACCAGCCCGCAACGGGGCGGTCACGATCTTGCCCGCGCCATCGACGATGCGCGAAGCCGTGCCAAGCGCAAAACTGACCGGTCCCTGCTCGCTCTTGACCACGATCGTCTTACCGGGCTCGTAAGTAGTTACGGTGCCCGATGAATAGGTCGTCGTCGTTTCGGTCGTAGTGACCGGCGCTGTGGTTGTTTGTTCTGTCGTTGTCGTGCTCGTTTGCGCGAACGCCACTGGGGCAATTAGCGCGCAGGCGAGCGTAATCATACTCTTTTTCATTAATCCTCCCTTGTTGTTGATTGCCTCGGTCTCAACCCAAGGCACGGCCGAATTACGAATGCGGCCTTTCATACTTAGACAGGGTCGGGATTTGGGATATTCGAACGAATTTGTTACGAATTTGTTCGATTGAGACCGGCAACAGATTCGCTAACGTCTCGCTGTCGATGCCGAAATCGAATGCCGATCCAACCGTCACTCCCGAGCTGGTGGCGGAGCATGGCCTGACTCCGGAAGAATTCGAGCGCATCAAGAAAATTCTCCGGCGTGAACCAAATTTGACCGAGCTCGGAATCTTTTCCGTGATGTGGAGCGAGCACTGCTCGTACAAAAATTCGCGAAAAGAACTGAGGAAATTTCCAACGAGCGGACCAAATATTCTGGTCAAGGCCGGTGAAGAAAATGCCGGCGTGGTGGATATTGGCGATGGCTGGGCAGTCGCCTTCAAGATCGAGAGCCACAATCATCCAAGCGCAATTGAGCCGTTCCAGGGCGCAGCCACCGGCGTTGGCGGAATCATCCGCGACATCTTTACCATGGGCGCGCGGCCGGAATTTTGTTTGAACTCGCTGCGCTTCGGCCCAATCACCGATGGAGGGACACGCGCCGCCATGTCCCAAAATAAGGAAGCGCCGACAGCGCGGTGTACTCCGCAAGATCGACATTCACAAATCGCGGCAAACCGCCGCCTCTTCACCGGCGTCGTCTCCGGCATTGCTCATTACGGCAACTGCGTTGGCGTGCCGACCATTGGCGGCGAAATTTATTTCGATGAAAGTTTCGAGGGCAATCCGCTTGTAAATGTATTCTGTCTCGGCGTGCTGCGACATGAACAACTCGCGCGCGGCGCGGCGCATGGCGTTGGCAATCCCGTTTTTTACGTCGGCGCGGAAACTGGCCGTGACGGACTGGCCGGGGCAGCGTTCGCCTCGCGCGAGCTAACCGAAGAATCGCGCCAAGATCGTCCGGCTGTGCAAGTAGGCGATCCGTTTAAAGAAAAACTGTTACTGGAAGCATGTCTCGAGCTTCTCGCGCGGGACGCGGTGGCAGGAATTCAGGACATGGGCGCAGCCGGTCTTACCTGTTCGACTTGCGAAACTGCCAGCCGCGGCGGGAGCGGCATCGAAATCGATCTCGCGAAAGTCCCGAAACGCGAGCCGGGCATGACGCCGTATGAAATTTTGCTGAGCGAATCCCAGGAACGCATGTTGATCATCGCCAAGCGCGGAAAAGAAAATGTCGTGCGCGAAATTTTCGAGAAATGGGATGTGCCGTGCGCCGAAATTGGCCGCGTGACTGACGATGGAGTGATGCGCGTGCGCAACAACGGCTCGATTGCCGCTGAAATTCCGGCGAAACCGCTCGCCGAGGAAGCGCCGCTTTACTCGCGCGACGTGAAACCTCCTTCTTCTGTAGCGGCGGTCTATGACCGTCGCATTAATGAGCTGCCAAAAATCGACAATCACCAAGCGCTGCGTCAGTTACTCCGCGACCCAACCATCGCGTCAAAGAATTGGGTCTATCGCCAGTACGATCACACCGTGCGCACCGGCACTATTGTGAAGCCGGGATCGGATGCCGCAGTCTTTCAAGTCAAATACGCGAATAAAATTCTCGCCGCGACGACCGATTGCAATTCGCTCTATTGCCGGCTCGATCCGCGCGAAGGCGGCAAAATCGCAGTTGCTGAAGCCGCGCGCAATCTCACTTGTTCCGGCGCGAAACCGCTGGCCATCACCGACAATTTGAACTTCGGCAATCCCTACAAGCCGGAAAACTTCTGGCAATTGCGCGAAGCGGTCGAAGGCATCGCCGAAGCCTGTCGCGCGTTGGGCACGCCGGTGACCGGCGGAAATGTCTCTTTATATAATGAGAGCCCGGCCGGTGTGGTCGATCCGACGCCCACCGTCGCCATGGTCGGCTTGATCGACAAAGAAGAGCACATCACCACGCAATGGTTCAAGGACGCCGGCGACGCGATCATTCTGGTTGGTGCTGGAGGCGGGGTCGCTGGCCCCGCCTCTCTAAACAACCCAAAATCGGCCGGCGCCGGCGACCCCGGCTACAGCTTGGGCGGCTCACAGTTCCTGAGAGTCTGCCATGGGCGCAAGGAAGGCCCGCCCCCACGTGTCGATCTTGAACTTGAAATTGACGCGCAAAACGCAGTTCGCGACTTAATTCGCGAAGGCCTGGTGAAGAGCGCGCACGATTGCAGTGAAGGCGGGCTCGCCGTCGCCCTCGCAGAGTGCTGCTTCAATCCGGATAATTTGTTAGGCGCCGGTGTCGATTTTGAAAACTGTCGTGCCGGCTGTGCAGGCGACACGCCTGCCTCTACAGAGGAGGCGCTCTTTAATGAATCGCAATCGCGGATTGTGATTTCAGTCGCGCGGGAGAATCTCGAAAAGACGATGTCGATGCTGCGCGCGCGCGACGTTCCATTTCAGCACCTTGGCAAAGTCGGCGGCGACGAGCTGCGCATTCGCGCGAGCAACGAAACTTTCCGCTGGCCCATTTCCAATCTCTATGACGATTGGTTCAACGCCATCCGGCGCGCGGTCGCGAGCGATTCCGCGACCGAACGCATCCCCAGCTTGTGAAGCGCGATCCAAATGTCATCTTCGAGGGTTCGATTCCTGCAAACTACGATCGCTATTTGGGTCCAGCTCTTTTCGAGCCATTCGCAAAGGACATGGCCGCGCGTTTGAAGGACGAGCAACCCAAGAACGTTCTTGAGATCGCCTGCGGGACAGGCATTCTCACGCGCCGGCTACGCGACAGCCTCGCCCCTGCGGTGCGACTTGTGGCCACGGATCTCAACCCCGGGATGCTTGCATTTGCGCAGGGGAAATTCAGCGCAAGTGAAAACTTAGAATGGCAAGATGCAGACGCTGAAGCACTTCCGTTTGATGAGGGCACATTTGACGCAGTCGTTTGCCAGTTTGGCTTGATGTTTGTTCCCAACAAGAAATTGGCAATGCGCGAATGTTATCGGATCCTCAGCTCCGGGGGCGTGTTTCTCTTTAACGTGTGGGACTCGATCGAACGGAATCCCTTTGGGCAAATCGCTCATAGAACGATCGCCTCGTTTTTTGAGCATGATCCGCCAAGTTTCTACGAGCTGCCGTTTGGCTTTTACGATGCCGATTTGATTCGAGGGCTGCTACAAAGCGCAGGGTTTAAAGCAATTGCGGCATCGCTCGTCATGCTGCCGTGCCTTAGCTCATCAGCCGCGGACTTTGCGATTGGCTTGGTTTGCGGGAATCCTGTTTCAACGGCAATTCAAGAGCACGGCGTAGAAATGGACGATGTAATACGGGCTGTTACGCGAGAAATCACCCAGCGCTGCGGCGCGACTCCGGCCGAAAGCACGATGCAGGCGTTTGTGTGGCGCGCTGTGCATGAATGATTTCTTGCCTCGCTCGTGCACAATGTCGTGCAAATTAGTCCGGAACGATTCGTTGAACGTCGCGCGATTTGGTGAATTATTTAGTGTGATCTCTCCAGACAACTCCGAAAATCCTTCGCGAGCGGGGATCGACATCGTCGAGCCAACCGAGGCCGAAGCTTTCCCGCACCACGAATGCGGACTCTTCGGCGTGTTCGGTCATCCGAACGCGGCGGTGCTGACTTACTACGGACTTTTTGCGCTCCAGCACCGCGGGCAGGAGAGCGCCGGCATAGTGACCAGCAACGGACCCGGCACGACATTTCTCGTTCACAAAGATATGGGCTTGGTCTCGCAAGTTTTCGGCCGGGAAGAACTGGCAAGGTTGAAAGGCACGCGTGCGGTCGGGCACACGCGCTATTCGACAACCGGCTCGAGCACGCCGAAGAACGCGCAACCCTTCGTGGTGGATTGCGTACGCGGGCAAATGGCGATCGCGCATAATGGCAACTTGATCAACGCGGATCTTTTGCGCGACGAGCTGGAGCGGAAAGGCTCAATTTTTCAGACGACCGCCGACAGCGAGATCATTCTGCATCTCCTCGCCCAACCTTCTGAAAACGGCGGCAGCATCCTGGCGGCGTTACGCCGGATCGAGGGCGCGTTCTCGCTCCTCATCATGAGCGAACGCGAGCTGATCGCAGTGCGCGATCCGTTTGGCTGGCGACCGCTCGCGCTGGGAAAACTGGACGGCGCTTACGTGGTCGCTTCCGAAACATGCGCCTTTGATCTTATTCACGCGGAGTTTATTCGCGAAATTGAGCCAGGCGAGGTGTTGATCATCGATGAAAACGGCTTGCGCTCCGAGCACCCGTTCCCAGCGCAGCAGCCAGCCTTCTGCATGTTCGAGTACGTTTATTTCGCGCGCCCTGACAGTATCATCGGCGGCGTGAACGTCGGCAAAGTCCGGACGGAAATGGGACGCGAACTGGCACGTAAGTTCCCAGTCGATGCAGACATCGTTGTGCCGGTGCCCGACTCCGGAAACTACGCGGCGCTTGGTTTCGCCCACGAGCTGAACATTCCCTATCAGCACGCCTTTGTGCGCAATCACTACATCGGCCGCTCATTTTTGCAGCCCAGCCAGCTCATCCGGGATTTCGATGTGCGGGTGAAATTAAACTTGATCAAGGAAATGGTCGCCGGAAAGCGCGTGGTGGTGGTCGATGATTCGATTGTGCGCGGCACAACGGCGCGCGCGCGGGTGGTGAACTTGCGCGAGGCCGGCGCCAAGGAAGTGCACATGCGAGTGAGCTGTCCGCCCCATCGCTTCGCCTGCCATTACGGCATCGATTTTCCCGATCCGAAGAAGTTGATCGCGAACCAGATGTCGATAGAACAGATCTGTAAATATCTTGGCGTGGACAGTCTCGGTTATCTCGATGTTGAAGGCATGGTGCGCGCCACGGGAAAACCGGTGAACGAATTCTGTCTTGCCTGTTTCACCGGCAATTATCCCCTGCCCGTCGATCCCGCGCTCGACAAATTCATCATGGAGAAGCGCGAACAACGGGCGAAAGCGCTCGCCGATCAGGAAACGCATCCGACTCTGTTCGCGGATTTGAAATGATTGGAATAACGAAGCACGAATTACGAATGGTGAAGGAATGACAAAGTCCGAAGAAAAACCGCATCTCGCTCGCTGATCAATTCGTCATTCCTGCTTCGGATTTCTTTCGTCATTCGACATTCGGATTTCGTCATTTCGCCGGCAGAGTGATCGCGAAGCAATTTCAAAGACGTCCTGTGAAATCTGTGGGCAGAAAGAAAAAAGCTTATGCATCTGCCGGCGTAGATGTCGATCTGGGCAACAAGCTGAAGCGCAACATCCAGCGACTCGTTAGGCGAACGCACGGCGCCGAAGTGCTCGGAAAAATCGGCGGATTCGGCGGTTTGTTTCGCGCCCAGTTTCGCGACATGCGCGAGCCGGTGTTGGTCGCCAGCATCGATGGCGTTGGCACCAAATTAAAAATCGCTTTCGCGATGGACAAGCACGACACCGTCGGCGCCGACTTGGTGAATCACTGCGTGAACGACATCGCTGCGCTTGGCGCCCGGCCGCTTTTCTTTCTCGATTACATCGGCTGCGAAAAACTCGAGGCGCGCGTTTTCGATCAACTGCTTCGCGGATTTTCGCGCGCCTGTCGATCCGCTGGCTGCGCCTTGATCGGCGGTGAAACCGCACAAATGCCAGGGATGTATCGCAAAGGCGAGTACGATCTGGCCGGGTGCATCGTCGGCGTGGTCGATCGCCGGAAGATTATCGACGGCCGCAAAATCAAACCCGGCGACACGATTCTCGGCCTTCTGTCGAATGGTTTACACACAAACGGCTACTCGCTCGCACGAAAAATTTTGCTCGAGAAGATGCGACTCAAAGTGAGTTCGCTCCTCCCAGGATCGACGCTGACGGTGGGTGAAGAACTTTTGCGCGTGCACAAAAATTATCAGCCGCTGCTCGCAAAAGTTCCCGCCGGCATGATCAAAGGTCTCGCCCACATCACCGGCGGCGGATTGACCGACAATCTGCCGCGCGTCCTGCCGAAAAATTGTGACGCGGTAATCGAGACGAAGCGTTGGCGCGCGCCGGGCATCTTCCAAATCTTGCAGCGAAACGGCAATGTCGCCGAACCCGGCGAAAGCCGGGCAGCTCCTTCAACGAGAAAAAGACAATCAAGACAGGAAGGAACAGAAGGAGCTGGGCGATCCAGCCGATTGATCCAACCGGCTGCCCCTTCGGGCGTGGAACGGATCGATCCAGAGGAGATGTATCAGGTCTTCAACATGGGGATTGGAATGGCGGCAATTGTTTCCGCGCGCGACACCGCCAAACTCATGTCGATGTTAAAAGCGAAACAAATTGGCCGCATCGAGCGCGGCTCAGGCAAGACGCAATTATTGTAGCGGCAGTCTATGACTGTCGCTAATTTCAGAGTGTGACGATCGTAGACCGCCGCTACAAAATTGGATCGACAATGGAAAAGCGGCGACTTGGCAAAACAGACATGGATGTCTCCGTGCTCGGTTTCGGTGGGGCGGAGATTGGTTTCGAAAACGCATCGCCGGACGCGGTCGGGAAATTGTTGAAGAGCGCGCTCGATGCCGGCCTCAATGTCATCGACACGGGCGAATGCTACCGCGACAGCGAAGAATTGATTGGCCAGACGGTGAGCGATCGGCGCGAAGATTTTTATCTTCTTACAAAATGCGGTCATCCGCACGGAATGGAGAGCGGCGCGAATTGGTCGCAGGCTTCGCTCCTGCAAAGCATCGAGCGCAGTTTGCGCCGTTTGAAAACCGACCGGCTCGATATCGTGCATCTGCACAGCTGCTCGGAATCGGAATTGCGCAAAGGTGAAGCGATCACGGCGCTGCAAACGGCGCGCGAACGCGGCTACACGCGCTACATCGGCTACAGCGGCGACAGTCGCGCGGCGCACTTTGCGGTGGAATGCGGCGCGTTCGATACGCTGCAAACTTCTATCAGCATCGCCGACCAGGAAGCGATTGAGTTGATCATGCCGCTGGCGCACAAAAAACAAATGGGCGTAATCGTCAAGCGGCCGATTGCCAACGCGGCGTGGAAGACGGGACACAAACCGATCCAAGGGTATCATCACGAGTACTGGGAGCGATTGCGAAAATTGAATTACGAATTCCTGCGCAACACTGACTTGGAAAGAACGATTGGCATCGCGTTGCGGTTCACGCTCAGCGTTCCCGGCGTCCATACGGCGATCGTCGGCACAAAGAAACCGGAACGCTGGCAGGAAAACGCGAAGTTACTCGAAGCGGGGCCACTGAGTGACGCGGAGTTTCACGCGATCCGCCACCGCTGGGAAGAATACGCACCGCGTATCTGGATCGGACAAATATGAAGCAACGGAAACTCGGACGCGGCGGGCCGATTGTCTCGGCAATCGGCCTCGGTTGCATAGGCATGTCCGACTTTTACAGCGGGCGTGATGACGAAGAATCGCTCGCCACGATTCGCCGCGCGCTTGAGCTAGGCATCACGTTTTTCGACACCGCGGATATGTACGGCCCCCAGACGAATGAAAAACTTCTTGGCCGCGCGATCAAAGTTCATCGCAAACAAGTCGTGATCGCGACGAAGTTCAGCATCGTGCGCGATGAAGAAATCCGCAATTTCGCGGTGTCTCTGGCAAACCGGATTACGTGCGCCAAGCGTGCGAAGGAAGTTTGCGACGGCTCGGCGTGGACGTTATCGATCTTTACTACCAACATCGGGTCGATCCCGACACGCCGATTGAAGAAACAGTCGGCGCGATGGCTGAACTCGTGCGCGAAGGCCAAGTGCGTTTTCTCGGTTTGTCGGAAGCGGGCGCGGAAACGATTCGACGCGCGCACGCGGTCCATCCGATCACCGCGCTGCAATCGGAGTACTCCCTTTGGACACGCGACCCGGAACAGGAGGTGCTCGATGTTTGCCGCGAACTCGGGATCGGTTTCGTTCCATACAGTCCCCTCGGCCGCGGATTTCTCACCGGCCAGATCAAACGTTTCGAAGATTTGCCGAAAGATGATTATCGCCGCATGTCGCCGCGATTTCAGGGCGAGAATTTCCGGCGCAATCTCGACCTGGTCGCGCGGGTGAGCGAGATTGCGCGCGAGAAACGTTGCACACCGGCGCAGCTCGCGCTCGCCTGGGTTCTGACGCAAGGCCAGGACATCGTCCCGATTCCCGGCACGAAGCGCCGGAAATATTTGCAGGAAAACATAGGCGCGCTCGATGTCGATCTCACGAGCCAGGACCTGGCGCGCATCGACGAGGCAGCGCCGAAAGGTGGGTTTGCCGGATTGCGTTACCCGGAAGCAGCCATGGCGATGGTGAATCGGTGAAGATCGACCACCGACTACGCGACGACTGACAACTGACTACCTGACCAGCGCATCAGCCCGATCACTATCAGGCTCGTGACGGTCGCGACCACTTTGCTGAGTTTTCCGGCTTCTTTCTCGACCGCCCGAATAAGACCGTGTAAACAGGCAAAGACGAACTTCGTTTGTTCGCGCAGAGCGTCAGCTTCTTCGAATGACAGATAATCGAGTCGCCGCGCGAACCGCGCGCGATATAGAGGAAGTGTAGATAGTCTTTCTTACTCTCTCGCGAGGCTCCCTCGACGATGTTCGCCGGAACTGAATAAGAAGCCCGGCGTAATTGGCTCGTTAACCCATACATCTCTTCTTTGGGAAACGATCGCGTGCGTTCATAAACTGCAACGGTTAAATCATCGGCCAGTCTCCAAGCCTCAATCTTTGTGTAGTCTCTCATAACTTTCTAATTGTGTTGTCTTGTGGTCTGTCGTCTGGTTGTCTTATCAGGTGCGCGTCGCGGCACCATCACCGCTCCCAACATTGTCTGGACAATTTCGCCGCGCTGATTGGTGGTAACATTGCGCACCTTGATAATTCCGTAGTGTGGTTTTGAGCGCGAGGGCCTCAGATGGACAATCTCGGTTTCGACGCGCAGGACGTCGCCAGCGCGCACCGTGTTTGGCCACCGCAATTCGTCGATGCCGAGGCCAATCACGCCCTCAGCAAAATTCAACGTTTGCACGAAGAGCCGCATGGTCATCGCCGCCGTATGCCAGCCGCTCGCAATCAGTCCTTTGAAAATGGTTCGATCGGCGCTTTTGCGGTCGAGATGAAACATCTGCGGGTCAAACTTGTGCGCGAACTCGATAAGCTGCTTTTCCGTTACGTCGAACCGTTCAGATTTAAAGCGGTCACCTGCTTTCAAATCGTCGAAATAATGCTCCTTCATCTAAAAACTCGCGCTCCATTCATGATCCATTGCTCATGATTCAGCAACGCGTAAAATGCGGCACGCAAATTTTTTGAGCGGGCTGTAGAGGCAGCCGTGTCGGCTGCGTTTAGTAGATTTGCAGGCGGCACGCCTGCCACTACAGTCGACTAACCGGGCGGTTAGCTCAGTGGTAGAGCATCTCGTTTACACCGAGAGGGTCGGGGGTTCGAACCCCTCACCGCCCATACTGGTGATCAGTGATTGGTGACTGGTGATTAGTGAGAATTGTGGGGCGTCCACCAGCGAACGCCAATTTCTCAAACACCGCTCTACTGAGTGTTATCGACCACTTGCGTCGCAGATTTTCTCAAATCAAGCTCGTCGCTCACCTTCTGGAGACCAGCAGTGAGCTTTTCAACCTGTTTCTGCAGGTCCTGCACCTTGCGGTGCTCTTTGAGGAACTCGTTGAGCAACATCGCGTTCACCGCCTCGTAGCGCACGGTGAAGACTTTCCCTTCGGCATCGCGCACCACCAGATCGGGGTTCACCTTTTCCACCTCCTCAGCCACAAGGCCAAACTGGGACGC
>Ga0193729_1001425_pt1 | contig 12218 bp, 5 predicted proteins | sample U1c2metaG_FD_143036 | JGI IMG/M metagenome (GOLD analysis project Ga0193729, IMG submission 143036) | Soil microbial communities from a riparian zone of the East river system, Colorado, United States - U1c2 | ecosystem: Environmental > Terrestrial > Soil > Riparian zone | place: USA: East River... | reverse complement strand
CCGATTATTCGTCGGCGGGCTCGTTTTTCATGACTGAAACTGAAGCCCAACGACAGAAAGAGATTCAGCAGGCCGAAGAATTACTTTTCACCGGCCCGCAGGCGCTCGGTTTCGTCAAAGGTCTGTTCCAAGGCCATTTCGTTTCCGACTGGGTGATGCCGTATCCGCGGATTCCGACTGCGCAACAAACCGAGCTCAACCGGACGCTGAAGGATTTGCGCGAATTTCTCGATGCCGAGCTCGACGCGGTGGCGATCGATCGAAACGCGGACATTCCGCGGGAAGTGATTGATGGTCTCGGGCGTGTCGGCGTTTTGGGCATGACGGCGTCGGCGGAGTACGGCGGTAGCGGTTTTACGCAGATGGCGAACTGCAGAATTTTGGAGGAGATCGGTCGCCGGTGCGCATCGACATCAGTTTTCGTAAACGCGCATCATTCGATTGGGATTCGCGCGCTTTTGTTGTTTGGCACGCACGAACAAAAACAGGAATGGTTGCCGAAACTGGTGACCGGCGAGCAACTCGGCGCATTTGCCCTCACTGAAAAAGAAGCCGGTTCGGACGCGGCCAATGTGCAAATGACGGCGACGCCGAGCGTTGACGGTTCGCATTTTATTTTGAACGGCGAAAAGCGTTACATCACTAACGCAGCGATCGCGCACGTGTTGACGGTCATGGCGCGAACGCCTGTCCCGGGGAAGGCAGGAAAGACGTCGATCACAGCATTCCTGGTAACGCCCGACATGCCGGGATTCGAAATTCTCGAGGCGCGGATGCCGAAGATGGGAATTCGCGGCACGGCGACTGGGCGATTCGCGATGAGGAACGTAAAGGTGCCGAAGGAAAACATTCTCGGACCGCCGGGGAAAGGATTAAAGGTTGCGCTTACTGTTCTGGATTTCGGGCGGACGACGTTCGGTGCCTGTTGCACCGGCGCGGCGAAGACTTGCCTGGAACTCGCGGTCAAACACGCGAATACGCGAAAGCAATTCAATAAAACGCTCGGCAATTTTCATTTGGTAAAAGAAAAAATCGCGCGGATCGCGGCCGACGCTTATGCGATGGAAGCGATGACCACGATCACGGCGTCCCTAATCGACCGCGGACTGGAAGACTACATGCTCGAGACCGCGATGCTGAAAGTGTTCACCACCGAGCGGTTGTGGGAATGCATCAACGACGCGTTTCAGATTTACGGTGGCTCCGCTTATTTTGTCGATCTTCCATTGGAGCGAATGATGCGAGACGCGCGCATCAATCAGATTGGCGAAGGCAGCAATGAAGTGCTGACGTCGTTCATCGCGCTGGTCGGGATGCGCGGGCCGGGCATGGAGTTCAAGGAAATTTACGACACAATGTTAAAACCAACGCGTGAAGGTGGAATCGGGAAAGCATGGAGCGCGGGCATGAATCGACTCGGCGCGAGTGTGCGCATTCCGGATGTGCCCGTCCGCAGCGCCGAGCTGCGTTCGTTCGCGAATCAGCTCGGTCGATTGATCTGGCGTTTTAATCTCGCCGTCAATCGATCGCTCATCGTCTATCGCGAACCAATTCTGGACATGCAACTGGTCCAGGAAAGGATCGCCGGCGTGGCGATGGACCTTTTTGCATCGACCGCGGTGCTGAGCCGGTGGGATTCGGAAATTCAATTTGCGCAAGGCAACGGCGAAACGCCGAATCAAAAGAACACCGCTGCCGAACTTTTCCTGCGCCAATCGTTCCGGCGAATTCGGAATTATCTAGCCGGTCTCACTGATAACGACGACAAGTTCATTCTCAAGGCAGCTGATTCCGCGCTGGGCTGAGAGATTTGCCAGTTATGGCGACTTCAAGATTTGAAGTGCCTGGAGCAAATCGTGCGTGATCAGTTCGTAGAGTGGATAACGCACGGCGAGAACGATGTACTGGTGAAATTCGATCGAGGCGAGTAACACCACCGCGCCGGCGATGATTGCGCTCCGGTACTTTTTCGCGAGAGACGCGAATGCTACGATTTGACTGAGGGCGAGAAAACGCAGCGGCAAATCCCACATGTTCGCGTAACGGAGATTCATTCCGTACTTGACGTTGCACATGACCAGGTAACTCGCGGCGATAAAGATCGACATGAACAACTCCGGTTTCATTGTGCGGTTGAGGCGAAAGAGTGTGCCAAGGGCAAGAATTAGGACGATCGGGCTGACCAGGAGAAGATCGACCAGGTAGCGGTACCACGGCCCGTCTCCGGTCAGGATCGCATACTGGAGTTGGTAATTCTTAGCGAGCGAGTAATGATACGTGTGAATGGTCTGGCTTAGTCCGCCGGCGAGCAAAACGAGGATGACACCGCCGAGCAGTGGTCCAAGCACGGTGGCAATGACAAGCTCCCGCGTTACGGTTCCGAATCGCAACCAGTGATTTGTAACGAGTAGAGCTACGAGCGCGATCCAGACAAAGAACGAATTTTCTTTTGTCAGAACGAGGAGAGCTAAACCGACAATGTAGGCAACCAGCCAGCGCCAGTCGCGCGGCGCCTGCAAATTTTCCCAGGAAAGCCAGAGACAGATCAGCGCCCAAAAGGTAAAGAAACCATCCACCAAGGCGTGCTGCGACATGTGGATTTGGGTAGGCGCGACGCACATTAACGCACCGATCGCCAGAGCCCATGCCTTTCCCTTTAGGCGCCAAACGAAGGCGATCGAGACGAACAGCGTCAAGACGCTAAAAAGCGAGGCAACACTTTTTAGCGCGAGCAGCGGGTCAGTGCCGAAAGAGAGATGCCAAAGATAGCCCGAGTAGATATAGAGGAACCGAAGCGGCGAAAGAATCGAGCGTTGTAATCGTTCTTGGCGCTCAACGTAATCCTGAACGATGAGCGGGTAAGCGGAAAGACCCAAGGTAGCGAGCTTGTGGACGTATTCGGTGTAAAGGCTTTCATCGAACCCAACGGATTCCATTTTCGGTTTCGGATGCAAAAATTCCACTGCGTGGAGCGGACTTGCCGAGCCCGTGAAAGCTGTGGGCGGGAGGCGCAAGAAAATTCCGACCGCAAAGATGAGGGCTAAGAGAATGATGTCGATCTTGCGGCGACGAAGTTCTAGAGCGGGCATCGGAAAAAGCAGCGTGATAAATGAGGTTTAGCCGGTTGGCAAGTGATGAGCAAAAGCTAGGCCGCTAGTTTTCGCGTGCTGGGCGGTGGCACAAAGAACGCTGTGGACAAAACGGTTCGGTGAAATCAGCTACGCTGGAAGAACAGATTAATCGTGACCTGATGGCGCGTGCGCCGTCCTGCAGTCCGCGTCCTTTCGGCCGATTAACCCCCGGTCCCATTGGCTTCATCTTCTGTTTGGCGAATGCGTTTGTTTTTACGGCGTTCGTTGCCCGCTATCTAAAGGGCAGCCAATCTTACGCCGATTTAGTGAGCGGATCATTGGCGTGGGCGAACGCCGACAAGAGCTTCGACTTTCGGATCTTTCATGTGTTTTTGATCACGTTCTTCTTGTTTTTGACAGTAATCACTTATTTATGCCGGCGGCTGCAACGAATCACTGCTGTAAAGCTTGCGCTTGAGCGTGGTTTTGCGCTTGCACTCATTCCTGGCGTCTTTTGGTTCGGAAGTCGTCTCGCGACGAACTCTTTCGGCAACATTCCAATTGAATCTCTGCTTTCAGGCTGCGCCGTAATTATTTTGTTTTTCTCTCTGTCTCGTACGCGACTGGTTATCACGGCCGACGAGATCTCCACCGTCACAGCCACATCGCTTCTCGTGCTCGGGTTCGCTTTCTTTGGTAGTCTTGGACTAGCAACGACACTCTCACGCGCTTTCCACGCAACCATCTCAGAAAATGTCACAATTAGCTTGGCAACGACGATCTGCGGATGCGCATTCGCCACCACGATCTGGGCAATTTGGGCTTCGGCAACGATAGGCGAAATCCAGAAGCGTCTTCGCCATATCGTCTTTGGGGTCCAACTCCCACTTCTATCATTATGGACGGTTGTGATTCCGCCCGCGATCGTAGAGAAGGGAGAGCGGGCGGCCTCGCATCAGCCGGTTGTTTTGTTGACGGTGCTCTTCTTGGTTGTGGCGATAAGCGGTGTCGCATTAATACGCCGGTGGATAACGCAGGTTCACTCGCCATTAACAAACTTGCTCCACAGTCTGACGCCGGTGGCGATCCTTCCCATTGCAGTCTTTATAGCGACTAGTCATCCCGTTTTCCCAACATTTTTTGGCGACGAGTTTCACACCGGCGAACATCTCCTTCCGTGGCAGCAGCTGCACGATTTCGGAAAGCTTCCTTTCGTAAATTTTATTCCTGTTCACCCTCTGATGGATTTTTTTGTCAGCGGTGCAAACGCTTTGTTTTTCGATGGCACGCTGGCGAATTATGAGAACAGCCGTGCCATACTTTTTGCCGTTGCGGCGGCGCTAACGTTCCTTTGTGTCGAGCGTTTCGCGGGTATCGGACTTGCCTTGTGCCTGGCGATGGCAGCAAATTTGTGGGACCGGTTACTATTGGTCCCGGCCCTCCTTGTTTTATTGTGCGGCAGCCGGCTGATCGCGCAGAGTCAGCGATGGCTCGTTGTCTGGTTTTGCGTTTGCCCCGTCGCCGTCTGCTATAATCCGGCAGTAGGAGTGGCGCTAACATTGGGATCGCTCCCAGTTGCGCTGATCCAAGTTCGACAAATCTTTGGAGAAGATCGCAAGTTTCTCCTGCGCTTAGCGCTCTGGTGGGGCTTGGCGGCTATCGCCCTGGTTGTAATCCCGTCCACACGCGCGATGTGCTTGGGCTTTGCACATTTTCTAATCGACAATGGCCGCACAGCGTTGGTCGCGCACGGGATTGAGTGGCAGGCGAATGCCGCGCAAACGTCGTCAGTGAGAGGTGTCCTCGAGTCGCCGCTCGTTTGGGAGACGCTGCGATTCTCTTGGGTAATCGTGTTGCTGATCACGGCGTGGATCTTTGTCTCGCGGGCAAGTGATTGGCGAAATGCACCGAGGCAAACATTGGCCATTAGTTTAATGGCGTGTTTATTTCTTTTTTTCCTCAGCGGTTGGACGATTAACCGCATCGATGCGGATGGGCCGAGTCGTACCGGCGAAGTATCGTACCTTGCGTGTTTATACATTTTGCCTCTCGTGCTCTTTAGCGCGGATCCGCGGCGTTATTTTTCAAGCCTGCTTCTCTTATTCGGGATCGGGTTTTTTCAAGGGGGGATGGCCGATTTCATCAACAGTGGCTCAAAACCACACGCGCCAATCACCGCGGGAACACTGCTAGACAAGCCATCCGCCGTCCTAACGGTTCCACCTCAATGTATCTCAATTGATGGGCCTTCTCTCAATTTGCCGAATCTAGGGCATATCTATGCGCCAAAAAAGATATTGGATTCGCTGACTGGATTAAAGAACGCATTGAGCGACATGTTGAATCCGGGCGAAACGTATCTTGATCTGACCGGGCGCCAGGCGAATTATTTTTACCTCGGCATGCCAGTCGCAGTTTCTTATGGCTCCCCCTGGCTCGCAGCAAACACGGTCCTACAGGATGATTTGCTTGCCGAAATCAGGGTGCGACCGCCTCCGGTAGTCTGGCTAGCGCCAACATTCTTTTACGATGGCGATCACGCGGCTCTGCGGACATACAAGATTTATCGTTTTTTTGCCGAACACTATGTGCCGCTTTCTCGTGACGGCTGCATCTTTCTGGTTGCGCCGGATCGTGTCGCTCGTTCCGGTTCCATGCAACAAGACGACATCAAGTTGTTACGTGGCGCTTTTGCCAACGGCAGTCTCGCAAGGTTACCATCTGCCTGGGGTTCGTCTTGGACCAACATTCGGAGTCGGTTCACCCCGATCCGCAAATTGAGCGCCACAGAGGCGCCGGTACTAAACGGAGCGAGCATTTCCTTGAACTCGAACGATGACTCTGTGAGCGGCGCGAAAAGCGACTTCATCAAATTCGACTTTTGGAGCAATCTAAGTCCCACTGCGAAAATGGACATCGACATCATGTGGATGTCCGAGAACGGTCCCGGCGTCGGGCGTCTTCGCGTGGCGAACGGCACGAATCTCGTCCCGCTTGGCGTATTTCCGGAATGGCTGCTTTCGCGAAATATCCTAGAGATCAAAATCCAGCCACATTGGCCAGCTGCAGATTTGAAGTACGTAGTTCACAACCCAGAGTTGCTTCGATTAAAAGACTGACCGGGAATTTCGAGCGCCGTCGTAATATCCGCTGATCCTTAGCTCTGAGGCTGAAAATGGCACTTCGCGTGCTGGAACTAGGGAAGATGGACCGCCTCTCGTCCCCAAAAATAATTGCCGTGATTGGAGCCGGTCCCGCCGGGCTTGCTGCCGCGTATCAGCTCAGTAAGAAAGGGGGCGAGGTCCACGTTTTCGAGGCTAGTGGTGCCGTCGGCGGTTTGGCTCGGACAATCGATCTTTGGGGACAAAAAGTTGATCTCGGGCCGCATCGATTTTTCAGCAGCGATCCGCGAGTTAACAAAGTCTGGTTAGAAATCATCGGCGACGATTACGAAATGGTGAATCGCCTAACCCGGATCTACTACAATGGCCGCTTTTTCTTTTATCCGCTGCGACCATTTAACGCGCTGGCTAACCTCGGAATTCTCGAAGCTACGCGCTGCATGACAAGTTATGGAGTGCAGCGATTCCAGCGCGCGATCGACCAGCCCTGTTTTGAAAATTGGGTGGTTAGGCGTTTCGGTCGCCGCTTGTTTGAGATTTTTTTCAAAACCTACAGCGAAAAGTTGTGGGGCGTTCGGTGTACAGAGATTGATTCTGACTTCGCAGCCCAGCGGATCAAAAAACTCTCGCTGTGGGAGGCAATCCGAAACGCATTCTCGCGGCGTAGCGGCACCGGACATAAAACGCTCGTCGATCAGTTTGCCTATCCGCACGGGGGATCCGGCGAACTTTACACCCGGATGGCGCAGTACGTTCGGACAAGCGGCGGCACGGTGGAGTGTAACCGCCCTGTCCAGCGAGTGTTGACCAGCAACGGGCGCGTAACGGGGCTTGAATTCGAAACCGGCGAACAACGCCTATTCGACGAAGTCGTCTCGACCATGCCGATCGGTCAGCTCGTCACACGGCTGCCCGGAGTTCCTCCAAGAATCGCCGCTGCAGCGAAAGCACTTAAATTTCGTAACACGATCCTCGTTTATTTGAAAGTTGAGGGAACCGATTTGTTCCCGGACAACTGGTTATACGTACACTCGCCAGAACTCCGGACCGGCCGAATCACCAATTTCAGAAATTGGGTGCCGCAGCTTTATGGAAGCGAACAGAGTACAATACTGACGCTGGAGTATTGGTGTAATGATGAGGACAGCATTTGGAGGCGAGAGGATCAATCGCTCGTCGCCCTTGCTTCGGACGAACTGCGCCGCACCGGTCTGATCAAGAATGCGCCGATTTCAGCCGGGCACGTTCATCGGATTCGCCGTTGCTATCCGGTCTATAACTGCGGCTATAAGGGCACCTTAAACCTAGTCGAACAATATCTTAGCGGGATTGCCGGTCTAACCGTTATTGGGCGCTACGGTGCGTTCAAATACAATAACCAAGATCACAGCATTCTGATGGGATTACTCGCTGCCGAGAATATTGTCGAGAAAGCGGGCCACGATCTTTGGGCGGTTAATACCGATTACGAGTATCAGGAGAACACAGTAATCACTAAAACCGGGCTGAGTCGTCAGTCCCGCAAACCAATCGGCGTGTCGACGCCGACCCCGGCAGCAACCCTGCGGCCGGCGTAACGGCAATTCTTCGGTCCTGCGGCGAGACAATTTTGGCGATCGATCCCATCGAATCTTACGAGGAACAATGTGGATCGCTACGCCGTTTCAGCGGGCAACTTTTCAGGTTGTAACGGACGGAGATCGAGTTCCCTGTTAACGGTTTTTCGCCAGAGCGCGATGGAGCCCGCGGTGATGACAAGCCATGGCAACAGCGACCACGCCGTCCAGTGCTGTTTCGAGTCATCCATCGCCAGCGCGACCGACCAGGGCAAACCGCCAGAGGTGATGTTGTAGAACGCGAACAAAAAGACAGAGCTAGAGACGAGTAGGCAGGTGTAAAACGTTGGCGACAAAATAAGAATAAAAGGGGCAAGCCAAATCAGGTATTGGGGACAAACGCCGGGCGCGAAAACAAAAAACACAAGCCAAGTGTAAGCGAGCGATTGAACAAACGCGGGGCCGCGAGCCTGACGGTTTCGCCAAGCGATCCACAAGGCGGCGGCAACAATCATCACTTTCAGAAGAGAGATGACGATGTTCTGGGCTGGCTCAAGATCAAAAAACGACAGACGGCTAAACTCAGTCAGACCAGTCAGGCGAAATAAATAAGTGATGCCCCAGATTCCCCAATAGCTTCCGTAAGCCAGGACGTTTTTCGCGAACAACATTGGAAAATTCATCAGTGGCTCCAGCCACAAAAGACAAGTGGTGACTGCTCCCGAAATCAAGAACCCGCGACTCCGGTTTTGCGACCACCAAAAAAGTACCAACGCTGGCAAAAAAAGCAGCGGCACAATCTTGATCTGACAACTTAGCGCAAAGAATAATCCCGCGAGGGCCGGTCGATTTCGGAGACACATCCAAACGGCGCAAACCAGCAGCAACACCATCACCGGATCGGTGTTTCCGTGAAAGCCGGAAACCATGAGGGAAACCGGGCTGAGGGCGAAGAGCGCGAGCGCCCAAGTTGGAATACGCAGATCCGTTTTGCTCATTTGTAGCAAGACGACGACGACCAGAAAATCGGCGATGATTCCTGGCAAACGAAGCAGAAATGGGAAATGAATTCCGATGTCCTGACACCAGCGTTGCTCGGTCAGGGCGTAGATCCCGCGCAAATAATAAGCGGTCAGCGGTGGATGATTGAAATAACGGCTGTGTTGATAGGTCCATTCCAAGCTGTGCTGGCTTAGAACTTTTGCGAATCCATAAAAAACGACGGCGTCATTTGTGCCGATAGTGTTGTAGGCGATCGCGAGTTTCAGGGTCAACGCGACCAGCGCCAGGGCAATGATGCAGGTGGCGCGCAGATCGCGATTGGGGTTCATCCCGAGAGTTCGAGCAGCTTCAGTGCCCTCGTGATTCTGAAATCCGATATGATCATTGCCATCCGTTAACGACGACAAGCGGAACATCTTCAAAGTTATTGATCGGTCCAATCGACCCGAGCGGCACGGTCTGGCCGCGTTCGCTATGTGCGCGCACAAATGCGCCGAGCTGTTCAAACCAGGATTCACTATAGGCGGCGTCGTCCCAGCCGAATTGATCATTCGGCGCGGGCGGCAATGACAGAGGCGCGTGACGCTCCTCGAGTATTCTAATTCCACCAACCAACCAAACGCGGTTCCCCAAGGCCAGAGTCTGACTGATTCTTTCCAGGACGTCATCGATCGGGTGCGGCGACATCATCTTCACCAGCATCAAATCATAGCGATGGATTTGGTGATCATCCATCGTAGGCAACGTGATCCATGGAGTTCCGCCGTGGTAATAGCGATTAAATGAAATTCCGTACTGCCATGGTGCGACGACGATCAAGTCGGTTGGTTTGGCCAACTCAGTTACTTTCTTCGAGACGATGTCGATGTTTGTTTGGCGTTCATGCACTGCGATCCAGGCCGGAGCCGCGGCGGCAATCGCGATCAAGATTGCGAAACCCAATCGAGCGACACGTAGCCAATAGACGCGCGCGATTAGGGCTAAGATCATGTCGATTGCCACAGCCAACAATGCTAGGAGGAGCAAATAGTGCCACGGGTGCGTCCGGTAACCGAGTAGCGATAAAGCAGCCAGATACGCGACCGGTGACAGGAGCGCGACCAGCAGCGCATAAGGTAGCACGCTTGATTCATTGCTATTCGCACGGTGGAAACCTTCTTTGCCCAACATCCACCCGCCTGCGATCACCGCTGCGATGAAACAACTGCGGACTACCCACGTATGCAATAGGCTTGCGCCATAAGCTCCCGTAAACTCGCGCCAGAGATCCGGCAGATGGCCGGATTGCCGCAAAAGGATTCGCCACTCGCCAGATGAGAAGATTCTTAAGTAGAGCGTGCCGACTGAGATGCAGCACGCAATGATGGCCGCTACGATCAGGGCTGTTTTAAACTCGCGATTAGTCACTGCAACAAGCAGCGCCGATAGTGCGATTGTCACGGCTAGCGTTAGGTTGCCGATAACGAACTGGTGGCTGCTGAGTGTTGCGACGAACGCGCCCAAAATGACTGAAGGAGTCCGCGCCAACAGGAGCTTCGCGCTTATCGCAAAAGCGAGGATAATGAAAACAGCGCCGAAGCCGTAACCGCCAACCGTCGTGCCCCAGGTTAAGAATGTTGGGCTCAACCCAAAGAGTGCGAGTGAAAGCAGTGGCACCCCTTGGCCGACGGCTCGCGCGTTAAACCAGGCAGCGCAAACGAAGGCCGCTCCAGCCGCGAATCCAAAGCAACGTAGTGCGGCATCGCTCCCACCGCAGAGCCGAACGTACAAGCGGACGATTAGGGGAACCAGTGGAGGAAACGTCTGATGATCGAAATATTCGATGATGTCTGATGTCGTCGGCATTTGTGCAAGCTGCACCGTGCCACACTCATCCCGCCACAACCCGCCTGCATGCGTGCCACGCACGAAGAGCAGGAACAACACTGTGACAGAAAGGAGAAGTGCCGCGATCAATTCGATGCGCCTTAACAGGTTTGGTCGGATCATTGAAACGTCGTCTCGATTTGCTGCTTTAACTCTCTGAACTCGGGCTGCTCTGGCTTGAGCGCGATCGCTGCGTCGATTTCAACCCGGGCGGCGCGGCGGTCACTTTTCGCGAGCAACGTTTTCGCGAGAAGAAAATGGGTTTTGGCGTCGCGTGGATCAACATCTTCGGCGTGACGAAACCATTTTTCGGCCTCGGGGTATTCCTTCGCGTCCAAAGCGATGACGCCGAGATTATTGAACGCGCCCTTATGATGCGGGTCCTGGTTCAAGACGGAGCGATAGAACGATTGAGCTGCGCTTGGATCATTTTGCGCGAAACGCAAATTGCCCAGAGCAAAGAGCGTTTCCGAATTTTCGGGCACGTAGGCGTAGGCGACAGCGAGTTTTTTTTCTGCAAGCGGCAGATTATTCGATTCCAACGCTTGCCAGCCTGAATTGTAAGCGTCGAGTGCCCAGAGCGACCTGTCTCGCTGCGGCCAGGCGACGAAAATCGTGGCCAGAGTGAGTAGTGCGAGATAGATCGCTGCATTCTTGAATTCGCGTGCGGCGAAGGCTTTCCGAAAAATCGACAACCCGAGGGCGGCGAAAATGAGCAGGCCCGGAACCGCGACAAGCCGATAGCGCTCGGTAATAAAAACGCCGAGCAGCGCGAACATCGATAATAGGACCGCCGCGAGAACCCAGCGTGATCGCGGCGCCTGGGCCCAGCCAAGAAATAACCCGGGAATCGCAAATGCCGCGACCAGGCCGAACGAGATTCCCGGGAATATCACGTTTTGCTCGCGCAGACTCGTGATGATGCTGAGATCGTCATATTGGAATGCGCTCCAGAAATTGCGGAGCTTGCGCGCGAGCAGCGCTAACCAATCACCCGGATGACTGGCGATATACGTTCTGGCTTTGTCTGACCAATAACCGGAAACTTCTTCGTGCTTGAGCGATCGCCCGGCGGCCGCCTCCGCTTGGGTGATCGAATTTTGGAGCATCGCGGCTTGTCCGGCTCGTATTCCCGGCGGAAAACGGGGATAGCCAGTGGCTTCGGGATTATTGCCGATCCAGAAGTTGATACCGCTGTGAGCGGAAAGAAGTACGGGATCCTTGGCGATGAAATAATTGTGAATCCAACAGGGCGACGTTCCCAGCGCGAGGCCGGCAAAAACAACGACAACGCGAGCAATCAGGTTGCGCCAGACCGCGGGGTCTGCTTTGAACAAGGCCGCGAAAATTAGTGGGACGACCGCCAGAACCGTTGCCACCGCCGTTGCGGTGAGACCGATGAGCAACGCGAGAAAAAAACATTCGGTAACACCTGGCGCACCCGTCCGGCGCACAATTCGCCAAACTACGAACCAAAACACCAAGACGAACCACGTCGTGGGCATCAGAACTGCCGAATAGGCCTGGGCCGGAACAAAAAACGCCCAACCCAAGGCCGCGAATAAGCCAATGAGTCGCGTGTTTACGAACAATGTTGAGGC
>Ga0193729_1001424_pt1 | contig 12222 bp, 7 predicted proteins | sample U1c2metaG_FD_143036 | JGI IMG/M metagenome (GOLD analysis project Ga0193729, IMG submission 143036) | Soil microbial communities from a riparian zone of the East river system, Colorado, United States - U1c2 | ecosystem: Environmental > Terrestrial > Soil > Riparian zone | place: USA: East River... | reverse complement strand
GCTGCTGACTCGTTCTCGGGGAGCCATCGTCAACGTTCTGTCGGTGGCGGCCTTTGCCGCCTTGCCGCTCATCCCGGCCTACTCGATCTCAAAGGCGGCCGCATTCTCGTTGTCACAATCGCTGCGCGCTCTTTTGGCCGGACAAGGCGTGAGGGTACATGCCGTCCTGGCCGGCCCCGTGGACACGGATATGTCCCGAGGCTTCGACGTACCAAAGGCCTCTCCCGAGTCGGTTGCGCGAGCCATCTTCGACGGAGTGGAGAAAGAAGAGCAGGACATCTTCCCAGATCCCATGTCCGAGTCCCTGGCGGACAGCTGGCGCAGCGGTGGGGTCAAGGCGCTCGAACGCGAGTTTGCGGGCCTCGTAGAAGCAGAGCCCGTCAAAGCGTAGGCAGAGGGAGGGATTTTTCCCTACTTGCTCTGTCGAAATCAACTCACTTCACCCGTCACACGTAATAGAGCGGCCTTAGCGATCAAAGTTCGCCACTAAGGAGGTGAACGATGTGTCCATTTTGTTTGACGACCCTGGGTCTGTTCGTCGCCGGTGCGGTTTCTACCGGCGGGGTGGCCGCGTTGGCCGTGAGAGTGTCTCGCAAAAAGAACGCAGCCCGAGAAATTGTCCCGAATTCAAGTCAAAGGAGAAATGAAGATGACAACGAGCACAATTGAGAACGCGAAAATAGTGTCGCGAGATGAATGGCTTGCGGCTCGCAAGAAACTACTGGCCAAGGAGAAGCGGCTCACGCGCGAGCGCGATGCTCTCGCTGCCGAACGTCGCCAGCTTCCCTGGGTCAAAGTCGAAGAGAACTATGTTTTCGATTCACCGGATGGCAAGAAGACTCTCGCCGACCTCTTCGACGGCAGAAGTCAGCTTGTTGTCTATCACTTCATGTTCGGGCCCGACTGGAACGAAGGGTGCCCCAGTTGCTCATTCAACATGGATCATACCGATGGCGCGCTGGTGCATTTGGCGCAACGCGACGTGTCTTTTACGGCGGTTTCACGAGCGCCCTTGTCCAAGATCGACGCATTCAAAAAGCGGATGGGCTGGCGGTTTGCATGGGTCTCGTCGTATGGAACCGACTTCAACTCCGCCTACCGCGCTTCATTCACCGAGGACGAGATTGCCCAAGGCAAGGTTGCCTACAACTTCGACCTCGTGGAATTCCCCAGTGCGGAAGCGCCGGGGATCAGCGTCTTCTACAAGGACAACAACGGCAACATTTTCCATACTTACTCCGCGTATGCTCGAGGAACCGAAAACGTTGTCAACACCTACAACTATCTCGACCTCGTTCCCAAAGGCCGCGATGAGGATGAATTGCCATTCCCGATGGCATGGGTTCGCCATCACGATCGCTACGCGAGTGGTTACTTGGCCGACACAAATAGGCCCTACTGGCCCGCGGACGCTGGGCCCGCACGCTGAATATCGGGGCGCACCTCAAGCCGGCTCATGGCGTGTCATCCACAAGATGACTTCGGACCAGAGCCGGCAAGAGACGCCGATTAGTAAGAGAAGTCGGCTTCTCGACCCTAACTTCCGGGTTGCCCGTCATCCCCCCAGAATCCGCCTTGTGGATGCCTTGCCGGAGCCAGGGATTTTATCTTCGTGTTACGTACCTTGGCTTAGGAGGCCAGGTATGTCCCTGCTATTTGCTGTCGCTCGCTCTCCCTAGCCTTTTCAAAGCGAACATTTGTGAACATCGCGGCATCCTCCGCAATGCGCATGATCTCTGTAGACTAGGGTATGGGCGTGACTGGGAGTTGTAGCGGCGAAGCCGGTTGCGGCAACCGTCGGAGTGGCCACCGCATCTTCCTGTTGAACGAGGCCGTTCGGTTGAAACTCGGTCAGTGGGCAATTCGGTCTTCGACAAACTGAAGGTCCTGCGATCGTTGGCGGAGGGAAATCTGCATGTTGATTCAGGTCGGCTATGAATTAGTTTTTTACTGTCCGCAAGAGACGCCGATGATCCTCATGGTCAACGTCCATTACTCGCGCACCTCGGATCTCGTCACGCCCGATTGCCTGACCACCGATCCGGAAACGCCAATCACGGCCTATCGGGACGGCTTCGGAAACTGGTGTACCCGGATTGTGGCACCCGTTGGGAGGATTTGCCTTAAAAGCACCGGGGTGGTTAGAGACTCGGCAGAACCCGATGTGGTGACGCCCTCCGCTAAACAGCACGCTTTGCAAGATTTGCCAGAAGAGACTCTGGTCTTTCTGTTGGGCAGCCGGTACTGCGAGACCGATCTATTATCCTGGGAAGCGTGGTCGCGATTCGGTCAGACCACGCCGGGATGGTCGCGCGTCCAGGCGATCTGCGATTTCGCCCACAACCATATCGCTTTCGATTATCAGAAAGCGCGCTCCACGCGAACAGCTTGGGAGGCGTTCAACGAGGGTGTAGGCGTCTGTCGAGACTACGCGCACCTGGCTATCGCGCTCTGCCGGTGCATGAATATTCCGGCGCGGTACTGCACCGGATATCATGGGGACCCTGCCGCCTTACGGCGTGATGGACTTTGCAGCGTGGTTTGAAGTCTATCTCGGGGGCGCCTGGCACACGTTCGATGCTCGCAACAACGTGCCCAGGATTGGACGAGTGCTGATCGCGCGAGGCCGCGACGCGGCCGATGTCGCCATCGCGACTACGTTTGGCCAGAATACTCTGGAGAGATTTAAAGTCTGGACGGATGAAATCGCGGAAACTGTGCCACAGCTCCGCCAGGCATGAACGGGATTAGAAATTCAGGCAGGCTATTGGCACGGCCCACAATTAGGAATCGATCGGCTCCATGTCAACAGCGACTTTGAGCGTATGAGTTCCACCACCCAGGATTAAGCCGCGCAGAGGACTTACATCACCATAGTCCCGACCCCAGGCGAGCGTCACGTGGCCATTCGAGGGGACAAGGTTGTTCGTGGGATCCACATCAAGCCAGCCGATTCCCGGACAATAGGCAGACACCCAGGCGTGGGATGCATCGGCGCCGACCAGTCTCGGCTGCCCGGTAGGCGGATAGGTTCGAAGGTATCCGCTTACATAACGTGCCGCGAGATTTAGGGAGCGGAGGCAGGCGATTTCCAAATGTGCGAAATCCTGGCACACGCCCCGCCGTTTCTTGAAGACTTCTTCAGTTGGCGTCCGGACGTTGGTCACTTTCGAATCGAAGCGAAAGTCTTTGTGGATGCGGGTGGTCAGGTCCAGAAGCGCCTCCGGCATTGGCCGCCCGTGCGTAAACGACTGGAGCGCATAGGAAGCAAACTCAGGCCTTACACGGATGCGCGGCGACTCAAAGCCAAACTGGTACGCTTCGAGCCCCGCTGGGCTGTGGTCGTTGGGAACCGATTTGGCTGCTTCTTCCCAAGGCAGCGGCAGTTGAGGCCAAGGCGCCGCATTCCCGTCCATTATTACTTCGCTCCGCGCCTCTACCACCAGTTCCCTATGCGGCTCTCGAATGGTGAAAAAGCAGAGAACGTTGCCAAAAAAGTCCACACGCTCGGTGCGCGTCGCCGGGCGCGGCTGGATACGCAGTTCGCTCCGAGACAACTGGTGGTGCGGCAAGGCGCGCGGCTTCAGGCACGCCACGTGGGTTCCGACCGAGACGGGATATTTGTATTTGTACGTGGTCCGGTGAACGATTCTATAGATCATTGTCCTAAGATCATTCCTCGAAGATCATTGGCCTATGGTGATCGGCAAGGTGCGAGCGTGGCTAAAGTATCTGCTAGATAAGTTATTCGACCAGGAAGGCAGCAATCCTTCCAACTCCCGGAGGAAAGTCGCAAGCCGGGAGAGCCCATCGGAGACATTCGCCGCCGCCGCACCCGGCAATGGGTACTTTAACTTTCGTAAATCGAAACTGCGTAACAATGCCAGCGCTGCCCGCATCGACTGTAAGTCAACCGGGAGGTGCCGGGGAAGCTTTTGATAGAGATCCGCGAGGTGGCTCAGTTGGAAATCCAAAGAGCGGGGATTCGTCTCATCCGCCATAAGCACATCCAGCACGGCTAAGTGCTGCAGGGTCGTGTAGTACCGAGCCCGGTAGGTCATGGAGCTATCGGCAACTTCGAGCAAACATTCCAAAAGCGACCAGTCCTCCTCAGCCACAGGCGTCGTGATCTCGCGCAGTTGCCGGGTCAGATAGATCGCGCGCTCCAGACGCCGGCCAATGGTCATGAACAACCAGCCCAATCCGCGGTTGATGTTTTCCCGCTCCATTCCGGAAAATGCAGAAAGTAGTTCTAAACAATCGGTCAGCAGCGCCGGATACTCAAGAAACGCTGTGCCATGCCCGATCTGAATTGAGTCCCGCAGCTGGCCTAGGAGAAACATCATATCGGCCGACAAGCGCTCGCGAATATTGCCGCCAATCCGGGATACCTCCGTCAGCGTGCACGCCAGGCTGTCGGGCCGCTTGGCATCCGTCAACAGCGAGGTCATTTCCTGTTCAAGTTCAACGGAGGTCGGCTGCCTGTGTTTAGCCTTTGGCAACTTGCTGTGCCGCGAACCCAGGCACTTGTGCAATCGGACAAGGCAGAGGAGCTCTGCTTCCTCTGCGCGCCGTACGCGAGGGATCATGGCGCGTAAGATCCGAGCAATGTTTTCCGCGCGCTCGACATATCGGCCCAACCAGAAGGCATTGTCAGCGACACTGCTGGGCACAACCCGCGATACACGGCGCAACTCCACCGGCTCATTCCGCGGACGCAGCATACTGAACGTGTCGACGGGGCTGTCCCACAAGACCCATGCGTCCTTGCTGTGGCCGCCTCGCTGCATCGAGACAACCGATCCTTCCGCCTCGGCAACCCGTACCAGTCCTCCCGGAATCGCAATCCACCCGCTGCCGGTATTGAGCACGTAAGTGCGCAGCACCATGCTGCGCGAGTTGAGACGTCCGTTGTCCCACACCGGCGCCGTGGACAAAGCGACCTGCTCCTGCGCCACATACTCGTGCGCGCGGGCCCGCAATTGCTCGGCAAACTGGCCCTTCTCGGCGTGCGGAAGTTCGGCCCCGAAGACCGGTTCCATCCCGCGTGAGGGAAACGCCGGTTTCACCACCACCGAGTCGAGATGGTCGAGCACCCAATCGAGCGCGTACGCCTGCCCGCACCACCAGGTAGCGACCGACGGAAGTTTGAGCTTTTCACCAAGTAGATGCCCGGAGAGGCCGGGTAGAAAGGGCATGATCGCGGCCGTCTCAATCAGGCCGCTTCCCAGTGCGTTTGCCACCTTAACATTTCCAGCGACGATGGCGTCGACGAGGCCGGGAACGCCCAGAAGAGAATCGCCCCGCAGTTCGAGAGGATCGCAAAAGCTATCGTCCACACGACGCAAAATCACATCGACCTTCTCCAGCCCGTCGACGGTCTTGAGATACACGCGCCGTCTGCGCACCGTCAGGTCCGCTCCCTGAACTAGCGTGAATCCCAGATAGCGCGCGATATAGGAGTGCTCGAAGTAAGTCTCGTTCAACGGTCCGGGAGTAAGCAACACGATTCGCGGATTGTCGCGCTGGCTGAAGTTGGTGAGCGCTTCGCGTTGCGCACGGAAAAATGGGGCGAGGCGCAATACGTTCGAGGTACGGAAGAAATCGGGTAGAACATCGGAAACGATGGTGCGGTTCTCCAGCGCATAACCGCTCCCCGAAGGCGCTTGCGTGCGATCGGCCAGCACCCACCACTGGCCGTCGGGCGAACGGGCAAGATCGACGGCAAGCATATGCAGATAGCTGTGCGCGGGAACACGGACGCCCACGAGCGGCCGGAGAAATGCCGGGTTGGCGTAGAGAAGTGCGGCAGGAAAGTGGCCATGCGCCACCAGATCCTGGGCCCCGTAGAGATCCTCGAGGAGCAGATTGAGCAACTGGGCGCGCTGAATGATACCCGCTTCGATGTAGCGCCACTCGTCCGCCGGAATCAACAGCGGAATGATGTCGATCTGCCAAGCCCGGCTTGCCCCAAGCGGATCGCCGTAAACGTTGTAGGTGATTCCGTTCTCGCGAATGCGACGCTCGGCACGGGCCCAGCGTCGTCCCAGTTCCTCCGGCCCGATCGCCTGCAGCGACTCCATCAGATGTGCCCAGTGCGGCCGAGGAGTTACGCCGTCGGCCGATAGCTCGTCATAGGCATCTCCGTAGCGGAGCGGCGTTTGAATCAAATCCACAGTCATGGGACAAGCCCCGCCTTCTCGATGTGGGTCTTTTGTCCGGGCGGCGGGAAGCGCAGGTCCAGAGTCATAGGAAAGATCGGGTTAGTCTCTTCCTCCGGCGCCGTCATCAGCGCAGGCGTAGGCTCGGATTTTTGGAAGCGCTGTCGACGGCGGTTCGCGGCCTCTGTTGCATTCACTGGGCGGGCGGTATAGGCGCGACCGTCGGGTGATCCCACATGGTAGGCGCATCGGCCAATCGAACGCTCTCTCCAGAAGTCAATAACGTCGAAGATGAGAGGCGCATGCACGGGAATTGTCGGATGTAGCTCCGCCGACAACTGGCGGGCACGATACCGTACGCCAGCGACAGCCTCTCCCGCTTCACCAGTAGAATGTTCGCCAGTAGGATAGAGTGGCACTCTGCGACCGTTGCATGCAACCACGTAGCGGGATTGCGTGGCGATCCCAGACAGCTTCACCTGAATGCGCTCGAACGATGAGTCCACGGCGCGAGCCGTTCGGCCGGAAGTAGTCTCTTCCGCCAGTACGTTCCAAGGCTCGAGCGCCTCACGCAGCTCGAGTTCGACTCCGTCTGCAGCGATCGACCCGATCTTCGGAAAGCGAAACTCTAGCTGCGCAGCAAACCACTTATCCTCGAAATTGTAATCGGACCCGCGCAAGTAGGTGAGAACCTCGGAAAAATCGCGCCTTACAAAATGCGGCAGCATAAAACGGTCATTGAGCGTCGTGCCCCAACGGACTAGGCTGCCTTCGAACGGACGCTTCCAAAATATGCATACCAACGCGCGGATTAGCAGCATCTCTATAAGACCCATTCTGACATGCGGAGCCATTTCAAAAGCACGCAATTCGAGCAAGCCCAAGCGTAACCCGAGACCCTCCGGTGGATAAAGCTTGTCGATGCAGAACTCGGCGCGATGCGAGTTCCCAGTAACGTCGACGAGCAGGTTGCGAAACAATCCATCGATCATAATCGGCGTGCAATCATTCGCGTGCAAGTTAGTAAAAGCGACCTCCAGTTCGTACAAGGCATCCATGCGCGCCTCGTCTACTCGCGGAGACTGGCTCGTTGGGCCGACATACATGCCGGAAAACAGATACGAGAGCGACGGATGGTTTTGCCAGAATGCCAGCATGCTGCGCAGCAGATCCGGACGCCGCAGGAAAGGGCTGTCCAACACGGTTGCTCCGCCGATCACGATATGGCTGCCGCCGCCGGTAGCGATATGGCTCCCGTCATACGCAAATTTTTCAGCAGTCAACCGATTATGGCGCGCTTCCTCGAACAGCACTGTATTGATCTGCTCGAGTTCATCCCAATTGCTCGCAGGCGGCAGGTTTACTTCCAGGACGCCAGGATCGGGAGTGATGCTGAATGATCGCAACCGCGGATCCGAAGGCGGTGGGTACCGCTTCAGCCACACCGGCTGGTCCAGATACTGGCACGTATCCTCGACGGCGGCGAGCAGGTCGAGATAGTCCGCGAGCGTGGATGCATACGGCAGAAACACGTGGAGGCGGCCCTCTCGAGCCTGCACGCACAGCGCTGGACGGATCAGCTCCGGCGCAGTTTCAGCCGTTCCCGAGAGAGCGGGCAGCGGATCGGCCACGGGATGTCTCTGGAAGAGATCCATCCGCCGGCTCGGGCGGGATGGAAGTTTGATCCGGGCTGCGAACGGCGCGGGCTCGTACTCGTATTCGAGCTCATCAGGCGCTACCCATGGCATCCAAGCGGTCGGTATTCGGTAGCCGATAGCGGAATCGCCAGGCGACAGCAAAAGACGCTCCGGGCGAGCGAACCACAACTGGCTCGACCAGCACAACCGGCCCGCGGGTTGACGGCGGCGAATAGGCAAAATGTACCCGTCCGGCTCTGTCGACTCCGCTTCGCTGTCGTAGGCGGGCAGCACGTTTTCGAAGCTCACCTGAAGGCGACGCGATAGCGCTTCTATGAACTTGAAGGCATCGACCGCGCCGAAGCTGTTCTTGTGATCTTCGCGAGCGTTTTCTCGAGCGATGAGATCGATGTTCTCCCAAACAGGGACGCGGTCGACGCGCCAAGAGCAGCTCAGCGTCCAACGTGGCAACGGCTCTCCTGGATACCATTTGCCTTGTCCGTAGTGAAGCACTGCGCCGGGCGCCACTCTCTCGCGGAGGCATTGGATGAGAGCCAATCCCCGGGTTCGCTTCATCGGTCCCAGAGCATCGATGTTCCATTGCGGGCTTTCGGGCTCGTCGATGCCGACGAACGTGGGCTCACCGCCCATGGTTAGGCGTACATCCTGCGCTTCCAGGTCCGCATCGACACGATGCGCCAGCTGTTCGACTTGCAGCCAGTCCTCTTCGGTAAAGGGCTTGGACGGCCGCAGTGCATCATTCAAGCGGCGAATGGACATGGAGTAGCTGAAGTCCACGTCGGCTAGCTCGACCGTGCCCTCGATCGGCCCAGCCTTAGAAGCGTTCGGGGTGCAGACGAGCGGAATGTGACCCTGGCCGGCGAACAGGCCCGAGGTCGGATCCAGCCCAATCCAGCCCGCACCCGGCAAAAATGCTTCTGCCCAGGCATGGAAATCAGCCGAGTCAGTTTGTTGGCCGCTCGCAGATTCCGAGGCGCTTTCGTCCGCCACCAACTGAATCAGATATCCGGAGACGAAGCGGGCCGCGATTCCCAAATGTCGGAGAATCTGGACCAGCAGCCATGCAGAGTCACGGCAGGAGCCCGTGCCCTTTTCAAGCGTCTGCTCGCATGTCTGGACGCCCGGATCCAGCCGCGTCACATAGTCAATTTCGTTTCGCACGCTCCGATTCAGGTCAACCAAAAAGCTGATCGTTCCGTGCTTCTCGCGGGAACGCTTCCGAAGAAAAGCCTGGAGTAGAGGCCCGACCGGATCAACGCCCTGATCGACCCAACGATAGGGATCGAGATCCCTAGCCAGCTCCGGAGCGTACTCGAAAGGGTAGTCTTCGACTCCTGGTTCCAGAAAGAAATCGAATGGATTGTAAGGGGATAGCTCCGCGACGAGGTCCACCTCAACGGTAAACTTGTTAGTTTTGTCCGGGAAAAGAAGGCGCGCCAGATGATTGTTGTGGAGGTCGAACTGCCAGTTGAGAAGGTGCCCGGCGGGAGTGACACCAAGCGAGTATCTGAGGATCGGTGTTCGACAATGCGGGGCGGGACGCAGCCGTATAACCTGTGGACCGACGGAGACCGCCTTCTCGTAACGGTATTGTGTCCGGTGATTGAGAGCAACCTGTATGCCCATCCACCCTCATGCGGCCCACGCCTGGAGTTTCTGTCTCGTTTCTCACTTCGCTACAAACCCGTAAAGGCGCCGAGCTCTCGCGGAACCTGCTGCTGCAAGGGTACCTTAGCGACGTTGCTAAGTGAGGGGCAATTTTCAGATCCATTTCAATAGGCTCCCAGGTTCTTTGTGCCGACGACCGCCTGCAACCAGAACTTCTCCGTCAGCCGGGTCGCCAATGTCGGGCTGGTTCCGAGCAGATGCGGCTTGGGCTTCGCGTCGAAACCGGGCGAGTGCCTGTGGGTCACGGGGCCACGTCCTTCGGCAAGAACTTGAGGGAGGCGATGCGACGCAGCCGCGTCTTAAACTTGATCCACTCCAGCCGGGAGCAATCTCTTCTTACATTGAATTCCAGTGTTCAGGCAGCGAAAACCCGGCGCAAAGCATCAGAGAAGTCGCGCGATCCAGGGGTATTGGCTCTCTGGATCGCTTTGAGCCGTTTCTTCAATGACGCGAATCGGTTTTCCCGATCCCCAATTCGCCGCCGATACGTTATTCTGCCAAGGGGAGCCGCAATCATGATTACAGAAACGGATCCGTCCGATCGTAGCGGTGCGAAAACCCTCCACTGGTACGAACTCAATGGCGCTTACGACGAGATGTTTAGCGCCGTGGACCAGCCACGAAAACAATATCGTCCGCTGCACAACTTGCTTCTAAATCTGGGGCCGGACGAGTTACGGCGCAGCAAAAACGAGGCTGACCAATCCTTCTTCAACCAGGGAATTACTTTCACGGTGTATGGGAATGATAAGGGGACGGAACGGATTTTTCCCCACGATCTGCTGCCCAGGATCATCACGGCGGCGGAATGGGAAAGGATTGAGCGTGGACTGACGCAGCGGATCACAGCGCTGAATCTCTTCCTCAAAGATGTCTACCACGAGGGCAAAATTATTGATGACGGCGTCGTGCCCGGCAGCATCGTCTACACCTGCAAACATTACCGCCGTGAAATGCGCAATGTCAAAGTTCCCCGCGACGTGTATATCACGGTGGTCGGTACCGATTTGATACGAAACCCAGACGGAAACTTTGTGGTCCTGGAGGACAATCTGCGCGTTCCCAGCGGGGTCTCTTACATGCTCAACAGCCGCCGGGTGATGAAGCAGATATTCCCCGGGCTGTTTCAAAAATGTCGCGTGAGGCCAATTGAGCAATACAGCCAGGTGCTTCTCTCGACGCTGCGGGCTCTCACTCCCGAGGACCGTTCCGAGCCGACCGTGGTTTTGCTGACGCCCGGCTCCTACAACTCCGCTTACTTTGAGCATACATACTTGGCTCGGCAGATGGGTATTGAACTCGTCGAGGGGCGCGATTTAGTGGTGCACGACAATGTTGTCTACATGCGAACGACCTTCGGCCTGCAGCGTGTTGATGTCATCTATCGTCGAATTGACGACGATTACCTTGATCCCCTGGTTTTCGAAAATGGCTCGGCACTGGGTGCGGTGGGCCTTTTTAACGCCTATCGCGCTGGAAACGTAGCTTTTGCAAATGCGCTTGGAACGGGCGTAGCTGACGACAAAGCAATCTATGCCTTTGTGCCAAAAATCATTCGCTACTATCTCGATCAGGACCCGATTCTGGAAGGCGTTGAAACTTTCTTGATGTCCGATCCAGGGCAGCGTGACCACGTCTGCCAGAGGTTGGATGAGTACGTGGTGAAAGCAGTGGGCGAGTCAGGGGGCTACGGGATGCTGATCGGCCCGCACAGCACTGAACAAGAGCGCTCCGAATTTCGACAAAAGATTTACGCCGAACCGCGAAACTATATTGCGCAACCTACAATCAATCTCTCGACCGCGCCGTGTTTTGTAGACGGGATAATTGAGCCCCGTCATGTCGATCTCCGTCCTTATATTCTTTACGGGGACAAAATCACTATTGTGCCTGGTGGCCTGACCCGAGTGGCGTTGCGAAAGGGCTCACTGGTCGTGAATTCGTCTCAAGGTGGAGGTTCGAAAGACACCTGGGTCTTGCAGAATTGAGAGTTAGAAGAATCGGGTACAAAACACTATGCTTTCCCGCGTCGCCGACAGTCTGTACTGGATGAGCCGCTATTTCGAGCGGGCGGACAATGCCTCGCGTGTGCTCAAGGCGACCTACAGTCTGATTTTGAATCCCGCAAAGCTTTCCACGGAAGAGCGATGGTTCCGCGCCGTGTCCTTGCTAGCGCCCGGTGCGGCTTCTAACAACGTCGACCCACAGCGGGCTTTGTTTTCGTTGGTAGCGGATCCGGAAGGAACTTTTTCGATCGTGAAATGCATAAGCGGAGCTCGCGAAAACGCTCGACAAGTCCGCGAGGAAATCAGCTCGGAGATGTGGGAACACCTGAATCGCCTGTTCCACGACGTGATTGGCTTCGACCTACAACCGGATGATGATGCCGGCGCCATGCGAGTAGTGAGCCTGGTTCGCGAAGGCTCCTACAGGTTTAATGGAATTGCCGCCGCGACTATGAATCACGACGAGGCCTGGCATTTTATCCAGTTAGGCAAGTATATCGAGCGAGCCTGCAATCTCTGCGTCATGCTGGATGCTTATTTCGTCATTGGCAAGCATCCTGATGATCTTGACTGGGTAGGTTTGCTAAGCAGTTGCGCTGCCTTTGAGGCCTATTGCAAGGCATGCACGGCCGAACTCAAACCGGAACGAATCGCGAATTTCCTGCTGCTGAAGCCTGAGTTTCCTTATTCCGTCCGTTATTCTGTGGACCGAATGCACGAGGCCTTGGC
>Ga0193729_1001422_pt1 | contig 12236 bp, 13 predicted proteins | sample U1c2metaG_FD_143036 | JGI IMG/M metagenome (GOLD analysis project Ga0193729, IMG submission 143036) | Soil microbial communities from a riparian zone of the East river system, Colorado, United States - U1c2 | ecosystem: Environmental > Terrestrial > Soil > Riparian zone | place: USA: East River... | reverse complement strand
AACCGCGAGGGCCTGCCCGAGATCGTCGGCTGGGCCGGCCGCGCGCGGCGTGCGCATCTCAACATGCTCGAGAACCTGGTGCTGTTCTCCGCCCTGGTGCTGATCGCCGCGGTAGCCGGCAAGGCCAACGCCACGACGGCGATGGGCGCCATGATCTTCTTCTGGGCGCGCCTGGCCTACGCCGTGATCTACCTGATCGGCATCCCGTGGCTGCGCACGCTCGCCTGGTTCGTGAGCGTGATCGGCATGGTGATGATCGCCTGGGCGCTCCTGCGGGCGATGTAGAGATCCTTACTGCTTGTGCCTACTGTTTATGCATGGACGGCGGCGGCTGCGCGCCCATCGCCTGGACCATCAGCTCGACGTCGATGCTGCCCGCTTTCTCGAACACCAGGGTGAGCGGCACCTTGGCGTCCTTGGCGAACGGCGCCCTGAGGCCCATGAACATGACGTGAAAGCCGCCAGGCTTGAGCTCGACGGTGGCGCCCGGCGGGATCTCGATGCCCTTCTCGACCTCGCGCATGCGCATGATGTTGCCGTCCATCTTCATCTCGTGGATCTCGACCTTGTCGGCGGCCGGGCTTTTGACGGCGATCAGCCGGTCGGGCGTCGTGCCTGTGTTGGTGATCGCCAGGAAGCCGCCGCCTGATTCGGCGGTGGGCGGCGTGGCGCGCGACCAGGGATGGCCGATCTCGATGGCGCCCAGCTTGTAGTCGAGCGCAAAGGCAGGAAGGGCAAGAACGGCGATCAAGGCGGCGAGGGCGAGGCGGCGGAGGACCATTTAAACAACTCCTCAGAGACGGGGTTTGGGCCGGGCGTCGAGCCAGGCTCGCACCTGGGCGAGGTCGGCGACGCCCGGCAGGACGGTGGTCTTGCCGTCGCCGTCGATCATCACCGTGCGCGGCAGTTCGCCGGCCCAGGCCGGGTCGATCTCGTAACGCAGGCGTTCGTAGAAGCGGTCGGTGAAGCTAAAGCTCTCGCTGCCGCCGAGGCCGGCTTGTGCCAGCGTCGCCGCCACGCGCTCCGGCTCCTGCGGCAGGGGGTCGGCGGCGATCAGCACCAGGTGAAGGTCGGAACGCTCGGCCTGCAGCTTGCCCCATTGCGGCAGCTCGACGAGGCAAGGACCACAGGTGAGGCCCCAGAAGTGCACGACCGTCGGCTGGCCGGCATGGGCGGCGCGCAGCTTCGCCCAGCTTCCGCGCTCGAAGGAGAGCGGGCCGGCGGCCTCAGCGCCGCAGAGGGACGATAGGCCCAGCAGCAGGGCGAGAAGGATCGCGAGTCTCACGGTTGGTCCTCCAGCGGGATAAGACGATAGCCTTGGGCCTTGCTCAGCCACGAGAGATAGGCGCGCCCGCCGTGCGCGACCAGCAGCGGATGGTCCGAGGCGTCTGCGGTGTCAGCGACGGTTCGCACGGCACTCCAGGTGCGGCCGCTGTCGTGGCTGACCTGCCAGCGCACCAGCGCCTTGGTGCCGTCGAACTCCTTCCACACGAGATGCAGCGCCTGGCCGTTGGCGAGCAGATAGGGCCGCGCCGGCTGGCGGTCGGGTGAGGACAGGGCGCGCGGCGCACCGAAGGCCGAGTCGGCCGAATCGGCCCGGGCGTAGAACAGGCCCTTGCGCGCGGCGCCGTCGGTGAACCAGGCGACGTGCTGGGAACCGTCGGGCGCGACGGCGAGGCTGGGGCCTTGATGCGGGCAGGCCTCCAGCTTCCAGTCGTCGACGCTGACGCGGCGCAGCGGACCGGGCGTCGTTGCGTCCTTGAAGGTGACGACGGCATGGTCGCGGATCGAGCCGTCGAAGATGTTGCGGACCGGCGAAAGCGATGCCCAGCCGGCAGCATTCGCAGGTGTTGTCGAGAGCAATGCTCGTGTTGCCGAAGGTCGTGCCGTCGTCAGACCAGGCATAGGCCAGGGCCGCGCCGGGATAGGGGCGGCCGGCAGCGACTGCCGGGGCGACGTTGCGTTTGTCGAGCCAGGCAGCGAACACCCGGCCGGCGGGATCGATCGCCACGTTCTCGAAGCGCTGGCTGGTGGTGTCGGCCGTGAGCGGCTGCGGGCGTGTGAAGCTTGCGCCGTTGTCGCTCGAGCGCGCGGAGAGGGCGCGGCCGTTGAAGCGTTTGTCCTGGAAGATCGCGAAGGTCACGACCACGCCGCCCTTGGGGTCGACGGCGATGCGCGCCCGCGCGTCGGGACCCCAGTCGAGGTTCATCGGTTCGGGGGTGACGGCGACCGGCGCAGAGAAGCTTCGCCCGAGGTCATTCGACTTCAGGACGACGACCCTGTCGGCGTTGGTGCGCACCAGCCACAGCATGCCGTCGGGGCCGAAGGCCGGAGTGGCGGTGAAGGCCTCCCGGGAGTCGGCGGCGAACGCGTCCTTGGCGTCGCCGTGATGGTGCTGCGCAGCGGCGGTGCCGCCCAGCAGGAGAATTCCGAGACCGAGAAGAAGCTTGCGCATCGTGCCCGTCCTTGCAGCTGATCGTGAATTTGTCAGAATCTCACCCGAAGTCCGGCGATGGCGGTCAAGGGCATGCCCAAGGCCGGAATGGACGTCGTGCTCACCGTCGGGCCTTCGAACGACGTCAAGGTATAGCCCATCGCCAGATAGTTGGCGTTGGTGAGGTTTTGAATGCTGCCGTAGATGTCCACGGCCTTGGCGGGAGAATACGATACTCCCAGGTCGATGAGCGTCGCGGCGCTATTCAACTGCGTGTGACCTGTGTCGTTCCAATAGGCGGGAAAGGACCTCAGGGTGGCCGTGAAGGCCAACTCCGGAAGGGGGCGCCATTCAGCTCCCGCGGTCACCGTCCAGCTCGGCACCTGACCCAGTTGGACCCCGGTAAATTCCAGCGCCGGGTAGTTGGTGCTCGTGAGATAGGCTCTGGTGGTGGTGAACCCGGCATTCAGCCGCAGGTCCTTCAACGCCTGCCATCCGCCGATGATCTCGATCCCCTGGAAGACGGCGCTGCCGACGTTGTTGTATTGCCGCACGGTCGTGAACGAGGGGCTGAGGCCCGCCGCGGTGATGAATGGCGCGGCGCAGGCGGCGTTGGTGTTGCACACCGTTACGAAGTCGATGAAGTTGTCGAGGTTGTTGTTGAAGATGGTGGCCGACAGGTTGAATTCCCGCCACTTGAAGTCGAAGCCGGCTTCCTCGCCGATATTCGTCATCGGCTGCAGGTTCGGATTGATGGCGGTGTAGCTCGTGCCGCTGGCGAAGCTGCGGTACATCTGGTTCATGCCGGGTGAGGAGAAGTTCCGGTAGGCCGCGGCGCGCAGGACCACAGTGTCGGTCATCTGGAATTGCAGGCCGATGCGCGGGTCGAAGCTGCTGGCGCTGGAATTGGCCACCGGCACGTTGGTCGCGGAGTTGACCGTGAGCACGTTGGCATTGAGCGCCTGGTAGAAATCCCCGCGCAGGCCGATCGTCACGTCGAGGGGGATATCCGTGAAGCGGTAGGTTCCCTGGCCGAACAGGCCCTCCAGGCGATGCTCGCCGTTGGCGATGAAGGACGTCGGCGCAGAGGTCGCGCTGGCGAACAGATTGTTGTAGTCGCTGATCACGATCCGGTGGGCGTCGACACCGATCTTGATGTCCTTTATGAGTCCGAACTCCGCTTGATAGAAAAGCGAGCCGCCCTGGTCGGAATTGGGCGCCGTTTCGATCTGGCTGACGAACTGATTGGTCGCCGAAACGTTGTTCAGCGTGTAGCTGCCGCTGGCCACGTTTATCGTGCCGAACGTGCCGCCACCTGCCCAGGCGTTGAAATTGATCGAGGATTTGTCGTCGAACTGATAGCTGCCGCCGAGCTGCATGCGGTAGCTGGACCACTGGTTATGGGCGATGTTCCAGACCAGCCCGTCTTCGTAGGCCTGATGGAAATAGGCCTTGGCCAGCAATTTCAGACTGTCGTTGGGCGTCAGGTAGGCGGCGGCGTCGATGTTGTCGGCCTTGGACGCCGTCGGCACGAGGTTGGCGTTCTGGTACTGCGCCGGCGTCAGGTTGTAGCCGCTGCTCTGCGCATGGTTGTAGCCCACCCCCACCTTGAGGCTGTCATTGACCTTCACGGTGCCTGCCGTCTCGGCGTTGGCCGTGTTGTAGCTGCCGTAGCTCACGTCGGCTGCGACGCCCGTCTTGGTCGGCTCGCGGGTGACGATGTTGATGACGCCGCCCATCGCCATGTTGCCCCACAGGCTGGTGGCGCCACCGCCGCGGATGACCTCGATCCGCTCGACCGAGTTCTTGGAGATCCTGCTCCAATCGACGGTCCTGAAATACGGATCGTTGATCGGCACACCGTCGACCATCACCAGGGTGTTGATGGTCGTGCTCGAGCCGAAGCCCCGGATGCTGACCGGCTGCCCGGTCGGATGGAGCTGGCCGGTCGGAACGGTGAAGGTCCAGATTCCCGGGATCCTGTTGACGATCTGATCGACGCCCGTCTCCGGCATCGCCTGGACCTCGGCGCGCGTCAGCACGGTCGTGCTGACATCGAGCTTTTCGAGGTCGGACCCGCGGCCGGCGCTGACCGTGACTGGCGGCAGGCTGACGGGCGGCGTCGTTGGCGGTGGTGTTGCCGGCGGCGCGTCTTGTGCCTTGGCCAGCACTGGCGCCAGCGCAAGGCTCGCGAATGCGCCAAACGTCGCCGCGCGAACGGACAGCATGAAATTCTCCCCACGACAGACAAACGAACGCGACGCACGGCAAGGCGCGTCGCGGCTTCAGGTGTCAGGCGAGGGAGGGTGGCGCGCGGGGTTGATTGGGCCCGTCGCGGATGCCGACGGGGGCAAGGGCATCGACGGCCACGTGTGGGAGGTCGACGATGGTGGTGAAAAGCGGGGCTGCGACAGACGACGTGAACGGCACCGCCAGGGTCGGCGCGTGAGCGAGACCGAGGCAGCATTCGTGCATCTTGCCGGCCGCCGGCATCGAATCCTGCGCATCGTCCTGGCCGGTGCTGGGCGTGCACATCGACGTCCAGAGCGAGACGGCCATCGGTCCGCCGTCGCGCATCAGCGCGGCATGGGCGAGCGGCTGCAGGAAATTGAGGGTGATCGCAAACAGCGCCGCGGCGAATGTCGCCGCGCGCCAACCCGAAGCAGGTCGTCTGCGATCCATGCCCAAGCTACGCACGAATGCGCGGCAAACGGAAGAGGAAGCTTTGTCGCCCTATCCCTAGGACGACGATTCCTTGCCGAAGACTTCCCGTGCGGCGGCCAGAATTTCCTGCGCCAGCGCCGGATCGTCGACGGCGCGCGCCAGGGTGAGCGCCCCCACCATGCCCGCATAGCTGGCGATGGCGCGCCGGCGGCGGACGGCCGAGCCGCCGCGTTTGAGCAGCGACGCGAGACGGTCGAACTGCCTGCGCACACTCACGGTCAGGATCTTGCGCAACGCCGGACCCTGGCGGCCGTAGTCGGCGCCAAGGGCCGCCACCGCGCAGCCGTTGGCGCGATCGGCGCGATGGCGCTCGGAAAGATAGTCGGACACGAGCTTGCCCAGGCTGTCGATGTCCCTCTGCCGCGCCGCACTGCGGCCGAATGCGCAGGCCACCGCCTCGGCCGCCAGCGCCTCCTTCGAGGCGAAGTGGCCGTAGAAGCCGCCATGGGTGAGACCTGCATCCTTCATGATGGCGTCGACGCCGACGCCGCCGAAGCCCTTGTCGCGGAACAGCCGTGCCGCCGTATCGACGATCCGCTCGCGATTTTCCGCCGCCTTTTCCCGACTGACCCGCATGAAAGCCTCCTGGTCCCCTTGACATTATATATGACGATCGCCATGAAAAACTTCAATAGATGACGATCGTCATCGAAAGGATTGTCATGAAAGTCCGGAACTCGATCGCTTTTGTCACGGGCGCCAATCGTGGCTTCGGCTTGGCGTTTGCCCACGAATTGGTCGCCAGAGGCGCGAAGACGGTCTACGCCGGCGTGCGGAACCCGGATGGCTTCGACGTGCCGGGCCTCGTGCCGGTCAGGCTGGACGTCACGGATCCCGCCTCCGTGAGCGCGGCAGCGGCCCGATGCGGAGACGTGACGCTGTTGGTCAACAACGCCGGGATCGCCCGGCCGAGTTCCGGGGCTCTCGATCCGGCGTTGACCGATACGGCGCGCAAGATCTTCGAGACGAACTTCTACGGCATGATCCACGCCACCCAAGCCTTTGCGCCGGTCATTTCGGCAAACGGCGGAGGTGCCATCATCAACGTGCTGTCGGATGCTACCTGGTTTGCGCAACCGGCGCTGGCGGCTTATTCGGCCACGAAATCCGCGGCCTGGAGCTTCACCAACGCGCTGCGCATCGAATTGCGTGAGAAGGGCACGCAGGTGCTCGCCCTGCATGTCGGGTACATGGACACCGACCTGACCAAGGGGCTCGACATCAAGAAAATCGATCCTCGACAAGTCGCCGCGCGCACGCTCGACGGGCTCGAGAATGGCAGCGACGAGGTGCTGGCCGATGAGCAAACGAATGCCATCAAGCGCAGCCTGTCGACGCCGCAAGCATACTATTTGAACCTGGAGCTAGTCTGACATGCGCATCCTGATCGTCGGCGCCGGCGCCATCGGCGGTTATTTCGGCGGCCGCCTGCTGCAGGCCGGCCGCGACGTGACCTTCCTGGTGCGCCCGCGCCGGGCGGCACAACTGGCCAAGACGGGCCTCGCGATCCGCAGTCCGCGCGGCGATGCCGACCTCGCCGCGCCGACGATCACGGCCGAGCAGCTCCGCTCGCCCTACGATCTCGTCCTGCTGAGCTGCAAGGCCTACGACCTTGTCGAGGCGATGGAGTCCTTCGCCCCGGCGGTGGGGCCGGAGACCGTGATCCTGCCGCTGCTGAACGGCATGGCCCATCTCGACCTTCTCGAACGGCGCTTCGGCGCGAAGGCGGTGCTGGGCGGCCAATGCCTGATCTCGGCCACGCTCGACGAGGAAGGCCGCGTGCGGCATCTCGCCGACCTGCATAACCTGTCGTTCGGCGCCCGCGACGGCGCCCCTTCGGCACGGCTCGACGCCATCGCCGAAAGTCTTGCCGGCGCCAATTTCGACTCACGCCGGAGCGACGCCATCCTGCAGGAGATGTGGGAGAAGTGGGTGTTCATCGCCACCGGCGCCGGCATCACCTGCCTGATGCGCGCGGCGGTCGGCGATATCGTGGCGGCGGGCGCGGCGGACCTCGCCGTGTCGTTGCTCGAGGAGTGCGCTGCCATTGCCGCGCGCCAGGGCTTTGCGCCCAGCGCGGCCTCCCTGCAGCGCAGCCGCGCCACTTTCACGACGGCGGGTTCTGGTCTCACCGCGTCCATGCTGCGCGACGTCGAGCGCGGTGCGCGCACGGAGTTCGACCACGTCCTGGGCGATCTTTTGCGACGCAGCGGCGAGGCCACAGGCGACCGCTCGCTATTGCGCGTTGCCCACGCCCATCTCGCCGTCTACGAGGCGCGGCGCCTTCGCGCCCAGGCGGCCGCCGCGATCGCCGCCTAAAGCGCCAGGGCGAGCAGTCGCGGATCGCGCGTCTTTTTGGCGAAGGTCCTGAGCTGCCACAGCGCGGCGAGGTGCAGGCCGGGAATTTCCAGCCGTCCGTCGGCAAGATCGTCGACGAACTTCTGCCAGGGCACCACATGGGTGCGGATCATCTCGCCCGGATCGAGCTTCTGGTCGGAGACCTTGTGCGCGTCGAGCGCGAGGAAGGCATGCACCCGATTGTTCTGACGCGCGGTGTTGGCGGTCGACGAGCCCAGGCTGTGCCATTCCTCGGAGCCGTAGCCGGTCTCCTCCAGGAGCTCGCGTTGCGTCGCCTCGAGCACGTCCTCGCCCTCATGCTCGGGCGTGCCGCAGGGCAGCTCGAAGGAGAGCCGCTCCACGCCGTGGCGATATTCCTCGATCAGCACGATCTCGCGCTGGGGCGTGAGCGCGATGGCACATACCCATTCGGGGAACTCGATCGTGTGGTAGGGCGACAGGATCGTGCCGTTGGGCACGCGCACCGTGTCGCTGCGCACCGCCAGCCAGCGGTCGCGGTAAGAGTATTTCGAGTCGAGTACCTGCCACGGCTCGATCTCAGCGGCAGGTTTTTTCGCATCCGCCATCAGACGGCGGTCCAGCCGCCGTCGACCACCAGCTCGGCGCCCGTGACGTAGGACGATTCGTCCGACGCCAGGAAGAGGATCGCGTAGGCCACCTCGTCGACCTCGCCGGCGCGGCCCAGCGGCACGCCCTTCAAGGTCTTGGCGCGCGTTGCCGGGTCGGCGGTGCGGCCGGAGGTGCGCATGGGCGGCATCAGGCCGGGATGCACGGAGTTGATGCGAATGCCGTCGCGGCCGTGCTGTGCTGCCGCCGACTTGGTGATCAGCCGCACGGCGCCCTTGGAGGCGTTGTAGCCGACATGGATGTTGCCTTGGCCGACGATGCCGGAAACCGACGACAGGTTGATCACCGAACCGCGGGTGCCGGCCTTCTTCATCGCCGCGATGCCGTGCTTCATGCCGAAGAAGACGCCGGTGGCGTTGATGCCCATCAGGCGGTTCCAGGCGGCGGTGTCGTAGAGGTCCTGCTCCGCCGACCCCGAGATGCCGGCATTGTTCACCAGCACGTCGAGGCTGCCATGGTCCGCCACCGTCTTGTCGACGGCCGCCTTCCATTGCGCCTCGTCGGTGACGTCGAGATGGATATAGCTCGCGTTGCCGCCGGCCTTCTTGATCTCGGCGACGACGGCCTCGCCTTCCTTGTCCAAAAGGTCGGCCACGACCACGGCCTTGGCGCCCTCGCGGGCGAGCAGGCGGGCGGTCGCGGCGCCCATGCCGCTCGCCGCGCCGCTGATCAGGGCGACCTTGTCCTTCATGCGCATGATGAGTGCTCCTTTCTTAGGCGATCTTGAGGCCGACGATACCGGCCACGATCAGGGCGATCGAGACCATGCGCACGGTCGAGGCGGAATCGCCGAACACCAGGATGCCCAGCGTGAAGGCGCCGACCGCGCCGATGCCCGTCCAGACCGCGTAGGCGGTGCCCATCGGGATGAAACGCTGTGCCCACAAAAGCAGCGCGCCGCTGGCCGACATGGAGATGACGGCGAACAGGATCCACAGCGGGCGGGCGCCTTGGTCGGTCCAGCCGAGCTTCAGCCCGACCGGCCAGCCGATCTCGCAAACGCCCGCCAGTATAAGACTTAGCCAAGCCATACTCCCCCTCCGTCACGCACGACCGCGCCGTCGTTGACGGCGGCTTACCGGCCTGTTCTGATTGAGACTTGCACGCATCTTGCAGGATAGCGAGAGCGTCGGATGGGAATGGACTCAACAGGGTGACGGGAGCGTCTCATGGACGAACGTGAACTGCGCCGGCTGATCGGCGATGTGAAGAAAGGCAGGCTGTCGCGACGTGGCTTCGTGCAGCGCATGATGGCGGTCGGGCTGGCGGCGCCGATGGCGACCCAGCTGCTGGCGATTTCGGGCGTGGCGATGGCGCAATCGCAGCCGCTCTACAAGCCGACCAAGCGCGGCGGGGGTGGGGCGCTGAAGGTGCTCTGGTGGCAGGGTCCGACGCTGCTCAATCCGCACTTCGCGGTCGGTACCAAGGACCAGGATGGCTCGCGGCTATTCTACGAGCCGCTGGCCGGCTGGGATCCCACCGGCAACCTCAAGCCGGTCCTGGCGACTTCGATCCCCGGCCGCGAGGACGGCACCCTGGCCGCCGACGGCAAGTCGGTCATCTGGAAGCTCAAGCAGGGCGTCACCTGGCACGACGGCAAGCCGTTCACGGCCGATGACGTCGTCTTCAACTGGGAATACGCCAAGGACCCGGCGACCGCTGCGACGACCAACGCCACCTACAAGGATGTAATGGTCGAAAAAATCGACCCCTACACGGTGGTGGTGAAGTTCCAGCAACCGACGCCGTTTTGGGCCGACGCATTCGTCGGCACGCGCGGCATGATCCTGCCCAAGCACCTGTTCGCCGAATATTCGGGTGACAAGTCGCGCGACGCACCGACCAACCTCAAGCCGGTTGGCACTGGGCCCTACAAGTTCAAGGACTTCAAGCCGGGCGACATGGTCGCCGGCGAGATCAACACCAACTACCACATGGAGAACCGGCCTTATTTCGACAGTATCGAGATGAAGGGCGGCGGCGACGCGGTCTCGGCGGCCCGCGCGGTACTGCAGACCGGCGAGTTCGATTTTGCCTGGAACATGCAGGTCGAGGACGAGGTCCTTTTGCGTCTGGAGAAGGGCGGCAAGGGCCGAGTCGTGATTTCCGAAGGCGGCAACGTCGAGCACATTCAGCTCAACAGCACCGACCCTTGGACCGAAGTCGACGGCGAGCGCTCGAGCCTCAAGACCAAGCATCCAATCCTCAGCGACACCGCGGTGCGCCAGGCGCTCGCGCTGCTGGTCGACAAGGCTTCAATCGAAAAGTACATCTACGGTCGTACGGGCCTCGCGACGGCCAACTTCGTCAATAATCCGGAGCGCTTCCGCTCCAAGACCACGAAGTTCGAGTTCAACGTCGACAAGGCCGTCGACCTTCTGGAGAAAGCCGGCTGGGTCAAGGGCAGCGACGGCATCCGTGCCAAGGACGGCAAGAAGCTCAAGTTCGTCTTCCAAACCTCGATCAACCAGCCGCGCCAGAAGACCCAGGCGATCGTCAAGCAGGCCTGCCAGAAGGCCGGCATCGACATCGAGGTCAAGGCCGTCACCTCGTCCGTGTTCTTCTCGTCGGACGTGGCCAACCCCGACACCTATACCAAGTTCTACACCGACCTGCAGATGTACACGGTCAGCATGACCCAGCCGGACCCGGAAGTGTTCCTGTTGCAGTTCGTCTCGTGGGAGGCCGCCACCAAGGAAAACAAATGGCAGGGTCGCAATATCACGCGCTGGCAGAACAAGGAGTACGACGACACCCACAAAGCGGCCCAGACCGAACTCGATCCCGTCAAGCGTGCCGCCATGTTGATCAAGCTGAACGAGATGGCAGTGAACAACCAGGTCGTGATCCCCGTGGTGGGCCGCCCCAGCGTCGTTGCCATGAGCGCCAAGCTCGTGGCCGCCATGAGCGGCTGGGACAACAATACGTGGGACATTCAGGACTGGTACAAGGAAGGGTGAGGTCGGCTGTCGGCCTCGCGATGACAACTTCGTCATGAGAGGCGCCGTGTGAGTCGCCAGTACATCATCCGTCGCGTTTTGATCGCGTTGCCGAGCCTGCTCGGCATCAGCATCGTGCTGTTCACGGTGCTGGCGATGGCGCCGGGCGATCCGTTCGGGGAACTGGCGACCAATCCCAACATCCCGCCCGAGGTGCGCCTGGCGCTGCGCGCCAAGTTCGGGCTCGACGACCCGATCTTGTCGCGCTACCTGCATTGGCTGTTCGCCATGCTGCAGGGCGACTGGGGCTTCTCCTTCGTGAGCCGCATGAACGTCGACACACTGATCCTGCAGCGCCTGCCGACGACCCTGATCGTGATCGGCTCCTCGCAGCTCCTTGCCATCCTGGTGGCGCTGCCGGTCGGCGTGCTGGCCGCCACGCGGCCCTATTCGCTGTTCGACCAGATCGCCAATACGCTGGCCTTCATCGGCTTCTCGCTGCCGACCTTCTTCACCGGCCTGTTGCTGATCCTGGTCTTCTCGGTCCAGCTCGACTGGCTGCCCTTCGTCTACCGCGCCGACATAAGCGCCACCGGCTGGCAGTTCTACTGGGAGCATATCAAACAGTCGATCATGCCGGTGACGGTGCTCGGCCTGTTCCAGGGCGCATCGCTGGTGCGCTACGTGCGCTCCTCGGTGCTCGACGTCATCCGGCTCGACTACGTCACCACGGCGCGCTCCAAGGGCATCGGCGAGCGCAAGGTGATTACCAAGCACGTGGTGCGCAACGCGCTCATTCCCGTGGTCACCCTGGTGGCGCTGCAGATGCCGATCGTGTTCGGCGGCGCCATCGTCACCGAGCAGATCTTCCGCGTGCCCGGAATCGGCTCGCTGCTGATCTCGGCCATGCTTGCCAACGACACGCCCGTCGTGATGGCCGTCACCTTCGTGTTCGCCGCACTCGTCGTCCTTTGCAACCTTATCGCCGATATCCTTTATGGCTGGCTTGACCCCCGCATCGCTTTCCGCTGAGGCCCCCGTCGCGGCCTCACCCCCCGTCGAGACGCGCCAGAAGGCGCGCTTCTCGCCGTGGCAGGAGGCCTGGCGACGCTTCCGTCGCCACAAGCTCGCGGTGGCGAGCGGGATCGTGCTGC
>Ga0193729_1001421_pt1 | contig 12239 bp, 9 predicted proteins | sample U1c2metaG_FD_143036 | JGI IMG/M metagenome (GOLD analysis project Ga0193729, IMG submission 143036) | Soil microbial communities from a riparian zone of the East river system, Colorado, United States - U1c2 | ecosystem: Environmental > Terrestrial > Soil > Riparian zone | place: USA: East River... | reverse complement strand
GCTCGATTGATTGGTGCTCGACATGGGTGACTCCTTTGTAACGACCTCAGCCCCGGTGCTTTGTCAAAAACGCAGCGACAAGCAGCTGAGGCCACCGTCCATTTTACGAAATTCGGAAACATCGAGGGCGAGGCACCTATAGCCGAGGGTTTCCAGTGCCTCGGCTATTTGTGGATAGCCCGCAGGAATCAGCACATGGTCATTGATATGGATGCAATTGGCTGCATATAGCTCAGCGGAGCGCACCTCAATCAATTCATAAGCCTGGAATGCGGATACCGCGCTCAACTCGGGAGCAACGACAAGCCGCTTGTCTCCTAGATAGGCAATGCCGGATTTGAGATGTAGGAGTCGGTCCTGCCCACGTATGTCGATCGTTGAACTTGTATAGCCATGCGCGTGCAGAATCGTACTGAGTTGACGCGCGCCTTCTGGGTTGGTGCGCGCAGATATGCCGATGAAGAAATGCTCATCGGCCTGACAGACATCTCCTCCATCCATCGATCCAGGTTCAACAATCTGCAGAGCTTCGGTGCGGTATGCAAGAACCGCCTCTTTGATCAGCTCGATTTCACCCAGGCGAGACGGCGCACCGGGTCGCATGATAATTGCCGCCCGCGCGGCCAGAATCGCCGTATCCTCCACAAACGTACTATCGGGATACTGCGGAGCCGGCGCCAATATATCGACGGTCAGTCCACATGCACGAAGCGCGTCGCAATACCGTCCGTGCTGTTCAAGAGCCTTCTCAACAGAGGGGGCACCCTCGCCGCAAGAGGTCAAACCGTGCGAGAAAGTTCGCGCGGGAAGGCGCGTTATCGCGTGCTCAAATCGCATTGTATTCTCGTCATTGAGGATACTGCGCGGTCTGCCGGGATCCCGCACCGCATCTAGCTATTAGTAAGCAAAGGACACTGTCAGTAGAGCCGTCCGCCCCGCGCCCGGCACGACGTGATTTTCCACCGGCGAGCTGAAGTAGGAATTGGCGTAGTAGTATCTGTTCCCAAGATTGTAGCCATTGAGCTGCACCGCCATGTGCGAGTTCAGGCTATATCGCGCCATGGCGTCGAAGGTGACGTAGCCCGGCACATGCGCCGTGTTGTCGACGTCGGCCGCGCGGCGAGATAGGTAGTTGAATCCCGCGCCGACTTTCCACGCTTCGTGGAACTCGTAAACCAGCCACATATTCGCCTGGTTCGACGCCGTGTTCAGCAACGGCGCGCCGACGGAGGCCGGATCGGTTGACGACACGGTCTCGGAGTCGAGATGGGTATAACCCGCTGTGATTTCGAGCTCTTCAGTGAGGTAGCCCGCCGCATCGGCCTCAAAGCCGCGCACTCGTTCCTTCCCCGCCAGCAGCTGCGGAGCGGTCGGATTGGTGGGATCGCCAACCCGCGCATCGCTCATGTCTGTCTGAAAGACTCCGGCCTGCAGCGCAAGGCGTCCGCCCAGGACCGTGGATTTTGCGCCGACTTCGAAGGTCTTGTCCTTCTCCGGCCCCAACGAAGCGGTCTTGGCGCTGAGGGAAAGATTTTCAGCCGAAGGATCGTAAGAGGTGCCGTAGGAGGCGTAGAGACTTAATGTGTCGAGGGGCTTGAAGACGATCGAGGCTCGCGGACTCGCGATGGTGTCGGTGTGTTCAAAGTGCGCCTGCGTGATGGGTTCGTCGAACACGGCGTTGAAGCGATCAACTCGCACCGCTGCCGTCGCTTCCCAGTACCGGCCGAAATCGACAATGTCTTCGAACAGAATACTGGCCGTCTTCGTGACCGTATCGGGGGTTTGAGTGACTTGCGTTTGATGGCCGGGGAACGGCTCAAACGGGTCCGGGTTCAGAACGGGCGTGCCCGGAATCTGGTTGAGTTGATTGGCAAAGCGCCTCAGATCCGCTTCTTCCCGGTCCAGTTCGACACCGACGACCACATGGTGCTCAACAGCGCCGGTGGTGAAGCGTACATGCAGATCGGCATCGTTCATCAGCGTTTTCACAGTGCCTTGAACGCTGGGCCGATCACGGAACGTCAGCACAGTATCGAGCGGCGCGCCCGGCTGCGGCGCCGCCGTACCGTAGTGGGCCGCGGTCTCGCGGCTGTCAAAGAAATAGTTGCCGATGCGTGCGGTGTCGGTGAACCAGAAATCCTTGTTGAACTCGGTCCTGAAAATCGCAGTGCCGACATCGACCCGCGATCGGGTGCGATCATCGGAGGGCAGGCCGTAGTAGGTATTGCGCGGCACCGGCACGGGACTGCCGAAGGCGAAGGGGATACCGTAATCCGGGATGTCGTTTTGCTCCTGATGCAGATAATTCAAGGTGAAGGTCGTGGGGCCGCCGATTCCAAATGCCAGCGACGGCGCAACGCCCCACCGGCGGTTGTCGACGAAATCGCGATCGGCAACCTCGGATTTCAGTCCCATGGCATTCACGCGAAAGGCAGCGCTGTCCGCGAATTTGTAATTGAAATCGGCGGTGCCGCGAAGCTCGCTGTTCGTGCCGCCCACGAGGCTGCCGCGCGCAAAATCCTGCAGCTGCGGCGTCTTGCTGACTTGGTTCACCACGCCGCCGGTCGAGCCGCGTCCGAACAACGTGGAAGCCGGCCCCTTGTAGACCTCGATGCCTTCGAGATTGAAACTGTCGCGCGTGTAAAAACCGGTGTCGCGCAAGCCGTCCAAAAAGAAGTCATCGCTCGCCGCAAAGCCGCGCAGATTGATGTTGTCGCCATGCGTGCCGCCTTCGCCCGCATTCAGCGTAATTCCCGGCACGTTTTTCAGCGCATCCTGCACCGTGCTCGCGGCCTGCTCGATGAGCAGTTCCTGGGGCACGACTGTTACGTTCTGAGCAGTGTCCTGTAACGATGTCGTGTAAGCGCCGATAGACGGGTGGCCCGTGACAACGACCTCGGAGAGCTTGTCAGTCGACTCCTCCGCGTGGAGTCCGAAAGAGGACGCGAGGCAGATTGTCGATCCAACACCGATTTGTGCGCGGCTCAAGCGTCGAGCGGGGAGTTCTTCAATGCTCATACTTTCCATAAATGCGAATTATTCGTATTCGTGATTACATTGGCATTGCGAACGGTTGTCAATGGGGTGCCGTCTAATTCTTTATAAAACAGGCAGTTACAATCGACACAGCAAGCGCACGCAGTTGCCCCCATAGGAAAGCAACGAGTAATTGGTGGGAATCGCGCGAGGGATCCTCACCCTGCATTCCGATCGACGCCGAGTTCGTGCAAGATTGCAACGCGCAGTTCCTGCACTTCGGGACTGGTCAGCTTGCGCGGATGCGGCAGATCCACGTTGAACATCGCTTGAATTCTCGTGGGTCTCGGCGACAACACCATGATCCGATCAGCCAGGTGAATGGCCTCTTCCACGTCATGGGTAATCAACATGACCGTGTGGCGCTCCTCCGCCAGGACGCGCAGCAGCTCATTGCGCATGCGCAGGTTCGTCAATGCATCCAGCGCCGAGAACGGCTCGTCCATGTACAGAATCTCGGGTTTCACCGCGAACGCCCGCGCCAATTCGGCCCGTTTGAGCATCCCGCCCGAGAGTTCGTGGGGATAGCTGCGCTCAAAGCCCTTCAATCCCACCATGGCCGCGTAATGATCGGCCACCCCCTTCTTGTCGGCCTGCGGATGATCATTCAGTCCGAACATCAGATTCTGCTGCACGGTAAGCCAGGGGAAAACCGAACCCTGCTGCGAAATGAGAATGCCCTTGGCATTGGGCTTCGAGCGCGGCACTCCATCGATGAGAATCGAACCCGCATCCGGTTGCACGAACCCTGCGACCATGTTCATCAACGTCGTCTTTCCACACCCCGACGGACCGACGATGGCAACGAACTCACCGTCCCCCACGGTGAGGCTGACGTCTTCGACGACCTGCAGTTCTGCACCGTTCCAGGCAAATCCCTTGCGAATGCCGTTCACTGCGATCTTAGTGCGCATAACGCCATCTGACCGATTTCAGTCCCTCGAGCAATCGCATCACGCCATCCAACAGTAAGCCAATCAATCCGATGATGATCATTCCGGCGATCACGAGATCGTAGCGATTGCCGGCGTTGCGGGAATCGATGATGAGATATCCAAGTCCCGAGCGCAGCGCAATCATTTCGGCGGCGACCACCACCAGCCAAGCCACGCCCAGTCCGATCCGCATGCCGACGATGATCTGCGGCAGCACTGCGGGAATCACCACCTGACGAAACAGCGTGTAGCGCGATACGCCGAAATTCTCCGCGGCATGCAGATAGCGCCGCTCGATGGTGTGCACCCCGGCGGTGGTTTGCACGATCATCGGAAATACCGACGAAATGAAGATGAGATAGATCGGCGAGGCATTGCCGACGCCGAACCACAGAATGGCAATGGGAATCCACGCGATCGGCGAAATCGGCCGCAGTATCTGAAACAGCGGATTGAGCGTGGAGTAGGCCCCTTTGACCCAGCCCAGCCACAGGCCCAGTGGCACGGCGACCAGCACCGCCAAAGAGAACCCAACGCCGACGCGCATCAACGAAGCACCAATGTGCGTGAACAAGGTGCCGTCCTTGATGAGCTCGGCGATGCCGGTCACCACCTGCCAAGGCGTGGGGAAAATAACGGTGCGGGTTTCAACGACGATCAACCACCATGCAGCCAACAGCACTGCGATGACGGCCACCGCCGGCAGGCCCTCTTTGATTCTTTTCATTATGCAACGACCCTGAAAATTCTTTTTGTTCTCCACACGAGCCGCCGCCAGGCAGTGTCCGGTTGCTCATCCACGACCACGGTCATTTGACCGCTCGCATGTGCCGTGCAGGCAAATTGATAACTACTGGCCACTTCGAACGGCAAGCGGAAGCTTTGACCCGGCATCATCAAGGTCGGGCCGAATATCTGCGGTACATCATCCAGATTCTTCAGCAGCAATACGTCCCTGACGCCGAGGGTGAGGAAAACGCGGGACGGCAGAATCTCCACCTTGTTCCCCGCCATGCGATGCGCCCAGGTTCCCTTGGGGATTTCGAAGATTTCTTCCCGCGAAGCAAAAGTGACGGGGGTGAATGCCGCCCAAGCAATGGCACCCAACGCGGCGGCGGCGAGAATCAAGCTTCCGCGCTTGAGAAACGAGCGCACGATATTCACGCTCAGTTCAGCAACATGGAAATGTCGTGGACATAGTCGTCTGCCTTATGCCCGAACGGCATCAATGCACGCAGCTTGCCCTCGCGAGTGATGAGATAGATAAACGACGAATGCGAAATGCCATAGTCGCTGCCGGTGCCGACTTTCTCAGCCGTGACGCCGTAGCTCGAGCGCACCGCTGCCATCTGTGCGGCGGTGCCGGTGCCGCCCACGAAGCTTGGGTCGAAGGCGGCCAGATATTGCTTCAGTTTATCGGCGCTGTCGCGCTCGGGATCAACCGTGAGATAGATGACCTGCACCTGCGATGCCAGCGCTCCCAGTTTGCGATGCGCCAGTGCAAGCACCGCAAGCGTGGCCGGACAGACATTGGGACAAGAGGTGTAGCCAAAGCCCAGAACCACCACCTTGCCGCGATAATGACTAAGAGTGAGCGCCGCGCCGTCGGAGCCGCGAACGGAAAAATCCGGTGCCTCGCGTGCCGGGTTGAAAACGCCGGCTTTGAGCGCATCGACATCGCCGGCATGCGCCGTCACGGACAACAGCATGCAAGCCCACAGCACCGGCCCGGTCGCGTATCTCACGACGGCTCACAAGGCGATGGCGGCGGCGTGTGCATTTTTGGCAAAGGTCTCATCCACGTAGGTCTCGTACGCGATGGGGTGCTTGATCGTGCCCGCAGCCATCGACAGCTGCATGAGATCTTCGAACTCGGCGCGGATCATGCGCAAATCGCCGTAGGTCACGCGATCCGTGGGATTCTCCATCACGAACTGAATGATCTTCGGATCTTGATTGAAAAACTCCCGGCCCGCGGCAATGGCGACTGCCTTGTTGCGGTTCTCCTGCTGCTGATCGAGCCATACGCCGGCGCCCAGCACTTGATTGACGAGGTCCTGAACCATGGCCGGATTTCCCTGGATCAACTCCTCACGCACCGTCAGCACGCAGCAGATGTAGTTGCGCCACTCGTCGCGGGTCATGCGCAGCGGTCGCGCGTAGCCGGCTCGTTGAGCGGCCGCGCCGAAGGGTTCGCCCGTGCAGTACGCGTCGACGGCATTCGCATAAAGCGCCGCCGGCATATCCGGCGGCGCCATCTCCGCGATTTCGATGTCGCTCGGCGTCATATTCTCCCGGGCCAGCATCTTTCTTAAGAACAGAAAGTCCACGGCGAAGCGGCTGGGAATCGCGATTCGCTTACCCGTCAGCTGCTTGAAAGTGAAGTACGGCGAATCGGTCCTGACCATGATGACGGCACCGGAGCGATGCCCGAGCGACACAATTTTTACCGGTACCTTCCTGTCCGCCAAATCCATGACCAGGGGCGCGAGCATGTACGCGGCCTGAATGCGGCCCGCCATCAAGGATTCCTTGACCTCGGGCCAGCCGCTGTACTTGCTGTACTTGTATTCGAAGCGCGGCTGGCCTACGCCAAGCGCGCCGTTGCTCCGGGCCTTGGAGACGCACGCCACCGGAAGTGTAAGATTACAGGTCACCGGCAGTCCGCCCACGACCAACGGCTCGCCCTTGTCGATTCCGCTGGAGCCTTTTCCGCAGGAAAGCGCGCTCAAGGGCAAAGCGGCTGCCAACAGCCCTTGTACTACTTGTCTGCGGTTTAAGGCATTCACATCCACGGCCAGAGCCATGGGGTCGCCGAGTCCTGTTCGCGCTGCATCACTGCATCCTCCAGCGCTAAAAAGCGGGAATTTCTTGGATGTTAGCACCTACGTGCGAGCGCCACCCGATCTCTCACGCCTATGACATCCCCAACCAGACGGCCATGGCCCGCGCGACTCGAACCAAGAGGGTCACGCGCCCAGGGGCGCAAGATCCGGAGATTAACCCCGCTAAGCCCTCGAAAGTCGTTTGGCAGCCTTGAGTTTGTAAGCATCGATGTCATTGTTCGCGACTTGCAACAGGCGGATGGACTCTTCGAGTTCGGCAGTGCGATCCTTAACCTGCCGCAGAAGGTTTGCGTTTTGGCGACGAAGGCCGCGAATTGTGAGCGCGCGCTCGAGAATCGGTGCGATGGCCGTCAGATTAAACGGCTTGAGGATGTAGTCGGTGGCGCCGCTCTTCATGGCTTCGACCGCCGTGCGGACCGTGCCGTGACCGGTCATAACGATGCTCACCAAATCACAGTCGATACCGTGCGCCGCATGCAGCAGCGCTATGCCGTGCATAAAGGGCATCATGAGGTCGGTAATGAGAACATCGAAACGGGTCGTATCGTCGACTGCTGCGGCACGCAGAGCGGTCAGGGCTTGCAGGCCGGAGGTGGCTCCGGCCGTCGAATAGCCTCGCGCTTCCAATATGCCGCACAAGGCTGTGACCAGATCGATCTCGTCATCGACGATGAGAATCCGAGCCAGTGGGACGCGGCTCATGTCGGCACCGCGGCGGTCAATTCGGCGAGTACGCATCGCAAGGTCGCCAGTTTCGGCGGTTTGCTCAGCACGCGGTCCACATTCTGCGGCGTATCGTTCTCCGCCACCATTCGGTGTCCCCAACCTGTCAACAGAATGACCGGGGTCTGCGATCGCACTGACTTGATGGCGTTGGCTACGGTCCGACCGTCCATGTGGGGCATGCCGAGATCTGTGATAACAGCGGCGAAGGGCTCGCTCCGCTCATTTGCTGCGCGAAACGCATCGATGCCGCGTTGGCCCCCATCGGCGACCTCAACGAGGTGTCCATCTCCTTCCAGAGTGTCGCGCAAGGACTTTAGAATGATGGGATCGTCGTCTATCACGAGAATGCGCAGAGGCTGCTGCGGGCGGAACTCCGTGCGAATGGCGCTGTTCGACTCGGACTCGATTGGCGCAGCCGGAAGAATGAGTCGGATATTGGTTCCTGCACCAAGTTCGCTTTCGATTTGCATCTCTCCCCCGTGACGCTCGATCGTGCCGTAGACCATCGCCAGGCCAAGCCCGCTGCCGCGTGCGCCCTTGGTCGTAAAAAAGAGTTCGACGCAGCGATTCCGGGTAGCTTCATCCATGCCAATTCCGGTATCAGTCACCTCGAGCTGCACTTGATCGGACCCAACGGCACAGGTGCGCAGTGTGATTTGCCCTCCCTGCGGCATCGCATCGACGGCGTTTAGGACCAGATTCGTCAGGGCGTCCCGAATTTCGCTCTCGTCGCCGATGATGTGCGGCAAATCGGACGCGAGCTCTGTGTGCATCCCGATCACCACACCTGATTCTTGTGGCATCGCGTTCCAGCGGGCGCGCGTCAGATCAATAACCTGTTCGACGACTCGGTCTAGACATACCGAATCGCGAGTGAGCTGCGGGTCCCGGTCGCTGTAGAATTCCTTCATTCTTGCGACGGTTTGCGCGACACCCTCGATCGCGCGCTGGATGATCACAAGACAGCCTTTCGCCTCGGTAGTCTGACCCGAATCGCGCTCGAGCAGCGATTCGACGTACAGAGTCGCGGGTGACAGCGCATTGTTAATATCATGGGCGATGCCGCTCGCCATCTGACCCAGAACTCGCAGCTTCTCCTGCCGCATCACCGCCTGTTGCGTCTGGCGCAAGTCCTCGTAAGCGACTTCCAGCGCGCCGTAGAGCTGCGTGTGGTGTGCGGCAAGTGCCACGTGCTCGCTCAATTGCCCCAGGAATTCGCACTCACCGCTGCTGAAACTGTGAGTTGCGCGTCGCGCGACGATGAGAACGCCGAACACCTTGTTCTCCACCAGCAGTGGGGCGGCAACCATCGCACACAGTCCGCCCGCGGCCAGGCGCTGCGGGAACGGGAATTGAACCGAATTCAAGTCCGGTTCGTAAACCACCAGTTTCTCCGAAACGCAACGCGACAAACCGTTCCGATCGATCGGGACATGTGCCTGCTCACTCAGCCCAAGATCAGCCGCCAAGCCGCGATTCTTGACACCCACTCCGGCAACGACGAGCACGCCGGACGGCTGATATATGCAGAGGCAGCCGAAGTCGATGGGCAGCTGATCTTCCAGCGCGCCAATCACAACCTGGAAAATGCTGGACAAGTCCTGGCGCTCGCCAATCGCTCGCGTGATGGCATTCAACAGATGGTGCCGGCCGATCTGCGCAGCCAGCTTCTGCTCCGCGCGTCTGCGATCCGTCACGTCGGTATTGGATTCCAGGATCCGGCCCGGTCTTCCCTGGGCATCACGATGCATTACCCATACGCTGGCGACATCGATCTGACCTCCGTCTCGCGTGCGATGCGACAGTTCCCCCTCCCATACCCCCGTGCTTTCCAGTTGTGCCGCGATGTTCTGCAACGGCACGGGGAAACGGGTGCTGAGAAGTTCGTGCGCTATGCTCCCCAGCGCCTCCTCGCGTGTATAACCGTAAAGTTTTTCCGCGCCCCGGCTCCAGCGCGTGACCCGGCCTTGCCGGTCGCGCACGAAGACCTGGGCAAGATCCAGGATCTCTGCCTGCTCGATCAGGGACTGATTTTTTGACCTTAGTTCCCCTTCAATTGCGGTCCGTTTCAATACTTCCAACCTGAGTTCGCCCGCGTGTTGCAATGCCATTACCGCCTTGCGACGTGCAACCAGCACGCTGATCGTGCCGAGAATAATCAGCGCACCTATGCACAATGCAATCGCGACAGACGTCCGCTGAGCGCTGGCTGCATACGCAGGATCGACACTAAATCGCATCGCCCCGGGAGCGTAAAAAACCCAGACCGTGCCAAGAGATATGCTGGCGACGGTTGTTGCTAAAAACGGCAGGAACCAGTTGGGCAGCATGGGCTGGTCCCAAATATCGCGTTTCCAAAGCGCAGCGATTCGCGCGACGATGATCAGTAGAAATCCTGCCCATGAGCGCACGCCCATTCCTACTGATCCTGACCACCCGTAGGCGCTCCTCAGTTGCACCACGTAGCCAAGCAGTGCGATAAAGGCGATTCCTCCAGCGATGGTTTTAAGAACCACCGCTGCGGTGGTTGCGCCGTCGGCGTCCCTCCCAGACTTCGACATGATGAGTTGCGCACCGCTCACCAGCAGAAGGCACGCGATCGTATTTCCCGACATACGACCCGGGTGTGGGGAATCGGCGCCGACGAACGGCATCGCGAACAGAGTATCTATTCCCATGCCCGCACCCAGCCATTCGGCTATTTCTGCGCCGGCGAGGAGCATCAGACTTCCCGCCGCAAGAACTACAAGGTCTCGGCGATTCAGCACAATGCCCAACTCGGCAATACCCAGCAAAATGAAGCCCAATGCAGTATTGAAATGGGTGGGGGCATCATCGGCGAACAATTGGACCAATATCCGGGTTTGGGTCCACCACCCGACCCATACCGACAGGCCGTTGAGTATGATGAACAGCGAGGTTCCCGCAATGATCCAATCGGCCATCGAGAATTGACGGGAGCGCCACGGCCGAGACGGTTGATTCTCATCGAGGTTAATGGCGGCTGTCGCGTTCATGATCTTTATCTCACCGACACGACTGCAGACCGTTCGTCGGGTTGTTGCGGCCGCCAGCCGAGGTTGGAGCGTGGCTTGCCCGAGCGTGTTGCCACGCCGAGGCTCGGGTTCGGGCGACTACCTACCCTCGATCCGAAGTGTATGAACCCGCAGAAACGGATACACGTGTCAATTGCACATATTTGGGTATTTAGGTCTCGCGGGCCAAGCGAAAGATCTTTTACGGAACTGTGACGTAAGTGACTATCAGCATCTCCGACACGCCGTAGCCGTGAGAGGCCGGGGCGCCGACACGAACTACATTGCGGCCGGTCTGAAGCGCGGCGAGAGCGCGTGCAAAGAGATCAGCGCCAAGCTGTACACAGTACCGGCGACGATGAATATCGGTGTGTAGCTGCCGATGCCATCCAGCACCCAGCCGGCGTACTTCGCCATCAGCATCCCGCCGATCGCGCCGGCCGTGCCGCCGATGCCGACCACCGTGCCCACCGCCTGCTTGGGAAACACATCCGCAGGGAAAGTGTATAGAGTGGCCGAGAAAGCTTGGTGCCCCGCTGTTGCAACGCCGACGATGGCTACGGCCAGCCACAGATTGTCCGCATGCATCGCGAACATCACCGGCATCACCAAAACCGATGCCAGCAGCATCGTCAGCTTGCGCGCGCGATTCACGGTATAGCCCAACCGGATGAGTCGCGAGGACAACCATCCGCCGGAGATGCTGCCGACGTCGGATATCAGGTACACCACAACCAGCGGCGGCCCGAAATGCTCGAGATCGAGGTTGTAGCGCTTGGCAAAGAAATCGGGCAGCCAGAACAGGAACATCCACCAAATGGGATCGATCAGAAACCGGGCAAGCGCGTACGCCCATGTCTCGGGTACGCGCAAGAGCGTGCGCCAGGTCATGTTGGTCACAGCGCGCGGCGCGTCCGGATTTGCGGACGAGTCGCTGTTGATGAAAGCCAGTTCGCCGGCGCTTACCTTGGAATGCTCCTGCGGCCGTCGATAGATCTTCAGCCAAAGGACCAGCCAGATCAGGCTGAATGAGCCTGTCACGATGAAAGCGGCGCGCCATCCCCACCTATAAGTGATGAAAGGCACGATCAAAGGGGTAATGATCGCGCCGACATTCGAGCCGGCCACAAAAATACCCGTAGCCAGCGCGCGTTCCTGTTTCGGAAACCACTCGGCGATCGCCTTCAGGCCCGCGGGAAAATTTCCCGACTCGCCCAGGCCCAGAGCAAAGCGAACCGCGATGAACCCGCCTACCGAACTGACCAGGGCGTGAGCGATGTGCGCGGCCGTCCAAAGGGCGACAACCGCCGCGTAGCCCAAGCGCGCGCCAATCTTATCGATCACGCGGCCGAACCCAAGATACCCCAATGCGTAAGCGGCTTGGAACCAGAAGACGACATCGCCGTAGGAGGATTCGGACCAGCCGAATTCAAGCTGAAGTGTCGGCTTGAGCACGCCGATGATTTGACGATCGACGTAGTTGATGGAGGTCGCGGCGAACAACATCGCACAAATTACCCAGCGATAGCGGCCTATGCCGGATTGCTGCGCGATGAACTGAGGATGGCTAGCGCGGAGCAAGAGGTGTGATCGAGAGCGCCGATACCAGCGCATTACCCCGTCGCGGCCGGAATGCGAGGACCAGGACGCCGTTGTCGACG
>Ga0193729_1001420_pt1 | contig 12239 bp, 8 predicted proteins | sample U1c2metaG_FD_143036 | JGI IMG/M metagenome (GOLD analysis project Ga0193729, IMG submission 143036) | Soil microbial communities from a riparian zone of the East river system, Colorado, United States - U1c2 | ecosystem: Environmental > Terrestrial > Soil > Riparian zone | place: USA: East River... | reverse complement strand
AAGCATGGGGCCGGGTCGCATGGGCGCCGGGCACAATCGTGCCCGAGGACGACCCGGCCGCGAATAGGGTATCTTGTGCGGCCAAGGGGTCGTACATGCCGATGATTCTTAATATTGAGGATCTGCGCGAACTGGCAAAGCGCCGGATTCCGCGCGCCATATTCGATTATGCAGACGGCGGTTCGTACGATGAACGTACGATTCGACGCAACGCCGCGGATCTCGACGCCATGACCTTTCGCCAAAGAGTGATGGTCGATGTGTCGAAAATATCCCTGGCCACGACCTTTCTGGGCTCGCCGGTATCCATGCCCCTGGCCATTGGTCCGACCGGTCTCGCCGGGCTGTTCCACGCCGATGGCGAAATTCTCGGCGCAAGAGCGGCGGCCGCCTGCGGTATTCCGTTCTGTCTCAGCACCATGTCGATCTGCTCGATCGAAGACGTCCGCGCCGCCACCCGGCAACCCTTCTGGTTCCAGCAATACCTGATGAAGGATCGGGGCTTCAATCAAGAGCTCATCGATCGAGCTGCGGCGGCACAATGTTCGGCGCTCATGCTCACCCTCGATCTGCAGGTCATTGGCGAGCGGCGCCGCGATCCGCGCAATGGACTGACCATTCCTCCTCGCTTGACGCTGCGCAATGCTTGGGACGTGGCGACGAAACCGGCCTGGGCGCTCAGTGTGTTGCTCGGCAAACGACGCACATTCGGCAATTTGGTCGGCCGCATCGGCGGTTCCAGCGGCATCAATACGCTGGCTGAGTGGACTGCGACCCAATTCGATGCCTCAGCCAACTGGCGCGATGTCGAATGGGTGCGAAGCCGCTGGCCCGGGAAACTCATTCTAAAGGGCGTGCTCGATGCTGAAGACGCGCGGTTGGGCGTTGCCGCCGGCGCGGACGCCATCGTCGTGTCCAATCACGGCGGGCGCCAGCTTGACGGGGCCTCGTCCTCGATCTCGGTGTTGAGCGAAATTGTCGACGCGGTCGCAGGAGGCTGCGAGGTAATGTTCGACGGCGGTGTCCGCTCCGGCCAAGATATCGCGAAGGCACTGGCGCTTGGCGCGCGCGGAGCGCTCATCGGCAAGTCCTTTCTCTATGCGCTGTCGGCGGCAGGGGAAGCGGGCGTCACCAAGGCGATCGAAATCATGCGCAATGAACTGCGCGTGACGTTGGCGCTGACCGGAACCTCGACCGTGGATGCCGTTGGGCCGCATATTTTACGTTGACTCGCGATACCGCGCGCTTCAAACCATCGGCAGTCCGCGCGGCGCTTTTCCAAGCGGAAATGCCGCGTCAATCCTCGCCATGTCGGTCTCGCTCAATTGCAGCGTGCTTGCCCCGGCATTTTCGCTCACATGCGAAACGTCGGACGCCTTGGGAATCACAAAGGTCTCCGGGTGACGCAGCAGAAAACGCAATGCAACTTGTCTGGGAGTCGCCCGATGCGCATCGGCAATTTCGCGGAGCACGCCGCTCTGGGACCCAACGTCGAAAATCCGCGGCGACTGGCCGAAGGGCGTATAGGCGACCACTGCAGTGCCGTGCTTGCGGCACCAGGGAAGCACGGCATGTTCGATCGCGCGCTCTTGCAAGTGGTACAACACCTGATTGCAGGCCGGGTGGCCCTTGCCGGCAATCGAGGCCACCTCGTCAAGATCCTCGACATCGAAATTGCTGACGCCCCAAGACAATATTTTGCCTTGCCGCACGAGCGTTTCGAATGCGGCAATCGTTTCCTGCAGAGGAAAGCTCCCGCGCCAATGAAGCAGGTAGCAGTCCAGCCGGTCGGTGCGCAGGCGCGCCAACGACTTTTCGCAGGCAGCCACCGTGCCGTGTTTCGAGGCATTGCCGGGCAGGACTTTGGAAACCAAAAAAACCTCGTCGCGCCTGCCCTCGATGGCTTGGCCGACAATTTTCTCCGACGTCCCCGACCCGTACATTTCCGCGGTGTCGATGTGCGTCAGGCCGAGATCGAGTCCGCGTCGCAGCGCCGCGGCGGCGCCGGCGGCGGCCGATCCCTCCATTTTCCATGTTCCTTGCCCGACGCAGGCGACGTGCCGCCGAGTCGCGCCGAATGAGCGGGTGGTGTTTTTTGTGGCCATTCAACTTTTGCAGTATTGCAAGAAACATGCGCACAATCACCTGAATAGAGGGAGGCCTTAACGTGGAGACGCCGACCGCGCTCGCAGACCGGATACCCGGGCTGGAATGGGATTTCATGCGCCACGGAATTGCCAAGGGCGCCGTCTCGTTGGCCATCTTTGCGGTGCTATACCTGATTCTGGTGTGGACCGGATTGAATCTGCATGAGAGTGCCGAGGCGCTGACGATTATCTGGCCGGCTGCCGGCCTTTTATTCATGGCGCTGCGGCTGGCGCCGCGCCGCCTCTGGGTCTGGATCCTGGCAGTACAACTGGTGATCGAATTACTGGCCGGCTCCTTGAAATCCGACCATTTCGTTTTCCGATCCTATGTGCCGTTTGCGCTTGCCAACTCGCTCGACGGCATGGTCGGCGCATTCGTGGCCTCACGGCTGAATTCAACGCCCAGAGTACCCCGGCTGCGAAACGTGTTGCTGTTCATCGCCTCGATCGCAATCGGTTCGGCGGCCGGCGCGGTGGTGGGGGCCTTCGCCACGACACACTTGATGAGCGGGCCCGATTACCTGCGTGAGTGGCAGCTGTGGTGGGCGGGCAATTGGCTGGGATCACTGTGCATTGCGCCGATCGTGATGAGTTGGGCCGTGCGCCTGCGTGCTCGGCAGCATTCCGCGCCGGCTGGGCCCGCCGTTGAAATGATGCTCATCGGCTTCGGCATGCTGGCCATGACGAGCTGGGTGTTCTCGGCGCCGCCGGGTGGTGTCACCACTATCCTCGATATGCCGTTCGTCATCTTGGCTTTCGTGGTGATCGCGGCATTTCGGGTGCCGCCGCGATGGTCATCGATACTCGCTGCCGCGACCGCCATCTTGGCGTCCTACTTCGCGTGCCGCGGCTTGGGGCCCTTCGCGGGCGATTCGAATCCCTTCGTTCGGGTCGGCGCCGTCCAGCTGTATCTTGCAACCCTGGTCGTTATTAATTTCCTGCTCGCCGTGGTGCTGCTCGCGAAGCGCAATGCGATTCAGCGGTTGCACACCAGCGATGAGCGGTATCGCAACTTCATCGAGCACAGTTATGAGGCCGTGTGGCGTGTTGAACTGTCGCAGCCCATGGATCCGAATCTGCCGCTGGGCGAGCAAATCGCCTGGCTGCAGGCGCATGCCTACATTGCCGAGAGCAACTTGAGCTACCTGCGCTTGAATCGGCACATGGGCGTGTCGGAGGCGGATGCGCGCCAGTGGCGCAGCGGCGCTCCCTGGGTGCGAACCTTCATCGATCATTTGGGCGCGGCGTCGCATCAGGGCTATTTGCTGGACGGACTGCAATTCACGATCGCGGCAGAATCGCAGCAGCTCACCTATATCACGGGATTTCGCGGTGTCATCGAACAGGGCAAGCTGGTGCGGCTCTGGGGCGTGGCGCGCGACGTGACAGAGCTGGTCGCACTCAACGAGCAGCTGCGCCAAAAGCAGGAGCGATTGAAACTCTATGCGCGCGAATTGGTGGGTGCCGAAGAGCGGGCGCGGCGGGCAACTGCCGTCGACCTGCACGATGGCATTGGCCAGCAGTTGGTCGGACTGTCGATGACCCTCGAATCCTTGGTGCGGCGTTCGCCGCCGGAAATCCGCCTGCTTCTCCGCGAGGCGACCAATACCGTGCGCGAGGTGCAGGCCATTGCGCAACGGGTCATTGCCGACTTGAGCCCCCCGGGTCTTTATGAGCTGGGTTTGGAGCCGGCGCTGAAGTGGCTCAGCGTCTACATGCGAAGCAAGGACAATCTGCAGGTTGAATTACATGTCGCCGCGGATGAGACCGGTATCGATGTCGAACTGCGGGTCCTCGTGTTCAAGGTCATCCGGGAACTGCTGCGCAACGTCATCAAGCATTCCGGCGTGCAAGCGGCAATGGTCACGATCACGCGCGCCCCCGACGAATTGCGCGCCGTTGTCGAAGATCGCGGTGTCGGCTTCGAGTGGCAACTGAGTTTATTCGAGCCGCGCGCGCACGGATTCGGCCTGTGGAGCGTCGCCGATCGCGTGCGGGACGCCGCCGGTGAAATGACCGTCGATACCGGGCCCGGCCGCGGATGTCGCGTGACGGTGGTCTTTCCGCTCGGCGCGGCCAAGCCGCGGGCTCAACCCGACCTGGGCCGCGACAGCGCGGTTGCCGGACGCGCCCGATCCGCCTGACGTCAGGCCTTTGCCAAGTGCCGCGACATTCGCAGCGCCGCCTCGCGGCCCTGGTAGTAGCCCTGCACAATGCCCAACTGATCGAAGCCCAAGCGCGCGTAGAAAATTCGCGCCGCATCGTTGTGGGTGCGCAATTCCAGATTGATGCGAAACACGCCGGCTTCGAGCGCGGTCCGGGTCAGCCAGTCCATGAGCTGGGATCCGATGCCCTGACGCCGATGTTCCGGCGCTACCGCAAGCAGGTTCAAGTGCGCGACGTCGTCGCCGAAATGCATGATGGCGAATGCGGCGATCCGTTGCTCGCGGCGCGCGACCACCACGGATGATTCGGGCCCTGCGATAAAATGCTGCACTCGCGCCGGCGTCCACGACCAGGTCAATCCCTGTTCAATGAGATCGCGGGACATCTCCGCAATTTCGCGGGCATCGGTCACTCGCGCCAAACCAATGGAGGCGAGTTCCGACACGCTCAATGCACCTCGGATTTGATGGGTGAGACGGGTCGACGCGGCAGGCCGCCCGGCGTCGCCGGCAGAAGTTTCAAGAGTTCCTGAATACCGCGCTCCAATTGGGGGTCATGTCCATTCAATACAGCCACTGGATCCTGCTCGACCACGATGTCGGGATCGACCCCGTGTCCTTCAATTATCCAACGGCCGTTTTCATCCGCCGTACCGAACTCTGGCACAAACACCTTGCCGCCGTCGAGTAATGTTCCATGGTCGCTGATCCCCACCACGCCGCCCCAGGTGCGCTTGCCGATCAGCCGGCCGATTTTCCATTGCCGAAATTGATAGGAGAAAATATCGCCGTCCGACGAGGTGCCCTCGTTGATCAGTGCGACTTTGGGGCCAGGCTGCACCACGCTGGGATACGTGCCGGCAGCCGCATGATTGCGCCCGAAACGGGTCTCCTGCAGAACGCCTGCCAATCGCTCGATGAGCATTTCTGAAACGTTGCCGCCGGCGTTGTCGCGCACGTCGACGACCAGTCCTTCCTTGCGCACCTGCGGATACCACCACTTGATGAACTCGCGAATTCCTGCGTCGCCCATGTCAGGCAGATGAATATAGCCCAAGCGGCCGTGACTCAAAGCGTCGACACGCGCCCGGTTCTGAGCGGCCCAGTCCAGGTACAAAAGATCGGCCTCGGTGTGCAGCGGCTGGTAGCGAATGGTACGCGCCGCAGCGCCATCGGCAGTCGCCGCCACGCGCCATTCCACCGGCTGGCCCGCCGGCGCCTGCAACAGTTCATAGGGATCCGTTCCTTCTTTGAGTTCCCGTCCATTGATCGACAATACGTAGTCGCCGACGTGCACATCGACACCCACCTCCGTGAGCGGCGAGCGGTAGCGTTCCTCTTCATTCTCGCCGGCGAGCATCTTGGCGATTCGATAGCGGCCGGATTTCGCATCGAGTTCGAATCGCGCACCCGGCAATGCCACGAATGGCCGCTTGGGCAACCCCAGGTCGCCCCCCTCGATGTAGGCGTGCTGCACGGTCAGTTCGGCGATCATCTCGCTGATCACGTAGTTGAGATCAGTGCGGTGGCCGACATGCTCGAGCAGCGGTTGGTATTTGCCGCGAAGCTTTGCCCAGTCATAGCCATGCATGTTCTCGACGTAGAAATAATCGCGATAGCGGCGCCACACTTCGGCAAAGATCTCGCGCCACTCGGCGGCCGGAACCCGGTAAGTCATCAGGCCCGCAAGCGATACGGCCTTGGCATCGTCGTTCTTGCCGACTTCGAAATACTTGAATTCTTTGGAAGGCATCTCCGCGAGCACATGTTTGCCGTCCGCGGTGGCGGACCACTCGGTTACGTCCTCCGCGACGGGCTTTGCCTCGCGCTCCTTGATGGAGTAGCTCATCACGGTCGGTTTGATGCCCGGTTCACGCCCGTAATAGAACGCTCCGCTGCGCAGGTACAACAAATTCTCATCGCCAACCCGCAGATTGCTGATGTTGTCCGCCTCGAGCGGGATTCGAATGGTGCGATGCTCGATGCCGTCAAATTCGATCTTGACGTCGGGTTTCGGCTTCGCCTTGCCCTTGGGCTTGTTCTTCTCCGCGTCGGGATCTTTGTCCTCGCCGGGTTCGTCGTCGCGAATGCCGAACGGATTTTTGACGTCCTTGCGCAAGGTCACTGCAAAGATTCCGGTCTGTCGATCCGTGGCGAAATTGAATTCGACGGTGCTGATGATGGGCTGGTACTCACGCTGGCTCAGGAAATAGAGCAATTCGCCGTTCGGCGACCATGCGGGCGATTGCGCGGCGAAACTTTGCGGCGTGATCCGGTGCGATTGTCCATCCGCCACGGACCACACGAATACACTCGAATAGCCATTCGCATCATTGCGGGAATAGGCGAGGAAGCGGCCATCGGGCGACCAGCGATAATCCAGAGAAAGACCGACGGGATCTTGAGCCACCACAGTGCGCTTTTTGCCGGCGATGTCGATGACGTACAGACGGTTGGTGTTGTCGGCGAAGGCGATCCGCTTGTCATCGCCGGACCAAACCGGCGCCGAATAGCGGCCCGTGGAATTGGCGGTTAACGCGGCGGCGGGGCTGTTGCCGTCCTGCGTCTGCACATAAATCTCCTCTTCGCCGCTGCGATCCGAGACGTAAGCCAATCGCGTGCCGTCATTTGACCAGGCCGCCTCGCGGTCGTGGGCATTCGAAGATTGGGTGAGATTGCGCGTCACGCCATGTTCCACCGGGACCGAGAACACATCACCGCGCGCCACGATGCCGACCCGCTCGCCGCCGGGGCTCAAACTGAAGCCTTCGATATTTTCCGCCGCGTTGACCGCTTGCGGCAGCGTCGTCGTGTTGTCGGCAGGCACGTTGATCGACACGGCGCGATCCTGGTTGCTGCGGCTATCGTAAAGATGCAATTCGCCGTTTGATTCGTAGACGATTTGGCCTTGCGCATCCGCGCTCGGCCAACGCACATCCCAATCTGTGTAATGCGTGAGTTGCCGAATTTGCCGCGTGCCGAGATCGTAGCGATAGAGGTTGAACGTGCCCGTGCGATCGGAATTGAAATAGATCGCATCGCCGATCCACATCGGGTCGCGATCGGTGCGCAAGTCGTGGGTGATTTGCTGAAGCGAGGGATTCGCCAGGTCAAAAATGTAGAGAACGTTGGCGAGGCCGCCGGAGTAGCGCTTTTCGCTTCGAAAATCGCGCCACAGGGGCGAGTAGACGATTTTTCTGCCGTCAGGAGAAAAATTGCCGGCACCCGACTTGGGCATGGGCAGCGGGATTGCGGCACCGCCGTTCATTGGAACGGTATACAGCTTCGCGTCCGTCAAGATGTAGCCATCGCGCGCGGATCTGAAAAGAACGGATTTGCCGTCCGGCGTCCACCCATACACTTGATTGTCGTAGCCCCAGCGTTCGGCCAGCGGGCCGGGCGCCGGATAGAACGTGAGTTGCTTCGGCGTGCCGCCGCCCGCGGGCATGACATAGACCTGTTCATCGCCGCCATACTGTCCGGTGAAGGCGATGTAGCGGCCGTCGGGCGAGAACTTGGCGAACAATTCCAATCCGGGATGCGAGGTCAGCCGTGTCGCGGTTCCGCCTTGCGTGCCGACAGTCCACAAATCTCCCGCGTAGCTGAAGACGATACGGTCATTCAGCACATTGGGAAATCGCAGCAGCTTGGTTCCCGGTGCGGTTTCCGGCTTGCCCACCTCTGCCCATGCGGACGAAAACAGGAGGATTGCCGCCGCAAGCGCGGCGTAGGCATTAATGCGCATTCATCGCCTGGATCTCAGCGGCTGCGATATCGATCGGTCGCAAGCACGAGCTCATGAGCATTACCCGGCTCGAATGCCGAGTGACCGGCGTCCGCCACAATTCGGAAATCCGCCTCCGGCCACGCGCGGTGCAAATCCCACGCGCTGGTCGCAGGACATACGACGTCGTAGCGGCCCTGCACTATGGTTGTCGGTATATGCCGAATGCGCGGCACGTCGTCGATCAATTGGCTCTCGCTGCGCAGGAACCCGCGGTTCACGAAGTAGTGGCATTCGATGCGCGCGACCGACAAGGCGAACTGGTCTTCGCCCCACTTCCTGATGTTATCGACGTTGCTGTGCAGAAAGCTGCATGCAGCCTCCCACATCGACCATGCCCGCGCCGCGGCCAACGCCGCCCGCTGATCGGTGCCGGTGAGGCGTTTGTGATAGGCGCTTAGAAAATCGTCCCGCTCAGCCAAAGGGATCGCGTCGCGATAGGCTTCCCAGAAATCGGGAAATATATCGGAGGCGCCGTGCTGATAGAACCAGCGTATTTCGGCATAGCGCAACAGGAAAATTCCGCGCAGCACGATTTCAGTCACCCGCTCAGGGTGAGCCTCGGCGTACGCCAGTGCCAGGGTGCTGCCCCAGGATCCACCGAATACCAACCAGCGCTCGATGTTCAAGTGTTTGCGCAATCGCTCAATATCGGCGACCAGATGCCAGGTCGTATTCTCTATCAGACTGGCGCTCGGCCGGCTGCGTCCGCAGCCGCGCTGGTCGAATATGACGATGCGGTAATGCCGAGGGTCGAAGAATTGCCGCGCGCGCTTGTCGGAGCCTGCACCGGGCCCGCCATGCAAGAACACGGCAGGTTTGCCGGCGGGGTTGCCGCTTTCTTCGTAATAAATTTCATGAACGTCCGATACGCGCAGGTAGCCGTTGCGATACGGCTCGAGCGCGGGATACAACTCGCGTCGCGGTAGGCTGCGGGGGTTCGGGCGGGAGATTTCTCGGGCCTTGAGCGCGCGCGTGGATTTTGCGGCGCTGACCGATGGCTTTTTGACGGAGCGCCGTGAGGCGGGGCGTGATTTGGCTCGAGCGGCCTTTTTTTTCGTCATCGCTTATCCTCTTTGAGTCGCATTTACGCCCGCGCCACCATGGGCCCGAGAGGCCGCCCTCCCAAAAGATGCACATGCAAGTGATACACCTCCTGGCCGCCATGCGCATTGCAATTGATGATCAGACGGTAGCCGCTTTCGGCAATCCCCTGCTGCCGTGCGAGATCGCGCGCCACGATGAACATGTGGCCAATCAGCGATTCATCCTCGTCGACAATATCATTGGCTGTGGGAATGGGTTTGTTCGGGACGATCAGTATATGTACCGGAGCCGCGGGGCGGATATCCAAAAAGGCGATCACGCGGGGGTCGCGGTAGATCACGGTCGCCGGCAGGTCCCCGGCGATGATTTTCTCAAAAAGCGTAGGCATTTCATACGCCTCCGATGGTTCTGGGACGCCAAGACTATCAGATGAGATTTGTGACCCCGTAATAGTAATAGGAACGATTCTCATGTAGAATCGCGTTCATGTTGGTCCCTCAAGATATCCCACTCATGGAACTGGCCCCAGGGGCCTCGGCGCGCGTGATTTCCGTGTCGGAGGCTGATTCTAAGGGACCCGCCGACGTAGGGCGTCGTTTGGCCGAACTGGGCTTTCTGCCCGGCGAGGCAGTACGCATTGTAGCCCGGGGCCTGTTGGCCCGAGCGCCTATCGCCGTGCGCATCGGAACAGGCACATTTGCGCTGCGACTTTTCGAGGCCGCCTGTATCCGCGTATGTCCGGAGCAGCCGCAACTCCCCTAGGACGCCTGATTCCATGGACGTCGCGCGCAGCGCTCCGAACCCTCTGATCGCTTTGGTTGGCAATCCCAACTGCGGCAAGACAGCGCTTTTCAATATTCTGACCGGCAGCCGCCAGAAGGTCGCCAACTACGCCGGCGTGACTGTCGAACGCAAAGAGGGTTCGCTGCTCACGCCGTCCGGCCTGCGTATTCGCATTCTGGATTTACCCGGTGCGTACAGCTTGGATCCGCTGACTCCCGACGAGCAGGTGACTGCCGATGTGCTCCTAGGCCGGCGCAGCGGCGAGACCGCGCCGGATTTCGTCGTCTGCGTCACCGATGCGACGAATCTTCGTCAAAACTTAAGATTGGTTTTGAGCCTGAAGCGGTTGGGGTTGCCCATGGTGGTGGCGCTCAACATGACTGACATTGCGCGCCGCAAGGGCATCGTCATCGATGCCGAGCGCTTGGCGATTGAGTTGGGCGTGCCGGTGGTTGAAACGGTCGGCGTCAAGACGGCCGGTGTGCGCGCGCTGATCAAAGTGCTCGATGCGACAGCCATGCCCGAACGCAGGGTGCCTGGCGCCGTCTGGCAACCGTTGAGCCGATCGGATATCGAGCACGACCAGGCTGAAGTGCGCAGGATTCTGGGTGTGGTGGGCGGTGACCGGCTCGATGGCGTGACCTTCAGCGATCGCCTCGATGGCCTGGTGCTGCACCCGCTGCTCGGGCCTGTGATTCTCGCCGTGATCCTGTTCCTGGTGTTCCAGGCGGTTTTCGCCTGGGCGCAGGTGCCGATGGACGAAATCAAACTCGGTGTTGCGGCCTTCGGCAATTGGCTGGGTGCGGCGCTGCCGGCGAGTCTGCTGAAGGACTTGGCGATCAACGGCATACTCGCCGGCGTCGGCAGCGTGTTGGTGTTTTTGCCGCAGATCATCATCCTGTTCTTTTTCATCCTGATTCTCGAAGACTCAGGCTATCTGCCGCGTGCCGCATTCCTGCTCGATCGCGTGATGGGCAGCGTTGGGCTCTCGGGAAGAGCCTTCATCCCGCTGCTCTCGAGCTTTGCGTGCGCCATCCCCGGGATCATGGCGACGCGCACCATTCAAAATCCGCGCGATCGTTTGACGACCATTATGATTGCGCCGCTGATGACCTGCTCGGCACGCTTACCGGTCTACGCGTTGATCATCGCTGCTTTCATTCCGCGCCGCAGCGTGTGGGGCGGACTGGAATTGCAGGGCGTGGTGCTGTTCGCGCTGTATATCGCCGGCATTGCGAGCGCGATGGCCGTGGCGTTCGTGCTCAAGCGCCGGGGCCAGGGTGGCGGATTTCAAGCCCTCATGCTCGAGTTGCCCGCGTATCACTGGCCGAATTTGCGCAATCTAGGCATTGGCCTGTGGCAGCGCGTCGAGATCTTCATGAGCCGCGTCGGTACCATTATTCTGGCGCTCATGGTCATCCTCTGGGCCTTGAGCTCATTTCCCGCACCGCCGCCGGGCGCGACGGGGCCGGCTATCCAGTACAGTATTGCCGGACATCTGGGTGCGTGGCTCGCCGTGATATTCAAGCCCATCGGCTTCAATTGGCAGATTTCCATCGCGTTGGTCCCGGGTCTTGCGGCGCGGGAAGTTGCGGTGGGCGCATTGGGAACGGTCTATGCGCTGTCCGCGACCGGCAATGACATGAGCAGTGCCTTGACGCCGCTGATCACGCAGTCGTGGAGCTTGCCGACGGCGCTCTCGCTGCTTGCCTGGTACGTATTCGCTCCGCAGTGCCTGTCGACGTTGGCGACGGTCAAGCGCGAGACCAATTCTTGGCGCTACCCGATTATCATGGCGGCGTATCTATTCGCGCTGGCCTACGCGGGATCATGGATCACCTTTCGCGTCGCGACGGCGCTGGCTGGATCATAAAAGCATGAACGCAGTACTCGACAATTTTTTGGTGGGCGTGCTGCTGCTCGCGAGCGTGGGCTATGCCGTGTACAAGCTTGGGCCGCGGACACTGAAGCGACGCATTCTGCAGACCTTGAGCCGCGCGACGGGCGCCGCCCCGGCTTTCTTGAGGCTCGGCCGAGTCGCGCAAAAGCTCGGCGCAGCGTCCTTGGGCTCGGTGCCGGGTGCGTGCGGCGGTTGTGACAACTGCGGCACCGAGTCTTCCTCCGAGCCGCAGCCGCCATCCGCCGAAATCAAAGTTCCCGTCGCGAAAATCGGGCGGCGTACCTCGGCACTGTGATGATGATTGGTTGGTGTGGCGCTCGCCTGGAAGGGTAAGCAGCCTCGAGGTAACGAAAAGACCCAGTTACCTCGCGGCTGCTTACCCTTCCTGACGAATGCTGGAACCGATCAGCATC
>Ga0193729_1001419_pt1 | contig 12246 bp, 13 predicted proteins | sample U1c2metaG_FD_143036 | JGI IMG/M metagenome (GOLD analysis project Ga0193729, IMG submission 143036) | Soil microbial communities from a riparian zone of the East river system, Colorado, United States - U1c2 | ecosystem: Environmental > Terrestrial > Soil > Riparian zone | place: USA: East River... | reverse complement strand
ACAGCGCTCCGTCGAGCGAGCCGCCGGCGAGCGCGTCCCGCACAAGCGGGTCCTCGCGCGCGGCCAGCAGCAGCGGCAGGGTCGGCGTTCCCTCACGGAGGTCGGTGCCGGCGATCTTGCCCGTGTCGAGCGCCTCGCCGGTGCAATCGAGAATGTCGTCGGCGATCTGGAAGGCCACGCCGAGGGCGAGACCGAACTCGGCGAGCTCCGCGCCGTCCGCCTTCGTTAAACCGGCTCCGAGCAGGCAAGCCGCCTCGAAGAGCTTGCCGGTCTTGAGGGCGCAGCGCTCGAGGTAGCTCTCGATCGAGGTCTCCGCGTCGTGCGACTGGGCGCGCTGAAGAGCCTCGCCACGGGCGAGGCAGAGGCAGGCGGTGGCGAGGATCGAGACCGCACCTTCGTTTCCGGTTGCGGCAAGCTCCGCGAAGGCGCGCGCAAACAGGTAGTCGCCGGCCGCCCGTGCGGCTTCGGGGCCGTAGCGCGCCCAGGCGGAGGCTCGGCCGCGGCGGTAGCCGGCACGGTCGATCAGATCGTCGTGGACCAGGGTTGCCATGTGCACGAGCTCGACGGAGACGCCGGCCGCGTACGGCGGCTCCCGGTCGGTGGGCGCGGCGAGAAAGACGAGCAGAGGCCGGAGGCGCTTCCCACCGGCGGCAAGGGCTTCAGCACCGACCGTCGCGGCAAGGCCGGGATGCTGCGCGACGCCCTCTTGCAGGCGGCGCTCGATCTCGTCGAGGTAACTGTCGAGGCCGTCCGCCTCACGAATCGCCGCCAGTGCGCTCACGTGGCAGCCGTCCCGGTGTGAAGCGCGACGATTCCACCGGCGAAGAGCCGGTAGCCCACCTGCTCGAAACCCGCACTCTGCATCAACTTGGCGAAGTCCTTCGCTTCGGGAAACCGGCGGACACTGGCCGGCAGATAGGTGTACGCAGACCCGCCCGGGAGCAGTTTCCCGGCAAGCGGTATGAGACCGTCGAACCAGAGCTTGTAGAACGGCCGCAACAGGCCCCGCGGACGCGTGATCTCGAGGATGCCGAGGCGTCCGCCGGGCCTTAGCACGCGCCGCAGCTCTCGCAGGCCCGCTTCCAGGTCGTCGAGGTTTCGCGCCCCGAACCCGACCGTCGCCCCGTCGAACGAGCCATCCGCGAATGGCAACGCCAGCGCGTCGCCCTGCAGCCACTCGACCTCGCTCGACTTCGCGCGGGCACGCTCCAGCATCCGCTCCGAGAAGTCGAGCCCGGTGACTCGACCGCCCGCCTGCAGATCCGCGAGCGCGAGATCTCCCGTGCCGCAGCAGGCGTCAAGCACGCGGTCGCCGGGCGAGACCACCGCACGAGCCGTCTCCTTGCGCCAGCGACGGTCGAGCCCGGCCGTCATCACGTGGTTCATGGCGTCGTAGACCGGCGCGATCCGGTCGAACATCGTCCGCACAGCGTCGGGCGCGAGCCTGCCGCTCTCGACCGTCACGTCAGGCCTCTCCCCAACGCGCCGCCTGGTGCTCGATCCCGAGCTGATCGAGGCAACGGGAGACGACGAAATCGACGAGCTGGTCGACGGTCTCGGCCCCGTGGTAGAAGCCCGGTGCGAGGAAGAGAATCGTCGCCCCAGCTTGCCTGAGCTCCAGCATGTTCCGCAGGTGGATTTGCGAGAGCGGCGTTTCGCGCGGACAGACGATCAGCCGGCGCTCCTCTTTCAGCGCCACCGAGGCGGCGCGGTGGATCAGGTTCGACATCGCGCCCGAGGCGATGGTCCCGAGCGTGCCCATCGAGCACGGGCAGATCACGTAGGCGTCCACCTTCGCTGAGCCGCTCGCGTATGGCGACTTCCAGTCCCGCTCCGAGTAGATGGTGACGCCGTCAGCTCCTCCGATCAGGCGCTGCGCGATCTCGTCCTGAGGCAGCGAAACGTCCCGGTAGAGCTCGGTCGCAAGCACTTCGTAGCCCGCGCGAGAGATGCAGACCCCGAGCTCGCAGTCAGCCCCAGCCAGGGTCTGGACGAGCCGTGCCGCGTACGGGGCGCCCGAGGCACCCGTTATGCCGAGGAAGATGCGCAACGTGAGGTCTCTAGTGTGGCCCTTTTGAGGCCTCGAGGAAAACCGCGAGCTTGTGCAGGTTGGCGTCGCCGAAGGCCGCGAAGGACGGCATTGGCGAGCCTTTGTTCACACAGCTCGGGCATTTGAGATGTGCGACCTGGAAGGCGATGCCCTTGTTCTTCGCGCCTTCTGCCGACAGATCCGGCGCACCCAGCTGCGAACCGCCGACGCCAAGGTAGGTGTGGCAGTTGAGGCAGCCAGAGGTTGCGAAGAGTTCGGCCCCCGCGACGGCTTGCGGAGGCAGCTTCTCCTTCTTCACCCAACCGGGAACAGCAGCCTTCAACTCGGCGCCGAGCGCTTCCTTCGCCGTCGCCCCCTTGTAGGTGAGGACGCCCATCGAGAGAGCGACCAAGATCGCCCCCACGATCGCGATCGGCCGCCGCGACAGCCGGCGCTCCGGTCGTACGTCGATGAACGGAATCACCAGGGCGAGGATCAGCAGGATGGTCGGAATCCCGACTGTCCCGAGAATGACCGAGTTCGGCCATTTGAAGATTCGCAGCAGATAGAAGAGGAAGTAGAAGTACCAATCGGGCCGAGGCACGAAGCTCACGGTCCCGGGATCGGCCTTGGCCGCCCAGGGTGGCCCGAGCAGCGACGTGTAGTGCCAGATGAAGGCGAGCCCGACGATCACGCACACGACGACGAGGCTCATCACCGTGTCGTGGAACATCGCGAACGGGTAGAACGGCTTCCCGTCGCGCTTGACGTCCTCCTTGTAGCGCTGATAGGCAATGCGGCGCTCTTCGAGCCGGCGAGAGGCCATTACTGGGGTCTCCTGGTGACTCCGCGCGGGGTCGGGTTGACGAGCCCGCTGCCGCGGGCCTGCTGGGGTTCCTCGCGCTCGCGCCCGGCCGCTTCCTTCGACCACGGGGGCGAGGAGACGCCGAGGCGCACGACGAGGTAGAGGTGCAGGGTGATCAGACCGATGATCGCGCCCGGCAGGAGCAGCATGTGGAGCGAGTAGAAGCGGGCCAGCGTCTCGGGCCCGATCTCGGCGCCGCCGCGCAGGAAGCTCGCGATGTACGGCCCGAGAAACGGTGCCGTGCCGTTGATGTTGATCCCGACGACGGTCGCCCAGTAGGCCGTCTGGTCGTACGGCAGCAGGTAGCCCGAGAAGCCCTCGAGGAGCGCGAGCGGCAGCAGCAGCACGCCGACGATCCAGTTCAGCTCGCGCGGATACTTGTAGGCGCCGAATAGAAAGACGCGCGCCATGTGGAAGAAGATCAGGATGATGAAGACACTCGCGCCCCAGCGATGCATACCGCGGACGAGCCAGCCGAGCGTAACGTCGTTGTTGATGTGCTGGACGGACTCGTACGCGGAGTTCGGGTCCGGCGTGTAGTACATCGCCAGGATCACGCCAGTGCCGAGCTGGACCAGGAACGCAGTCAAGGTCGCCGAGCCGAGCGTCTGCCACCAGTCCGTGTCGCCGGGGACCTTGCGGAAGAGGAAGTACTTGAGGCCGCCGACGAGGCCGGAGCGCTCCTCCAACCAGTCGACCGGATACAGGGCCGTGGCCTTCATCTGCTCTTTGCGGCCTCGCTTGTCGGCCATCAGCTTGGGGGCTGCAGCGGGTAGAACCACTGCTCCGGGCCGTCGACGTGCTGACCGGGCCCGGTCAGCCGGTACTTCTTGATCCTCGCGCTGGCTCCGGCGCCGATTACCTCGGCCACGCTGTAGGTCTTGCCAAGGGCGAGCCTGCCGTTACGGATGTAGAACTCGTAGCGGTCGAGCGCTCGGACTGGGGGCCCGGCGGTGCGGTTGCCCTCCTGGTCGTACTGGCCACCGTGGCATGGGCAGCCAAAGCCGCCGGCCGGGAGTGTGGGGATCAGCGTGACGTCACCCGCCGCCGTCTTCTGCTCAATCTTCCGGTTGTCGAACATCGGCCCGTTCGGCTGAGTCGGGCACCCGAGGTGGGCGCAGCGGTTGGAGAGCACGGTGAAGCTCGGCTTGTTGAGGATGAACCCGTTGTTGCGGATGTACGCGGTGCGGCGCGTGATCTCGCCTTCGGAGGGATCGACGAGGAAGGTCGAGATCAGGAATTCGCCCTCCTTGAAGTTTGTGATCGGCCCCAGGTCGACCTCGTCGTGATGCGTGTGCTGAAAGACCGGAGCGATCGCGAAGCCGACGATCGGCACCGTGACGATGCCGCCGATCACGGCGCCCAGCCCAAGCGTCGCGCCCTCGAGGAAGGTGCTGCGCGGAAAACGGTCGCCGGTTTCCGGCGGAGCCGTCGCCGCTTCGGTGGCGGACGCAGCACCACCCGCGGCCGGCTCGGTGCCGAGATCGCGGCGCCGGGAGTCGGCCGTTACATCGCGCACCCAGAGGAAGCCAAACAGGATCGTCAGCCCAGCCCCGACCGCGACGGCCGGCCAGCTGACGACCAGCCCGACCAGGATGCACACGACGCCGATCGCGAAGCCGATCGGCCATAGGCTGGGTGGTGGAAGGTGCGGTTTGCCTTGGCCCTGCTGGGGCTCCACTTAGAGCGCCTCCCTTTTCCCGCTCACCTGGTCGGATTCAATCGGCTTGACGCTGTGCGCGTCAACGACGTAACAACTGACGCAACGGCCGGGAAATATGACGCATCGCGCCGTTTGTCGCTTCGGCATCGATTCCGATCCCGTATTCCTCCCAGCGGCGGTCGACCAGAGCACGTACCTCATCGCTCATCCAGATCTCCTCCGGCCACGGCCTGGTGCCCTCGTCGGGCCCCTTCGCGGTCGCGTCGATTCCGAGCTTGCCGCCGAAGAACTGGTGCGTCGGGGCGTGGTCGAGGTGGTCGAGCGGGCCCTGACTGAGGACCAGGTCCCGGGCGGGGTCCACATTGGCCCCGACGTAGAAGAACACCTCCTCGTAGTCGTGGACGTTGACGTGCTCGTCGACGACGACGACCGCCTTGGTCAGGCTCAGCATCCCGAGCCCCCAGATCGCGTGCATGACCTTCTTGGCGTGAGCCGGAAAGGCCTTGCGGATCGAGACGATGCAGCAGTTGTGGAAGACGCCCGCGACGGGCAGGTCGTAGTCGACGATCTCGGGCACGGTCATCTTCACGGCCGGCAGGAAGATCCGCTCGGTCGCCTTGCCGAGCCAGGCGTCCTCGGCCGGAGGCTTTCCGACGACGATCGACGGATAGATCGCGTCCTCGCGCATCGTGACCGCGGTGACGTGAAAGACCGGGAACGGCTCGGCCGGCGTGTAGAAGCCCGTGTGGTCGCCGAACGGGCCCTCGGCGGTCAGCTCGTCCTTGTCGATGAAGCCCTCGAGCACGATCTCGGCGTTGGCCGGAACGTCGAGCTCGACCGTCTTCCCTTTGACGAGCTGTACCGGCTCGCCGCGCAGGAAGCCGGCGAGCATCAGCTCGTCGATGTGCTTCGGCAGCGGCGCGCTCGCCGCGTACGTCGTGACCGGATCGAGCCCGAGCGCGACGGCCACCTCGATCCGCCCGTCGGTTGCCAGATAGTCCGCGCGCCCGTCCTTGTGGATCTGCCAGTGCATCGCGGTGGTCGCGCGGTCGAGAACCTGCATCCGGTACATGCCGACGTTGCGCGTGCCCGTGTGCGGGTCCTTGGTGATCACGGCGGGAAGCGTGATGAAGGGCGCCGCGTCCCCCGGCCAGCAGGTCTGCACGGGGAGCGCGCCGAGATCGACGTCGTCGCCTGTGAGGACGACCTCCTGCGCCGGCCCGCGTCGCGTCGTCTGCGGCAGCGAGTCGGCGATCGACTTCAGCTTCTTGAGCCCGCGCACCTTGTCGACCAGGCCCTGCGGCGGCTGCATCTCGAGCACGTCTTCGAGCTTTGCGGCGACGTCGTCGAGGCGTTCGACGCCGAAGGCAAGGCACATTCGCCGCTCGGTGCCGAACTGGTTGATCAGCAACGGATGGCTCGAGCCGCTGGGGTTCTCGAACAGCAGCGCCGGCCCGCCGGCCTTGACCGTGCGGTCGACGATCTCGGTCACCTCGAGGTGCGGATCGACCTCGGCGGAGACGCGAACAAGCTCGCCTTCGCGCTCGAGCAGCGCGATCCAGTCGCGTAGGTCCCGAGGTGGCGCCACTGCGCGTTCAGTCTATGTCGCTGAGCGTAAGCTCTCGTCGAGCCCAGGCACCTGCCGTACGTGGCGGTTCGGCTAGTGCCGCCGGTGGCGCAGCCAGCGCGACGTCTCGCCGAGGACGATCACACCGAGGAAGATCAGGCCCACGATCAACATCGCGATGATCACCTTCTTGCCTTCCTCGGCCGCAGTCGCGGCGAGCGGCGATACGAGCGCGAGCGAGGTCATGCGAGCGCGACCCTAACGAAGTCTGCGGTCATGCGCCGCGAGCGCCTGATCGAGCGCCCCGCCGGCGTGGGCCTCAGCCAGCGCTGCGAGCGGCCCAGCGTCGCCCCGGTCGCGCAAGGCAAGGCGGGCCTCGCCGAGCTCCCCGGCCCCAAGCAGGGCCGCGCTGGCCCCCCAGGCTGCTCCGTCGCCCGGCGCCGAATCGGCTCTGAGTTGCGCACACAACGAGATCAGCTCGGCCAGGTCGGCGACGGCCTCGACGCTGCCGACCTCCGCGATCCGGACGAGGCCGTGCGCGTAGAGATAGTCGCCGAGCAGAAGCGCGGTGTCGGCGTCGGCGGGCTCGAAGATGCGCGGCCGCCCGTAGTGCACGAGGTAGCCCTCGTAGATCGTCTCGAGGCCGAGCCCGTAGCGCTCCTCGCCGAGTGGGGAGAAGACAGCCTCCGGCTCCCGCTCATTCTCCGGCCGGAGGGCGTCGCTCCAGAGCCGGCTCTCGCTCCGGGCCTCGGAGGCGATCGTCGTCCAGAGATCAGTCGTCGAAGTCTGCAAGCGCCTGGACCGTTCTCTCGATCTCGTCGTCGCCGTGCACAGTGGAGATGAACAGCGCCTCGAACTGCGAGGGCGGGAAGTAGACACCCCGGTCGAGCAGGTGACGGAAGAGAGCCCCGTAGCGCTCCGTGTTGGCGTCCTGTGCGTCACCGAGGTTGCGAACCGGTTGGTTGCGCATGAACAACGTGGCCATCGCGCCGACGCGCTGCACCGTTCCAAACGGGGCGAGACCCGCCTCGAGCCGGGCGCCGCGCCGCTCGAGCTCCTCGTAGTGATCTAGATCACGAAGTCGCCGGACCACGGACAGCGCTGCGGCGGTCGCCAGCGGGTTCCCGCTCAGCGTGCCCGCTTGGTAGACCCGGCCGCTCGGGGCGAGCTGCTCCATCACGTCGCCGCGGCCGCCGAACGCTGCCAGGGGCAAGCCGCCGCCCGCGATCTTGCCGAGCAGCGTCAGGTCGGGGATCACGCCGAAGCGCTCCTGTGCCCCGCCCCGCGCGACGCGGAACCCGGTGATCACCTCGTCGAAGACGAGCAGCGCGCCGCTCGCGCTGCAGAGATCGCGCAGCGCCTCGAGGAAGCCTGGCGCCGGCGGAACGACGCCCATGTTCCCGGCCACCGGCTCGACGACGATTGCCGCGAGGCCCTCTCCCCAGCGCTCGACCGCCGTCGCGGTCGCGTCAATGTCGTTGTAGGGAACGAGGAGCGTGTCCTGCGCCGCGCCGCTCGTGACGCCGGGCGACGCCGGAATGCCAAGCGTCGCGAGGCCGGATCCCGAATCGGCGAGGAGCGCATCCGCGTGCCCGTGGTAGCCGCCAACGAACTTGAGGATCCGGTCGCGTCGGGTTGCCGCCCGTGCAAGCCTGACCGCGCTCATCGCGGCCTCGGTGCCGGAGGAGACCAGCCGCACCATCTCGAGCGACGGCACCGCGTCGACGAGCTCCTCGGCGAGCTCGACCTCGCGCTCGGTCGAGGCGCCGAAGGTCGTGCCATCGCGGGCGGCAGCTATGACCGCGTCGACGGTCTCGGGATCCGCGTGACCGAAGATCAGCGGGCCCCAGGACATCACCCAGTCGACGTAACGGCGGCCCGCTTCGTCCTCTATCCAGGCTCCCTCACCGCGCCGCACGAAGAGGGGGTCGTCGACGCCGACAGCCCGCATCGCGCGCACGGGAGAATTGACGCCGCCGGGGATCACCTCGCGAGCCCGCCGCGCCAGGCTCGCCATCACAGCCATTCGGCGAGCTCTTTCGTCCAGTAGCTGACGATGAAGTCGGCGCCCGCACGCTTGATCGCGGTCAACGACTCGAGCGCGGCCTGACGCTCGTCGAGCCAGCCGGACTGGGCGGCCGCCTTGAGCATCGCGTACTCGCCGGAGACGTTGAACGCGCCAACCGGCAGCTCGAACCTGTCGCGAACGGCGTGCAGGACGTCGAGGTAGGGGAGCGCCGGCTTGACAATCAGCGCGTCCGCGCCCTCTTGCACGTCCAGCTCGCACTCGCGCAGCGCCTCCCGAACGTTCGAGGGATCGAGCTGGTAGCCGCGGCGATCACCGAACGAAGGCGCCGACTCGGCGGCCTCCCGAAACGGCCCGTAGAAGGCCGAGGCGTACTTCGCGGCGTAGGAGACGATCGGGACCTGCTCGAAGTCCGAATCGTCGAGCGCCGCCCGGATCGCGCCGACACGGCCGTCCATCATGTCGCTCGGCCAGACCATGTCGGCCCCGGCCTCGGCGTGACTCACCGCCGTACGCGCGAGGAGCTCGAGCGAAGCATCGTTGTCGATCTCTTCGCCGCGGACGATGCCGCAGTGGCCGTGCGAGGTGTATTCGCAAAGGCAGACGTCGGTCGCGAGCACGACGCCGGGAAGATCCGCGCGCAGCTCGCGGAGCGCGCGCTGGACGATCCCGTCGTCTGCGTAGGCGCCGGATGCCTCGTCGTCCTTTTCCTCCGGAATCCCGAAGAGCAAGATCGCAGGAACACCGAGCGCCGAGAGCACTCCGGCCTCGACGACGAGCTCGTCGATCGAGCGCTGGGCGATCCCGGGTAGGCCCTCGAGCGGCTTCACGACACCCTCGCCGGGGCAGACGAAGAGCGGCATCACGAACTGACCGAGGTCGAGCCTGGTCTCTCGCACGAGCGAGCGCAGCGGGCTCGTGCGTCGCAGGCGCCGCAAGCGCGTCGTAGGAAACGAGCTCACGCCGACAATCTACGCGCCGAGGCCGTGCAGAAGCTTCATCGCTGCGCTGCGCTCGAAGGGGGTTCGACCGGAGCGATGCGAGTGGGCGATTCCGATTCGACGTCGACCGGGACCGGCAACGGGTCGGCACCGCCCTCCTCCCACCGCTCGAGCTCGATCCGGTTCGAGAAGAACTCCCAGATCGCGCGTCCGGCGGCGAGCAGGGGGAGCGCGACGAGGACGCCCGGAAGACCGTAGATCTCAGCGCCCGCGAGCAGCCCGAAGATGACGAGCAGAGGATGAAGCCGAAGGGCGGAGCCCATCACGTTCGGGACGACGATGTGACCCTCGATCTGGTGGATGCCCAGGAACAGCAAGGCGACCCAAAGAGCCGAGATCGGATGCACGACCAGCTCGTAGAGAATCGGCGGCACGGCGCCCAGCCACGGACCGAGATAGGGGATCAACTCGGTGAACGCGACCCACGCGCCGAACAGGACCGCGTACTTCGTCATCCCGGGCGCCAGCCCGAGCGTCCCGAGGAGCCAGAGCCCGAGCCCGGCGCTCACGCCGATGATCAGCGACAGCAGCAGCTGCCCCTTCACGTAGCCGACCAGCGCCTGCTCGATCTGGACGACGAGCGGCGGGGAGCCCCTGGGCGGGGGAAAGCGGCGGTTGACCCCTGCCGAGAGACGCTCCATGTCGAGGAGCATGTAGATCGACACGACGAGCACGAGTACGAGGCTGAACAGCAGTTTGACCGTTCCGATCGCCGCACCCTCGACGAAATTGATCGCCCTCGTCGTGTACTTCTGGACGTCCCGCGTACGGATGTTGTTCACGAAGTCGTTGGCCTGCTTGCGGATCCTGATTCGGCTCAGGCCGTGATGGTTCAGCCACACCTGAAGGCGGTTGACATCCCGCTCGGCATGGGTCTGCGGGGGTTGTCCGTGCTCGGTCGTAAAGTAGGAATCGACCCGATGTGACGACGACCTCGTCTGATCGACTACCACCGTCCCGAGCGCGATGCTTGCCGCGGCGACGAGGCTCGCGAACAGCAGATAGACGATTGCAACTCCCAGTCCGCGGGGTATCCAGATCTTCGTAATGCCACGGACGACCGGATTGAGGAGCAACGCGATCAGCCCGGCGACGAGAAAGAGGAAGATCACGTGACGGACGGCGCCCGCCACGGCCCAGATCAGAAGCAGAAGCAGCGGCAGCGTGACGAGCTGGATCCAGCGCGGGATCTGCAGCTTCGGGGGCGACTCGGCCGCCATCGCGATGATGATACGGCGCGCGTCGTCCGGCTCCGGTCGTCGGTCCGGCCGCCCGCTTGGGACTGGTCCCTGGCCGAGGATGGGGCCCTGGCGTTGGACAGTTACGAACTCTGGGACGAACCTCAGGAAGCACCACGGCTTCGGCTGTCACAAAGTCCGCCCGACCGAGGCGCCTTGCGGGTGGAGGGGCAACCCGTTAGCGTGCCGCCGATGCCCAGGGATGTAGGGCGCTCAGCGGCTGCCCGGAATCGCCGTGCTCACCATCAGGCTATCCGCCGCCGCAGGCGCGTCGCCGGCCTCGTCGTGCTCGCGATCGTGGCGCTGGTGACGCTGCTCCTGACGGCATTCGGGTCGGCGAAGCCGTCCAGCCGGGCGGCACTCAGCCCGGCGCCGGTGAACCGGTTACTCCCGTCGGGACCGCCGAGCCCACAGGTCGTCGCGCTCGAAGGCGCGCTGCGCATCCAGCTACCCATCGCGCAGTCCCGGCTGACCGCGGTCGGCTATCACGCCAGCGGCGACGGTGCGGTCGCGTTGCAGCCGCTCGGCTCCCAGGCCAACCCCGGCACGCTCACGCGCCTCGCCCGCCGTGTCTTCGGCAGCGGGGGCCGCGGGGTCCGCTGGTATCAGCTCTCGGGAGGCGACGGATCCGGGACGGCGGCCCTCGACGTCGGCGCGCTTCCCGGCACGGACGTCTACGCACCGGTCGACGGAACCGTCATCGGACTGACTCCGTACATCATCAACGGACGGCGGTTCGGGTCGGAGCTCGACATTCAGCCGACCGGCGCGCCCTCGTTCGTCGTCTCGATCACGCACGTCAAGCCCGACCCCTCGCTGACCGTCGGCTCGAGCGTCGCTTCCGGGACGTCGAAGCTCGGCGTCTTGCTGGACTTCTCCCGCGTCGAGGAGCAGGCGCTCGCGCGCTATACGCAGGATGCCGGCAACCATGTCGAGATCGAAGTTCGCCCCACCGCCGCGTTAGCAACCCCCTGAAGATTCTCTTCGTTGCCGACGTCTTCGGCGTCCCAGGGCGACGGGTGGTCGAGGAGCGTTTAGCCGGTCTGCGTGACGAGCTGGACGTCGCCTTCTGCGTGGTCAACGGAGAGAACGCCGCGGACGGCGCCGGGATCACGCCCCGGATTGCGGATCGCATCCTCGCCGCCGGCGCCGACGTGATCACGCTCGGGAATCACACCTGGCGGCGGCCGGAGATCGGGCCCTATCTGGCCGACTCGGAGCGAGTGATCCGTCCCGCGAACATGAGCGCGAGCTCGCCAGGGCGGGGACTGACCGTCGTCCCGGCTGCGGACGGGACGCCGGTCGCCGTGATCAACCTCCTGGGCCGGCTCTTCATCGACCGCCGGTCGGGCCGTTCGAAGTGATCGACGAGCTCGTCGACGAGGCAAGGAAGCGAGCGCAGGTCGTCGTGGTCGATTTCCACGCCGAGGCGACGAGCGAGAAGGTCGCACTACCGCGGTGGCTCGACGGCCGGGTCACGGCCGTGATCGGGACTCACACGCACGTGCAGACGAACGACGCCCGCGTCCTTCCGGCCGGCACCGCCGCGATCAGCGACGCCGGCATGACCGGGCCCCATGACTCGGTGATCGGCGTCCAGGCCGACCTCGCGATCGCGCGCATGCGGACCGGCATGCCGGTCCGCTTCAAGCCCGCCGAGGGCGGGGTCCGCCTCGAGGGCGCGCTGATCGAGTGCGACCCTGATACCGGACTGGCAACACATTGCGAATCCGTCCGCGTGCCGATGAGCTAACCCTGCGGGGGAACCTCCCGGTTCCCCCGAACCCCCTCCACTGGTCCGCTGCGCGGACAGGGCCTACGGCCCGGGCTACGAGCTGCGAACCGGTTCGCGTCGAG
>Ga0193729_1001418_pt1 | contig 12248 bp, 8 predicted proteins | sample U1c2metaG_FD_143036 | JGI IMG/M metagenome (GOLD analysis project Ga0193729, IMG submission 143036) | Soil microbial communities from a riparian zone of the East river system, Colorado, United States - U1c2 | ecosystem: Environmental > Terrestrial > Soil > Riparian zone | place: USA: East River... | reverse complement strand
CCGTGCGTAACAATCCGCGTCTGTAAAATAAACATTCCCGGCGACAAAAACGTCCTGATAATTTGCGCATCGCGTTGCCAGAACGAGTGCGCTTAAAATCGCGATCTCAATCGCGGTCAACGCTCCACCTACGATGGGTCGAAAAAAAATTGGCATTCCAAGGTTTGATTCTGAACACTGACCCTTGAAAACTGAACTCTGAAAATGAAACTGGGCCCGCCAGGATTCGAACCTGGGACCAAGGGATTATGAGTCCCCTGCTCTAACCGCTGAGCTACAGGCCCACATGTTATGGAAGTAAAACACAGCAAACCGCTCGTGACCAACCCCGAAAGCATTCGGGAACTGCTCCCAAGGAAGACCGATCTCGCACCGCCGCCGGAGCTGCTTTGGCGCACAGGAGGCCAGATCGCCCGGTGCGCTGGAAACTGCGCGATCTAGCGAATTGCGTTTACCCTCGGCAACGCTGCCGCGCTCTCCTGAAGGAGCGAATCGAGCTTGTTTAAATCGATCGGTTTCACCAGATGATACTTGAAACCCACTTCGTAACTTTTGCGAATATCTTCTTCCATCCCGAAACCAGTGAGGGCAATTCCGAAGACCGGGCGCTTTGAGTTCAGCACGCGCATCAAATCGATTCCGCTGCCATCAGGCAAACCCAGGTCGCTTATGAGCACATCAAACTCCTCCTTCCCGCTTAGATCGAGCGCCGATTGAAGATCGCCAGCCGACTGCACATGATAACCGCGCCGCCGCAGCAAATTCGTAAGCGATCGTTTCGTATCTTCGTGGTCCTCAACAAGGAGGATGTGCATCGTTTGCCGGACTGGCAGCTGGGGGGACGCGGCCGGTGCGGCCTGGACGTCCGGCTTTTCGCACGTGGGAAAAACCAACGTGAACCTGGCGCCTTGATTTCGGCCCACGCTGTCGGCAGCAATGGTTCCTTTGTGCGCTTCGACCAGCGTTTTGCTAATCGCGAGACCGAGTCCCAGACCTCCCAGCTGTGTCCACCCGCCTTGTTCAAAAGCATCGAAGATCTTTGGTAATGCTTCAGGCTCAATTCCCACGCCGGTGTCGGCGATTTCAACCCGAAGTTGCCCGGCGGTATCATTACTGGTTGAAATAGAAATTTGCCCGTTCTCGGATGTAAACTTCACCGCATTGTTTATTAAATTCCAAAAGATCTGCTGGAGTCGCGCCGGGTCCGCTCGCAAATGCAATTTTTGCGCGGTGAGATCGAGTCGAAGCGCCAGGTGTTTTCGATCGATGTCTGCCTGGCAAATCTCGAGCGCATTTTGCAACAGCGTATGAGCGTCCACGACTTCGAAATTGAGTTGGACCTTGCCTCTGCTAATCCGCGTTAGATCAAGCAAATCATCGATGAGCCGGGCCTCCAACTCCACATTGCGGCGAATCATGTGCAGCGATTCGTGAATATTCTCCGGCAAGCCCGGCTCGCTCTCGAGTGCCATCGCGGACGCCAGCACGGGTGTGAGAGGAGTGCGCAATTCGTGGCTGAGCATGGCAAGGAACTGATCTTTCGCGAGGTTAGACCGCGCCTTGTCTTGCAACTCCACGTTCGTTTTTTGCAATTCCTCTTGGCGATTTTGGAGTTCCGCGGCGAGCGATTGCGATTGCTTGAGCAGGTCTTCCGTCCGCGTGTTCGCTTCGATTGTGTTCAGGACAATGCCGATGCTTTCAGTCAATTGATCGAGAAACGCCTGATGCGTGGAGCTAAAACGATCGAGCGATGAAAGCTCCATCACCGCCTTTACTTCTCCTTCAAACAAGATGGGGAGAACGACGATGTTCATCGGACGCGATTCGCCCAGCCCTGAACTCACCGTAACATAATCCGCAGGCACATCGGTCAAAAGAATGCGCCGTTTTTCCAGCGCCGCCTGGCCAATCAAACTTTCGCCCAATCGAAAGCGATTCTTTAAACCTTTTCGGCCGCCGCCATAAGCATAACTTGCCAAAAGCTTGAGTTCGGGATTTTGCGATGAATTCTCGACGATATAAAAGACTCCTTGTTGCGCAGAAACCACCGGCGCCAACTCTGACAAAATGAGTTTACCAACCGTTAGCAGATCTCTCTGCCCCTGCAGCATCCGTGTGAATTTCGCGAGATTGGTTTTCAGCCAGTTCTGCTCGTCATTCCGCAACGTCGTGTCTTTCAAATTGCGGATCATCTCATTGATGTTGTCCTTCACGAATGCAACTTCGCCCTGCGCTCCCACCTGGATCGAACGCGTCAGATCGCCTTTCGTGACGGCCGTTGCCACATCAGCGATCGCGCGAAGCTGCGTCGTCAAATTCGCCGCCAGCCGATTCACATTGTCGGTCAAATCGCGCCACGTGCCGGCGGCGCCAGGGACGTTTGCCTGACCGCCAAGCTTTCCTTCAACGCCCACCTCGCGCGCGACCGTCGTGACTTGATCGGCGAAAGTGGCAAGGGTCTCCGTCATGCTATTAATGGTGTTGGCGAGTTCGGCGATTTCACCTTTCGCTTCGACGAGCAGCTTTTGCTTCAGGTCACCATTTGCGACCGCGGTAACGACTTTCGCAATGCCGCGCACCTGGTTCGTTAGGTTGCCGGCCATCGAATTCACACTGTCGGTCAAATCCTTCCACGTGCCGGCAACGCCTTTCACCGTGGCTTGTCCTCCGAGTTTGCCCTCTGTGCCGACTTCGCGCGCGACCCGCGTCACCTCCGAGGCAAACGAGTTGAGTTGATCCACCATCGTGTTCACGGTGTCTTTCAGCTGAAGAATTTCGCCTTTGACATCGACCGTGATTTTTTTTGAAAGATCGCCGCGCGCGACGGCCGTCGTCACGTCGGCAATATTGCGGACCTGGCCGGTTAGATTTCCGGCCATCGAATTCACACTGTCGGTTAAATCCTTCCACGTTCCGGCGACCCCCTCCACTCTGGCTTGACCACCAAGTATTCCTTCCGAACCCACTTCGCGAGCAACACGCGTTACTTCCGAGGCAAACGAACTGAGTTGGTCAACCATCGTGTTGACGGTGTCCTTCAGCTCTGCGATTTCGCCCTTCACATCCACCGTGATCTTTTTGGACAAATCGCCATTCGCCACCGCAGTAGTGACCAGCGCAATATTGCGCACTTGCGCGGTAAGATTGCCCGCCATGAAATTGACTGAATCAGTCAAATCTTTCCACGTTCCGGAAACGCCTTTCACTTCGGCTTGACCACCCAGAATGCCGCCGGAACCCACTTCGCGCGCGACACGCGTAACTTCCGAGGCAAATGAGCTCAGTCGATCAACCAGCGTGTTGATCGTGTTCTTCATTTTGAGAATCTCGCCTTTCACATCAACCGTGATCTTCCTCGAAAGATCGCCATTCGCGATTGCCGTCGTCACTTCAGCGATATTGCGGACCTGCGCCGTAAGATTGCCCGCCATCATGTTCACGTTGTCGGTCAGATCCTTCCACGTTCCCGCGACGCCGCGCACGTCTGCCTGTCCGCCGAGTTTTCCTTCGCTGCCTACCTCGCGTGCCACCCGCGTGACTTCGGCAGCAAAGGAACGAAGTTGATCGACCATCGTGTTGATCGTGTCTTTAAGTTGCAAAATTTCACCGCGCACGTCGACGGTGATCTTTTTCGACAAGTCGCCATTCGCAACGGCGGTCGTGACTTCGGCAATGTTACGCACCTGACCGGTCAGATTGCCGGCCATCGAATTCACGCTGACGGTCAAGTCTTTCCAGGTTCCCGCCACACCTTTTACGTCTGCCTGGCCACCGAGTTTTCCTTCGGTGCCCACCTCGCGGGCCACGCGCGTTACTTCCGACGCAAACGAACTGAGCTGGTCGACCATCGTATTGATCGTGTTTTTCAGCTCGAGGATTTCCCCTTTCACATCCACCGTGATCTTTTTCGATAGATCACCGGTCGCAACCGCAGTCGTCACCGCTGCGATGTTTCGCACCTGGCTGGTCAGGTTGCGTGCCATGAAATTGACCGAGTCCGTCAAATCCTTCCATGTGCCGGAGACGCCTTCGACGCGCGCCTGTCCGCCCAGAATTCCCTCAGAACCGACCTCGCGCGCCACGCGCGTCACTTCCGACGCGAAAGATCGAAGCTGATCCACCATGACGTTGACTGTGTCCTTTAGCTCAAGAAATTCGCCTTTGACATCGACAGTGATCTTCTTGGTCAAATCGCCGTTTGCCACAGCGGTCGTCACCGTCGCAATGTTGCGTACCTGCGCCGTCAGATTTCCGGCCATGAGGTTGACATTTTCGGTCAAGTCCCTCCACGTCCCGGCGACACCTTTAACCTTCGCCTGACCGCCGAGCTTGCCTTCCGTTCCCACTTCACGCGCCACTCGCGTCACTTCCGAAGCGAAAGCGCCAAGCTGATCGACCATCGTGTTCACGGTTTTGGCCGTACGCAAGAACTCACCTTCGAGTGGCCTGCCTTCGATCTCAGTCGCCATCGTTTTGGACAAATCGCCCTTTGCCACCGCGCCGATGACCCGCGCCATCTCACTCGTCGGATGGACCAAATCCCCAATTAGATCGTTGACCGATCCGATGGCATGCGCCCAGCAATCCAATACGTCTCCGAGCGAGGCTCTCTGTGCGATTCGGCCTTCTTTGCCAACCACACGCCCGATCCGTTCCAGTTCCTCTGTCATGCGCTGATTGGTTCCGATTACGTCATTAAATGTATCCGCAATCTTCCCGGCCACGCCGGTCCAGTCATCTGGCAATCGCACCGTAAAATCACCATGTTTAAATGCCATCAGAGCAGCAAGCAGCTGTTTGCTGTCTAGCCCGTCACCGTTGAGGCGCGAGCTGCTTCGCGGACGCAGCGTGCGAATAGAAGTCGTTTTCTTCATAAGAGATATAAAAGATTAAAGAGGTAGTTCATCTTCGCGGTCGCGAGTTCGACGCGTAAGATTGGAGGGAGCTTATTTGCCAGCGCCACAGATTTATCGTCTAATCGCATGAAGTCATATCTCCGGCAAGAAATCGCGGTATCTCGTGACTCCGGTCGCAGGAAAAACGCCATGCGGTGCAGCCGAGAGCGGGTGCATCGCTGAGCTAATAGAACGCGTAACCATGCTTTCCCCTCCTATTGATTTGCCATTCTGTTTTAGAGCCGACTTCTTTCAGTTTAAGGCCCCACACAATCTCCGAGAAGCATAAAAATCGGCAGTCTCGCCCTTTCAGAAGCCACGAGTTTCGGGATTCAGCAATGTTCTAGAGTAACGTCAATTGTTCTATCGTGCGCCGAAATGCGGCCGTTGAAAGCTTTGGGCGTTCTCCAATTGAGGCACGACGACAGCCAACCTCGAAAAGCGACGCGATTTGTTCAGCGAAAACGCCTTCGCCGGTCATGCGGGTGTGCCACTGTGAATTATTGAGCCGATCATTTCCGCGTAAGTACCGAATCCGCCCGAGCACCTTCTCTTTCCGATCGGGAAAATGTTCGTCGAGCCAATGTTCAAAAAGAGGCGCGACTGCCCACGGCAAACGCACGATCGTGTAGCCGGCAAATTGTGCCCCAGCCCCGACGCACGCTTCGAGAATCTTCGGAACTTCATGATCGGTCAGTCCGGGAATGATCGGCGCAATCATCACACCAACCGGAATTCCAGTGGCGCGTAATTGCTCTATTGTTTCAAGTCTTGCGGTCGGCGGTGAGGTCCGCGGCTCAAGCACGCGCTGTAAATTCGGATCGAGCGAAGTGACTGAAATGTTTACCGCGACGGCGTTATAACTTGCGAGCTCGCGCAAAAGATCTACATCGCGGGTCACGAGGCGATTCTTTGTGATGATTGCAACCGGATTGCGAAATTGCGCGAGCACTTCCAGGCAGCCGCGCGTGATGCGCAACTTTCTCTCGATTGGTTGATACGGATCGGTTACGCCGCTCATTACTAACGTCTGCGGTTTCCAGCGCGGCGATTCCAATTCCGCTCGCAACAATTCCGCGGCATTCATTTTCACCACGATTTTGCTCTCGAAATCGAGTCCTGCGGAAAACCCGAGATATTCATGAGTCGGCCGCGCATAACAATAAATGCAACCGTGCTCACAACCGCGATATGGATTCACGCTTGTCTCAAATCCGACGTCCGGGCTGTTGTTGCGCGTGATGATGCTTCGCGAACCATCGCGAAAATATTGCGTCACCGGTCGCGGCCGCTCCTCTTGCGTAACATCGACGTCAACAACATCGACATCGCTTAGATCGACATGGAGTTTCTCAAAGCGATTGGCCGGACTCCAGGAGGCGCCTCGCCCACGGATGGAAGACGAAGGCGGCGGCGTTTCCTCAACGATTGGCACAAACTTCGTTTTTGCGGTTTGAATTCCTTTTCCCACGACACCTAAGTTCACATGAACATAATCGCTGGTCGAGCATATTTTTTCGGTTGGATCTTTACAAGCTTCCGTTACGAGCGCGTCCGAACCTGCCCGACACCTTGACATCGGATATCGTCTTCCCGAAGGTGCTAACCACTTTAGCGGACCAGTTCCCGTGCTTCTTAAATTCAAGCGGCCACCGATCGAGAAGTTAGATTTTATCATTGCGGGCGCGCAAAAAGCTGGCACGAGCGCGCTAGCCGATTTTCTGGAGACCCATCCAAAGATCAAGATGCCGCACAAAGACGAGTTGCACACGACCGTCCAGCCAGCCCGCCATTTTTTTGATGACGAGGAACGTTTTGCCAAGAGCGAGATTGATTATGCCCCCTTGCAACGAGGATGCGTGCGGAAGCGAAAGTCGATTCTCCTCGGCTCCTGCACGCCCATTTACATCTATTGGAAATTCGCCATGGAACGGATTTGGAACTACAACAGCGAGATCAAGCTTCTCATTTTGTTGCGCAACCCGGCGGAACGCGCCTTTTCCCACTGGAACATGCAACGAGATCGACATTTGGAGAGTCTCGATTTCCTAGACGCGGTGCAGGAGGAAAAAAATCGCGCCCGAGAGGCAATGCCTTTCCAACTGCGCAAATTCTCGTATGTGGACCGAGGCTTCTACGCGGACCAAATTGAGAGAGTGTTTCGGCACTTTCCTCGCGAGCAGGTCAAGGTGATAAAGTTTGAACACTTTCGGAGCGAGGCACGCAAGACGCTTGATGCGGTCTGCAATTTTATCGGTATCGAGCCCTTGCAAAATTTAAACAATGTCGAAACTGGTTCGACGCCTTATGTGCGCAAGATGACCCGCAGTGAAAGACAATATCTTGTCGATCTCTACAAGGGTGATATCGATCGGCTGGAGAAACTTCTCGGCTGGGACTGTTCCGATTGGAAAAGCGCGTGAGTCTTTTCAGGAATTACTTCGCCACTCCAAGACTCCACGATTCCACTTGGAGTAATGGAGTAATGGAGTAATGAATTGCTCTGGCTGCGCGCCCTCGCTCAGGTCGGAGGGGTGGCAGAGCGGTTGATCGCGCCGGTCTTGAAAACCGGAAGGCCGAAAGGCCTCGTGAGTTCGAATCTCACCCCCTCCGCCAGTTCAATTGCGGATTGTCGATCGCGGATTGCGAATCTCTCGAAGAAATAAGCAATTGACAAAAATTGCGCAAAGGATTCCGAGAACCGCCGCAAACACGACATCGGACAGATAATGCGCAGCAACGTACATGCGCGAGAAGCCGATGAGCAGCGGAATCGGCAGACAAGCGAGACCGATTCGCCAGTTTGCGAGCAATAAGACGGCGAAAAACGCGGTGGACGCCGCAACGTGACCCGAGGGAAACGCATGAAATTTTGAACTGAAGCGCGGCCCCTCCCAAACTTCTTCTGTTTTCACTGAAGGGCGCGCGCGGCCAGTTGAAATCTTGATGACGCGTCCGGCCAGCCCGGCAACTGCCAAGGCAATCAACATCGCCAAGAAGATGCGCGTCCATTTCTTGCTGCCGCGCCACCAGGCGATGCCCGCAAGAAGAAGCCCCACTGCGAAATGCTCCGGCCAATCACCGAAGCGACTGATCTTGTTCATAATCTTATTCGCCAGTCCGTCCTGATGCTCGGCAATAAAATTTTGCACGGTGTGGTCGAAGAAAAACGCTGCTGCAATAACACTCGCAGCAATCACAATCCCGATCAGCCAATAAAAAACTGACTTGCGATTCACAAATAAGTTCCCGTCACATTTGCCGGAGGCTATTTTGGGCGCGCACTTGAAATCCGCAATTCGCAATTACGCGCTTCTTTTTTTTGGCTGCTTGCTTCTTCACGTCGCCGGCACCTGGAGTCTGCCACTGATCGATCGCGACGAGCCGCGTTTTGCCGAAGCATCGCGCGAGATGATCGAACACGGAGATTACGTTGTTCCGCACTTCAACAATCAAGTTCGTCTCGACAAGCCTCCCCTCACCTACTGGATGCAGACCGCCAGCTATAAGATTTTTGGCGAGAACGATTTTGCGGCACGTTTTCCATCCGCGGTTGCAGCGGCGGTCGTCGCATTGTCGATCTTCGGCTGGGGTTCGCGCCTTCGGCAGCCGCAGCAACCTTCGGCGTCGCAGGCGCACATTGGCGGGGATCGGGTCGGCTGGTGGGCGGCGATTATTTTCACACTGTCGTTACAAACATTTCTGCACGCGAAAGCCGCTGTCGCAGATATGTGGCTGGTCTTATTCATGACGACCGCGCATTGGAGCGGTTACGAACTGCTGCAAGAACCGTTAGGTCATCGACCACGCGGGTCGGCGCGCCCGGCGATCGCGCCCTACCAACAAACACGATGGTGGTGGATCTTCTATGTCTCGCTTGCGTTCGGATTTCTGGCCAAGGGACCGATCGGATGGATTCCTCTGCTAACGGTCGGATCGACAATGTTTTTCGTTCGCGAAACGCAACTCGCGCGGCGATTCAAATTCGCGCGCGGCGTTTTGCTTACTCTCGCAATCGTCGCCATCTGGGGAGTTCCAGCGTTGATCCAGACGCATGGCGAGTTTTTTACGATCGGAATCGGACGCCATGTCGTCGGCCGTTCGTTGGTCACGATGGAGGGACACGGCGCGAATTCGTTAGGGATGTATCTCTTGTTATTGCCCTTCTATTTCGTAACGATTTTTATCGGCTTCTTTCCGTGGTCGCTCAAACTTCCCTGGCTGACCAGAAAATTGTGGCTAAATCAGAATAACATCGACCGTTATCTCATCGCGGGCGTCACAGTCATTTTTATCATTTTCAGTTTAATCAAAACCAAATTGCCGCATTACACGCTGCCGGCGTTTCCCTTACTCGCGCTTTTGCTTGCACAAAGGTTGGCCGCAGAAAACTCAATGCGCTTCTTCAGGAATTGTGCGGCTGCATCGGCTTTGGGCTATCTTGGGCTTGCTCTTGTCGTTCCGCCGCTAGTCGCACGATTCTTTCCGGCATACGAGCTTTTTCGAGAATCGCGAGATGACCTGCGACCAACCATGGAGTTTGGCGCGGTCAGTTTCGCTGAGCCGAGCTTGGTCTGGTATTTTCGTAGCCGGGTGAACGGTTTTCTCACTCCACTGAACACCAGGCGCGCCGCGGACTTCATGGCGCAAACAGGGCCGCGTTTTGTCATTGTGCCAACTTCACTGGCCACCAAACTCTTCCCGAACCATCCCGAGAACTGGAGAATGTTTTCAACGCGCGGTTTTAACATCGCGAAAGGCGAGCACGTTGAACTTACGCTCGTGCTGAAGCCGGATTGATGACGCCCTAAATTGTTAGATGATTGTATCGCTTTAACGTTTCAACGAGCCACATGATCACATTTCTCGACGGCAAATTGGTCAGCGCGTTGCCTACGCAGGCGATTGTGGATGTTGGCGGAGTTGGCTACGAAGTCTTTATTCCGCTTTCGAGCTACGACAAATTGCCGGCAGCTGGCCAGGATATTCGCATTCTGACTCATCTGCACGTGCGGGAAGATGCGCAAATCCTTTATGGATTCATGACGGCGCCCGAGCGCGATCTTTTTCGATTGCTCGTCAATAACGTGAGCGGCATCGGTCCAAAACTGGCCCTCGCTGTTCTCAGCGGAATGAGCGTTAACAGTTTCAAAGCGGCGGTAGTAAACTCCGATGTCGCGTCGCTTTCGAAAATCAGCGGTCTTGGAAAAAAGACGGCCGAACGAATTGTTCTCGAGTTGAAAGATAAACTGGGCGTGGCGGCGGCCTGGGAGGCGGCCAGTGCCGTGCACGCACCCACACCCGAGCAGGAACAGGCGAACGAAGCCGTGCTCGCGTTGATAGCACTCGGCTACAAACAAATCGACGCGCATAAATCGGTACGGGAATTGCAGGAAAAGGGCGAAGCGAGGCCGGCGGAAGAACTCGTTAAGCTTGCCCTAAAACAGATGGCTGCTGGGAGATGATTGAAGGGCGTTTGTGTCAGGCGCCTTCCCGAAAATGGCGTCTCGATAGAGATGCCCTGCAATATTTGAGCGTTGGACATTGGATCCATGCATTGCCGTAGTCTTGCGAAGGCGGGTTGCACGTTGGACGTTATCAAGATCGACATGATTGCCGTCGCCGAGAGCAGACTAGACGCAATTCGCAACGCTTTTCCGAAGAAGGGCTTCTTTGCGGAAAAGGATTGGTTGCTTTCGTCTGACCCATTTCCAATCGGGAAGAAATTCGTCGACGAGCTCGAACAGCTTGGACATCGGCTTTTTGTTTTTCAGCGCGCCTGTAATCAGCTCTATCAACTTAGCGTAAAGGGAAAACAGCCGGAATGGATCGCGCGGTACCTCGATGCGGGCAAACCAAGAGAGTTGATCGAGTTCTCGCGTCGCAAAGAAATTCGCGATGATCTGCCACGAGTCATTCGGCCGGATCTCATTCTCACCGAAAATGGCTACGTCATCGCGGAAGTCGATTCGGTTCCCGGTGGGATCGGGCTAACTGCGTGGCTGAACCAAACCTATTCGGCCTTTGATAACGGAATCATCGGTGGCCCAGATGGAATGCTCGATGGATTTCGGAGCGTGTTGCCCGAGGGTGGTGATATCGTCATTTCACAGGAAGCGGCAACCTATCGGCCGGAGATGGAATGGATCGCGGCGCGCTTGAAGGATCGAGATCGTGATTTCGATTGGCGCGTCGTGCCTGCCGAAAATTACGAGCCGCAAAATGGGCGCGCTGTCTATCGGTTCTTCGAACTGTTTGATCTGCCAAACATTCCAAAAATCCAAGGCACGTTGCGCGCGAACGCTGAAGGACGCATCACTATCACGCCGCCTATCAAACCATACCTCGAGGAAAAGATGTGGTTTGCGCTTTTTTGGATGCAGCCGCTTCGAGAGTTTTGGCGACGCGAACTGGGCGACAAATACTTCATCAAACTACAAGAAGTGATCCCGTACTCCTGGCTGCTCGATCCAACGCCGTTGCCGCAACACGCGGTAATCCCACGACTGGAAATCCATGACTGGCGCGAAGCGGCCAAGCTCAGCCAGAAAGATCGAGATTTACTTTTGAAGGTAAGCGGGTTTTCGCCACTCGGTTGGGGGAGCCGCGGCATCGCGCTCGGGGCCGATCTTCCCCACGCCGAATGGCAACGCAGGATCGACAACGCACTCTCGAGCTTCGAATCGTCGCCGACGATTATGCAGCGCTTTCACAAAGGCCGATTGTTTGAGCACCAGTATTGGGACACGAATTCGCATGAGCAAAAAACAATGAAAGGCCGTGTTCGCCTTTGCCCGTATTATTTTGTCGAACAAGATCGCGTAAAGCTGAGAGGCGCGCTCGCGACTATTGCTCCAGCGGACAAAAAGTTTTTGCACGGAATGCGCGATGCAATTCTCGTGCCGTCACGAATCGGTGCGACAGCGGCTCACGTCATCGCCGCGGATTAGTCATCTTTTTTGAGCGTGCAAGTGCAAGCGATTTGCCTCAAGAAAGACATATGAACATCACCAAAAATCTCGGAATGCTCCTGCTGGCAATCTACCTGATTCTCATCGGAGTCAGTGCGCTTATCCACACAATCGCTATTCCGGCGATAGTGATGGGGATTTTGGCGCTCGCGGCCGGAATTCTCATTCTCATCGGCAGATAACGCGGCACAATTACAGGATGCCGACAGCGCGGGAGATGAGCAAAACAACAATGCTCAGTGAAATGAAAATCTGGCACATGGTGAGAACTTTCGCCCAGCGCGACAGCAGTGGCGCGTCTGTTGGTCCGAAGGTCGAACTCTGCGTGAAGGCAATAAAGAGATAATCGACGAAACCGGGACGCCACCGTTCCACGCCGAAT
>Ga0193729_1001417_pt1 | contig 12253 bp, 17 predicted proteins | sample U1c2metaG_FD_143036 | JGI IMG/M metagenome (GOLD analysis project Ga0193729, IMG submission 143036) | Soil microbial communities from a riparian zone of the East river system, Colorado, United States - U1c2 | ecosystem: Environmental > Terrestrial > Soil > Riparian zone | place: USA: East River... | reverse complement strand
TGGCGATGTTCGAAACTACGTACGCGGCATATTTTCGCATGGTCTATCAGTCGACGTATGACGCAATCCTGGCGACCCCGGTCGATGCCGAGTCGTTGGCGTTTGCGGAAATTCTCTGGGCCATCACGCACGGGCTGTTCGACACGCTAATCATCATGGTTGTCCTAACGGTGTTTGGCGCGGCTACGTCTCCCTGGGCAATCCTTGCTCCGCTGCCATTAGTAGTCGGCGCTGCGTTTATGGCTGGCCTTTCGCTCGGGGTGACTGCTTATGTGCATGACATCGATGCTTTCAATGTCTACATGGCGCTTTTCTTTTCGACGATGTATGTGACGGGCGCGTTTTTCCCGCTCGAAGTCCTGCCTTCATGGCTGCAGATACCTGCGCGAATTCTGCCGCAGACAGAATCGATCGATTTGACGCGTGCTTTCCTTACCGGCCGCTTCCTTCCCCGGCACGTCTATGAAGCGATTTATCTGGTAATATCAGCCGTCGTAGCGTGCGAATGGGCCTTGAGAAGTTTGCGCAAGCGAATGGTTAGTTAGAATTGAGCCGCAGAGATGAGGTCAGTACCGGGAGCGATAGCGACCGGGTCACGATCGACGCCAGCGTTGCGTCCTCCGAATCTTTAACCCGGTCGCTATCGCTCCCGGTACTGACTCATGCCCGTTAGGCTGATTGTCATGGCACAGCAAAAACCTGAAAAGCAATCGAAACTCGATCAACTTCGTGAACGCACGCAGCAAGCAGAAGCAGGCGGCGGCGCGGCACGTGTCGAGAAGCAGCATGCAGCCGGCAAGATGACTGCGCGCGAACGTGTCGAGTTTCTCCTCGACGAAGGCACCTTCCAGGAATTCGATAAGTTGGTCGAGCACCGCTCGCACGACTTCGGTCTGGACAAGCAAATCTATCCGGGCGATGGTGTGGTCACTGGTCATGGCTTGATCGATGGCCGGAAAGTTTTTGTCTTCGCGCAGGACTTCACCGTTTTTGGTGGTTCCCTCTCTGAAACTCACGCGGAAAAAATTTGCAAGGTGATGGACCTGGCAATGAAGGTCGGCGCGCCGATCATTGGACTAAATGATTCAGGGGGCGCCCGCATACAGGAAGGCGTCGTCAGCCTGGGCGGTTACGCGGACATCTTCCTGCGCAACACTCTGGCATCCGGGGTTATTCCTCAAATCAGCTGCATCATGGGCCCCTGCGCCGGCGGCGCCGTCTACAGTCCGGCGATCACCGACTTCAACATCATGGTTAAGGACACGTCCTACATGTTCATCACGGGGCCGGACGTAATCAAGACCGTGACTCATGAAGACGTGACGAAAGAAGAGCTCGGCGGCGCGGCGACGCACAATCGCATTTCAGGCGTGGCGCACTTCTCTGCGGATTCAGACGAGCACGCGCTGCGCATGGTGCGTGAGCTGATGTCGTTTCTTCCTTCGAACAATCTCGACGATCCACCGCGCGTCGCGGCGACCGACTCAGCCGATCGCGCCGAGACAAAACTAAATTCAATAGTCCCTGAGGCTTCGAACCAGCCTTACGACATTCGCGAAGTGGTCGATTTGATTGTCGATGATGGTTACTTCTTTGAAGTGCATCGGGACTATGCGCCGAATATCGTGGTTGGTTTTGCGCGCCTGGATGGAAGACCGGTAGGCATCGTCGCGAACCAACCTGCTTATCTCGCCGGCGTGCTCGACATCGACAGCTCGATCAAAGGCGCGCGCTTCGTACGCTTCTGCGACTGCTTCAACATTCCGATCGTCACGTTTGAAGATGTGCCCGGATTTCTGCCCGGCATTTCGCAGGAGCACGGCGGCATCATCAAGCACGGCGCGAAGCTGCTCTTCGCATATGCCGAAGCGACGGTGCCGAAGGTCACGGTGATCACGCGCAAGGCTTACGGCGGCGCGTACTGCGTGATGGGTTCAAAACACATTCGCACCGACATCAACTTCGCGTGGCCGTCGGGAGAGATTGCGGTGATGGGAGCTGAAGGAGCAGTTGATATTTTGTATCGCCGCGAAATCGCTGAAGCAACAGATAAAGCGTCGGCCCGCCGATCCCGCGTGAACGAGTTCGAAGAAAAATTCGCCAACCCTTACATCGCCGCCGAACGTGGATTCATTGATGAAGTAATTGAACCCGCCCAGACAAGACCCAAACTGATCCGCGCGCTCGCGTTGTTAGAAAACAAGCGCGATCAGAATCCGCCGAAGAAGCATGGGAATATTCCGCTGTGATCGCTCAGCTAACTATGGTCTTGATTAGATCAAGAAAACTCTTTACGTCCTCTTCGGTCGTATCAAAGGAAGTCATAAAGCGACACTCTGAGGTTCCTTCATCCCATACATAGAAGAAATACTGCTCCTGTAGGAGTGGCACATATTTACTCGGAATTTTGGCGAATATTGCGTTAGCTTGAATCTCCTGCGTGATCTCTATCTGCGAAACCTTCTCAAGCTCACGTCCCAGCATCTTGGCCATTCGATTGGCGTGCCCGGCGTTTTCTCTCCACAGATTGTTTGAAAGCAACGCATCAAATTGCGCTGAGACAAACCTCATTTTCGAAACAAGATGCGTCCCTTGCTTGCGAATATATTTAAAATCTTGGGATAAGAGTTTATCAAAGAACACAACCGCTTCGCCGTATATCATTCCGTTCTTGGCGCCGCCAAATGAAAGGATATCCACATCTACATCTAACGTTATTTCTCTGAGTTCCAAATCGAGACTCGCCGCTGCGTTAGCTATCCGTGCGCCGTCCATGTGCAATAGCATGTTGTTTTCGTGAGCAAACCTCGCGAGAGCCCGGATTTCAGCCGTTGTGTAGACTGTCCCCATCTCAGTTGATTGTGAGATCGAGATCACACGCCGCTGCACGTGGTGTTGATCCTCCACTCCGGACAAAAAGGGTTCGATCCTGGCTGCATCAATCTTGCCGTCGTTGGTTGGCACGGAAAGCAATTTGCACCCAGTAAACTCTTCCGGAGCACCGCATTCATCAACGTTGATGTGAGCCATCTTGGCACAGATGATCGAGTTATAGGGTTTGGTTACTGCTTTCAGGCCCAAGACATTTGCGCCAGTTCCGCCAAAGACAAAATAGACGTCGATGTCTTCACCCAGGTGCTCACGAAACCTCTTGACGGCCGCGTCGGTGTATTTGTCATCACCATATGCGATAACGTGTCCACTGTTGGCGGCGGTAATCGCTTCGAGAATCTTCGGGTGCACGCCGGCGTTATTGTCGCTGGCGAAGCCTCGTCTTGTCCCTATGTACTTGGTCATGATCAACTATGCCAATCGCCAGAGAGTGTCCGTGTGATAATGAACTTGATTCGCTCGTCTGGATCGCGCCTATATTCTTATTTTCTCCCGCTGCGCATTAGCCGTTTCTTGCCGTCCGACTTGATAGGAAAATGGAAGGATTGATAGAGCCTCCCGTTATATCTGTTATTACCAAAATGCCTTGTGGCTGAATGAAAAAAACCTCCGCGGAAAATCACAGCCCGGTTGTATACGTTGCCAATCCGATCAATCTCTACCCAGCGATTCAAAATCGTGCGATCCCGCTCTACTATAGTAATGAGTTTCTCAAACGTGGTGCCTAGTCTGAGCGCATCCCGCCTTGTGGGTTTGGAAATTAGGCCCGTTTCACGATGCTGCCAGAGGGAAGTGCCGGCATCACAAGGCGCATCCGGCGTGAGGTAAACCACCAACGTCGTCCAGGTTAACGGTTCATCAAAATGCACGCCCACTAGCTCCGCGCGTGAACCGTTAGCGAAAGCACTAAAGAAAACACCATTACTAGCTTCGATGGCATTCAGGTCATCCTCCCAGTAGTCGATCTTAATTCTAAACCTGGTCTCAATCAGTTTTTTGATGCCCCGAGGCTGATAAGCTTGAGTTCTCCAACCTGTGAACCGTTCAGGTTCAAAATAGTCCATAGCCACGGCTCTTAGCCGAATCTTATCGGGTCTTAGATAAAATGCATCGACTACCTGGAGGAAGGGCTTCAGCATGGTACTTGCTAGAGAGTCTTAGCCACATCGTCAACCGTGATTATTAGAACTTATGCTCAGACCTGCGGGTTTACTGCCGGCTTCGCCTCATCAGGGGAGCCGTTTGCCTCAAGAGTGGCATCATACTTCGCCTTAGCCTCTGGGTAAGTGGCATCATACGTGGCTTTAGCCTCTGTGTAAGTACGATATGGTGGTCTATTCAGTCGCATTTTGAGGCGTTTGAATAGCGGAAGCTGGATTCGCGTGAGCAAAAAGTCATCGGGACTCTGCTTCAATTCCTCATTGGCGAGATCGTATTGCGCGTAAGTGCCCTTAAGGCGATCTCCCCTCTTTCGTACGGAGATCACACCGGACTCAGAACTATTTCTAAGCGGAACGTAATAGAAAGCTGAAAACAGTTGACTTCGCGCAATTCCTTCACCGTCGTATCTGATGATTTCAGGCCGCCTCGTGTGCAGGTAATTGAAAAACTTGAACGTCACGTGATCGCCGGCAGTTTTCAAACGATAGATCTCGATCGCCTCCTCACCTGGCGGATAGCTAGGTAGTTTGCACTTCCCAATCCAAATGCCGGCTAAAGTGAACCTTTGGTACATCTTTAAGAGGGTCCGGACTCCGCGCCACAGCCACCTCACGATAAAAAGCACTAGCGTCGTTATAAGGCCGGTTAGAACGCCCCATCCGAAATTATCTGGGATCTTAATCAGCGAGTACGTGGGAGCGAAAAAGAATTCTTTCATCATGCTCTTTTTGTTAAGCCAGAATGCAATGGCTCATACATCTTGAGTGAATGAGCAACGGTTCGTTACTGCTCCGGAGTTATGCCGAAGCTCTCGCTGAAGGCTGCCTCCACAAGACTACCTCACTCGATTTCAACCTGAGTTTCTACGGCGCGATCTTCGTCGCCGATCGCTCCAGCCGCTCTGGCCGACTGAGTTAATGGCTGCGACGCGAATCCAATAGCGCTTGCCGCTAACCAATCCGCTAAGTGGTATTTCGCTTTCGTAGAAACGCCGGCGTGTTTCAACGTGGTCGATTGATCTTCGCTCGTTTCGATTACGTAACTCTTTGCACCGGCGACTGTGTCCCAATACGCATCGAGTTCGCCATAGCGATCGCCGACAGTAACATCCAGAGCCGATGGCGCTGGCGGCGGTTCCGTCGTATTCCGTCCCAAACGAAAATATCCAAGCCAGCGCTTCAATATTCGCTCCGCCGCCTGTTATACGAAGCTCGACGACTATTTTAACAAACCAGGGCCACTCCTATTGGCGTTGGCGAAGATTGTCTTGAACCTATCCAGTTGCCTCATGGAGTCCCGTTCCGTGGCTGGCTTGGCCAAATAGTCAAGTTGTTCCTTGTTCAGGGAATCCAAGATCTTCATCATATTTGCCACATCTTCGGCTGAAAGGACTTCCAGATAGTCTTCGAGTCTTTTTGGCTTATTCCTGGTCTCCCAATCGGCGATCTTTCCGGCGGTGCTGTCGGAAAGGTCAAAGATAAGCTGAAGTTCGATCGGTTTGAGGGAAACGAGTATTTTTGTTGTGCACTCGTCGAAACATTTTGGTTTCGGCTCGAAGGGCGTAATTGAGCAATCGCATCTCTGTGCCTGAACAAAGGTGGCTAAAAGAAAAAGAAACATCAGCGCGAGTCCAAGTTTTTTCATTAGTCTTCTCCTTATGCAGATTCTTGGTTTGGTTGGACTGAGTCGCCAAAGACCCACCACAAGATGAAAACCAGAAGCCATATTGCAAAAACTATTAGACCAACATGCAGATACGTTAGTTGCGAAGCAAACTCGGTATTCATGTAGTCACCAATCTTCAGCAATGCTTCACGTCTTTGGGCGAATGCTGCTGCTGCGTACCGCCTCGATATCTTGTCGCCGTTATACACAGATATCGCCACGAGGGTCCATCCGGGAATAAACAGCAAATAGAATGCACGCACTTTTCTGCTCAGCGGACGGAAATACGATGTGCTCGCAATGGCTACTATAGAAGCGGCGATGATAGCCAAAGCCCAACCGGTTAGAGTTCGCGAATCTTCGGCCATCTCTTTCAGGCCTTCTCTGAGGTTGTGATCGTCGGCAACAGAAGCACCCGCCGAGGGTGATGGGCTTGTAGCGACGGTCGGCTCAACTTTTGGCTGCGAAGTGGATTCTGGTTGAGCGAAGGCGCTTGCGGTCTGAAAGATGCAGATACTTATTATCATTAAGCATTTTCGCATGTCAGATATCCCCCTCCCTGCCCGTATATGAAGGTAGTTCAATTACTAACGCACCATGCGGCGCTTCGAAGCATCACGGCGCGATCTTCGTCGCCGGATCGCTCCAGCCGCTTTGGCCGACTGAGTTGAATCGCCGCGACACGAATCCAATAGCGCTTGCCGCTCTCTAATCCGCTTAATGTGAATTTTGATTTCGTAGAAACGCCGGAGTGTTTCCAGGCAGTCGGCACGTCCTCACTGAGTTCGATCACATAACTCTTGGCGCCGGCGACGGTGTCCCATGAAGCATCAAGTTCGCCATCACGATCGCCGACAGTTACATCCAGAGCCGAAGGTGCCGGCGGTGGTTCTGTCGTAGTAGTTGCCGGAGAGCGAGTATCCAGGCCTGCGCTCATAATCTTGGCCTCGTCACCACCGGAGACGCTATCGACATGTGACGCGATTTGGGTCATTGCGGCATCCAGCTGATCTTCCAGTGCGCCCAATTCAGCCGTCTGTGTTTTGCGAAGCTGGTCGGTTGCGTCAGCTTCATTAGCCTTGCTCTCGGTGGCGTTTGCTAACGCGGTGATATCGGCCAAGGGTGGATGTGGACTCGGATAGTTCGGGTTTCCGGTTAGAGAATCAATAACCTGTCTGGTTCTGGCTATCTTTGCGCGAATGGATAAGCCGCGGAAATTGAGTTTGACTTTAGGCATCTGAGGTCCCCTTTCAGAGGAAAAGGTTAGGCAGAACGCCGAGAATCTAGCGCTAATCCAAGACTTTGGCAAGAATTATTTCTACACATGCTACAACGCTGATTCATTAGTAGTTTACACGGCGCGAGCGATTGAAATTAGGACGGAATCGTGCGAAATGAGAGACTTGCGTCCCTCTGCACTTCAGATGCAATTGCAATTCAGTCGAGTGCACGTGCGATTGTTAAAAGTGCACATGCATTTGTTCTTATGGCAAATGCACTTTGTGTTATTGCAAGCGCAACAAGAGAAATTGCAGATGCATTCGCAAAGATAGCAATGAGGACTTATTAGAGTGCAAGCGTATGAGCTTCGAGCCTAATAGCAATTTGGGCGGGACCGATCAGAAAATAGTCGGACTTCGATGCAATCGACTCGCTGCTCAACGCAATCGCTCGGGTGGCAAGGGCATTACACATAATTTGAATCGTGTTGACAAGATTTATGCCCTCCCTGACGGTGGTAATCCTATAGTTGGTTCACCTACCACAGAACGAAGAGAGCGCGCGGAGCGCGCGACGGCATAAAGCCCGGGGCGTAAGCCCCGGGATCGAGTGCACAAGGATTGCTTAGCCCGCGGAGCGGGCGACAGAGTTCATGATTGGCAGTTTTCGCAGAATGGTTCATCTTCCACATCACGGAATTGAACATACGATTGTTCCGTTAGAGTCTGTCGCCCGCTCCGCGGGCTGGACCTATTTTTCGATCTCGATCCTGGGGCTAACGCCCCAGGCTTTATGCTGGCGCCCGCTCCGCGGGCTGACAGTCCTCCGCCGCCATCTTACAGACATCTTTCTGCAACCTCTCTGAAACGTCCAGCATCATAGTATTCCCGGCAATTGAAACTCCCGGCAATACAATAATCTCGAAAAAAGCGGGTAGGAATTCGATGAGAAAAATCGGTACCATTCTCATAGCGATAGTTGTGTGCGCGACTTCGCTCACTGTGGCCATCAATGCTCGGGAAGTAACTGCGAACAATCCTTCGCCATCTTTCGTCGAGCTGGTCGACACGCCACTCATCGATAGGCCAGTGGTGGAGACTGCGCCTGTAAGCACACTGTCACCGGAGGAAATAGATAAGGAAATTGCCGAGGCAACACAGTTACTAAAATCGCGACCACCTTTGGCCAGCCTCACGTCAATTAGACTGTCAATGTTCGATCCTCAGTCAGGCCAAATAGATTTCCTGTCGCTTTCGAAGGACTCGTATCTGGTGAAAGACTCGGATATCTTTACCAACACAGACAAAGGCCGCAGTGTACATTTACGCATCGTCCGCGCAAACGGAGTCAACACGGCCGTTACGGTTACTGATAACGCCTCTAATCGCGCCTTCCTGCCGCTAGTCGTCGAATTTCCCATTGCGAAGGACGGCGCTTTGAAAGAAACCGCCTATTACACCTCGGCACACCCCGCATTGGTTTCGACGGGCGAAATTGCGAGTGGACAGGACTATGTGACGACGATGATTGACCAGGCAGCCGTGAGCCTGGCCAAGGCGGGCACTCGCATCGATCCAGGGATTGTCACCATCGCCCAGCACCTGGTTATCGTCGAGCACACGGACCATAAGCGTTTTCTCAACGAAGACCCAAAAGCTCTCTTCCCTGAGATCCTTTCGCTTTATGCGTTGAATCAGGACGACACCTTCAATTATTCCGTCAGCACCGCCGGCGCGGGCGGCATGATCCAGATGATTCCGCGCACCTACGAAGCCATCCGCCAACAGCATCCGGCCGCGAGTCTTGAAGCTGACTTTGTAACCGGCATGCGCGATCACGCCAATGCACTCAAAGCGATGCTGCTTTACATGAATGACACGTGGAACAAATTGCAGGAAAGCAGCGATGTGCAAGACGCTCTGCGCAATGGTACTGCGACGAAACCTGAACTACTGGCCGCGGGCTACAACTCGAATCCGCTGCGCCTGCCTGGTTATTTGAAGAGCGGCGGCACGTCATGGCGCACGTTGATTCCAGCCGAGACTCAAATGTATCTGAGCATTTACAGCTCGGTGGACAACAACGTTCAGTTCAAGGAAACGGCCTCGCAGAATAATTTGTCGTCGGCAGTTATTCCTGCGCAGCATGGAATCCTGGCCACGCTGTTGTCGCTGGTCACCAGCAGGTTCGCAGGCTAATAACTTCCCGCCTCAACACAAGGCGGACCGAAACTGATTCGGGGCTGGCGTTGCTGGAGATCAAGCGCGATCAAAACCCGCCAAAGAAGCATGGGAATATTCCGTTGTAAGATCGGGTCGAATCGCGACAGCTCTTGTTGCGTATAGCGCAACGCGTTAAGATGCTCGGGTGATTCATTCGTTCCGGCACAAAGGACTCAGAAGGTTCTTTGAGTCAGGAAGTATGGCGGCGATTCAACCGCGCCACGCTAAGCGATTACGCATGCTGCTGACGGCGCTCGATACATCACAATCGATCGAGGACATGAGCATCCCAGGGCTTCGCCTGCACCGTCTCAAGGGCGCCGAGGGCGGTCGTTGGTCAGTCTGGGTAAATGGAAACTGGCGCTTAACTTTCGAATTCGAAGCCGGGCACGCTAACAACTTAGATTACGAGGACTATCACTAATGGCTATGCACAATCCGCCGCATCCGGGTGAGTTCATCACAGAGGTCTACCTCAAGCCCAACAACCTTAGCGCTCGCGAGTTGGCTGCGAAACTTGGTGTAGCTGCTTCCACTCTTCATCGCGTCCTGATTGGGAAGAGCAGTGTTAGCCCCGAGATGGCCCTGCGACTTGCCAAAGCTCTCGGCCGCTCTCCCGAGAGCTGGCTGGCCATGCAATACAACCGCGACCTCTGGCAAGCGAAGCAACGCGTCAATTTACGCGATGTGGAGAAAGTTCGGCTTAGCGCGGCTTGATAAACGCTGTCTGATCACTTACGCGGAGTTAACATCAATGAAACGATTACTTATTGCTGCTTTAGTTCTATCCACGCTCTGTCTGCCTGTGCTTGCACAAAAGAAAGGCGCAGATGATTTCAATGATCTCATCAACCGTTATTACTCGGCGTGGAGCACGCTCAATCCTGATAATGCGTCGGCGTTTTATGCGAAGGACGCTGACCTGGTTTTCTTCGACATCGATCCGCTGAAGTACACGAGCTGGCAGCAGTATCACGACACCTTCAAGAATAATGTCGGGCCCAGTTTCTCAAGTTTGACAATTACGCCGGGCAGAGACTTGAAGGTCATGCGCAAAGGCAACATCACCTTAACGATTCTGACGTTTCATTTGTCAGCCAAACAAAAGGACGGCACTCCGGTCGAGTTCGATGGCCGCCACACAGCCGTCTGGGAGAAGCGCGGCGGACAGTGGCTGATCATTCACGAGCATGTTTCCAAGCCGCTTAGTTAGCCAATAGCTAAGACAAAGAGCCGAAATCCCACCAAATCTGATGGCGAGATATTTACTTGATCTCAGTCACGACATCGAGCATGGCTTGATAACCTACGAAGGTCTGCCGGCGCCCATCATCTGTGACTTTCTTAGTCGCGAACAATCGAAACAGCATTACGCTCCGGGCACTCAGTTCCAGATTGGTAAGATTGAAATGATCGCTAACAGCGGGACTTATCTTGACAGTCCGTTTCATCGGTATGAAGACGGGAAAGACCTGTCAGAACTCGAGCTGACTTCGCTGGCTGATCTCGACGGCGTGGTGGTAAGAGCAAAGAGCGAAGAGCAAAGGGCGAAGGGTGGAGAGCCAAGAGCAATTGATGCAGCCACTCTTCACGGCATCGATGTAAAAGGCAAAGCGGTTCTTATTCATACTGGTTGGGATGCACATTGGCGTACCAGTGCATACTTTGAAGGGCACCCGTTCCTCACAAAAAACGGCGCGCAACTTCTCGCCGATCAGGGCGCAGCTTTAGTTGGCATCGATTCATACAACATCGACGATACTGCTGATTTGTCTCGACCTGCACATAGCATCCTGCTCGGAGCGGGCATTCCGATTGTTGAGCACATGTGTGGTCTTGATCAGGTTACGGGGTAAACAATTCAAATTCTTCGCAGTGCCGGTGAAGGTGAAAGGCATGGGGACGTTTCCCGTGCGGGCATTCGCGATCGTTGATTGAGCGTATTTGATGTGGCATAGAGTTCAGTCTAGATCATCACAGACTGAAGTCTGTGCAAGGGAGATAAGGAGAACTCATGTCAGCTTACATAGTTGTTGAAGTTGAGGTACACGACCCGGAGCGATACGAGAAGTACAAAGCGATGGTGCCGCCATCACTCGCTGAATATGGCGGCCGTTTTATGGTTCGTGGCGGAAGAGTCGAAACGTTGGAAGGCGATTGGTCGCCGCAACGTTTTGTAATGGTCGAGTTCCCTTCCGTTGAGAAAGCAAAAGCCTGGTGGGATTCAAGCGCTTACGCGGAAGCTAAAGCGTTGCGCCAGGCGACAGCGAAAACCCAGATGATTGTGGTTGAGGGAGTTGAAGGCCACTAAAATGAAACAGCGAGAGAAGTCGGGATTCCTTTCGGACTCCCAGGGCTTCTCTCGCCTTCGCCAGGACGAGCTTGGCTAGAGTTCCTCAGCGCAATAGCCATACCGACCGGATTCCCAGTAGACAGCGTTAATCGGTAAAAGAAACAAGGAGAAAGTCCACAGCCGATCGGCGTTCTGCCGATGACAATGTGCTCCTCACTTATCGCGATCCCACGTCGCTTCGCCTTGCGAGTTCTCGCCGCTTTCCATGTCTTTGCGCGAGTCGTACCGCAGACAACAGATCAGGAAACGGTGACCGTCGCCGTCTTTTGATCTTTCTGCGCGCCCGAGTCATCGCTTAGCGTCACTTCAATCTTGTACTCTCCTTTGGGCCAACCATCGGGCGGCGGAGTAAACGTGTAAGTCGCCGTGCCACTGCTCTCGAGGTCCAGAGTCTTCTCGAGACTAGGAACCGGACCAGCGAGCGAGCCCTTAACTTTCACTTTGCCGGGAGCGTTTGCGACCGTGCCCACCACGTAGATGGTGTCGTTGGGCGCGAAGCTGGTTGTTTCCGAAGCGCCGGTTTTATCTTTGCTGACCTTAACGCTGCTAAGATTTGCGGTACTCATACTGCAAGCGAGAACCACCACCAATAAGAGAGCGGAACAGACCGCCAAATTCACATTAGATTTTCGCATTCCTATCCTTTCGTTTGCAGAAAACAAGTTTTTGAGGGTACCAAACTATTATACGGACGACCGAGCAGTCTTTGCATGCAGGCATGCCCCCTCTTGGATTGTAT
>Ga0193729_1001414_pt1 | contig 12257 bp, 9 predicted proteins | sample U1c2metaG_FD_143036 | JGI IMG/M metagenome (GOLD analysis project Ga0193729, IMG submission 143036) | Soil microbial communities from a riparian zone of the East river system, Colorado, United States - U1c2 | ecosystem: Environmental > Terrestrial > Soil > Riparian zone | place: USA: East River... | reverse complement strand
GAGGGGGAGGAGCAGCGGATCATTCGGAACAAGCTCGAGCGGATTAGTTACGAACCGAAGCTGCCGATCGGGGACGATCATGAGCTGGCGATGGCGCGGCGGCTGCACGGGCTGGCGTCGCGGCTGCGGGTGAACGGCGGGATGAAGCGGCTGCCGGGAAAGGGCCAGGGTTTTTTGCATTTGCTGGCGAAGAAGTACCAGGAAACGCGGGGGCGTTATTATGTGCTGAAGCCGCTGACGGAGAAGGTGCATGAGTTGTGGGCGGGTTATTTCAAGGAGGCGAGCGAGAAGGATGACGTGGAGGTGCGGCGGGCGTGCGAGGTGGCGCTGGCGGGGGTGCCGAACTGGGTGAGCGATTTCCGGATGCGGGCGCATTACGTGCTGAACCGGCTGGACGGAACGCGGGAGCGGATCGTGACGCTGCGGAACGTGCATGGGGTGGAGAGCCGGGTGGTGGCGCTGACGAGCCAGGCGTTCGCGCAGCCCGTGCGCTTCCGGGAATGGCTGCTGAACATAATCAGCGGAGCGACGTGGAATGCAGGGCAACAAGAGTTGAACTTTTTGCAAGCGGACGTGGCGCACGAGGTGGCGTGGAAGGACGTGGGGGAGGTGGCGGTGCGCGGGTATGACGAGAATTCGAAGCTGTGGTTTTTCCGGACGGAACCGGGCGGGCTGGCGATGGCGTATCTGCCGGACGGGACGGAGAAGTTTGCCTCGAAGGAGGGAGTGATTTGGCACGAAGGCCAGGGCTATCGGATGAGCGAGACGGACCATGAAGGGCAGGATTTTTGCCAGGGCGAGCCGTGCCTGTGGCCGGCGGTGAAAGCGACGGAGGAGGAGCTGCGGACGTTGTTCCAGGAAGTGAGCCAGCGGCTGTACGACACGATCGGGGGCTACGCGGGCTACCTGGCCCTGGGGGCGATGCTGGCCTTTGGGGCGGGTCCGGAGTTGTATGCGCGCTACACGGCGTTCCCGGGATTATGGCTGCACGGGGAGACCAATCAAGGGAAGTCCAGCGTGTCGAAGTGGCTGCTGCGGTTGTGGGGTTTCAAGAAAGAGGAAGGGGTGAGCCTGCCGGATTCGACGAAGGTGGGAGTGAGTATCGCGGTACAACAATATGGGAACCTGCCGGTGTGGCTGGAGGAGTATCAGCCGAAATGTCCGCCATGGATGCAGGAAAAAATCAAGGGCATATACAACCGGGAATCGGGGATAAAGAAGGTTTTTGAAGAGAAGGGCACGCGGAAGATTCGGACGAACGTGATTATCACCGGGGTGGCGACGAGTCCGGACAGCCAGTTGCGCTCGCGGTATTGCCATGTGCCGGTGTCGGAGCGGAACCGGATCAAGGAGCATTACCAGTGGTTCGAGGATGAGAGCCCCCGTTTTTATTTGCTCGGGCGGCATATCCTGCGGAACCGGAAAGAATTTGCGAGGCTGACGCTGGACCAGATGAAGGGGTGGATCGACAAGCGGGGCGGGACGATCAAGGACGCGCGGGCGCGGATCGTGCATGGCGCGAGCTATGCGGCGTTTGCGGCGATGGCGGCGCTGCTGCAATCGCACGGGGCGGATCTGTTAAACGGTTTTGCGGAGTTCCTGCAACAGCATTGCGTCGAGGCGGTGAGCGAGGTCAAAGAGCAGGTGAACGTGAACCAGTTCTGGACGGACCTGCTTGCGGCGCTGACGAGCAACGCGTTCGGGGAAACGCCGGCGGACCGGAGGCACATGTTCATCGCTATCAAAAAAAAGGGGGACCAACCGCCGGCGGGCTTGACCGAGCATCAACGCGAGGTGGGAGAAAAGAACCCGAAGTATTGCTGGATGGGCTACCGGTTGTATTTCCGGTCGGACCCGGTGATCGACGCGCTGCGGCGGTACAAGCGGTTGATGGGGCGGGAACTGCCGCTGGACAGGGCGGACCTGCGCTCGCAGATGAAATCGCGGCCGTACTGGGTGGCTCCGAAGCGGGACGTTCATAAGCAACGGTTCCAGGGAGCGAAGACCACGCTAAGCTGCTGGTGCGTGGATTTGGATCTGTTCGAGGGAGGGTTGGGATTCAACCCGGTGACGGACGAGGAATTCCAAGCCAGTTTATGTCGGGATGGGAACATCGAGGAAGGGGAATTTTTATCCATGGAAGAATGGGAAGACCCGCGCGCGGGAGATTTGTACTCATTGGTGGACTTGTTGAAATCCCAGGAGGAAAAGTCGTGAAGCGGGAAGTTAGAAGTTCGCGTCGGCGCTCCCTGATTCAGTGGGCGGTTATCAATGCACTTTGCGGCAAAGTCAAAAACTTCTTTACAAAGACGATTTGCCATTTTAGATTTGTGGCGAGGCTCCGGTCGTCCCCGTGTGTTTTGTTATGCAAAACGTTTCATTTCCGCAACCGACGCGCCTCCAGGAGGCTTTGGTGATCATCGACCGGATCGAGGAAGCAACGCCTTGCCTACAATTTTACGTGTGCGGCGTTCGCTTTAGGGATTTCTACTCGGACGCTGCGTCGCGAGATTGCTGCCAAGAAAATCATTCCGCTCCAGGATTACAAACTGATCGCCACGGAGGAATTGCTCCGGTGGGTGCGGACCCGCTATCACGCGGCCCTCGTCGCCGCCGCGCCGCCCGCCCATCGCATGGTGGGGTGCGAAGATGTTGAGCCATCGCCATCCAGGTAATTCATCGGGTTTCAAGCTCGAATGAGATGAGAGAAGATCAACATCGTTTCCTGACACTACTGGGGCACCTTCCTGCCCGCCTCACGGCGGAACAAGCGGCCTGGGTGCTCAACTGTCAGCCGCATGACATTCCGGCTCTCGTCTCGTCGCGACTGCTCAAGCCGCTCGGCAACCCGCCGCCCAATGGCATCAAGTTCTTCTGCACGGCTGAAATCATCGAACACATCAAAGACCGGTTGTGGCTGGTCAAGGTGACAACCGTCATCAATCAGCACTGGCACAAACAGAACACGCAAAAAGGATGCCGTTCTAGAAATGGCGCGCAGAAGGGACATTCCTCGCCTATCAATTTGACCCCGGCGGCGGCTGGTTGATCTTCAGCACGCCGCCATCGGCATCGGCACAATCACTTTGCGCTCGGCAGGGTCCGCCATTCGCTTCTCAAAATCTTCCAGCGTCGGAATGACGACTTTCGCCTTCCTCGCGTAGGCGCGATGCACGGCCTGGCTGTTATGCCCTAGAGCTTCCTGGGCGAATCGTTCCGGGTAGCCGCACGTCCTGGCGCGTTCCGCCCAAGCGTAGCGGTAGCTATGCAGGGTGATTCCGGCGATCATCAGACGGCGGCAGCACCGGCGAAACTCGGTTGCGCGGTGCGCCTCGCGCATTTTCTGGAGCTTGGGGAAAAGTGGGCCGTAGCGGGGCCTGGAAAGAAACACCGTTTCCAATTCTTCGCCAAACCGGATGATCGAAGCCATTCCGGTTTTGTTGCGATGAAAACTCACTACTCGGTTCGGCCAGTCAATATCCTCGGCGGTCAGCTCGGCCACGTCGGATTGAGCACCGCCCAGGTGCCAGCAACATTCGTAAAAGGCCCGGCGTTCTGGATTCAATTCCGCCGCGACAATCGCCTGGTGTTCCTGCGCCGTAATCGCTCGTTTGTCTTTGTAATGCACTTTGGGCCACTGCTTTTTGGGCAGGACGGGCCACGGGAGCCAGTTCATGTCCAGGGCGAAGTTGTGAATCCGGCGCAAGAAAACATTCGTTGCCACCGATCCCGCCTCAAGCACTTTAAGAAACTGCGCGGCATGAGTCTCGAGAACCGGCAGGTTGCGGATGATGTCAAAGGCTTTGTCCCGGATCGCCCGTTCATGGCGCACCCGTGTCGAACCCGTCTTGGTCTTCGTCATCTCATCCATCGGCACCTGCCAGGTGCGGGAGGCCGCTTGGGAATCGGTTGCGGACAGATATGTCCGCGCCATTTGGAGATTGAGGACGGGCTGCCGGAACGATTCGTTCTTGGCATGGAGCAGGGTGCGGGCTTCCGCTTCGTCCCTGGTTTTAAGGCTGAGTTGCTTTCCAGTGACGGTGTCCTCGTAGTAAAAAACGCCCACACGGCGAAACATGATAAACCGTTGTTTCATAATTCAACTTCTGAATCATGAACCGGTCTGGCACTCTCGCGTTAGCGAGTCGTGGGCGAGTTTCAGGGAAGTTCTGCCAAGTTCTGGCGAGTTGTGTTTTTGCAACCCGTTTTACTGACAGTTTCACTGACAGTGGCCATTCCGCCCGGCGTATCTCCTTGCTGCTCAAGCAACAAAACTTGGAGGCGAGGGTCGGAATCGAACCGACGCATAAGGCTTTTGCAGAGCCCTGCCTTACCACTTGGCTACCCCGCCCGCTGCTGCGGCGGAAGTTAAATCACTTTTGGGCGTAAGCAAGTTAAAAAATAATTTGTGACGTTTCGGTTGAAGACCAAGCCGGTTCCATCTATGCAACCAGAACCGGAAAAGAATGAAGGGTTATGGCGATGAGGACCCTGGAATCTGAGCGGCGAATCGTTCCGTTCAGACGAACTTGACTTTCATCCGGCGAATCTTGTCTTCGATGTTCCGGTAGGCGGGATGCTTGCGCAGGCAGCGCAGGTCCGGGTCCTTCGCGAGCCACTTAAAATCGCGGTAGCCCAATGCGAGCGCCCTTTCAAGGGCTTCGGCAGCCAGGTCGAACTCGCTGTTGAGGGAGTGGCTGCAGGCCAGGTTGTAAAAGACCAGGGCGTTGCGCGGCTCAAGCCGGGACAATTGCTTGTCCACTTTCAGGCTATGATCGAAACGTCCGCGCTGCGTGTAATGATCTCCCAGGATCTGCAAGGCCTCGACATAGCGCGGATCGCGCCGGACGATGCCTTCCATGAAGGCGATTTTGGTGTCCAGCTCGCGAACGTCTTTCCGGGTCAACTTCTTATGTTTAGGGCCGCTTTGTACCGGCATACGTCGTTATGAATTCTTTCCAAGTGACAGTAGCAAGTCAAGCGCCAGAAAGGGATTCTAAAGAATTTTAAGACGAGTAAAATATTTCGGAGCTGGGCTGGAGAAAGTACTTGTTTCACGCGGGGAAGGCAATTCTTATTTGTCGCGAGAAAAGAACTTTGTGAACTGCTTCATCACTGGCGCATCGGGATTCATTGGAGCCAATCTGGTGCATGAACTCGTTGCGCGCGGGCACCGCGTCAAAGCGCTCATCCGGCCCGGCGCGGATCTGCGCGGCCTGGCGGGCGCGCAATTCGAGCCGGTCGAAGGCGACGTCGGCGACCGGGCGAAGCTCAAAGCCGCGATGTACGAGTGCGATTGGTGTTTCCATGCGGCGGCCAGTTACCATCTCTGGCTGCGCGACTACTCCGGGATGTACGCCACGAATGTGGAAGGAACGCGGAATGTCCTCGAAGCTGCGGCCAGCGCCGGGTGCACTCGGATTATTTATACGAGCACGGTGGGCTGCATTGGTTTGCCCAGCCCGGTGCCGGGGAAGGTCATCCCATCCGACGAAGCAACCCCGGTGTTGGAAGGGCAGATGAGCAATCATTACAAGCGCTCCAAGTGGCAGGCCGAACAAATTGCCATCGAGCTTGTTCGCAAGGGTATCCCCGTTGTCATTGTGAATCCAAGCGCTCCCGTCGGTCCGCGCGATGTGAAGCCCACCCCAACAGGCCAATTGCTCGTGGACTTTCTAAACCGCAAAATGCCTGCCTATCTCGACACCGGATTGAATTGGGTGCATGTGCGCGATGTTGCGGTCGGACACATTCTGGCTGCGGAGAAGGGCCGCATAGGCGAGCGATACATTTTGGGAAACGCAGAAGGAAACTGGACCATGAAAGAAGCCCTAGACATGCTCGAAGACGTCACCGGGGTCCCGGCCCCAAAGGTTCGCATTCCTTATTTCGTCGCGCTCGCCGCGGCCCATGTGAACGAGATAATTTCCGCGTTGACCCGCCGGCCGCCAAAAGCCCCCCTTGCTGGAGTGCGCATGGCGAGGCACAAAATGTTTTTCAATCCGGCCAAAGCGATTCGCGAATTGGGTTTGCCCCAGACTCCACCAAAGCAGGCGCTGGTGGATGGGGTCAACTGGTTTCGGCAGAACGGATACGTTAAATCGCGATAAAGGGAGTCGCCTAGTCTTGATTTAACTCAAAGGCAAGCTAAGCAATCAAAAGCCCCTTGCTTTTGAAGGCATGCTTGTGAAATATTTCACAATCTTTATGGAACATGTTAAACTGCACATTCCAGGCCCGGTCGAGATCAGTGAAAAAAGCCTGCGGGCCTTCGCTTCACCGGTCATAGGGCATCGAGGGCAAGGGTTTAAGGATTTATACGCAAAAATCCAACCGCAGCTCCAACAACTGCTTTCCACTAGGCGACTGGTTTACTTGAGCACTTCCTCGGCTTGGGGAGTGATGGAAGGCGCGATTAGGAACCTGGTCTCAAAGAAAGTGCTCAATTGCATGTGCGGCGCTTTTTCGGATAAGTGGCTGGATGTTTCGCGGCGTTGCGGAAAAGAGGCCGATGCCCTGCACGTGCCGTGGGGGTCGCCGGTGCGCGCCAGCGAGATCGACAGGAAACTGGCGACCGGCCAGTTCGACGCCCTGACCCTGATTCACAACGAAACGTCAACGGGCGTCATGAGTCCTTTGTTGGAGATTGCCGCGCTTAAGAAAAAATATCCTGAGGTCATGTTCATCGTGGATTCAGTCAGTTCGATGAGCGCCATGCCGCTGAACTTTGATGACTTGGGAATAGATGTGCTCCTCGCCGGCACGCAAAAAGCGTTTGCGTTGCCGCCCGGTCTGACGATTTTCGTCTGCTCGCCCACGGCGCTCGCCAAAGCTGCTACGATGAAAGATCGGGGCTACTACTTTGATTTCACGGAATTCCACAAGAACGCCGAAGAAAATATGACACCCAGCACGCCCAGCATCGGCCATATTTTCGCGCTGGCATCAAAGCTGGAGGACATTCTTGGGGAGGGTTTGCCCCAACGTTACGCCCGCCACCAAAAAACGAACCAATTGACCCGCGATTGGGCGGCGAGGCACGGCTTTACTCTTTTCCCCGACAAGGGATTCGAATCCATTACCCTCACCTGCATCAATAACGGCGCGAAGCCCGGTGGCCGCGTGACGGACGTGCCCAGGCTCCAGAAGTTGGTTAAGGACCAGGGCTTTCTCATTGATGGTGGCTACGGAAAAATCAAAGGAACGACGTTCCGCGTCTCGAACATGGGCGATGAAACCGAGGCGACGATGAACCAGCTTTTTGCTGCGATGGACAATGCGATGAACAAGGCGTGAGCGAGCCGCACCTGATCAGAACGAGGAAGAAGGGTCCAGAAAAGGCGTCTTCGTTCGCCTCTGCGTCGCCATGAGCCGGGACAGCAGTAGCGCCATTTCCATGGCTTGTTCGTAGTTGAGCCGCGGATCCATTTGGGTTCGATAATTGTGCGCCAAGTCGATCTCTGTCACTCCGCTGGCCCCGCCAATGCATTCGGTGACGTTGTCGCCGGTCAGCTCGAAATGGACGCCTCCCAAATGGGCCCCACAGTCCTGTAAAATCCGGTAGGAGCGCTCCAGCTCATCGAGAATCTTTTCGAATCGCCGGGTCTTGACGCCGTTTGGCGTCATTTCCGTATTGCCGTGCATCGGATCGCAGCACCAGAGGATTTCTTTGCCCTCCCGGCGGACCGTCTCGGCGAGCTTCGGCAGACATTTTTCGACGTTGGCCGCACCGAAGCGGTGAATGAAGGTCAGCCGACCCGGTTCGTTTTTGGGGTTGAGCGCGTTGGCCAGCCCCAGCGCCTCGGCCGGCGTGATAGCAGGGCCGATTTTAACGGCAATCGGATTGGCGATGCCGCGAAAATATTCGAAGTGCGCACCATTAAGGCCGCGGGTCCGCTCACCGAGCCATGGAAAATGGGTGGAGAGGTTATACCAGCCCGAGCGATGCGGCACGCGGCGGGTTTGGGCCTGCTCGTAATGAAGATGCAAACCCTCATGGCTGGTGAAAAAGTCCACCCGGTTGATATCAGCCAATAAGGAGCCGGAGAGTGTTTCCATGAAGCGCAAAGACTCGCCGATGGATTCAACCATGCGGGTGTATTCGGCGGCGTGCGGCGAATTCGCCACAAAACCCAGCTCCCAATATTCCGGGTGATGGAGGTCGGCGAAGCCGCCCTCAATGAGAGCTCGAATGAAATTGATAGTTAGCGCCGAACGCTCATAAGCCCGGAGCAAAAGCAGCGGGTCCGGCGTGCGCTCCTGCGGGCTGAACCCAGCCCGATTGATCATATCGCCTCGGTGGCTTGGCAGCGTGATACCCGCGCGAGTCTCGATTTCGGCAGAACGCGGCTTGGCGTACTGGCCGGCAATGCGGCCAACACGGATAACGCGTTTCTTCGCGCCCTGCACCAACACCAGGCTCATTTGCAGCAGGATCTTCAGTTTACCCGCAATAGCGGAGGATTCGCAGTCATCAAAGTTTTCAGAACAATCGCCACCTTGCAGTAGAAAGCGTTCTCCACTGGTCGCCTCGGCGAGTTGATGTTTCAGGTTTTCAATTTCCCAACTCGTCACGAGCGGAGGGAGCCCGGCGAGTTGGGTCAGCGCGTCTTGCAGCGCTTTTGCTTCTGGATAAACGGGCAGTTGAACCGCGGGCTTTTTCTGCCAGGAATCCGGCGCCCAATCCGAAAAGGTGATGGCGCCGGGTGTTTCGCTCGGCATTGCTTGCTCCTGCCTTCGACTCGAACTCCCGAGTCTGGTTTCGCCATCCATTTTCACAAGTGGGCCTTCGGTTTTAGAACGAATGTTCTATAGCAGGCTGGATCTGATTTGGCGACAATAGTTTGGTGGTCCCCTCTGGGCTTGCCCGGGCAATCTTTCCGCTCAGAATGAGCGCATGCAGTCCGCCTCTGGTTACAAGTTGGTCAAGCTCGCCAACGGGGTCCACAGTGTTCATTCATTGAGTCATCGCGAGACCTTCCATCCGGTGATCGGTCCCGTTGCGGAAGCCGATGCTTTGTATGTCCGCCAGCTTCGACTGGCCGAGCGTTTGGAGCATCATGCCGGGGAATTTGTGGTTTGGGACGTCGGCCTCGGCGCCGCCGCCAATGCCCTCACCGTCTTGCGCGCCACCAGCCAAATTCCCTGCTCCATCCACCTGGTGAGTTTTGACGAAACGATCGAACCGTTGGAATTCGCGCTCCAGTATCGCGATTCCCTCAAGTACCTCAACGGTTATGAGAACCAGATCGCGGCGCTCATTCGCCAACACTTCATATCCTTTTCGAATGGTTCTCAATCCGTAAAATGGGCTGCGCATTTGGCGGATTTTCCAAACTTCATTGACCAGCCAGCCGCGAAGCAAATTCCAAAGCCCCATGCCATTATGTTCGACGCTTTTTCGCCTGCTCGGAACCCGGCTATGTGGACGGCGCCTTTGTTCACCAGGCTTTTCCAACTGCTCGACCAGTCGCGTCCATGCGCCTTGCCCACTTACTCACGCAGCACCATGCTGCGCGTGACTCTGCTGCTTGCGGGCTTTTTCGTCGGGGTGGGGCACGCAACCGGAGAGAAGGAAGAGACTACCATCGCGGCAAATACCCGCGACTTGATTGCCGAGCCGCTCGATCGAAAATGGCTTCAGCGGGTTCGACGCTCGACAAGTGCCGAGCCGCTCTGGGAGCCCGTCTATCGCCAGGCTCAACTCTCGTCCGAATCGTGGGAAAAGTTGCGCGCGCACCCACAGTTCGCTTAATTCTTTCTCTCAAGGCCGGTCCTGGGAGAATAATTAGATGTCCATTACGCCTCGCCCTGGGATAGATTCAGCTTTCGTGGATTGCCATAGACAATTTGATTCGCTGCTGCAAGGCCAGGCCCCCATCCTGGCGCTGGCGCCTATGCAGGACGTGACCGACCTGCCGTTTTTGAAACTAATAACTCCTTATGGCGGAGCCGACCTCTACTTCACAGAATACTTTCGTGTTCACGCCACCTCGAACCTGGACTGGCATATTCTCAAATCCATCACCGAAAACCCGACCGGCAGGCCCATCATCGCTCAAATGATTGGCAACGATATCCCTTCACTGGTTCGTACTGCTCGCGAACTTCAGCAGTATCCCATCGCGGCCGTGGATTTGAATCTTGGCTGTCCGGCGCCAGTCGTCTATCGCAAATGCGCCGGCGGCGGGCTCCTGCGTGAACCGCGGCGCGTGGATGCCATTCTCGGCGCTTTACGTGAGGCCGTGAAGATCAAGTTTACCGTAAAGACGCGCATCGGCTTCGATTCAGCCGAAGTCTTTTCTGAACTGATTCCAATCTTTGCCCGGCACGCGCTCGACTTGCTAACCGTCCACGGCCGCACCGTCAAAGAAATGTACCGCACTGAAGTTCACTACGATTGCATTGCGCGAGCGGTGGCTCAAATTCCATGCCCCGTTCTGGCTAACGGGAATGTCTTCTCTCCTCGGAAGGCAATCGAGGTCCTGAGCTTGACCGGAGCCCGCGGACTGATGATCGGCCGCGGGGCGATTCGCAATCCCTGGTTGTTCCACCAAATCCGCCAACATCAGCGCGGCGAAACCGTATTCCGCCCGCGCGGGTTGGACGTGCTCGCTTACGTGCGCGCGCTTTACCACGCGGTTTGTTCGCCGGAGGTTCCCGATTCGGCGCAGGTGCAAAAAATGAAGAAATATATGAACTATCTCGGTATTGGGGTCGAGCCGACCGGGCAGTTCCTCCATCAGATTCGCCGCGTAACGGTCAAAGATGACTTTTTTCGCGTTTGCGAAACGTTTCTTGGCCATGACCAACCGTTGCTGCTCGAACCTTTCCCGCTTTCCCTCAAAGAAACCGATGTCATGTCCGGCGAGCAGTGTTAGCAATCCATCGCCAGCGATTTTGATGAATTCTTCCTGCGGATGATTTGCGCCGCCGCCAGCAGGTCGGCCAGGTGAAACGGCTTCCATAACATTAGCCCGCGAACCCGGCGGATAAATTCATCCGATTTCGGGTCAGCCTGGTGGCCAGTCATAAAAACAAATCGGCTGCACAAGTGTGGCTTGACACCTTGCACGGACCGATAGAGCTGATCTCCCGGCAGGGTTGGCAGCACCATATCGCAGAGAATGAGATCGAAATCCACCGCCAGGATATGCCGCAGGGCCTCCGCGCCGTCGGTCACGCGAGTCACACAGAACGGATGCGACTCCAAAAAAGTTCGTATGACGTCCCCAAACGCCACGTCATCTTCGACCACCAAAACCGATTCGATTCCTGATTCGTTTGTTCCCTCAGATAACTCATCGATTTCTTTCGGCGCCCCCTCCTTTTCCGTATGGATTGCCTCGATGGCGGCGCCCACAGCATTCAGCAATTCCTCCATGGTCCCTTTTCGCAGGCATTCATAAGCGCCTTCGTGGTGCAGATTCAAAACTGCTTCGTCATCAAGTTCCATGCCTGTGTAGATGAGGATTGGCACCTGGGGGTGGGCCACGGCCAGAAGTTTCATTAGTGTAAGGCCGCTCTCGTCGCCCAAATTCAAATCCAGCACAATTACATCAGGCCGCTCCGCCGCCGCCATTTGCAGCGCTCCAGCTGCATCCTCGCTGGTGAACACCTCGTAACCGCATTCCGTCAGGTAGAGGGTCCCCATGTAACGCCAGTCACTTTCGTCGTCCACGAACAATATCTTTCGGCAGTTTTTGGCCTTCGGGGTGGGCTTGTGTTCGGGAGTCTCCTGATTGAGGGCGCTGCCGCCAGGCATCGTTCCTTGTATCCGGCCTGGTCCCCGGCAGTGACCGCGATGACGGGAATATGTTGCGCCTCGTCCATGCGCCGCAGCCAGTTAAGAATCAAAAAACCATCCCAACAGACGCCACCGCCGTGGGCAACATCCGGCGGGAAATTGAGGTCCAGCAGGATCAAATCGGGCCTTAGTTGACGGATCGTGCTGACCGCTGCGGCTCCGTCCACGGCGGTGAGCGCTTCATAGCCAAAGGCTCTCAGCTTAAAGGACATCGCCCTGAGGAAAACGACGTCGTCATCGACGATCAATATCCTTTTGGGACTCTGCACGCCCAAACCCTTGTGATCGGACTGAGAAGTCCAGCCCGATGGTGGAAGTAAAGGCGCGCCGCTGCTGTGGACAATATTCATTACTGGGCAAATTGTTCAGTTTCAGATCGCAGAACACCCCATTTCGAGCAGTTTTGAGGCCATGCAGGTTGCCCGGGACGGGCTTTTCCATAGAGGCGTTT